>Ga0335069_10000348_pt1 | contig 78981 bp, 66 predicted proteins | sample Lox_Sample_11_FD_206714 | JGI IMG/M metagenome (GOLD analysis project Ga0335069, IMG submission 206714) | Soil microbial communities from Loxahatchee National Wildlife Refuge, Florida, United States - Lox_Sample_1.1 | ecosystem: Environmental > Terrestrial > Soil > Wetlands | place: USA... | reverse complement strand
GAACTGATCCTTGAGGCCATCGAGGCCGCAGGCTACAAGCCCGGCGAACAAATCGCCATCGCTCTCGACCCGGCCACCAGCGAGTTCTACGACAAGGACAAGAACAAGTACGTCTTCAAGAAGAGCGACAAGCGCGAACTGTCGAGCGACGAGATGGTGCACTTCTGGGATAACTGGGTGCGCCAGTATCCGATCGTGTCGATCGAAGACGGCCTCGCCGAAGACGACTGGGCCGGATGGAAGACGCTGACCGATAAGCTGGGCAGCAAGATTCAGCTTGTAGGCGACGACCTGTTCGTGACCAACACCAAACGCCTGCAGCGTGGCATCGAAGAGGGCGTGGCCAACTCGATCCTGATCAAGGTCAACCAGATCGGCACTGTCACCGAGACGCTGGACGCGATCGAACTGGGACGCCGCTATGGGTATACCGCGGTGATGTCGCACCGTTCAGGCGAGTCGGAAGATACGTTCATCGCCGACCTGGCGGTAGCGACAGGCGTGGGCCAGATCAAGACCGGCTCGGTCAGCCGTACCGATCGCATCGCCAAGTACAACCAGTTGCTCCGCATCGAAGAAGAACTTGGCGCCGGCTCGGTTTTCCTCGGCCTCGAAAGCCTGAACTACAACGACTAACCACCTGCGGTGGGGCGAACGGGCTTCGCCCTGCCCGCAAACAAAACGGAAATGTGCAGCGAGGCTGGTTTCCTGCTTCGCTGCTGTCCGCATCCGCTCACTCCACAAGCACCGCTCACTCCGCTAGCTCCGCTTTCTTAAAGGAACGCCTGTGCCATCGACGAAACATCCCCTTGTTCTCACCATCCTCGACGGATGGGGCTACCGCGCCGAAACCGCTAACAATGCCATTGCCCTGGCCCGCAAGCCTTCCTACGACAAGCTGCTGCGCGAGTTCCCCAACACGTTGATTCGCGCGTCGGAACATTTTGTCGGCCTGCCCGACGGCCAGATGGGCAACAGCGAAGTCGGCCACCTGAACATCGGCGCCGGCCGCATCGTGCAGATGGACATCACTCGCATCGACTTGCAGATTGCCTCGGGCGAGTTTCAAAAGAACCCGACCATCGTACAGGCTCTCCAGCGTGCCCGCGAAGCCGGAAGGCAGCTCCATCTGTTCGGCCTGGTGTCCGACGGCGGCGTGCACTCGCACCAGGAGCATCTGTACGCGTTGCTGCGCGCAGCCAAGGAATACGGCGTCGAACGCGTGTTTGTGCACGCCTTCATGGACGGACGCGATACCCTGCCCACCTCCGGCGCCGGTTACATTGCGGCGCTCGAGCAGAAGATGCGCGAATACGGTATAGGAAAGGTGGCCACCATCAATGGCCGCTACTACGCCATGGACCGCGACAAGCGCTGGGAGCGCGAAAAGAAGGCCTTCGATGCGATGGTGCACGGCAAGGCTGAAGGCGGCGCGCACACCAACCCGGTCGCACGCATCAAGGAGAGCTACAACAACAACGTCACCGATGAGTTCCTGATCCCGTTTGTGGTCGTAGATGGCGCAGGCAAGCCGGTCGGACAGATTCGCGATGAGGATGTCTGCCTCAACTTTAACTTCCGTGCCGACCGCGCCCGCCAGATCACCCGTGTTTTGGCCCGCGAGAGCGGCCTGAACAAGCACGGCGGCCGCGATCTCGATGCCTGGGAAGCACTCGATCAGACAATCCCGCGCACCGAGATTCCGAAGAACCTGCACTACGTGTGCATGACCCAGTACGACAAGCTCTACGAGCTTCCGCTGGTGATTCTGCCGGAATCGATGGACAACATCCTCGCGAACATCCTCTCGGCACACCAGCTGCGCAATCTGCGCGTGGCGGAGACCGAGAAGTTCGCGCATGTCACCTACTTCTTCAACGGCGGCATCGAGAAGCCCTTCCCCGGTGAAGACCGCTCGATGATTCCTTCGCTCAAGGTAGCGACCTACGATCTGGCGCCGGAGATGAAAGCCGAAGCCATCGGCGACACCATCGTGAAAGCTGTTGAGGACACAGCATTCGATCTCGTCGTAGCCAACTTCGCCAACGCCGACATGGTGGGCCACTCCGGCAAGCTGGAACCGACGATCAAGGCCATCGAAGCAGTTGACGCGCAGCTCGGCCGCATCTACAAGGCGATCAAAGAAAAGAACGGCAGCTGGCTCATTACCGCCGATCACGGCAACGCGGAGTTGATGGTCGATCCCGTCACCGGCGGCCCGCACACCGCGCACACCACCAACCCGGTGCCGCTGATCTACGTCAGCGAAGACGCGACCCATTACCGGCTACGCACCGACGGCTCGCTGCGCGACATTTCGCCGACGCTCCTGAACCTGCTCAAACTCGGATTGCCGAAAGAGATGACGGGTGGCGATCTGCGTGTGCCGGTGCACTAGGTTCCAGCCCGATACAACAGCAGAACCGGATTGCTATAATTCCGCGTAATTACTACGCGAATGAGCTGTCTTCCCCTTCGTTTCGGCGTCCTGCTGTTTGTCGCGCTGATGTTGACCCGCGTCGGCATGACACAACAGTTCGGTCTGGACTTGAATGGCCAACCCGTGGGTGAACTCGGGGGACCAGGCATCCGGCTCGTCGTGCTGATTTTCGCAGCGAGCGATTGCCCAATCTCGAATCGCTATGTGCCGGAGATTGCTCGCCTGAACGCGGAGTTTGCCTCCCGCGGCGTGCGCGTCTGGTGGGTCTTCCCCAACGCCTCAGACACGGCCCAGATCGTCGCCAAACACAATCGCGATTTCGCGATCGAAGAAGATACCCTCCTCGATCCCCAACAGAATCTGGTTCGCTTTGCCCACGTCGGCATTACGCCGGAAGCCGCGGTCTTTGCCGTCCGCAACGGATCTTTAGGCGAGCTCTATCGCGGCCGCATCGATGACCGGTATCTGGCGATCGGACAGGAGCGCCCTCATCCCAGCCATCACGACCTCGAGGCTGCGATCGATGCCGCTCTCGCTGGCCGTGCCATTCCGCATCCAGGCGGACCGCCCGTTGGGTGCTCTGTAGTATTCCTCACGCGATGAGTCTGTCTCGAAGAATCGTGGCCGTCACAGCCGTCGCCGCATTGACGTTGGCGCTGATTCTCGTTCCGAGATCCCAGGTCAGAGCCGCCGCTACGCAGGAACCTATTCCTTCATCCAGACGTTCCGCCGCCAATGCCAGCACGAATCCAAATGGGCCCGCGCCCACCTGGAGTCACGACATCGCAGGGATTCTGTACAAGAACTGCACGACCTGCCACCATCCGGAAGGCGCGGGACCCTTCAGCCTATTGACCTACGCCGACGCACGGCGCCGGGGACCGCAGATTTTGGCGGTGACGCACTCGCGCTTCATGCCGCCCTGGCTACCCGAACCGGGCTTCGGGGACTTCGCCGATGCGCGACGCCTGAGTGATCGCGAACGGGCCCTCATCCAGCAATGGGTGGCCGACGAGATGCCCGAAGGCGACCCCACTTCCGCGCCAGCAGCGCCCCACTATGAAGGCAGCTGGGGCTTGGGCAAACCCGACCTGATTCTGAAATGTCCACGGTCCTTCACGGTGCCTGCGGGTGGAACCGACGTCTTCTGGAACTTCATCCTCCCCTATCCCCTGGCGCAGACCCATTACATACGGGCAATGCAAATCCGGCCTGGCTCGCCTCAGGTGGTCCACCACGCCAACATCGCCATCGACCGGCCGGCGAGCATGAGGCGCAAGCTCGGCGATCGATGGCAGGAGGGATTTGGCGGGATGGATCTTCACATCGACGCAGGCAATACGTTCGATCCCGACAGCCACTTTCTCTTCTGGAAGCCCGACACTCCGGCGCTGGTGGAGCCACAACCAATGCCATGGCGGCTTGATCCAGGCAACGACCTGCTCCTGAATATGCACCTGAAGCCTTCAGGAAAGCCGGAAACGATGAACGCCGAAGTCGGGCTGTACTTTTCATCCACGCCGCCCACCGAACAGCCCATGCTGGTCGAGTTGGATCGTGACGATGCGCTGGACATCCCGGCAGGAAATCCCCATTTTGTCGTCGAAGATTCCTTGACCCTGCCGCTGGATGTCGAAGCCCTGGGAATCTATCCGCACGCGCACTATCTGGGCCGCGATCTTCAGGGGTGGGCGACCCTGCCGTCAGGCGAAAAGAAATGGCTGGTGTGGATCCGCAACTGGGACATCGACCGGCAATCGATCTACCGGTATCGAGAGCCTGTCATGCTTCCCAAAGGCACCGTCCTCCACATGCGTTACACCTATGACAACTCTGCGGCCAACGTCCACAATCCTCATTCGCCGCCCGCACGCGTCCGCGAGGGAAACCGTTCGGAGGATGAAATGGCGCAAATGTGGGTTCAACTTCTGCCCGTCCATGTACCGGCAAATGGCCCCGATCCGCGCCTGATGATTGAAGAGGCCTGGATGCGGAGCAGGCTGCGTAAAACACCCAACGATGCGATCAGCTTGTACAACCTGGCTGCCGCGTTGGCGGGAGAGAAGAAGTATGCCGAGGCCGCAATTGACTTTGAAGAGTTGCTCAAGGGCAATCCGCATGACGAACGAACACTGACTGCACTTGGCACAGCCCTGGATGGCGACGGCGATTGGCAGAACGCGCTTGAGATGTTCCGCCGCGCGATCACGTGGAATGCACCGGCCTGCGACGCACGGTTCGATCTTGCCGAGGTCGAACTGCGCCAGAATGAGCCCACACTGGCTGAGGCAGATTTCCGGGCGCAGCTTGCGCAATGCCACGAGACTGCTGAAACACATGCAGGGCTCGCCGAATCTCTCGCGGCGGAGAACGAGCCCTCCGCTGCAGTAGTCGAGTTTCGCAAGAGCCTGGAGCTGGCGCCGGACAATCTGACGTCTCTGTTGGGCCTGGCACAGATCGAGATGGACGCCAATGAGAACGACAAAGCACTAGAGCTTTTGAAGAGAGCCGCGGGTGCGGATCCGGAATCTGCCGACGCGCACAAGCAGCTTGCGCGTGCCTACGGACAGAAGGGCGACCTGCGCAACGCGCTCGACGAGCTTCGGGCCGCTGCACGCCTGAGCCCGGATGACGCCGCGACTCATTCGGCCCTGTCGCAGGTGCTGGTGGCCACAGGAAGCATTCAAGAAGCGACCGAAGAACAGCGCACTGCTCTCAAGCTGGTGGAGAATGATACCGATGGATGGAACAATCTCGGCGTCCTTGAAGTGAGAAGCGGACATGCGACTGCCGCTCGCGCAGACTTTGAACACGCCCTTCGGCTTGACCCCAAGAACGCCGAGGCTAAGGCGAATCTCGCGCGTCTAACCGCGCGCATCGCGAATTGAGCGTTCGTGCACGTCCCATCAAGCGCGTTAGCGACACGCCTGCAGCAGCAGCGCGCAGCTCATGCCCAGCTCATGCGCAGCTCAGCGCAGGTTCAGCGCAAGCTCATCGCGGACCAGATGCCCGAACAATGTGGGCTCCAGGTTCTGGTTCTGCGCCGATGCGACAAGGCGCGGAAAATCGCTCCAACTCCACGCCGTCCAACCTAAGCCAAGGTCGCGCATCCGGCCCGCCAGCGATCTTCCAAAGTCGAGATCCCTGTCGGTACCTCCCCATTCGCCAACGAAGATGGGAACCTCCCGGCATCGCCCGAGCGCCTTTCTCCACGTGAACGAATTGCGATTCGAATAGATGTGCGTTGAGTAAACGATGTTCGGCGCATCGACGGCCACTCCGGAAAGATCGAAACCCCAGTCAATGCCGCTGACCAGAATGAGTCCGTCGGGCTTGATTCGCCGGATCCGATCGACCAGAAGCGAAGCCCATCGTGACCAGTCTTGAGGCGACAGCCGCATTCCATCTGCATCTGTAACTTCACCATCAGGACCGACCAGTTGCAAAGGATGCGGGTCGTCGCGCAGTACACTGTGCGGCTCGCCCAGCAGATCGAAGAGCACGGCGGGGTCACTTTGATAACGTGCAGCCAGCGTGTCCCAAAGGTCGACGGTCTTCTCGTTCGGTGCGGGCGGAATATGATTCGTGGATCGGCCCTGGACCGGATCCTGCGTGGTGCCGTAGGCCGTCTCAACGTCGAGCCATTGAAGATCGAGAATCGTATAGGCGCTTAATTCAGCAGCCCAGGAGATCACCTGATCCAGAGAGGCAAGATAGCCTTCTGCCGACTGGGCGCCGCGCCCCCGCAAGCACCAATCTTGGTTGAACGGAATTCGGATAACATTGGCCCGCCAGTCTGTGACAATCGCCCGCATCTCGTCTTGAGTCATCTGGGCGGCAGCAAGGAATCCCTGCGCATTCGGCTCAGCGTACTCAAGGCCTGAACGGTTGAGGCCGCGCAGGAGAACCGGCGTCCCCCTGTCGGCCTGCAAAATCTGATTCCCCGATGTCACGAGGGCTGCCAGCCCGTGAGAGAGTTCACCATTCATCGCAAGGGAGTCCTCTCCTGATCCCGGATTCCCGATCCCGATTCGTCATCGAGAAATCATGTTGGGCCAGGATTGAATCGCGCCAACAAGTCCTAAAGCAGAAGGCCTCCCGGCAGGGAGGCCTTCTGCTTTCGATCCCAGAAGAGTTTAGCGCAGGCGCAGGGACTTCAGCGCATCGGGCAGTCGCTCTTCGATCAGTTTGGCGCGCTCGGCGGCGATGCCACTCAGATAGGTCGGAGCCGGTGTGGCCATCGCAACCAGCGCGAAGGCAATTACGGAGAAGCAGACCCCCGCGATCGCGGCTGAAACCAGCATGTGGTACATGTCGAACATGTCCAGGCCGAGCATATTCACCGCAACGTGCTCAAGTGGCTTGATGTGCATCAGGACAGCCAGCGCAAACACAGAGAAGAACACCGAAAGCCCTGTCAGCACCAGCAGCGTCACATCCAGGCCACGATGAAACTTTTGCCGCGCGCTGCAATGGCTACACTCGGCCAGATGCTGCTCGTAGTCGCGGCGCATCTCGGGAGAGATTCCAGAGATGTCATAGCGCCAACTCGCCAAAATGGCGCCGACCACCCGGTCATTGCATCGATTTCTTGCCATAGTCATTGGACTCACTTTGCTGGAAGACCAGTTCAATTTCCCAGTTCTATTTCTCTGATCGTGCGCACCATGGGCGGCAAGAACAACACAGCCATAGGATGCTTGGTCGCCTGGGTTTGATGCGGGTCAGAGTAACGGCCAATGAGTTACTGAGAGAACATCCGCCGCCAACCTACCTGCTTCCAGAGTGATACCGTTCTTCTATTTTACTCGAAGTGGCCTAAAAACACACAGGCAACATGGGCTCATGTTGCGCAGCCAGCAATAGGCGATTCGCAAGCAGGCTGGCTCGGCCATTGAGAGCGCGCTCGGCGGTGACCCGCGCCAGCTCTGGAAGATTATTGCTTTCAGAGAGATGCCCCAGGATGACATAGGTCGCCTGGCCGTCGTACTCGGTCTCGAGAAACTGCGCGGCCGCCTCGTTGGAAAGGTGACCAACGCGCGACAGGACCCTCTGCTTGACCGACCAGGGGTACGGACCGTCGCGGAGCATTTCGAGGTCGTGGTTTGACTCTAAAAGTAGTAGATCCAGTCGCTTAAGCTGCGCTTTCACATTCGGCGTCACATAGCCAAGGTCGGTGGCAACCGCCATTCGCACCCCCTCGGCCTGAAAGACAAAGCCCACTGGGTCGACCGCATCGTGGGGGATCGTAAACGGACTCACTGAGATGTCGCCGATCTGAAAGGGCTGGCCTGCCTGGAAATACTCAACCAGAGGCAGGAAAGTCGGGTCCTTCGCCGGAGCTGTTGGCTCAGCGCAACCCGACGTCTGGGCTTCGACAGAGTTTCCTTCTGCGCCCGCCTCTAGGTCGTCCGGATCTCCCTCGCTTGGCTCGCTCTCGGCTTGACGCGCCGCTGCCTGTTTGCGGCATTGTTCCAGCCACTGCGCGTAGGTCATCTGGCGCCGCGGCGTCAGCCAGCGCATCCACGCCCGGTGTGTACCTTCCGTGAAGTAGACAGGAATGCCCAGCTTGCGCGCGGTCACGCCCAGCCCGTTCACGTGGTCCTGGTGCTCGTGGGTCACGATGATGGCGTCGAGGGTAGCTGGATCCTCTCCAGCGGCCTTCATCCGCTTGAAAAGCTCTCGGCAGCTCAGCCCTGCGTCCACCAGAATCCGTGTCCGTCCGCCCGACACAACCGTACTGTTGCCCTTGGAGCCAGACGCCAGCACAGTGAAGCGAACCATCTTTTGAGCATAGCGCGGACGCCTGTGCAACATCGGGACGCCGGGTTAACTCGGAGGGCACAGAGTGCCATCCTCAAACCCCATCCTCAATCCAATGCCCTTTCGGAACAGGCCCAAGAGGCATGCACGGCTGCTCAGCAAAGCGCGCTATCCTGAAGTCGAGTTTGGGATCCGAGTTTAGGATTCGAGTTGGGGAGTCGAGTTTGGGAGTCGGGCCCGGCCCTGAACCACAGAACCGCCACAGCAGGAGGTTCCACACTTGTCCATACAGCTCCGTTCCCTGCTCGCAGCCTGCCTGCTCGTAGTCTTCCTGGCCAGTAGCGCCCGAGCAGCAGACAAAGGATCGCCGTCGGCCGTTCCGGACTGGAACCGCCAGGCCGCAGCGAAATATCTCGACAGCCGCGAAGCTTGGTGGCAGACGTGGGACCGAGCACAGAAGGACCACGGCACACTCTGCGTCTCCTGTCACACGCAGGCGCCCTTTGCCCTGGCGCGGCCGATGCTCGAGGACCGCGGCGATGATCCCACACCCGCGGAAGTCGCTATGCTGGCGAGCGTCGAAAAGCGCGTGCAGATGTGGAAAGATGTGCAACCCTTCTACAGCGATGCGGTGTATGGCGCCGGCAAGGAAGTCGAGTCGCGCAACGCGGAGTCTGTCCTGAATGCCATCATCCTTGCAAGCTACGACACCCGCAATGGCCGCCTGCGCGATGTGACACGACTCGCCTTCAACAACATGTGGGCGCTGCAGGCGAAAACTGGCCCTGCCACAGGTGCCTGGGTCTGGCAAAACTTCGACTACACTCCGTGGGAGTCGAAGGAGGCGGAGTACTACTGGGCCGCAATGGTCGCCGAAGTCGTCGCCAACGCCCCCGCCGACTACCGCGTCGATCCTGACATCATCGGAAACCTGGCTGCGCTGCGCGTGTACCTTCTCGCCCATTATCAGGAGCAGCCTCTGCTGAACAAGATTGTCGTCCTCTGGGCCTCGGCACAGTTCCCCAACCTGCTCACCCCGCCCCAGCGCAAGGCGCTTCTCGCGGAAATCCTCGACAAGCAACGTTCCGACGGCGGCTGGTGCCTGACCGATCTCGGAACGTGGCAGCGCCGCGACAAAACGCCGCTCGAAACCAAGCCCGACGGCTACGCAACCGCAATTGTGGTTCTGGCCATGGAGGCGAATCACATCTCCACCTCGTACGTGCTGCGAGCCATTGGCTGGCTCATCGCCAACCAGGACAAAGCCACTGGAGCCTGGCCGGCGTGGTCGCTGAACAAGAATCGCGATCCGCAGTCGAATGTCGGCCAATTCATGAGCGACGCGGCAACCGGCTACGCGGTGCTGGCACTGACCACGAAGCGTTGACGACCCTTAGGAAGCCCCAGACAAACTGGTAGGAATCTCGATCGACACCAGCGTTCCACGGCCCGGATTGCTGACCACGCTGAATCGTGCCTGGTTGCCATAGAGCACTTCAAGTCGCTCCTGCACATTCTTCATGCCAATGCCGGCGCCGGCGCGGCGCAGAGCCGTCTGCGGGCGATTGCCAATGCCCACACCATCGTCGGCCACTTCAATACGCACATGATCGCCCTCAAGCTTGCTGCGCAGCGTCACCGTGCCCCCGTGGATCCGCGGTTCCAATCCGTGTTTGATACTGTTTTCGATCAGCGGCTGGAGAAGAATGCTGGGAACCAGAACCTCCAGTGTCCGCGGGTCGATTTCCTTCTCGACCCGCAGCTTGTCGGCCCCGAAGCGCACCACTTCGATGTCCAGATAGTCGTCCGTGAAACTCAGCTCATCGCTGAGCGGCACGTAGGTGTCGTGGTCCTTCAACAGTGCTCGCAGAATATTTGCCAGCTTCACGGTCATCTCGCGCGCCAGCTCCGGTTTAACACGGACCAGCGAAGCAATCGAGTTGAGCGTGTTGAACAAGAAATGCGGATTGATCTGGCGCTGCAAGGCGTCGAGCCGCGCCTCGAGCAAGAGACGCTTCTGCTCCTCAAACTTCAGTTCCATCCGCAGTGCATCCCACACCTTGATGGCGATACCCACAACAATGGGCGCGGTAAAGCAGACCAGAACTTGTACCCAGATCTCTGAGGACAGCAGCGCAAACAGCCGGTGGGGAAACTCGTGTGCCAGCCAGTCGCGGCAGGCCTCCGCCGCCACAATGAGAAAGAGCATGAGGAACTGGCGGTCGATGCGCGGCCGTCGCAGGATACGACGCACCCACCGGTAGAGGCTCAGGTCGATGAATGGTGTGAAGGACCAGATCTCCTCCGGATCGACGATGCGCCCCAGCAACCCGGCAAGAAACCCCAGAGCTGCATTGAACGGCAGCGCGATGTACTCCCCGTGGTGAAGAGCCGGCAAAGACAGAACGGCGCCACCAAGGATGGCCCAGCCTGGCCCCAGGAACAGCCCAAGGAGAATGATCGTCTCGAATGAGATGTCGGCCGCCAGGAAGTTGGGGACGATCGTCCGGATCCAGACTCCAAGCGTAAGAGGTACAAGAAAGAACGCAAGCAGAGCAACCGTCTGGCGCCGCCGGCGATTCTCGGCAAAAAACAGGCCCCGAAAGGTGCTCGCGCGTGCCAGCACACTGGCGACGGAGGCAACCACCCCCAGCTTCACCAGAAGCGTGATCAGAATCAGCCTGTCGGTCACCTCTTCAATGTATCGCGTCGCCAACTGACACATCCAATGGGTATTGCGCATGGATCAGTCGGTGGTACCCGCGGCACCGAGGGCGTGACCGCCGCAACGTTCAGACAAACTCGCGCCAAGTAGAATAGGACTATGCCGTTTGAAAGCGTAAAGAAGATCGCCGAAGCCGAGTTCCCTACTCGTTGGGGCTCGTTCCGCATCCTCGGCTTTGAAGGCGTATTGCCGGCGCCACGCCCGTGCTGCGAGCACAATGCCCAATCCGGCAAGAAGACCGAGGGCCTCGTCGCGCTGGTGATGGGCGACATCCACAGTGCGCCGCCCATCGTCCGCATCCACTCGCAATGCCTGACCGGAGACGTGTTCGGCTCGTTGCGCTGCGACTGCCGCCTGCAACTGGAGCTGGCCCTGAGCAAGATCGCCGACGAAGGCGCGGGCATTCTGCTCTACGAGCAGCAGGAAGGCCGTGGCATCGGCCTGATGGCAAAACTCAAAGCCTACGAACTGCAGGACCAGGGACTCGATACCGTCGAGGCCAACGTGGAGCTGGGCTATGCGCCCGATTGCCGCGAGTATGAGCTGCCCGCCGAAGTACTGAAGCAACTCGGCGTATCCAAGGTTCGGCTGATCACCAACAACCCCGAGAAAGTCGCGGCCCTGGAGTCGGCAGGCATCACTGTGACGGAGCGCGTGTCCGCGGAAGTCGAACCCCAGGAAACCTTCGAGCGCTACTTGAAGACCAAGCAGGAGAAGATGGGCCACATCTTCGACAACGTCAGCGAGATCGACACCTTGCGCTAAGAAGAAAGCCCGCTGCCGGCCGCGCTCATCTGCGGCCCGCAACGGGCGATCGAAATACAACCGACCAACCTTACGGATAGATCCCGCGGATCTTTACCGCCTCGGCGACGCGCCCAACGCCCAGCATGTTCGCTGCGATCCGCATCGGCACATTCCGCTCTTCGTGAATCTTCAGCACTTCGCGGAATGCCGTCTTCATCACCCGCTCCAGCCGGTTGTAGACGTCCTGCGCCTCCCAGAAGAGGTGCTGTTCGTCCTGGACCCACTCGAAATAAGAAACGGTGACGCCGCCCGCATTGCACAGGATGTCGGGAATCAGGAAGACACCCTTCCGCTCCAGAATCCTGTCCGCTGCAGGAGTCACCGGCCCATTCGCAGCCTCCGCGACGATCCGCGTCCGCACCATCTCCGCATTGTCTCCGTCGATGGCATTCTCCAGAGCAGCCGGTACCAGGATGTCGCATTCGAGGGCGAGAAGCTCTTCGGGCCGGATGCTCTCCGCCTCCGGGAATCCCGCAACACGCCCGGTGAGCGCTTTCAGATGCAGAAGGTGAGGAATATCGAGGCCACGTTTGTTGTAGATGCAGCCCGTCGAGTCGCTCACCGCGATAACCTTCGCTCCCGCCTCATGCAGCAGCTGTGCGGCAATCGATCCAGCATTGCCAAAGCCCTGCACCGCAACCGTCGCGCCCTTCAGCGCCATCCGCAGATGCTCGCAGGCACACTCGATGGTATTGAAGACGCCGCGGCCCGTGGCTTCGTTGCGGCCCAGCGATCCGCCTAGGCTGATCGGCTTGCCGGTCACGACGCCCGGAATCGGATACCCCTTGGTCATGCTGTAGGTGTCCATAATCCAGGCCATCGTCTGGGGGTTCGTGTAGACATCGGGCGCAGGAATGTCCTGCTCTGGCCCGATGAGCGGAAGAATCGCGCTGGTATAACGCCGCGTCATCCGCTCCAGTTCACCCTGCGACATGTGCTTCGGATCGCAGGTAACTCCCCCTTTGCCGCCGCCAAATGGAATATTCACAACCGCGCACTTCCAGGTCATCCAGGTAGCCAGCGCCTTCACCTCGTCGAGCGTCACCTGCGGGTGATACCGAATTCCTCCTTTGGCCGGACCGCGCACCGAACTGTGCTGCACGCGATAGGCTTCAAATCTGTGAATGTGGCCATCATCCATGCGGACCGGCACCGTGACCGTGAGGATCCGCTCCGGGTATTTGATCATCTCGCGGATGTCGCTGTGTAGTTCCAGCGCGTTGGCCGCGGCATCAAAATTCTCAAGGGCCACGTCATAGGCGTTGCCCGTGATCTTGGTTGTCAGCATGCGTTTCACCCTCTTTCGCATCGTCGGGTGCGGACGGGGTTGTCCTGGCATCTAATCAGCACGCGTCTGCTTAGGGCACTGCTGTCTCCACCAGGAGTGACGTCTCGTTCGACCCTGGTTGCTGCAGTTTCTCGTACACCGGAAGTAGCCACCTCCGGTAGGTCTCGATATGTCCACGTGTCGCGTCGATATAGAACCGCTGTATGTCGCGCGTGATAGCGCCGATTGTCCCGCCGCGCACCGTCCGGTGATCCACTCGAACCACAGGCGCGATGCCCACGGCCGTTCCCGTAAGAAAGAGTTCATCGCTGCGATAAAGTTCGCTTCTGTCGATAGGTCGCTCCACAATCTCCAGAGCAAGTTCGTTCCGCGCCAGCTGCATCACACAATCCCGCGTGATCCCTTCCAGCACGTTTTCATAGATGGGCGGCGTGATCAGCTTTCGATCCCGGACCATGAAGAGATTGCACGTAGCCCCCTCGGCAACGTGGCCGTCTTCGTTCAGCAGGATGGCCTCGTCGAATCCGTTCCGCCGCGCCTCGTCACTGGCCAGCGCACTGTTCACGTAGGCGCCGCAGATTTTGGCCCGCGCCGGGATGGCATTGTCCTCGATCCGCCGCCACGAACTGATGCCTGCATGAATTCCCTTCTCGGCATGGAGGTACTCGCCGAAGGGCAGCGCAACAATGGCAAAAGCATCCTGGTCGTCCGGGCTCACCCCCACGCGCTCGGCCGACTTGTAGGCCAGCGGCCGGATGTAGACATTCGTCCGGAATGCATTGCGTCGCATCAGCTCACGGGTGATGGTGCAGAGTTCCTCGTTCGACAGGGGCACACCGATCCGCAGAATGCCGCAGTTCTGTCTCCAACGCTCATAATGTTCCGCCGGGCGCAGCACAAAGAGTTGCTCCGCGGCCTCGTCCCAGTGCGCACGAATGCCCTCAAAGACGCCGGTTCCATAGTGCAGTGCGTGGGTCAGGATACCGACACGCGCTTCAGCCAGCGGCATGTACTGGCCGCCAAAATAGACGATGAGATTCGGATCCGCATCCGCTTTCACTTCACACCCCCTGAAGCGATTCCCGGAACAGTTCCCTTCCGCGCGCCAGCGCTCGCTCATCCAGCGCAACCCAGCGCGGATTTTTGACCAGCCGGCGCAGTGCCGCGTCAATGCTCGCCTGTGGCAGCGCGCCACTGATCTCGAGCAGCGCCCCGAGCATCACCATATTGGCGGCGCGTGTGTCGCCCAGCTCATTGGCAATCTGTGTAAACGGTAGCGCGAGGACGTGCACATCTTCGCGGGCAAATTCCTCTGGAAAGACATCGCCGTTGTAGATGACCCAGCCGCCACGCTCCACGTTCGCGTCGAATTTCTTCAGCGATGGCTCGTTCATGGCGATCAACACATTCGGCGCCGTCACCAGCGGAGAATCGATCGGCTCGCGCGCGATGCGAATATGGCAGTTCGATGTGCCCGACCGCATCTCCGGCCCATAGGACGGAAGCCACGAAACTTCGAGACCCGCGTCGAGCCCAGCTTCTGCCAACACTTCGCCAAGTAAGAGGACACCCTGGCCGCCAAAGCCGGCCACGCGCACATGCAAGTCGATCTTTGAGCCGCCGCCCTGTTCCGTTCGAGTTGTTTCTTCCGGTACATCCTCTTCCAGATCAAGAATCTTCGGCAACGCGGCAAGCTCTGGTACGCTATCCGTCTTCAGGCGCGGCTGGGCATCCTTGGTCCGGTCACAAAACACACCCAGGGGATACGTCTTCTCCATCACATCCCGTACCCAGTGCTGCGACTCAACTGCGGACATCTTCCAGATGGTTGGACACGGCGAAAGCACTTCAATCAGCGAGAAACCAAGCCCGCGTACCTGGTTTTCGAGTCCGCGCCGGATCGATCGTGCCGCTTGCGCGATCTGCCTGTTATCACCCAGGCCCACGCGTTCGAGATACACAGGCGCCTGCAGCGTCGCCAGCAGTTCGCATACGTGAAGCGGATAGCCTTCGTTGGCCGCGTTCCTTCCCTGCGGGGACGTGGTGCTCTTCTGCCCGATCAGCGTCGTCGGCGCGAATTGTCCGCCGGTCATGCTGTAGATGGCGTTGTTGACGAAGATCACCGTGATGTTCTCGCCGCGATTCGCCGCATGCAGAATCTCGGCCGACCCGATCGCCGAAAGATCGCCATCGCCCTGATAACTGATGACGATGCTGTCTTCCCGGCTGCGCTTCACTGCCGTGGCAACCGCCGAAGCACGGCCGTGGGCCGCCTGAATATTGCCTACATCGAAGTAGTAGTAGCCAAAGACGGAGCAGCCGACTGGACTAATCAAAACTGTCCGGTCCTGCACGCCAAGTTCGTCGATAGCGCGCGCCAGCATCTTGCTGATGGTCCCGTGGCCGCATCCCGGGCAGTAGTGCGTCGCATGCTGCAGCTCGTTTTTGCGGTCGAAGCTCTTGTAGAAAGACTTCGGCCTGGCATGCGCCACTTCGTATTCTGAAATCAAATCACTAGGCATGGACCAGGACCTCCTCTTTCCGCATCTTTGCCGAAGGAATGCGCTGCGCAAGCTGCCGGACCAGTGAAAGCACCTCGCTATGCGATGGGCAATTGCCGCCGAGACGACTGAAAAACTCGACCGGCCGTGCCCCATTCAGCGCCAGACGGACGTCTTCGATCATCTGGCCGTTGCTCATCTCCACCACGAGAAAGACCTTCGCCCGCGGCGCAAGCTTACGAAAATAAGCTGTTGGGAATGGGTAGAGCGTGATCGGCCGCAAAACGCCGACCTTGATCCCCTCGGCACGAGCTTCGGTGGTCACCGCTTTCAAGATGCGACCCATGATTCCGTACCCGACCAGAACAATCTCCGCATCCTCTGTCTTGCACTCTTCGGCGCGTGTCTCGCGCTGTTCGGCACAACGATACTTCGTCTCGAGATCCCGCTCGTGCGCTTCCAGTTCGTCTGCATCGAGATGTAACGACGTGATGAAGTTCTGGCGTGACGCGGCAGTACCCGAAACGGCCCAATCCGGCACGTGCGTGGGAGTCGCTTCACGCGGAAACTCGACCGGCTCCATCATCTGCCCAACAAAGCCGTCTGCCAGAACGACCACGGGATTGCGATAACGATCGGCCAGTTCGAAGGCTAACGACGTGAGGTCGGCCATCTCCTGCGCCGAGCTCGGCGCCAAAACCAATGTGCGGTAGTTGCCGTTGCCGCCCCCCTTCACCACCTGGTGATAGTCGCTCTGTTCAGCCGCGATGTTCCCGAGCCCCGGCCCGCCGCGCGTAATATCCGCAATCACGCAGGGCAACTCGGCTCCAGCAAGATAGCTGATGCCTTCCTGCATCAGGCTGATGCCGGGGCCGCTCGACGCCGTCATGCAGCGAACCCCCGCGGACGACGCGCCGTAGAGCATGTTGATCGCCGCCACTTCGCTTTCGGCCTGTAGAAAAATTCCGCCGGCCTTCGGCATGTAAAGTGCTGCCGCTTCTGCGATCTCACTGGCCGGTGTTATGGGATACCCATAAAAAGCGCGACACCCGGAGAGAATCGCGCTCTTGACGATGGCCTCGTTGCCCTTCATTAGTTGCTTGCGCATGGCACGGCCTCCCGCACTTCCACTGCCTTCGCTGCCCGGTTACGAGCCCGCAGCACTGTGATCGCTCCCGGCTCAGGACAAACCAGGAAGCAGATGCCGCACGCGGTGCAACCCGAACCTGCATACACCGCCGGCCGATAGCCGTAGTGATTCAACTTTTCGCTCAAAGCGATCACCTTCGGTGGACAGGCCTCGAGACACAGGCCGCAGCCCTTACACTCATTGGCGTCCACCTGCAACAACCCTCGGTCCCGCCTCTGCGCGTCCATTCGTTTTCCTACCCCCTTTAGTTCCTTGCAGTCAGCCCTGCCTGCTTGCCATCAAGCCAGAACCACTGCGGGTCTGCGTTCCAGATAATGAGCCCGCACGGCAAAGTCTTCGAGCTCCTGCCGAAAGCGCGGATCGGCAATCCCTATCAACGCTTCGGCCCGCTCGCGCAGAGCCTTGCCGTGCAAATAAGCAATTCCCTGTTCGGTTACCACATAATGCACATCGGCGCGCGACGTGACCACGCCGGCCCCCGGCTCGAGCACGGGCACGATCCGCGACACAGCACCGTGTTTCGCCGTGGACGGCAACGCAATGATCGGCACTCCGCCCTTTGAGCGTGCTGCGCCGCGAATAAAGTCCAGTTGGCCCCCGAACCCGCTGTAGGGCTTGGTCCCGATCGAGTCGGCACACACCTGCCCCGTCAGATCGACCTGAAGTGCCGAGTTGATGGCCACCATGCGATCGTTCTGCGCCACCACAAACGGATCGGTCGTGTACGCAATAGGCCGAAACTCACAACTCGCATTGTCGGCGATGAAATCGAAGAGTCGCTTGCTGCCGAGCACAAACGCGGCAACGATCTTTCCCCGGTGAATGGATTTTCTTTCGCCGTTGACGATTCCCTTCTCCACTAGGTCGATCACGCCATCTGAAAAGAGCTCGGTGTGAATGCCGAGGTCGCGCTTGTCCTCGAGGCACTGCAACACCGCATCCCCGATGCCGCCGATCCCGGTCTGCAGCGTGGCGCCGTGAGGAATCAAGGAAGCAACGTTACGGCCCACGCTCAGATGCAGGTCGGTGAGCGGTTCCTTGCACAGCTCGGGCAGGGGGTGCGACGTTTCCACGATCGAGTTGATGTGGCTGATGTGTATGAATGTCTCGCCATGTGTCCGCGGCATCTGGTCGTTCACTTCGGCGATCACCACCGGTGCACAGCGCACTGCAGTCAGCGTGCAATCGACCGTTGTCCCCAGACTCACAAAGCCGTGCGCATCCGGTGGCGACACATGCATCAGTACCACGTCAAGCGGCAGCGCGCCGGATTCAAAGAGAGCTTCGATTTCGCTCAGAAATATCGGCGTGTAGTCCGCGCGTCCCGCAGCAACCGCCTCGCGCACATTGGCGCCTAGAAACAACCCACGATGACGAAAGCGGCCTTCGTATTCCGGCTTGGTGTAGTCGGCAGCGCCGAGGGTCATCATGTGAATGACTTCGACGTCGAGTACATCGGGGGCACGGGCAACGAGCGCATCCACCAGCCGTGTCGGAGTTCCGCACCCCGATTGAATCCAGACCCGGTCCCCGGATCGAACTGCCTTCAAAGCTTCTGCTGCGCTCTTACATTTGCTTCGGTAGTCATCGCGCCAGCTCAATGCGCCCTCCGGAATCTAGAGGGGATTTCTCCCTCAGAGCCCGAAGTATGGTGCGCTTTGGCAACGCGAAAGAGCTGTGATAGTCGTCACCTGAGGGCACCGCGCTTCCTTGAGATTAAGATGATTATTTTCATGAATTTACATCGAATCAAGACGAGCCTATCGGGCGACACCGAGGTACTGAGAACCGTCATGGGCGCGGTGGATTTTCCGGCCCAATTCCACTTCTCGCAGGGGCCTCACGGATGCGGAATGCCGGGCATCAGCCGCACAAGGCTTTCAGCACCTTCGCCGTGGTCACCACCTGGCCCACATGCCGTTGCGTGTGGTCGGCCACATGGATCAGCGCACCGCCAATCGAGGTCGGCAGCTGCTTGCGGCCCACGCCGCGAAACAAATTGAAGTCGGCTCCGGCCAGCGTGCGCACTCGATCTGCCGCATTGGAGAACGAAGCTTCAACTTCGCCCAGAAGTTCGGCTAAAGTCTCGTTGCCAGTCTGTTCGGCCTTCAACGCGGCCAGTTGTTCGCCGGTGAGTTGCCCACCCTCGGCATAGGTCAGAATGCGGTCGACCGAGCGAGCGATGTGGCGCAGATGAAACGCGACGGACGGAAGCCCGAGCGGCTGCGCGTGGACTTCCGCGTCCGTGAGCCCCTCAGTCCACTTCGTAATGTCATCGAGGGCCAGATCGAGAGCATGCAAGACCGCACGGCCCACCGCAGGCACATCGCCGTAGGTACCGCGCAGCCAGGGTTCAACGTAAGGCGTTGGGGAAGTATTCATCGAAGTGTTTACCCGGCCCTACCCCGCGCTCTTCACCCGCACCACGGTGATCTTCGCAAAGCCCTCTTCGAAGACCGGTGGTTTCAGCTTCTCTGCCATCCGCCGCATCACCTCTTCGGCCACCATACGGTCCCGCGAGCGGTTCCGCTCCAGGCAAACCTCAAGTGGCACATCGAAGAAGACGGCCTGCACCTCGTAGCCAAAGCTCTTCGCCATCTTGATCCACTGGCGCCGTTCGTGAACCGACAGATTGGTCGCATCCACGTAATTCCATGGCATCTTGGCGATCAACCGCGCGCGCAGAAGCGATCGCAGCGTCGAAAAGACCAGCCCCTGGTAGCGCTGCTCCTCCACATCGTCGAAGAGAATGTTGCGCAGCAGGTCGCTCGAAAGCGGAGTGACGCCGCGCCGCCGAAACCAGGTCGTCTTGCCCGATCCCGGCAGGCCGATCGCCAGCACCACATAGCCCTTTGGCTCCTGCGGCGAGCGCCCGGCAGGCTGCACCTCAGGCGGCGGCACCGAGGGCGACTCCGGCTGCGTCTCCATCTCCAGACGGCCAGAGCCGTCCGGTTCAGCCCAGGGCGAAGTCTCCGGCTGCAGGACAGGCTCAGGCGCCGGCGGGCGAGTGGTCCTTTGCGGTTGAGCCGCTTGAATGCGCGGCACGGAACCCGCATTGTCGTCGGGATACTGCGGCACCAGCGGGCGAGGCTGGTTCGATGGGATCTCCTGGCCGATCTTGCCTGTGGATTCCGAAAGATTGGGGGGGCGTCTGGAACGTCGTCTCATGCTGCGTTCTACACCTTCAGTTGATAACGGGATAACACACTGCCTTGGGGCGCTGCAAATGCTGTGCAGTTCGTCACATACCATCGCCCCGTTTCGCCGCCACACTAAGGAGGACAGGACCGCGCGCCACCGCGAGTCTAGAAGCAAAACGTTTTTGCACGTATTTGGACCGCGCCGTCCAGGGTGGTACGATCAAGGGTTTGGTGGAATCGCTTGTTGGCGCGAATCTGAGCCCCCGAACACCTCTTCAGTTTGCATTCAAGCCTCACTCACCACGAAGGAGAAAACATAATGGCAGTTAAGGTTGGCATCAACGGCTTCGGCCGCATCGGCCGCAATGTGCTGCGTGCTGCGCTCGGCAATCCCGAGCTCGATTTTGTTGCCGTGAACGACTTGACCAGCCCAGCCACGCTGGCGCATCTGCTCAAGTACGACTCGATCCTGGGCAATCTGCCGAACGACATCAAGTCCGGCGATGACTTCATCTCGGTCGATGGGAAGAAGATCAAGGTCTACGCGGAGAAGGATCCCGCCAAGCTGCCCTGGGCCGACGTAGGCGCACAGGTCGTCATCGAATCGACAGGCCGCTTCACTGACGCCACCGTTGCCAAGGCCCACCTCGGCTCGACCGTGAAGAAGGTCATCATCTCGGCTCCCGCAACCAACGAGGACGTAACCCTCGTGCTCGGCGTCAATGAAGAGAAATACGATCCGGCCAAGCACCACGTGATCTCCAATGCCAGCTGCACGACCAATTGCCTCGCTCCCGTTGTCAAGGTTCTCCTCAAGGAGACCGGCATCGTCAGCGGCATCATGACCACCATTCACAGCTATACCAACGATCAGGTCATCCTCGACTTCCCGCACAAGGACCTGCGCCGTGCACGCGCCGCCGCTCTCAGCATGATTCCCAGTTCGACCGGAGCCGCCAAGGCACTCAAGCTCGTCCTTCCTGAAACCGCAGGCAAGCTCGACGGATTCTCCATGCGCGTCCCGACTCCAAACGTCTCGATCGTCGACCTGACCTACGTTGCCGAGCGGCCGACTGACGTCAAGGCCGTCAATGCCGCCCTGAAGGCCGCCAGCGAAGGCGCACTGAAGGGGATTCTGGGCTACGACGAGAACCTCCTGGTCAGCTCCGACTTCAAGGGTGACAAGCGTAGCTCGATCGTCGACGCACCTCTCACCAAGGTCGTCGGCAATAGCGTCAAGGTGCTGAGCTGGTACGACAACGAGTGGGGCTACTCCAACCGCGTCGTCGACCTCATCGGCTTCCTGGCCAAGAAGGGCCTCTAACCGCAGTTCTTAGTTCGCAGTTCATAGTTCTTAGTGGTCTCGGACGCATCTGTCTGTGAACTACGAACTATGAACTGTGAACTGTTCCCGGATCCCCATGCGCCAGAACATCAGCGGCGGTTCTCCTTACGAGCCCATCATCGGGTTTTCGCGCGCCGTTCGCATCGGACAATCCGTCTTCGTCGCCGGAACCGGTCCTGTCGGAGCCGACAACGAAGATGCCGCAGGCCAGACCCGGCGCATCTTTGCCATTGCAGAAAAGGCTCTCGCCGAAGCCGGTGCCTCTTTCAAAGATGTTGTCCGTACTCGCATGTTTCTCACCCAAGTCGAAGACTGGGAAGCCATCGGCCGTGTGCATGGCGAGTTCTTCTCTCAGGTCCGCCCTGCTGCCACCATGGTTGTTGTTGCCAAGCTGCTCAATCCGGCATGGCGCGTTGAAATCGAATTCGACGCGGTAGTCTCCGAACCCGAATAACTGTGCTCATTCGACGCGAGAGACCGCCGCGCAAACTAAGAACTGTGAACTGAGGAAATCCATGGCAAAGCTCACTCTCCGCGACATCGAACTGGCCAACAAGCGGGTCTTTATTCGCGTCGATTTCAACGTGCCGCTCACTGAAGACGGCTCGACCATCACGGACGACACCCGCATCGTGGCTACGCTGCCCACCATCGTCTATGCTCTGCGCCATCGCGCCAAAGTGATTCTGGCCTCCCACCTCGGCCGTCCCAAGGGAAAGCCCAACCCGAAATACTCCATGCGTCCGGTCGTCGACCGGCTCCGCGAGCTCCTCGACAAGGAACTCGGCGAATCCGTGAACGTCGCCTTTTCGCCCGACTGCATTGGCGAAATCGCCGGCGAGATGGCACGCCAGCTCGAATCCGGACAGGTGCTCCTGCTCGAGAATCTCCGCTTCCACTCCGAAGAAGAAGCCAACGATCCCGGCTTCTCTAAAGCCCTTGCCTCGCTCGCTGATCTCTATGTGAACGACGCCTTCGGTTCGGCCCACCGCGCCCATGCATCGACCGAGGGCATCACCCACTTCCTCAAGCCCGCCGTCGCCGGCCTCCTGATGGAAAAGGAGATCACCTACCTCGGCAAAGCTCTCGAAGCGCCAGAGAAGCCGTTCGTCGCCATCATCGGCGGATCGAAGATCTCGGGCAAGATCGACGTCATCGAGAACCTGCTCGACAAAGTCGATACCCTTGTTATCGTCGGCGGTATGGCCTATACGTTCCAACGCGCCCTCGGCGTCACTACGGGAAAATCGCTCGTCGAAGAAGACAAGATCGAGTTGGCTAAGACGACTCTGGAAAAGGCCAAAGCCAAGCGCGTCAACCTGCTCCTGCCCGTCGACAACATTCTGGCCGACAACTTCGCCGCCGACGCTAAAACGCAGACCTGGGACACCTCGAAGAACTTCCCTGCCGACTGGCAAGGGCTCGACATTGGCCCCAAGTCGATCGCGGCTATTGAAGATATCATTTCGACAGCCCGTACGATCGTCTGGAACGGTCCTGCGGGCGTCTTCGAGTTCCCACGCTTCGCCGTGGGCACCAATGCCATCGCCAAGGCCGTTGCAGCCAATCGGGCGGCTACGTCGATCATCGGCGGCGGTGACTCCGTTTCGGCCATTAATCAGGCCGGCGTGGCCGACAAGATCACCCACATCTCCACCGGCGGCGGAGCCAGCCTCGAATTCCTCGAAGGCAAGAAGCTGCCCGGCGTAGAAGCGCTGACCAACAAGTAGCCGCCTGCGGTGGGGCCAACTCGCCTTTGGCGCCAAAGTTGTTCGGAGAGCAAGGCGCTCAAGTCGCCCGCCCCATCCGCCGAAACGGAAGATAGAGCAGCAGAAACAACACCAGCGCGAGCGCTTCGCAGCTTGCGATGTACCACGGCCACGGTCCCAGAATATCCAGCAGCGTCTGCGCTGCGGGCTTGACGCGCAGATACATGTAGTTCGTTTTGAAGACAAAGTCGAAGAAACCCACGGCGGCAGCATAGAGGTTCAAGGCCAGCATCGACCTGCGCACCGATCCCGGCCTTGGCCTCGCCCCTCCTGACCACACAAGGTAGAGAGCTGCCACCACAATTAGGCCGTGGTCGGCAAAGAACTGGATCGCCAGAAATGCAGATGGACCCGCCATGCTCGGGGTGAGCAGAGACGCCGACGCACCCACCAGGGCCCAGTAGTACTCCACATCGAAAACCGCCGAACGAAGCGTGAGCAGTACCACAATAATGAGCCACAGCGAGGCGTCGCAGAGCTCCAGGGGCAGGTGATCCGGAAACATCCGCACTCCGCGTACCGCGAAGCTCCCGTAGTACGCAATCGTAGAGGCCAGGAGCAGGAAGACCAGGCCATAACGAATTCCCTTGTCTGCACGCGGGAACCTCCGCTGCAAGGCGGCAAGAACGACCGCAAGAAAGGGAACCGTGCCAAGGATGGCAAGGTGCGCCGGCCCCAACATGCAGAGACTGGTTTGCATGCCTGCGATAGATCGAGAGAACCCATGATTAGATCACAGGGAGAGTCGCGCTGCCGGCGCTCTCGGACTGCAGGGCACGGGCGCTTTTTTTGCGGTGTCCTTGTGACCGTTGCGAAGAATTTCGACGAAAAACAGGCACAATCAAAGCAGGATGAATCGTACGCAGAAACTCCGATTGCTCGGAAGGACCGCTGCTGGACCCCGCTTGGTACCCCCGGGGTGCGATCTCCTCCTCTTCGCCTTTCCGAACAATCTCGCAAAAGTCGTCCGGTGCCTTCGCTACTGAAGAGAGAGCGCTATCTGCCGGTCCGCACCCGCACACCTGCCCCCCAACCCCTTCCTGAGTTCCCTTTATCCACAGAATCGTTGCGAAAAACGACGCGTCAGCTTCGTAACGGCGTGCTGTACACCATCGTCCTTGTGCTCCCAGTCACCTGCCTGCGTTTCTCCGTCCGATAAAATCGGTCTGAGGATCTAGACAAATGTCACGAAAGAAATTGATTGCCGCCAATTGGAAGATGTACAAGACACCTGCCGAAGGCAAGGCGTTTGTGGAAGCGTTTTTACCCCTCGTTGCCGGTCATACGCGCGATGAGATCGCGCTCTTTCCGTCGCCTGTCCTCCTCCCGACTGTGATCGGGGCCGCCAAAGGCTCCAATATCGCCATTGGCGCACAAAACATCCACTTCGCCGAAGAAGGAGCCTACACCGGCGAAACCTCGATTGGCCAACTCAAGGCGGTCGGCGGCACCCACACACTCATCGGCCACTCCGAGCGCCGGCAATACTTCGCCGAGACCGACGTGATCGTGAACAAGAAGCTGCATGCCGCGTTGAAACACGGCATCGTGCCCGTCGTCTGTGTCGGCGAGGTCCTCGCCGAACGCGAAGCCGGCAAGACCGAGTCCGTGCTGAAAACCCAGGTCACTGGCGCATTTGCCGGGATCACGGCGGATGCCGCAACGACCATCGTCATCGCTTATGAACCCGTGTGGGCCATCGGTACCGGCAAAACCGCCACTCCTGAGATGGCCGTCGAGGCACACAAGATCATTCGCGCCGAAGTTGCCAAGCTCCTCGGCGCCGACATTGCCGCCAAGATGCGCATTCTCTACGGCGGCAGCGTCAAGCCTGACAACGCCACCGCTCTCTGTGGCCAGGAAGAGATCGACGGTGCCCTGGTAGGCGGCGCCAGTCTCAAGCCTGACTCGTTTACTGCGATTGTGAAGTACTAGCCGTTTCCCGAAGGCAACCCGGGGCTGCGCTTCAAGCGCGGCCCTCCTTCTTGAGCATCAGACCCATTGCCTCACAGACAACTCTCTGCGCCGGGCAGCCCATCCCAGTTGCGAGGAGAGAAGCGTGATGGCCACCAAGAAGAAATCGAACAGCGCGAAAAAGGGTCCTGCAAAGAAATCGTCCCGCAGATACTCGCCATCGGTCGGAAAGAAGGTGAAGACCGAGATGCACGAGATGAAGGAGGGCAAGTTGCGGTCCGGGCGAAGCGGCAGAAAGGTCACGAACCCCAAACAGGCAATCGCCATCGCGCTCTCCGAGGCGAGAAAAGAAGGCAAGAAGGTCCCGGCCAAGAAGCCGTAGCGCGAGGGCGGAACTCAAAGCTCAGCGCGCAACTCCCCATCTTCGATCTTCGCCTCGAATACCTGCACGCGCATGTCGGGATCATCGTTTGAGACGCCCGTTCGCACGTCGAACGCAAACGCGTGCCAGGGACAAACAACCTTCCCGCCCTCGATCGTTCCCTCGCCTAAAGGTCCGCCTTCGTGAGGACATGTTCCATCAAGAACTGCGATCGTCCCATCGACATTTGCCACACACAGGGCACGGCCACTCACGACAAACTCGCGTGCCTGGTTCGCCGACGGTAACTCAGCCTGCGAACAGATGCGAACCAATTCCGACATGTGGACCTCCCGAGAGGATTCTCGCGTTCCAAACCTCGCGAGGATCCCCATTAGCATAAAGAGGGACGCCTCGCAGGGAAAAGACGCCATGAACCGGTCAGGCAGCAAAACCAGGCCACGAGCCGCAGCTAAGGCCACGCCTCAACCAGGGCGCAGCGGCATTCAGCCGCAAACCGTCTCTCCGCGCTGGATTGCCGCTGCCTTCGTCCTGGTGCTCGTTGCAGCGTCCTTGTGCGTCTGGGCCGCGCTCTGCCTGACATTCTGGCAAGGAAGCTGGCAGCTCCTGTACCATCCGAAAACCGAGATCGTTCAAACTCCGGCCAGCGCCGGATTGGCCTTCGCTTCGATCGATTTCGCTACGACCGAGGCCGGACAACCGCTGCTTCACGGTTGGTGGATTCCGGGTCCCGCTGGCAGCCGTTTCAACGCAATCTACTTCCATGGCGCGGACGGCAATATCGGAGACGCCGTTCCCTCTCTTCAGCCGCTTCATGACGCAGGTCTGAGCTTGCTGGTTTTCGATTACCGCGGCTATGGCAAGAGCCAGTTTGCCCGTCCCAGCGAAGCCCATTGGCATGAAGATGCCGAGTCGGCCATTCGTTACCTGACCAACACGCACCATGTTTCTTCTGGGTCCATCGTGCTGGTCGGCTCGGGGTTGGGTGCGAACCTTGCCCTGGAAGAAGCGGCAGCACACCCGGAGTTGGCCGGCGTCGTGATCGAGGATCCTTCGCCATCCGCCGAAGACGCAGTCTTCCACGATCCACGCGCACGTCTGGTACCGGCGCATCTCCTGGTCCGCGACCGCTGGGATCTGCCTGTGGCTGCAGCTTCAGTCCACATCCCATCATTGTGGTTTGAGACACCCTTGCCGTCTGCCCCGCTCAACAGTGTCGAGAACAAGGCGTACGAAGCGGTCTCGGCCCGCAAGGCGCGTGTCTGGCTGCCTGACTCGCCCGGCAGGTCCAAGGACTATGCCGGTGCTGTCTCGCGCTGGCTCGGCGACTTGGAAGTGAATGCACGGCTCTGATGAGTTCTGAGAGCCGCTCGAGAAGGATCAGGGAGCTTGTGGAGCCAGGAGCGGCTGCTCACCGTGGAATGTCACGATGCACAGCCTTGACCTGGTAGCCGGCTTTCCGCAGTCTCTTCGTCATCTCTTCGGCCATCATCACGCTGCGGTGCTGCCCGCCGGTACAGCCAAAGCCCACGGTCAGGTAGCTCTTCCCTTCTTCCACGTAGTGCGGCAGCAGGTAAAGCATCAGATCCGTGACCCGATCGAGAAACTCCTTGGTCTGGGGAAACCCGCGCACATAGGCAGCAACCTTGGGGTCCTTGCCGGTCTTCTTGCGAAACTCCGGCACAAAGTGCGGGTTGGGAAGAAAGCGCACATCGAACACCAGATCGGCATCCAGCGGCACGCCATTCTTGAAACCAAAACTCAGGCAGCTTACGAAGAGGCGCTTAGTCTTCTCTTCGTGGCCGAAGCGCTGCTGGATGTGCGCCCGCAGCTCGTGCACATTGAAGTTCGAGGTGTCGATGAGAGTGTCGGCCACATTGCGAATGGGATCGAGCAGCTGGCGCTCTTCGACGATCGAGCGTTCCACCGTCTCCGATCGGCGCAATGGGTGCGGTCGGCGCGTCTCCGAGTAGCGCCGCACCAGCACGGAGTCCTGAGCATCCAGGAATACCACCCGCGTGGGAAGGATCTGCTTGATCTGCTTTAGGATCTCCGGCAGCCGATCCAGCGTCTGACCTTCCCGCACATCCACCACGATGACGGCGCGCTCAATCTCAGGAGATTTGCCCACCAGGCCTGCAAACTCGGTCAGGAGCTCCAGAGGGAGATTATCGACAGCGTGATATCCAAGGTCTTCGAAGTTGCGAAGGGCCGAGGCCTTCCCTGCACCCGAAATACCGGTGACGATTACCAGCTCTTTTTTCGGCCTCGGGATCAATGCAGCACGGTCAGCAGGCGACTTGCGAGCTGGTTTTGGAGACACCTGCGACGAAGATTTCATGCGCTCATCGTACACCGAACCCCTGGACGGAATTGCTGTTGCGAGATGAAACAGCAGTTCCCGACGAATCGACCATGGGCCAATTACATGATGTTGGAACCTCCCAGGCAGCGATCAAAGGAATCCCGCTGCCTGGGAGGTGGTTCTATGGAATTTCGACCAGCTCCATCTGTCCGTCCCGGCGACGATGGAGTACATAGAGTTCCCCGCCATGATTGCGGAAGACGAGAAGGTCGCGGTCGCGGAACTCAGCTTCTTTCACAGCCTCTTCAATGGTCATCGGCTTAATCGCAATGGCCTCGGCGCTCGAAAGAATGTGCGGTTCCACGACCGTGGCTTTTGCCGGGAAGGAGTGCACCGCAATTGCAGTTCTGCCCTTCGCGCCATTCGCCGCTCCGTTGGGTCCCGGCTCCTGCAACTCCGCAGGACGAGCCTTCGGTCGAGCGACCGGAGGCGCCGTCATGACTTTTTCCTCCTTCGGCATACGTTTCCGTGCTAAGTGGCGGTCGCGATAGCGCAGGGCCTGATGCTCGGCATGCGCCAAGGCCTGGCGTAAAGCCGACTCCATGGAGTCAGCCTTACCCGCCGCGACGATCGTTTGGGCCCGGGACTTCACGGTCAATTCAGCAATCTGCAGATGTCTCTCCACTCGAAAGATTACGTTCGCTGCTGTTGTGCGGCCCAGGATCCGTGCAATGCGATCCATACCTTCCTCGGCCTGCGTGCGCAGAGCCTTGGAGACTTTTACCTGTCTGGCTGTCAACTCTACTTGCATCGTCAGCCCTCCGGTTGTGCGGAGCAGACGGCGTAGCCGTCGGAAAATAACGCACGCCACCGCACCGCATGTGACGCATTATAGCGACCGACGCGCTCCCTATTGCAATGGGATGGAAAAACGTAGGACACCCTCGTCGAGAATGTGAAGACGCAGCTTCCGGGCCTTCTTAAGCGTCCCTGCGCCTTCGCTGATGGGTTGATGGGATGTTCATATCTTCGCGATATTTGGCTACCGTGCGGCGCGTCAGTTGGATACCCTGTGCCTGGAGTGTGGCAGCCAACTGATCGTCGGTCAGCGGATGTCTCGGATCTTCGTCCTCAATCAGCTTGCGCACCTTGCGCTTGAGCACAAGCAAGGGCGTGTCGGCGCCCTCGGGTCCATTCGATCCTTCCGAGAAGAAAAAGCGCAGTTCGAACACACCTTGGGGCGTATGGGCATACTTGTTCGCTACAGCGCGGCTCACGGTCGAAGGATGGACCCCAATCTCTTCGGCGACTTCCTTAATCATCATGGGATGAAGAGCTTCAATGCCCTTTTCAAGGAAGTCCTGCTGGCGGCGGACGATGACCTCGCAGGTGCGCAGGATGGTGCTCTTGCGCTGTGCAATGTTACGCATCAGCTGCAGCGCAGAGCGGAACCGTTCCTTGACGTATTCCTTTACCTCTTTGTCCGTTCCCTCTGAAACCAACATCCTTCTGTATCGCTGGCTGAGGCGCAGGCTCGGCAGGTCTTCCTCGTTCATTGAGACAACCCATTCGCCACCTCGCTTCGCAAAGACGACGTCCGGCTCGATCAGGCGGGTCTGTTCGCGGTTATAGAGCCGCCCCGGCCTGGGATCGAGGGTACGAATGAATTCCACGGCGGCCTGTGCTTCGGCAGGAGACACCTGAAGCGCGCGCGCCAGGTCTTTTACATCCCGCTTCTGCACGAGACTCAGGTGCTGGTCCGCAATCTGAGCGGCGATCGCCATGCAGTGTTTTCGTTCCTCCAGCTTCGCCTCAGCCTCGGCGCGGAAGCTGCCGTGCAGATCCTCTGTCTCTTCGTTGTTGCGCCGCGCATAGACCTGAGCGAATTCCTCCTGCTCCGCGGCGATCTGGATAAGCAGACATTCGCGCAGATCGCGTGCTGCCACGCCCGGAGGATCGAGGTGCTGCACGAGCTCAATAGCCCGCCTTACCAGCTCGACAGCAGCGGCTCCGTCCAGGTCGTTGACTCCTGGGAACTCCTTGAGCGCCGCAATCAGTTCCTCTTCACTGACGGCTAGGTATCCGTCCCCGTCGAGATTTCCGATGATGAACTCAGCAACCAGTTCCAGGTGTGGGTCTACGGTCGATGCGCCCAGCTGCCAGGCGAGGTGGTCCGCCAGAGTCGTCGGCTGGGAAAGGAAGTTCTCGAACGAGGGCTTCTCGTTCTCTTCAAACTCGGGTTGTGTCTTGTAGCCAGGATCGAGGTATTCCTGGAAGTAGGAGCCGAAATCGACCTCATTGAAAGGGTCGCTGGTCGTGGAAGGCGTTTCAGCCGCGCCATTCTCCAGTTGCTCGATCCGCTCATCGCGTTCCTGGCGCTCGATCCGGCCGGCCACTTCGTCGAGCATGGGAACCGTCTCGTCGATCTCCTCGAGGACAGGGTTTTCCACCATCTCGGCGTTGATCATATCCTTCAGTTCCAGCTTGTTGAGCGCAAGAACGCTCACCATCTGCATCAGGCCCGGTGTCAGGACCTGTCGCTGCGCGACCTTCAGACTCAGTTTGGGTTGCAGTAGCGGCATGCAGCGCTCGATTCCCGTACAGCGTACCAATAAGTGTAATCGGATGAGAGCCCCGCCGTAAGGCAGGCTCTACCCGCAAGTACCATTTTCCCAAATCGGAGTAACTCTTGTCGGGAGTTCAATCCTCTGAGAAACCGGCACACTGCCACCTTTGCGGAAATTGCCCTGCACCTTGGATAGTGGTGTTCAAGTCAGCCTGCGGATCGCCTCAGTGCAGGGAGAAGCCTTCTCCCAGATACACTCGCCGCACTTCGACGTCGTTCCCCAGCTCATGAGGCGTGCCCGTGCGGAAAATCTTCCCTTCCGCGATGATGTAGGCCCTGTCGGTCACGCTCAGGGTTTCACGCACGTTGTGGTCCGTAATCAGGATCCCGATCCCGCTGGACTTGAGGTCGAAGATGATCTTCTGCAGTTCGAGGACAGCAATCGGGTCAATCCCGCTGAACGGCTCGTCGAGAAGAATGAAGTTCGGTTGGATGCAAAGCGCCCGCGCGATCTCCACCCGTCGTCTTTCGCCTCCAGACAAGGCATAGCCGCGCGTAGTTCGAATATGCGCCAGATTGAGCTGCTGGATGAGGCGCTCGGTCCGTGCCCGGCGCTCTCGAACATCGAGGGGCTGAGCCTCCAGGACAGCCAGGATGTTCTCCTCAACCGTCAGTTTGCGAAAGATCGAAGGCTCCTGCGGGAGGTAGCTGATGCCAAAGTTGCGCGCTCGAAGGTACATTGGGACGCGGGTAATCTCGGTGTTATCGACCAAGATACGCCCTGTTTCCGGCGGTACCAGACCGACGATCATGTAGAAACTCGTCGTTTTGCCGGCCCCGTTTGGCCCAAGCAGCCCGACGACCTCACCGCGCGAGATCTTGAGACTGACGCCGCGAACAACCTGCCGACCTTTGTACGACTTGCCAATTCCTTCGGCGATTAATGTATCCATCAAGCTCTCAAACGAACGCGGCCTGCTACGGCCGTTTCGGGGCCGTGGTCTCAGTTGTAGTTGCGCGCTGTCCGCCTTCGACATTGACGCTATCATCGCGACTATTGAAAATCAAAGACTCGCCGGTCACCGTTCCACGCGTCGGGTCAGTCAATCGCGGGGGATTGGCCGCAGTCCCCGTCAGGACGTACTCAGCCCGTTCGCTTGAATAATCGAGCATCTCCCCTGTTCCGTGTCTTCCCTGCGACTCGATCGATACGTTTCCCCGAGCTGTCAGGTGGTCCACCTGTGCCGAACCGCCATCCTTGCCAGCATGATTTGCTGGAGGCATCAGAAGCAGATCAACCTCCTGGGATCGGCTTGTTGCTTCCGCCGTTTCGGCAACGACGCTTCCCAAAACGCCACGGCGCATAACGGCCTTACGCTCTGCTTCTGAGTACTTTAGATCGCCTCCACGCACCCGAATTACGGAAGGAGAATTCCCCTTGCCGGGCTTGGACTGATCGAAGTTCCCTGCGCTGACCAGTACCGCACGCACCGGATCCGCTTGGTTCGTGGTTTGAGCAGTCAGCGTCTGGCGTGCCCGATCCAACACCAGGAAGGGCGCTGAGATCGAGTTCGCCTGCTGCCACAACCGTACGTCACCGCGAAAGGTTGCCACGCCGCTTGCCTGATTCAGCTGCGCCTCGCTGGCTACGATATGCGCCGGGCCTTGCGCACCCAAGCTAGCCCCCTGGCTCCCGAACCAAGTCGCCTTCACGGCACCATGCGCGAATGCGTCCCCCGAAACCCGTGCCAGGTCAACCTTCTCCGCATCGAGCGCGATCTCTCCATTCTCCACATGCGGGGCCCCGGTCAGATGCAGCCATTCTCCAGCTCCTTCGTAGTCGGCGCGTTGCGCCGTCGCGCGCAGCGCAGCGGGAGCCTTTGCTCCAGGCTGAACTGCGGGCTGCTGCATCAAAAGGACGTGGCCCGCAACAATCGCCTCTTCAATCTGCTGCGTACCGGGAAGATGCGGCGGTCGCCCGGCCCAATTTGCAGGTTCGGCGGCAAATTGCACTTCCACACGATCCCCTCTCGTCGTCTGCCGCATACCCGTCTCCGCCGTCTGCTCCAGAATGGCGTGACCAGAGCCGGTCATCGAGGTCAGTGCGGAATTCGCGCCAAATTCGCCTGTCATGTCATCGGCCGCCATCCGTGCATGAGCAGGCGCCGACTTGTCACGCTGGCTCTCGGTTGTCACGATCACGCCGCCGGACCCATGGATTGTCGCAAGCTCGATGCGACCCGCACCGGCTGTGCGAAATCTCAGGTCCGCCACAGGCGACTTCCACGTGCGATGAGATCGTTGTTCAAGTCCAGCCTTCGCCTCCAGTTCATCACTAGCAAGATCGACACCGCGCTCCAATTGGACGGCTTGCAACAAACCGTTCGAAGAAAACCGCAGGTTGGCCTTTGGCGCAGTTCCATGCAGTACCCGGCCGTTCTGATCGTCATCAAGAACAACTCCGCCGTCGAGGCTCCCAGCCATCGGCTGGCTGTCTTGGTTGAAGTGAAGCGAGCCGGTAGGAGCAGCGACCCGCGCTCCATTGACCGTGGTGAGAACCAGTCCCTTTGCCGCATCGAGCTGTCGCGCTGAGCCGTTGTCCCGAAACAAAATCCTGGCCTCTGTCGCATGTGCAATGGCTTGGCGATAGTTGGTTGTAGCGTCGGCGAGGTCGCACTGACCGCTGTCTCGTTCGAACTCAGCGTGCTGTGCCTGGATCTTGACGGGATTTTGACCACGTTGTGCGTTGAGCTCGACCGCGCCCGCAAGAACCAACATGCCTCGTTGGGAATCGTACGATGCCCCCTGGGCGCTGCCGGAGGTCTGCGCCAGATCGAATTCGACGTGATTGGCCGAACTCGCCACGCCCGAATTCTGATTGAAGGTCAAACCAACAGTCTTCACATGAATCTGGCGCAATTGAGATTGTTCGAGAGCGGGCCTGGCAGGGTTCTTAGGGCTCTTGCCTGCGATCTGCTGTGTACTCGGGGCTTGGTCAAGCGTAATCTCTACCGGCCCGGCGGCCTTCGCGATGCCTGCTTGCTGGTCATACTCAAAGTCTGCTCCTTCGATGCGGTCGGTTCCGCCACCATTGGGGCTGTACATCTCGATCTTGACTGCGTGCAGACGATACCGATCGTCCTTGAGTTGTTCGACCTTTGAAGCGGTGATCTTGAACAGCGCGTGGCCGGCGTGAAATTCGGCATGCGTGAAGCCATTGGCTTCCTGCCGAATGTCGACTCCGAGCTTCTTCGGTAGATCTCGGCGATTGAACGGGCTCCGCCATCGGCCGATGGTCAGGAAAACGCCGAGCACAGCAACCAGGAGCAGGCCGGCGATCAGGATCATCGTTCGAATCCGCTCAATCGTGAAACGCACAGCTCAGTTCTCCATGCCGAGCCGCGCTGCGAGGCGCTGGGCAAGGCTCTCTCCCAGCTCGCTCCACAGCAGCCGTGCGGTAGCCCCTGACGCCTTCTCGATCGCTCCCGTCAATTCGATCAGTTGGCGCACATTCTCTTCCACGTGCCGGGCAGCAGCGGCATCGAGTTCGGTGCCCTCCTCCAGAAACGCAGCATCGCTGCCAAAGTCGATCCGGATGTGCCCTTCTTGCTCATAGGCGCCCTCATCGAAAAGCGGGCCAAAAGCAGTTACCCGGACAAGCCGCGGCTCGCGCGCCCATCGAGGGTCCAGTCCAGCCCCGGTTTCGAGCTCCCAAAGCGACCAGCCAATCTGAAATTCGTAGGCGTAGTCGTCGTGAAGCAGCTCGAGTGCATCTTCGATGGCTTGCTTTGGCTCGACGCCGCGCTCGCCATGCCCATAAACGCGCTGAAAGGCTGGGGCTTCGCTCCATCCAACCGGCCAGACCGTGACCGCATAGACGCCTGCCTCCCCGCTGTGGGCCGAGAAGGCTCCCAGAACTGAGGCCAGTTTGTCGGGGAGAGCGGCAAGCCGCAGATTGGGGTACCACAAACTCAGATACAGGTTGTCGGACATCTCTAGTGATTTTAGACGCCCGGCTAGACGTGAGGATGCAACAGGAATGCGACCTTGGCAACTGAATCGCAAATGAGGAAGGCGCGTTGACAGCATCCGGCAGGTTTCGGGAAGATGATCTCATTCGGCACAGGCTGCTGCTTCTTCCCCCGCCCAGGGCCGAGGCCGATTGCCATTGGATCGCACAAAACTGCTCTGTCCGGCTCAACTCCTGAATCCTGAGGCCTGCATGCATCGACTTTTGCCCGGCGTTTTCGCTGTTTTCTTAGTCCTCGTGAACATGCCGGCTCACCTGCAGGCCCAGGAAGGCAACGACAGTTTTGTCGCGCTGGTGAATGTGCATGGCACGGTGAGCGGACCAGACGGCAAGCCCGTCGCCGGTGCTCGAGTCGATATCCGCGCGGGGTCCACAAGCGACAGCGTGGTAACCGATACACGTACAGACGTGGACGGAGAATTTGCGTTTCTCGGTATTGGTCTGACGCCTGGGTCTTACCTGGTTCACGCATCGGCTGTCGGCTTTGGGCAGGCGGAGAACACGTTCAAAGTGGAGCGCGCAAAACGAACGCCGGACCAGACGATAGCCCTCGCGCTCAGTGCACAACCCAAGGAACGGGGCGCAAACTCCGCCTTCACCGTTGTCCGCGTGCTTTATGCAACGGATCGTAAGGCCCAGATCGACCAGGGATCTCAGGCGTACCTCGGCGTAAGGTCGGATAGCGGCTCTCTCGCGTACGGTGCATGCGACGTGAGCATTCCGGAAACTCATGTGGTAGCCGAACTGGAGCGGCCTTCGATCTGGCGGCTCGAGTTCCACCCCGATCCGGAAAGGCACATTGTGTTGGGAAAGGTCCAGTCCGAAGCCAAGGCCGGATTTCTGAAAGATGTAGCCGGTATGGTCGCAGCGTCTCCCGGAAAAGAAGCCTTCGTATTTGTCCACGGTTATAACGTGAGCTTTGAGGATGCAGCCATACGCACGGCACAACTGACGTACGACTTTGGCTTCAAGGGCGCGCCGATCTTCTACAGCTGGCCTTCGCGCGGGAGCCTGTTCGGCTACCTCGATGACGAGCAAAGCGTTCAGCAGACAGTCGGGAACCTGAAGCAGTTTCTCGAAGATATCTCTGCCAGTTCCGGAGCAACTGTCATTCACCTGATTGCCCACAGCATGGGCAACCGTGCCCTGCTCCCGGTATTGGCACAGCTGGCGGCTGACCCGCATTTTCAGGACTTTGGGAAGTTCAATACGGTCGTGTTTGCGGCACCCGATGTCGACCGCGACTCGTTCATGCAGTTGGTACAGCAGATTCACAGGCCGCAGAACAAGGTGACGCTTTATGTTTCGGAGCACGACCAGGCTCTGGCTGCATCGCACCTGCTCTTTCACAAAGAGCCGCGCGCTGGCGAAGCAGGCACCGACACCATCGTGATGCCGGGGCTCGACACTGTTGACGTATCGAAGCTGAGCATGGACGCGCTAGGCCACAGCTACTACGGCGACAACCGCAGCGTAGTCGAGGACCTGCTTAAGTTCCTGAAAGGACAACTGGCGCCACGCCCGGGGCTGTCGAAGGTGCCGCTGGGCAGCCTGGCTTACTGGCAGTTGACTCCCAGCAACTGACTTACCTTGGCCGCCCTAGCTCGTGACGATCTCGCCGAAATCGGCAATGCCCGAGAAACCTCTGAGGATACTGTCGATCAGCACAAGGTTCGCATCACGCACAGCCGGATCGGGGTCAAGAACCATCACCTTGTCGAAAAAGGTATCGACGGCCGGCCGCAGGGTGGCAATGAGGGCGAGTGCGTCACCGTAGGCGCGGGCTTCGCGCATCCTGGAAACCTGCGGCGCGAGAACCTTTGCGGCATCGGCAAGCAGCTGCGCTTCAGGAGCCAGTATTGCATTCGATTCTTCGGGAATAGTAATTCCCTTCTCTTCGGCCTGCCGCAGGATGTTCTTGATGCGCTTGAAAGCGGCAGATACAGCGGCGAAATCGGCTGAAGAGCGGGCCGCGGTGAGAGCTTCGGCACGGGCGATGGCATCGCGCACGTCTTCGGCTCCAGCGGCAAGAACGGCATTCACCACGTCGTAAGCGAAACCGCGGACGTCTTTGAGGTAGAAGTGGAGCCGTTCGTTCAGGAATGCATTGAGGGTTTTCCGATCAGCCTTCGACGCATCAGCAGCATCCAGTACGCTCGTCAATGACAGTGGAATCCCTGATTCAGCCAGGATTTTGACGATGCCGTTCGCAGCACGGCGGAGTGCGAATGGGTCCTTCGATCCGGTGGGCGCCATGCCGATACCAAACATGGCCGTGATCGTTTGGATGCGGTCCGCGAGTCCGAGCAGCTGGCCTTCGATGGACCTCGGAATCGCCTCCTCCATTGAGGCCGGTATGTACTGGTCGTAGATCGCCTGAGCGACGCGCTCGCCCAGCCCTTGAGCGCGAGCATAGAGGCCACCAATGATGCCCTGGAGTTCTGTGAACTCTTTTACAAGCTCAGCTGTGAGGTCGGTCTTGGCAAGATTGATCGCAGTCAAGAGCGCGTCGAAGATCGCGGTGTTCTCCGATGGATTTGGAGACGCCTCCTCATAAGCCGCGAAAAGTCTCTTCGCGGTCTTTTCGTTTTCTCCGGTCTTCCAGTAATAGCTGCCCAGCTCTTTCTGGAACGTCACATGCTTCAAGTTCTCCACCCGCGCCGTCAGCGGCGTCTTCTGGTCAAAGTCCCAGAAGAACTGCGCGTCTTTGAAGCGTGCTCGCAGTTCCCGCGCGTTCCCATTGCGAATAATCGCAGCGCCCTCTTCGTCGGTCTCGGTGTTGAGGACTGCGAGGAAGTACGGGGCCAGCTTGCCGTTGGCATCCTCCACAGCAAAGTACTTCTGGTGATCCCGCATCACGGTTACCAGCACTTCTTCCGGCAGCGAAAGATACTCGGGCTCGAAGTTGCCGAGGATAACGCTCGGCCATTCGGTGAGATGAAGAACCGTCTCAATCAGCGCCTCGTCCTCCCGCCAGCGGGCGTCCGGAACGCCTCGAGTCGCCTTGTCGAGAGCCTTGCGGATTCTTTCCTTCCGGACAGGGACATCGACGAGGACGAACGCAGCGAGCAGGCTCTGTGAGTAGTCGTGCGCCTGCGAGAGAACAACGGGCGCTTGCCCATGCAGCACGCGATGGCCTCGGCTGGCATTGCCCGCTGCAATACCGGCGATTTCGAGGGGAACAACGGCGGAATCGAGCATCGCAACAACCCAGCGAACCGGGCGCACAAAACGCTCAGGCCTACCTGCACGCCAGTACATGTTCTTGGCCCAGTAGACGGAGAGAACTTCCTTGGGCAGATCGCGGCGCAAGATGTCTTGCGCCGATTGGCCGGCCCGTTTGACGGTGACCCCGACGTACTCGCCTTTCGCATTGGTGATCTTCTGAAGCTCGGAGACAGACACGCCGGCCTTTTTGGCAAAGGCTTCAGCTGCTGGCGCCGGTACTCCATCCTTGAAAGCGACTTTCCATGAGGGACCGACGAGCTGCTCCTCGGTGTCCGCCTGTGCTGTGAGCACGCCCTCCACCAACACAGCAAGGCGCCGCGGTGTCGAGTAGGTCGTGACCTTCGCGGCAGAATCGAGCAGGCGTTCGCGTGTGAGCAGCTCCTGGACACGACGACCGAGTTCCGCCTCGGCACTGGGGATCATGCGGGCGGGTACTTCTTCAAGCCCAATCTCGAATAGGAAGTCAGCCATCTTTGCTTTCTCAGTCAAAAAGTTCTAGCCTCGATCGTGCGGCTCGCGTGTATCTCCGGCTACACAGTTGAAGCCTGCTGGAGGGCGTAGGCTTTGGCGACACCGACAGCAAGCGCACGAATGCGGCCAATAACGCCGACCCTCTCGGTGACGCTGATTGCGCCGCGTGCGTCAAGAATATTGAACAGGTTGGAGCACTTCAGAGCCAGTTCGTAGGTCGGTAGCAGGGGCAGTCTCTGCTTTTCTTTCGGCCCGGATTTTTCGTCCGCAAGCAGTCCTTCGGCCTTTACCAGCAGACTCTTCGCTTCAGCCTCGTACTGATTGAAGTGCTCCCAGAGCTTCGCTACGTCGGCTTCCTCGAAATTGTAGACCGAGAACTGCAGTTCCTCGGCGAGCCTTACCTCGCCATAGGTCACCGGGGTCCCGGTCATGGGATCGCGGGCCCACACGATGTCATAGATTGACTCCACATCCTGCAGATACTTGGCGATGCGTTCCATCCCGTAAGTGAGTTCGGCACACATGGGATCAAGATCGAGGCCGCCGCACTGCTGGAAGTAGGTGAACTGGGTAATCTCGAGCCCGTCGAGCATGACTTGCCAACCTACGCCCCACGCGCCGCCGGCGGGCCACTCCCAGTTGTCCTCTTCAAACTTGAGATCGTGTTTTTTCAGGTCGATCCCCATGGCCTCGAGCGATTCGAGGTAGAGCTCCTGCACGTTCACCGGCGGCGGTTTCAGGATCAGCTGAAACTGCGTGTGCTTGAACAGGCGGTTGGGGTTCTCACCGTAGCGACCGTCGGCGGGACGACGCGAAGGCTGCGCGTAGCCGACCTTGTAGGGCTTCGGCCCAAGTACGCGAAGAAACGTCTCCGGCGCCATGGTCCCAGCCCCAACCTCCACGTCATAGGGCTGCTGGAGAACACAGCCACGCTCAGCCCAAAAGCTCTGCAGGCGGAACAGCAAATCCTGAAAGGTGAGGGCGGATGGCTTAGGTGATGACACGATCGGACTCAACGACTGACTCTCTCGGCTGGATTCGATTGGGACTAACCATTCATCTTACCAGCCAATAGGACGCTTTTCGCATGACACGAGCGCGATCCTCTAGAGGCGGGCCAGCAACTCTGCGGTGCGCAGCTTGCGCTCCAGGTGTCGCTCGATCGATTGCAGAGTGAAGCGGCGGAGGTCTTGCGCGCGCCGCCGAGTCCATGGTTCAGCGGCAAACGCAGCAACCGGAGCGCGCAACATGCGGAGCGCGAGCTGCCAGGAGTCGGCTGAGAGGGCGCTTGCTGTGCCATTCGCATGCATCCTACAAAACAGCCCGTCGTTATAGCTCGAGAACGAGACTTCCGAGGCGTGAAGGACCTCACCGCAAGCGGTGCAGTGCGCGATGTCGGGTAACAGGCCCATCAGGCGGGTCATCCAGAGCTGGAAGTAAGTGAGCGGGATCCAGGGCTGTTCAACGGTCGTCTGTTCGAGAACCGAAACGAGAAGACGGAAGACTGTCTCCTGCGGGTCGTGCTCGGGAAGGGCTTGCTCCAGCAGTTCCGCAAAGAAGCTCAAGACCGTAAGCCGCACATGATCCACCGGAGCAGAGAGTGGGGAACGTACGATCTCCAGCTGATCGAGGCGGACAAGTTCTTGACGGGGCCGTTCAGCGAACCAGGCGCGGGTCACGGTCATCGGCTCCAGTGCGCCTCCAAAGCGTTTCCGGCTTTTCAGGGCGGCTTTGGCTATGCCCTTGATCCGGCCGTAGTCACGCGACAAAAAACTAACGATCAGGTCGGATTCGTGGACAGGCCACGTGCGCAACACCACCGCATCCGAAGTGAGGACGGCCATCGGATTCCATCATCGCACTATTGCGCCGGGCTGATGCAGCAGGCACGGAAGCCTGCAAGGAGCGCCGCAATGAGAGTGAAAAACAACCCGTCAAAAATACATTCCGAATCGCAGGCACAGCAAAGCGCGCACCCGGAAGCGAATGCGCGCTTATTCACTGCAAACTGGCTGGATTAGCGTCCGAAGTGTGCTGCGTTCTTCTGCGCGAAATGCGCCCACTTTTCCGGCAGGTCGTCCTGGGCAAAGATCGCCGACACCGGGCAGGCCGGCACACAGGCACCGCAATCAATACACTCAACGGGGTCGATGAACAGCTGATCGGCGGTGGCGTGATCGGCTTCGTCTTTCTTGGGGTGGATACAATCGACCGGACAAGCGTCCACACAGGCGGTGTCCTTGGTGCCGATACAGGGTTCTGCGATCACGTATGCCATCGTCAATTTCTCCGAAAGGGAATCTTCTCGACGCTGATAGTAGCACACGACCCTTAAGGCCTGACGAGCCGTCAACATCCGACGTTTTGCTATGCGGGAACACTGTTGAGCGGTGAGTTTCAGCGGCACAGATCAGGAGGCACGTACAGTAACGGCCGTGCCTTGCGCTTGAGTGGTAGAGGCTAAGAACGAACGCCGCGCCCTTCCCGCTCGGCAGCCCACTCCGCCGCTGTCGGGATTGGCGCCAGGTTCCGCCCAGCGAACATATCGCCGAACAGGTCGAGAAGCTCAGAGTGGATTCTGCCGTTCGACGCCAGGATCTCCTCGCTCGCGATACGGTAGTGGTTTCCAGAGAAGTCCGTCACGCGGCCGCCAGCCTCCTCGACCAGGAGAATGCCTGCTGCGGTGTCCCAGGGATTCAGGTTGAACTCCCAGAAGCCTTCCATGCGCCCTGCCGCAACATAAGCCAAATCGAGCGCTGCCGATCCGGCCCGGCGCACTCCGTGCGAGCGCAAAGTGAACTCCTGGTAGAAGTGGATATTCGGGCTGGCATGACGCTTCCGGCTCGGAAACCCAGTCGCGAGCAATGCCTCAGCCAGAACGGCTACGCCAGAAGCATGAATGCGCCGACCATTCAAAAATGCACCCCGACCCTTCTCTGTTGCAAACAATTCGTTGCGTAACGGGTCTAAGATGACGCCTGCGACCAATGTTCCGTCCTGCTCCGAAGATAGGCCTGAGGGCCGGTGCTCCAATCCCATCGACACGCAAAACTGCGGAAAGCCGTGCGCGAAGTTGGTTGTGCCGTCCAACGGGTCGACGTACCAGCGGAACTCGCGCTCCAGGCCTTCCCGGGTTCCTTCTTCGCCGTAGATCCCGTGATCCGGAAACACCTCGCGGAGACGCCCGCGAATGAGCTTTTCGACGGTTCGGTCGGCTACCGTGACCAAATCGACATCGCCCTTGTACTCCGTCTCAACTCCCTGCGCAAAGAATTCGGCTAACCGCACGCCTGCTTCACGGGCGATCTCCGCCGCCTTGGGAACCCAAACGAATTTTGGTTCTGCCAACGGCGCGTCCTTCACGAACCTGTCCCTTCCTAGGCTTTGCGCGGTGCGCGCTTGCGGCCCGACTCGGTAATGGTTTGAATCTGATGTTTATAGATGAAGAGATTCGGCTTTCCTTCGCGGGTCAGGCGCAGCATCCCGTCGTCGAAGTACTCAATCCAGCCGCGCACGGTCTCTCCATCCCAGAGCTTGATGGAGACAGGAACCTGGCGATCGCTGAGCGAACGCAGGTACATCGCTTCCTGGCCCGTTTCACCCGGCGGAGGAGTCTTCGAGCGACGATGCGCGGAGAGAGGTGGGGGCATGACAGACATTTTAGATGCTGGGCAGATGAAAAGACGGCAAACGAGTCGCGCAGTGTGGGAAAAGGCCTCTCACTCGCGCGAAGGTGCGGAGCCTTTCAGGGGAGTATCGGCATAATAGCCGGTACGATAGCGCACGCTAAAAGCCTCGGACGAAGCACGAGGAATGGTCACGCTCAAGCGATGAAAGATGCGGCCCGGCTCCTGATTGTGCGGATAGTAGCCAATCAGGTATTGGGTGCGAAGGTCCTCGCTCACGCGGGCAAAGGCCTTTTCGAGACCACCTTCATCCACGTAGAAGCTCTTGCCCCCCGTTTGCTCGGCTAACGTGATGAGAGCATGCTCACCGCCCGTGTCGCGCCCCGCGCTGGCCTCAATCGGTACGTCGATGATGCTGTAGATCATCACCTCGTTGCGGAGGGCCTGCTCGAGCGCCTGGGCGTAGCTCGTGCCCTTCACGGTGTCGCTGCCATCCGAAACCAGCACAAGGATCTTCCGGCCCTCTTTGCGCCCCAAGCTTTGAGAACCCAGATAGATGGCATCGTAGAGCGCTGTTCCCCCGGAGCCGTGAATGCGGTCGAGGCCACGATCGATCTGCACTTCTTTGTTGGTGAATGGCGCCAGCTCGGTGACAAAAGTGTCGAACTCGAGCAAGCTCATCTGGTCCTGGGCACGCAACAGAGCATGCACAAAGCGCTTTGCGGCCTCCTGTTCGACGCTTCGATCTTTGAACGTGCTGGCACTGGTGTCGATCGCCAACGTGAGGTTGAGCGGAAGCTCGGATTGGCGCTCGAAAACAGCGATCTGCTGCGGCCGACTGTCCTCGGCAATTGCAAAATCCTCGCGCGTCAGTCCCCCGACAATCGCGCCGTGGGCATCGGTCACATTCACGAACACGTTGACCAGCTTCACGTCGACATGGAGCGTGATGTCGCCCTGGCCGGTTGCCGTGCGAGCCCCTAAGACCAGCGCAAACGCCGCCCCAAACGAAAGCAGACTTCCCCGGATGCTTCGGCCCTTAGGAGGCATCCGTAGCCTCCGTTTCAAACCCAGGCGGAAAAGGCTCGCCGTCGGCCCATACAGCGCCATCGACAAATGTCTCCTTCTTCCATATCGGCACTGTCTTCTTCAGCGTATCGATGAGCCAACGGCTGGCCTCATAGGCTTGTGCTCGATGGGCGGAAGCTACAACGATGAGCACACTGGTTTCGCCCACCTGCAACCGGCCCAGACGATGAACGATCGCGACATGGTGAACACCAAAGCGCTCGCGCGCCTGACCGGCAAGCCCTTTCATCTGCCGAAGGGCCATTTCCTCATAGGCCTCGTAATCGAGATAGAGCGTCTGGCGGCCACGTGAGTTGTTGCGCACAATTCCATCGAAGACAACGACAGCCCCATCTTCGCCCCGCTTCGCCGCCTTGACGAGGTAATCTGCGTCGATCGGGTCGCGCGTCAGGCAAATGGTCGATGCCTCCTGCGATCCGGTTGGGAGAGGCTGTGCCAGCCCACCCGACACCGGCGGCAGCAAACCCACTTCATCCCCTTCGCACAATGGCCGCGAAGTGTTTGCATACTCGGCATTCACGCTGACTGCGATTCCGCGGAACACGGCACGCGGGTACTCGGCGGAAACATGCGTCAGCAAGTCCGCGACCGTCGCGCCCTCAGGTAATTTCACCTCGGTCGCATCGGAGCCAAGGGAGTCCTTGAGCACACCAAATGCCAGTACACGGACCCGGATCATAGAAAGAAGCATACCGTCTTCGGGTTAGACGGAACACGCTCGCGACCGGAGGCAACCGCGGGCCCAGGAACCCTGAAAAACAAGTATGACCGGCAGGGTTCTGCCGGCCACACTGTTCAGCTCCGCTGAGGTTACGCCGCCACACTCGTGCCCGACTCCGCGATTGAGGCTGGCTGAGAGTGCGCCTTCATCAGGGGCAAAGCCACCGCCAGTACGTCCTCGATCTGGCTTGCGAAGTGTATGTCGACTCCCTCGATCATCTCCGGTGTCAGGTCTTCCTCGACGTCCTGGCGATTGTCGGCGGGCAGGATGATCGTCTGCACTCCGGCCCGGCGTGCCGCCAGGAACTTCTCTTTGATACCGCCCACCGGCAGCACATTGCCGCTCAACGTGATCTCGCCGGTCATTGCCGTAAGTGGACGCACCGGTGTGTCGGTCAGCAGCGATGCGAGCACGGTCGTCATGGTGACACCGGCTGAAGGGCCGTCCTTTGGAATCGCGCCTGCCGGGACGTGAATATGCAAGTCGAGATCCTTGTTGAAGTCCTCGGCAAGCCCCAATCGTGCCGCATTGGATCGTACCCACGTGAGGGCCGCCTGCATCGACTCCTGCATCACCTCGCCGATCTGACCGGTCATGGTGAAGCCCCCCTTCCCCTTCATCTTGTTCGCCTCGATGAAGAGCACGTCTCCGCCAGCCGGCGTCCACGCCAGGCCAACAGCCACGCCCGGGCGCTTCACACGCTCCGCCACCTCGGTGTCGACGCGCACCTGGATTCCGCCAAGGAACTCTTTCAGAATCTCCTTGGTAACGATCAGCTTTTCTGTCTTCCCTTCCACGACACGGCGCGCCTGCTTGCGGCACACGGTGCCGATGACCTGTTCGAGCTTGCGAACCCCGGCCTCGCGCGTGTAATGGCGCACGAGATGCCGAATTGCCTCTTCCGGAATCTCGATCTGCTCGTCGGTGATCCCGTTAGCCTTCACCTGCCTCGGAACTAAATACCGTTTGGCGATGTGGACTTTCTCCTCTTCGCTGTATCCCTGCAACGGGATGATTTCCATCCGGTCCTGCAGCGGCGCCGGCACGGTGTCGAGCATGTTGGCCGTGCAGATGAAGAGCACCTTCGACAGGTCAAAAGGCACATCGAGGTAGTTATCACGGAACGTGTTGTTCTGTTCCGGATCGAGCGTCTCAAGCAGCGCAGAAGCCGGATCGCCGCGGAAGTCGCGGCCCAATTTGTCGATCTCATCGAGCATGATCACAGGATCGTTGGTCTCCGCCCGGCGAATGCTCTGAATGATCTGGCCTGGCAGCGCTCCGATGTAGGTGCGCCGATGACCACGAATCTCCGCTTCATCGTGCATGCCGCCCAGCGAAATCCGCTGGAACTTGCGGCCCAGAGAGCGCGCGATCGAACGCCCAAGCGAAGTCTTGCCCACGCCAGGAGGCCCGACAAAGCAGAGAATCGGCCCCTTCATGTCCGGCTTGAGCTCGAGCACGCTCAGGTAGTCCAGGATGCGGTCCTTCACTTTCTTCAACTCATAGTGGTCTTCATCGAGAATCTCGCGCGCCTTGCCGATATCGATCTTCTCCCCCGAGCTCTTCGACCAAGGCAGCACCGCGAGCCACTCGATGTAATTCCGAGTCAGGCTGTAGTCGGCAGCCATGGGAGACATGCGGCTGAGGCGGTTCAGTTCCTTCATTGCCTCTTTCTTCACGTCTTCCGGCATGCCTGCAGCCTCAATCTTCTGTCGCAGGTCGTCGACTTCGCGCTGGCCTTCGTCCTGCTCGCCAAGCTCCTTCTGAATGGCCTTCAGCTGTTCGCGGAGATAATAGTCTCGCTGCGACTGCTGCACTTGGTCCTGGACTTCGCTCTGGATCTTGGTGCGCAGTTGCTGCACTTCAATCTCTTTGGCCAGGTGCTTGTTCAGCAGTTCCAGCCGCGCTGTGACCGCCGGCGTTTCGAGCAATTTCTGCTTGTCGTCGGTGGTGAGAAAAGGTAATGACGAAGCCACAAAATCGACCAACCGGCTCGGATCCTCGATGTTCGCGGCAATCGTGCGCAGTTCATCCGAGAGTGTCGGAGACTCCGAGACAATCTGCTGGAACTGGTCGATCACGTTGCGCACCAAGGCCTCGACATTCGAAGTCGATTCCGGCTCGACATCCTCGAGCTCTTCGATTTCCGCAATCATGAACGGTTCGGTTTGGATGTAGCGCAACAGCTTGACGCGTCCGACGCCTTCGGTGAAGACAAAACGACTCTGGTTCGGCATGCGGACAACCTTGTGCACCGTGGCCAGTGTGCCCACATTGTGCATATCGTCCGGTTTCGGCGTGTCCAGCCTCGGGTCCAACTGGGCCGCCACAACGATTGACCGCTCCTCCCCTAAAGACTCGATGAGTTGGATCGAGCTCTCCCGCCCAACTGTCAGCGGCAGAACAGCATGCGGGAATAACACCGTATCCCGGACGGGCAGAACCGGGATCCTGCGCGAACCTGCGGTGGAGGTGCTCTTGGGAGGAAGAACCGTTGGTTGATTTTGCATTGAGTGCCCTCGTATCAACTTTCTTTAATTAGACCACATAAAGAAAGAAAGGATTCAGGAAACTCCGCCTCTTATGGCCGTAGTCCGCCAACGGCTAGGAAGAATTGGGCCACAGTCGGAATTCCCGAATGGCGACCCGATCCACTCTAGACAAGAAAACACTCCGAAATCAGGTTTTTGCTCACTTTTTCTGTACAAGATTGATCCCATAGCAGGTTAGGTCGAGGCCCGTGCCTCACCTTCCCGATCACAATTGCATGTATCGGCGCAAATTGCCAGGGACGAGAGCGCAACTCAATCTGGCTGGATCAGACCCGCTTCCTTTTTGATCGCCAGCTCGATTCGATCCCAGAGGTCTTCTTTCGGCTGCTCGACGGGGAGCAGCCGCTTCGCCGCATCAGCAATCGTCTGCAGGTCGGCAAGCAGGGTGCGGCACGTGTCACACGTTTGCAGATGGGGGTGGAGGGAGATGTCCTCGCCTGATCCGATCAGATCCGCAAGTTGCCCCTGAAACTCCTCGCAGCTCAATTTCTTCGGATCCGCTTTCATCGCCGCCCCCCCCTTTGGAGCGATGTGCGCAAGGCATCTCGAAGTTTCAGTCTCGCCTTGTGCAACTGGGATTTGCTGTTGCCGATCGAGCAATCGAGCATGCCCGCGATCTCATTATGCTCGTATCCCTCAACGTCGTGCAGGATGAAAATCAGCCGATAGCCCGCGGGGAGCTCTGCCACGGCACGTTCCAGCGCAAGGCGATCAATCGAGCCAGACAATGACAGGTCCGGTGCGCCAAAGCTTCGGCCAGGGCCATCGTCATAGGTGGGTCCCATCGCCTCGTCCAACGAGGTGACAGGCAATCCCTTCTTACGTAGATGCATCAGAACGACATTGATGGCGAGGCGATGCAGCCAGGTTGAAAAGGCTGAATCACCTCGGAAAGTCGCTATCTTTCGATGCAGCTGAAGAAACGCCTCTTGGGTCAAATCTTCGGCTTCGGCTGGGTTACCCACCATCCGTAAGCACAAAGAGTAAATCCGTCTCTTGTGCGTGGAATAGACCTGGGCAAACGCCCGGTGATCTCCGGCCTGAGCGCGCGACAGGGTCTGCTCATCCAGCGAATTTGGAGGACCGGCACTGCCACGAGTCGCTCCCGAAGCACTCAGAGACAGAGTTGCACCTGCGCGAGGGGAGTCTGTGTTGGTTTCATTTATTCGGGGCATGCATAACCTTCCGGGGGAAACGTTGACAACTACGATTCGAGTCCTGCTGCACCGAGCTTGTTTACTCGTTAGTATAAGGTTCAGCATTTGGTGTGCCAGTTTTGGCGGATTTGATGTAGCCAGAAAGACTTCTTCTTTGGATGCAATCATTTGGGGCAACGAAAACCGGCCTTTGGTGTTTTTTCAGGAGAGATGATCTTGAAGGATTTGCCGGCCGGAGCCGTACGTCGGGTAAAAAGGTTGAGTCCTTGGCTCGTGAGTGCATTTTTGACCACCGCCGCTGCTTGGACTTCAGCTCGCGGCCAGACACCTCACTTCCCTCTGAACACAGCGCAAATGCTGGTGCGGGAGGCATCTCCAGCAGCCGGATCGGCATCGGGCTCCGACTCCAATCCGCTTCAGCAGTTCGAGGGACTGAAGGTGGAACGAATCGGGTTCGATGGAATCGATGGGACCCGCTTCAGTCCTCTACCCGAACGTCTGGCCCAGATCGTTGGGTCGCCACTCACCCAAGAAAGCCTCGCACGTGCCCTGCGGACGGTGTACGCAACCGGCCTCTTCGAAACGGTTGACGCCGAAGCAGTCCGTGAAGGTCAAGGCCTGGCACTCATCTTCAAGGGCACACCCCGGATGTTCATCGGCACAGTCAGCGTCATCGGTGCGAAAGGCGCAACGATGAATACGCAGCTGACGCGCGCCTCTCGCCTGCAGCCAGGTACACGATTCACGGATCAGCGCCTCTCCGACGCGCTGGAACAGATGCGCCAGGCTCTCGCGGATAATGGCTTTCATGAACCTGTGATCAACCACGAAGTCACCTCTCGCGCGAGCGAGCAGTTGGTTGACGTCGCCTTCACCATCAACTCCGGTCCCCAATCACACATCGGATCGGTGCGAGTCGACGGCGACCCAGGCATGAGCGTAGATGAGTTCCGCAGGCGGGGCGGTTTGCGCACTGGATCTCGTGTCGATCGGGACACCCCCAACCGCGCCCTGAGTGGTGTGTTGAAGCACTACCAAAAAGAGAACCGGCTCGAAGCTGAAGTCAAGCTCGAGTCGCAGGATTGCTCGCCCGTGACGGGGCGGTGCGATTTCGCATTCACGTCGAATCGCGGCCCTATTGTGCGCCTTCGAATCGAAGGGGCAAGCCTCGACGCGGAACGCCTCAAGCGTGCCATCCCAGTCTACGAAGAGGGCACAGTCGACGAAGATTTACTCAACGAAGGCGACCGCCGGTTGCGGGACTACTTCCAGCGCCTCGGATATTTTGACGTGAAAGTGAGTCACGAACGGCAGTCGCCCGGGCCGAATGAAGTCGTGATCGACTATCGCGTGGATCTGGGATTGAAGCGACGTGTCGAGAGCGTCTCGGTGTCCGGCAATCACTACTTCAGCTCCGACACACTCAAGGATCTGCTCAGCGTCCACACCGCGGATGCCTTCGATCGGCGCGGCGTCTACAACCAGGCTCTTGTCACTGCCGACGTAAACGCGTTGCAAGCTGTTTACCAGAACAACGGCTTTTCCGCCGTCAAGATCGTCCCGAAAACAAGCCTTGTTCCGCAGGCTGGATCGGGGCAAAGCTCGAAGAAGCCTGCAGGACTCGCCGTCGAGTATCAGATCAATGAAGGCGTCCAACAGCGAGTTGGGACCGTGACCCTGGACGGGAACGAGCACACCGACTCTGCCACGCTCTTAGCGCTGATGAACACCTCGCCTGGGCAGCTCCTTTCCCCACAGAACCTGGCCGGCGATCGCGATACGCTGCTCACTGACTACTTGAGCCGAGGCTATGACCAGGCGCATGTGGACGTGGAGGAAAGGGCTGGCAAAGACGAGACCACAACAGACATCGTCTTCCACATCACAGAAGGCCAGCAGGTGTTTGTTCGCAAGGTTCTGTTGACCGGCCTTGTCTATACGCGTCCAGATACTGTAGCTCGAGCGATCACACTGCATCCGGGTGACCCGCTGAACCAAACCGCTCTGCTCGAAACCCAGCGCAATCTTTACGATTTCGCCTTATTCAACGAAGTCGACGCCGCTGTCGAAAACCCGACCGGCATTGAATCGCAAAAGAATGTCCTGTTGCAGGCCGCCGAAGCACGGCGTTGGACTCTTACCTACGGCTTCGGGTTTGAGGCGCAGACCGGGACGCCACAGAACAACTGCGCCGGCTACAACGCAGTCGGAACTCCGTGCTCCCCCAACGGCAAGACCAGTATCAGCCCGCGCATCCTGGGCGACATCACGCGCAACGGGCTGTTCGGCCGCGAACAGTCGGCCTCCGTTCAGGGCACCTACGGCTTGCTCGAACAGAAGGTGGATTTGATCTTCCAGAACCCCCACTTTTACGGCAATCCCAACTTCGGGTTGACGTTCACCGGAGGCTATGCCAACAGCCAGGCGGTCACCACCTACGTCGCCTCGAAGCTCGATGGCGGTTTGCGCTGGACACAACACTTCAACGGTGGTCGAGGGGCTCTTTCAAGGGCGAACACTTTCATCTACGAGTTCGATTTTCGGCGCGTAAAGGTTGCGGCAAGCAGCTTGCAGGTTTTCCCGACCGAAATCCCTTTGCTGTCGGAAGCTGTCCGCGTAGCAGGACCAGGATTCACATGGCTGCGTGACACACGCGACTCTCCTCTCGACGCCCATCGTGGCACGTACACCAGTTTCCAGGAATTCTCCTCCAGTCATACCTTCGGCTCGCAAGCGCAATTCAATCGCCTTGACCTATCGAACTCCAGCTTCTATGGATTCGACAAAGACCGTTTCGTTCTCGCACGCAACACCCGCTATGCCCAGGAACGAGCTTTCGGCCCCGAGTCGGATGAACTCATCCCGCTTCCTGAGCGTCTTTACTCCGGCGGCCCCACTTCCCTCCGTGGTTTTTCTGTGAATGCTGCCGGACCGCGCGACCCCGAGACCGGCTTCCCGATTGGGGGAGCGGGTGCGCTGGTCAACAGCACCGAGTTGCGCCTGCCCCCGCCCATCCTACCCTGGTTCGGCGATTCAATCAGTTTCGTGCTCTTTCATGACATGGGCAACGTCTTCGCCAACGCGGGCGATGCCTGGGTCAGCTCCTTGCGGATCCACCAGCCGGACCGCGATGCCTGCAAGATTCTTACCCCACCGGACAACTCCACAACTCCGCCGACACCGCCCGTGCCCAACACCGGCAACGGAACGATGGGGCCGGACAACTCCACGGGACAACAAGGGGTCTGCAGCTTCAACTACTTCTCTCATGCAGCCGGGCTGGGTTTGCGCTACCATACGCCGGTTGGACCTATCCGCCTGGATTTCAGCTACAACCTGAATCCACCAATCTATCCGGTGAACGTCGACTACTCGCTCTCGAACCCCTACGGCGACCAGCATGTAGGCCAGGCCCCCCACTTCAACTTTTTCTTCAGTCTCGGGCAAACGTTCTGATGAAACCTGGCTGCAATCTTCGGAACATGCATTCCCCTCGCCTGCTCTTACCGCTGGCGACGCTCTTCTGTGGCCTTGTATGTATCTCGAAGCTCGCTGCGCAATCGGCGGCAGAGCCGACTCCAGTGGTACTGGATCGAGTTGTGGCCGTGGTAAACGGCCGTGCCATTCTCTCAAGCGATCTTCGCGAGGAGATGCTCCTTTCTGTCTTGGAGCCGAGTGAGGGCGAAGCCGGAGTAGAAACCCCGCAGGAGGCATTGCAGCGCCTCATCAGCCGCACCATCATTCGCCAGCAGATTCGGGAAGAGGACGCTCGCTCCCTCGAACCGACTTCGAAGGAGATTCAGGATCGCATCGACGAAATACGAAAGCAGCTTCCGATCTGCGTGCGTGAAAACTGCGCTACCGATACTGGTTGGAGTACGTTCCTGGCCCGCCACGAGCTCACCGAAGCCCGCGTGAAAGCCTACTTGCGAAGCAGAATGCAGATTCTTCGGTTCATCGAGATCCGATTCCGCCAGGGAATCCAGATCTCGCAGCAGGAGATCGAGACCTACTATCGCAACTCGCTGGTTCCGCAATACCAGCCCGGACAGGCAATCCCGCAACTCAGTGCTGTTGCCCCTCGCATCGAGGAGATCCTGCTGCAGCAGCAAGTGAACACTATGTTCAGCGGCTGGCTCGATAGCCTGCGTAAACAGGGCGAGGTGGAAGTGCTGGATCCTTCCCTCGAAACCACAGCATCGGCGAGCCATGGAGGCGCCTCCGCACCGTGAGCTTGCTGAATCAGAGCACGTCCGATGAGCGACGCGGGGCCGATCCCAAGCCCCGGACGCGCCGTATGCTTTGGATCGGTGGCGGCGTCGCGCTGCTGGCCATCCTCGGCATCGCCGGGCTTATCGTCTGGGCGAAATCCTCAGCGTGCGAAAACCTGATTCGACGCGAGCTGATCGCAAAGATTGAAAAGGCGACGGGCGGCCGCGTGGAGCTTGCAACTTTTCATTGGCTTCCATTCCGCCTCGAAGCAGAGGCAGGCGGGCTGGTTGTTCATGGCCGTGAAGCAGCGACGGAAGCTCCCTACGCCAAAATCGCGCGCGTGCATATCGGAATCGGCATCCTTGGCTTCTTCAGCCCGCGCATTCTTCTCCGCGATCTGGAAGTCCAGGAACCTGCCATTCATCTCATCGTCTATCCCGACGGCAGCACAAACCAGCCTCAACCGCGCCATTCCACACCATCGAAGAGATCCGGCCTCGATACCTTCCTCGATCTCCGGGCCGGCCACGTTGCCGTCGAACAAGGCATCCTCAACTTCGAAAGCCGCTCCACGGACTTCGACGATCAAAATCGGCATATCCGGCTTGACTTCGACGCGAACGATGTTTCGACGCTCATTGTCTATGTGCCACCCGACGCAAAGAACCCCGAGAGCTATCGCATCGAAGCAGGGGCGCTCGACCTGAGCCTCACACGTGGCAATCCGGCAAAGCCCGCTTCCGGCCCGGTTCAAGGATATACACAGGCAACGCTGGACCTGACGCGCAACGCCGCCTACCTCCGTTCCCTGCGTCTCACTTCGAGGGGCAAGATCACTGGCGAACACACGCTCACCGTCACCGGGACTCTGGCCGATTTCTCGCGGCCCCGTTGGCAAGCAAAGGTCCAGGGCGATTTGGATATGCACCTGCTTGACCCGACCACTGGATATCCGAATTCACCCGAAGGCCTTGCTCGGCTCGATCTCAGCGCCCAGGGACGCGATGGCCAATTTCGAATTGATGGCACGGTGCATGTCGACAACGGTTCCTACATCGCCCCTGGAGTGAATGCACGCGGCGTTGGACTGGACGCCCACGTTCACGCGGACCCCGAGCAGCTCCTCATCACGTCGGTTGTTGCACGACTCCGTCAGGGGGGACGCCTGGAAGGCACGGTCGCGTTGGATCATTGGCTTCCGACCATCCCCGGCACTCCTGAACTCGAACCTGCAACTGCAGTAACGCCAAAGCGCCGGCACTTTGGCGAAAGGCAATCGGCACCCGCGCAGCAAGCCGCAGCTTCCCTGCCAACGACTCCCGCCCCACTTCTCGTGAACGGCAAAGTCACTGCGCTTCTGAAAGACGTGACTGTCGACGCAGTTCTCGACATCGTGGGTGAAAGGCCTTTCCAACGGCTCGGCTTGGATGCGCGTCTCAATGGTCCTGCAACGGCAAAGTGGACAAAGGGTGACACAAGAACATTGGTTGTCGGCGCTACCTTGGGTGTAAGTCCCTCACCTGCAGCAATCGCGAGCGAAAGACCGGCAACCGGAGTTATCGATGGAACCTATACGCAGCGGGATGGCGCGGTCGATTTACGCACGCTTGATATTGCGCTGCCGGCGAGCCGAATCCAGGCACATGGCCACCTGGGCGCATACCCGATCAGCAGCCCGTCCAATATCTCAATCGATTTCCGGTCGCACGATCTGGGCGAATTCGACACCCTGCTCCGCGACCTCGGATTTCATCGCGAGGGAAGAGCCGGGGCCGCCGCACTTCCCGCTACCCTGGCCGGTCAGGCTGAATTCGCTGGCAACTGGACAGGGTCACTGGCCGACCCGCATCTCGGCGGCAACCTGAAAGCAACCAATCTCGCCATCGAATTACCTCCGGACTCGAGCAACGCTGCGACTCCGCGTTCAATCCGCTGGGACTCAATCGATGCGACCGGATCCTACTCGGCGTCTCGGATCGCTCTTGAGCACAGTCAGCTGACACACGGAAATGCGACCGTCAGCCTGGAGGGCACGCTCACCGCTCTTCCCTCGCCCGGACGAAAGGTCGGACGACCAGCGTTCGACTCCAACTCTGCGTTGAACGTGTCTTTGAAGGCCCACAACGTCGAGTCCAGTGATGTGGCTCCTTATCTCGGAAACACTCTGCCCTTCACCGGGACGCTCAATGCGCAGTTCACCGCGGACGGCCCTTTTCGCGCGCTCGAAGGTTCCGGTTGGGTCGAATTGGTTCACGGCATGGCTTACGGAGAGCCTGTTTCCCAGGGGCGTGCGCAAGGCAAGATCGTTGGGCACCAGGTTGAGATTTCTTCTTTGACCCTCCATAACGACTCGGGGACCATCACGGCATCTGGAACATACGATTTGCATGCGAAGCGATTCCAGCTCTCAGCCCAGAGCGCCCAGCTCAACCTGAACAACGTCCAGACACTCCAGCGAAGTGGTGTGAGCACGAACGGTTTGCTCCAGTTCACGCTCTCTGGCTCTGGATCAATGGATGACCCGAATCTCCAGGCGCAAGGCAAAGTCACCGGACTCGCGATTGGAGGCGAATCGTTTGGGGATCTACAGATCGTCGCACATACCGCCAACCATGCCCTGATTTACGACCTTTCGACTCAGTTCCAGTCGGCATCGCTCAGCGCCCACGGGCAGACCCGCTTTGACCCCGACCACTCCACGCAGGCCCGCCTCGAATTCTCGCAGTTCAATATCGAAGAGCTGCTCAAGAGTGCGCATATACCAGGCCTCGCCGGTCAATCGGCCTTGGCTGGGACGCTCACGATTGAGGGGCCGCTGGCGCATCCCAGGCAAATGCGCGGCGACGCCCAACTCCGCGAATTGGACGCAACCGTAGCAGGTGTTCATCTCTCGAGCCAGGGGCCGGTTCACGCAACACTTGCAAACGCACGTGTGAGCCTGGATCCGCTACACGTCACGGGTGAAGACACGGATCTGCACGCCCAAGGCACGCTCGACTTCAGCGCGAATCGCCAGCTGGACTTTGCGGCCAGTGGATCGATCAATCTCAAACTGGCCGAGACTCTCGATCCCGATCTGACGGCACGCGGCGTAACCACCTTTCAGATCGAAGCACATGGTCCGTTGGCAAACCCGGGCCTTCGCGGACGCGTCGACTTTCAAAACGCTTCGCTCGCCCTTGAGGACCTGCCGAACAGTCTGAGCCAGTTGCATGGCACGCTCGAGTTCAATCAGAACCGCCTCGAAGTGCGCTCCCTGACCGCAACAACGGGAGGCGGTCAGCTCTCCGTGTCCGGCTACCTCGCCTACCAGCATGGCATCTTTGCCGACCTGTCCGTCGAGGGCAAAGGCGTTCGGATTCGTTATCCGGAAGGAGTCAGTTCCCTCGCCGATGCCAAGCTCCAGCTGCAGGGACCACAGAATAATTTGCTCCTTAGTGGCAACATCATGATCACGCGGTTTTCGGTGAGTTCAGACCTGGACATCGCAGCGCTTGCCTCAAAGGCGGGCAAGGTGCAACCGATCGCCCCGCCGGACGCACCCTCGAACCACGTGCGACTCGACGTACATATTCAGTCTTCGCCGCAGCTGAACTTCCAGAACGCTTACGCCAAACTGGCAGGCGACGTCGATCTCCGTCTGCGTGGCACGCTTGCCACACCTTCCCTGTTGGGCCGCGTCTCCATCACGGAGGGTACTGCTACCATTGCGGGGACTCGCTACGAACTGCAGCGCGGAGACATCACGTTTACCAATCCCGTGCGCATTGAGCCGGCCATCGATCTGAATGCGACAGCACGCGTGGAGGATTACGACATCACCCTCGGCCTGCACGGCTCACCCAGCAAGATGGCGGTCTCCTATCGCAGCGACCCACCGCTGCCGGAAGCGGACGTGGTCGCACTGCTGGCATTGGGCCGCACGACGAGCGACCAGCAGATTTACGGGCAGCAACAACTTCAGGCCACGGCAAATCCAGCGACAGAAGCACTGCTGGGTGGCGCCCTGAATGCGACAGTCAGCAGCCGTGTCCAGAAGCTTTTCGGCGCTGGCGCAGTAAAGGTTGACCCAAACTACCTGGGCGTCCTTGGTAACTCCACCACCCGCATTACCGTTGAAGAGCAACTAAGCAAATACGTCACCCTTACCTATGCGACCGATGTGAACACTACGGCCCAGCAGTTGTTACAGGCTGAAATCGCCATTAACAGGCACGTTTCGCTCCTCGTCGCCCGCGACGAATCCGGCGTCTTCTCTATGGTGGTCAAAGCGGTCCGCCGCTACCGCTAGATAGACGCGCCTCTCTGCCTACCGTAATCCACGCAACTTAATCAGGGCATCCTGTGTCTAACAAGGCGTATGGAGCCAACAGTATCGTGGCCCTACGGTCGTGAAAGAGGAGGAAAGCAAGTCATGACGACGAACATGAGTCGTTCAAAAACAGCCATTCTGGCAGTCACGCTGGCTGGGTCCCTCCTGAGTCTTCCCCAGGTGTCCCTGGCGATGGCCGGGAAATCCAGTGCAAGTGCAGCCCGCACGCAAGAGCAGTCTGATCTTGCCGACGCGGCAAAGTCGAAACTAAGTAAGTCTCAGTTCAAGAATGTTCAGGTCAGCGTCGATGCGAATGGCATCGCAACGCTTTCGGGCACAGTGGATCTCTACGAGTACAAGGCCGATGCCGAAAAGAGGGTGAGCAAAGCAAAGGGCGTCGTCGCGGTCCGTAACATGATCGAGGTCGCCGGGCCTACGGTTTCAGACCAGGAGTTGCAGAGCAAGCTTGGCGAAAAGCTTGCTTATGATCGCGTTGGCTACGGAACCACGGCGTTTAATGCCATCGGCATCAACGTGCAAAACGGTGTCGTGACACTCAGTGGACACGCCTACAACTACGTCGATCGAGATTCTGCGTTGGCTCTGGTCAGCACATATCCCGGAGTGAAGGACGTAGTCAATGAGATCGAGGTCGATCCGACATCCATCATGGATGATCAGATTCGTCTAAGCGTAGCCCGTGCCGTATATGGCTATCCCTCACTCAACAAGTACGCGATTGATCCTGCCAAGCCGATTCGCATCTCGGTACAGAATGGTCACGTCGAACTCTATGGCTCAGTCGACTCACAGGCCGACAAGGAAACGGCCTTTATTCGCGCCAACGGGGTTCCCGGCGTCTTCGGCGTCAAGAACTATCTGGAGGTTGCAGGACAGCCTACCGAGTCGAAGTGAAATCAGCGTGTTCATCTCATGGGCGCCAGGGCGACACCGCTCTGGCGCTTATTTTTGAGCCGTCCGCTTAGAAAACCTGGAGTCGCTGCCTCAAGTAAACTGAACTTAGGAGCTGTCTTCTGGGACTGATCGCAAAAACGCGTACGACGCTCGAGATGATCAAGTGGGAGCACTCGATCTTCGCGCTGCCGTTCGCCCTCACTGCGACCATTCTGGCAGCAGGCGGCCTCCCCCCCCTGCGCACCTTGCTCTGGATACTGGTTGCCATGGTTACTGCGCGATCCTGCGCGATGGCTTTCAATCGCTGGGCCGACTCAGAACTCGATGCCGCGAACCCTCGCACCCGTAGTCGGGCGATTCCCGCAGGACTGCTCACGCGCTCCTTTGTCCTCGGATTCACGGTGTTCATGGCGATCCTCTTCGTTTTTGCGGCTGCCAATTTGAATCGTCTTACGCTGTATCTCTCCCCATTTGTCCTGATTGTCCTGCTTGGCTACAGCTACATGAAGCGCGTCACCCGCTGGTCGCACCTGGTTCTGGGCCTCGCTCTGGGACTGGCGCCTGCCGCGGCCTGGATCGCAGTTCGCGGCAACCTCGATCCCCGCATCCTCGTCCTCACGGCTGCCGTGACCCTTTGGGTTGGCGGCTTCGACGTTCTCTACGCTTGCCAGGACTTTGAGCACGACCGTGCCGTCGGGCTCCACAGCCTGCCCCAGTCGATCGGAATTCCCGCAGCATTCTTCGCCGCACGGCTCATGCATCTCATCATGCTGGGTCTGCTTGTGTGGTTTGCGCGTCTGTTTGTATTTGGCCGAGCTGGGTGGCTCGGAGTCGTCGCTGCAGGGCTCCTGCTCGCGTATGAGCATGCTATTGTCTCGCCGCGCGATCTACGCCGTCTGAATGCCGCCTTCTTCACAATGAATGGCATCATCGCCATGGTCTTCCTGGGATTTGTCGCCACGGATCTCTGGCTCAGACGCTGAGCGCAGGGAATCACGAGTCGTGCACCATCGCGTGAACGAGACCTCGCAGACACTCTTGAGAACACGCGCCCGCCAAACTCCGCGCCATCTTCGCCCAGATCCATTGGTGACCACAGCGTGCCGCGGTTTGCAGAAAATATCCCCACGATGATGCATGATAAAGAGTGGAGTCGAGCGTCATGGAGATGCGAATGGACATTGGAGCAGCCGTCGCTCATGCGCTCCGGATCCGGACGAAGGGGTGACACCCTACCCCCTGGGGTCCGCTTCACCCTCTCTTCGCCTTTGCCAATAAATACGCAAAAGTCGCAGGGTACCCGGTACGGACCGGGGACACGGCTGACATTTTGAATCGGAGGTATCGAGCTGCCCCGCCGGCTTCCTGACGTGCTGACTCACCGACCCGCTGACTAGCTGCTTCATCCCGTGATTTCACGCAAAGACGCAGAAACAGCTGTGCCAAATCGCACAATTGTTCCACGTGGAACAATTGTGACAACGGCCACACCAAACAAGAAGGCGACTGCGGTGCGATCGCCCCTCTTTCAAAACGCGTCCAAGCCCTGTGGTATCGTGCGAGATGAAAAGTGACGCTCATCAAGCATCTATGGAGTGCTAATCGACCGTATGAAAGTTGCCATTCAGGGAGAACTAGGATCGTTTAGCCACGAAGCCGCCAAGAAATTGGTCCCAGAAGCAGAGATTGTTCCCTGTTCTCTCTCCGCGGAGGTCTTTGCCGCCCTCACCTCTGCCCAGGTCGACGCTGCAGCGATTCCCATTGAAAACAGCCTTGCCGGCTCTGTTCTGGAGCACTTTGACCTGCTCCTGGCCCACGATGTCCGAGTCGAAGACGAAGCACTGATCCGCATCCGGCACAACCTCATCGCCCTCCCCGGAGCCTCAATCGACGGGATTCGACGCGTCTACTCCCATGCCGTCGCGCTGGCACAGTGCAGACGGTTTCTCGCTGACCATCCGAGCATGCGGGCGACCCCCTTTTACGACACAGCAGGAAGCGTGAAACAACTGGCGGAACTCCGCGACCTGCAGGTTGCGGGGATCGCCAGTCAGGCGGCTGCTGACTACTACGGGGCGCAAGTCCTGGCGGCAGGCATCGAGGATAATCCTGAGAACTTCACACGCTTCTTCCTCGTGCGGCGCAGAACTGAATCGGCGCCCAACCTGGCAGCGAACAAGATGAGCGTGGCATTCTCCGTCGAGAATCGCCCTGGTTCTCTTGTCGCCGCTTTGTCGGCACTCTCCGCGATCGGCACGAACCTCACGAAGATCGAGTCCAGGCCGGTGCACGGCAAACCGTGGGAGTACGTCTTTTACGTGGACTGCCAGATTCGCTCTTCGGAAGAGGGCAGCCGCGCTCTTGCCGCACTTGAGCCACACTGCGCGATGGTGCAAGAACTCGGACGCTACCAGGAAGCCCATCGCTAGACACGAGGGCTCATCCGGATACGCAGAAAGGGCGTGGATCCAAGTCCACGCCCTCTCTGCACTCGTTCACCGATCCGGTCTAGAAGTGATATGCCACGCCAATCGCCGGATAGTAGATGTTGTACCAGCGCTTGGTGTCCAGCAGAGAGTAGCCAAACGTTGGGACCTTCGTGACAATGCCCCTGTATTCGGCACGAATATCGAAACTGGGGCTGATCTCATAGGCGATTCCAGCGCCATAGAGTCCGCCCACACCGGTCTGCTGCTTCACGTCGAGCGAAGTCGTTGTGGAATCGCGAATGGGCAGGAAGATCAGCACCCCCGGTCCGCCTTCGATAAATGGATTCCACTTTCTGTACGTGAAGCTGCGTACGTAGGCGAATGAGATCTCCTGCGTGCGCGTGTTGACCATGTAATTGTTTGTATTGCTGACGAGATAATGAATCTTGTTCTCGTACGTAATCCCGTAGTTCGCTTCGAGAGCGCTCGACGGAGTAAGCATGAAGCGATAGCTGACCATCGCTCCTTCGCCGACGTTCGAACTCACCTGCACATCTGTGGAAGAAGCCCTGAATGGTTCGTAAATGCCCGTTCCGCTAAGGCTGATATCCTGCCTGCTTTCCTGGGCCTGGCCCGCTGACACACACACAACCAGCAGGAATGCAATAAAGGCGATCCTCTTCATCCCGTCTAGAACCTCACGACTGCCCAACCGTACGGCCGGCAACCAATCTTTGTTGAGTCCGGTGCCCCACACCCCAGCAGGCCAATATCGGCCATACCAGGGATCCCGATTTGCCGGTTCGTGCTGGGCCCCGCTCCAAGCATTGTAAATGCCTGAAACGGTTCAGGACAGAACGGGTTAACCAGAATGACTCTGAGCCCTTAGACGCATGCGGTCCCAATTGGGCTCTTCCTTCATGGAGTCAAAACTGCAATGAGGTAGTTCCGCCATGACAGCACGCCGACAGCGCATTACACCGCCCGCTCGGCGTGATAGTAGAAAGGCGGCCCCTTCTTCTCGGCGAGCGTCCGGACCGTCTTGAGAAATGCCCGTGCCGCATAGCTCAGGGTCGCCTGGCGGCGGTGCACCAGCCTGAGTACCCGCTTGATTTCCAATTCCTCGACCTTCACCTGCACGAGCTGGCCCGCTTCCAACTCCGGAGCAACCGTCAGATGGGGCACAAGCGCCACTCCATTCCCCATGGCCACGAACCGTTTGATCGCCTCGATGGTGGGCAGCTCAATCGTCATATTCAGGGGCGTACGATAACGCTGAAAGGCCTCGATGACTTTCCTGCGCAGCGGCGATGCGACGTGATGCGCGATGAAGTCCTGCTTGCCGAGGTCGTTGATCGAGACCCGCTCCAGACGAGCCAGTGGATGATCGGGACTCACAATGAAATCGAGACTGTCGCCATAAACCGCGATCGTCCGGAACTGCGAAGTATCCGGCCGGAATGAGATGACTCCGATCTCGAAGGTGCGGAGGTTCAACTCCTCGGGAATTCGGCTGGCCAGCATCCGGTGCACCGTGACATTGACGTGCGGAAACCCCCGCCGAAAAGCGTCAATCGCGGGTAGTAGATACATACAGGTGTACTCATTGGCAGCAAGTTGAAGCTGTCCCCGCTCCAGGCTCTTCAACTCGCCAAGTGCGCTGGTAGCCTCGCGCCGCAGAGCCAATAGGCGAAGGGCATAGTCGCGCAACAGCGCGCCTGCCGCCGTCAATGATCCGTCGCGGGCGGCGCGATCGAATAGGCTCTCGCCCAGCGACTCTTCCAGTTTTCGGATTACCTGGCTCACCGCTGGCTGCGTCCGGTTCAAGCGCTGGGCGGCACGCGAGAAGCTGCGCTCCTCTGCCACCGCCAGAAAACTCTCGAGCTGCGTCAACTCCATGGCCTGCCTAGCCCTTCATCCAAAGCCCATAATATATTCTAATGGTGACTCTAAGAAGAATAAGTTTGCGTTATATGCACCGAATGCGCGACACTTGATCCAGTTGCAAAGGCTTCCCTGTAGGCGAACCTATGACATCTGACCATGTAGTCTTCTTCGACACCACCCTTCGCGACGGCGAACAATCCCCCGGCTGCAGCATGACCACTCAGGAAAAACTGACGATGGCCCATGCCCTTGAAGACCTGGGTGTGGACATTATCGAAGCTGGTTTTGCCATGGCCTCCGAAGGCGACTTTGCCGCCATTGCGACCATCACGCAGGCGATTCGCAAGCCGCGCATCGCATCCCTTGCCAGAGCTAAGAAGGAAGATATCGAGATGGCGGCACGCGCCCTGCAGTTCGCTGACCGCGCCCGCATCCACGTTTTCCTTGCCTCGAGCGACCTGCACCTCGAATACAAGCTCAAAATCAGCCGCCAGGAAGCTCTGGATCTGTGCGGCGAATCGGTCCGCCTGGCCCGCTCCCTCTGCGACGATGTCGAATTCTCGCCAGAAGATGCGACGCGCTCAGACCGCAGTTTTCTCGTCGACATGGTCCGTATCGCCGTTGAAGCCGGCGCAACCACCATCAATATGCCCGATACGGTGGGGTATACGACCCCCGAAGAATACGGCCAGATGTTCCGCGAGGTTCGCGAGCGCATTCCAGCCATCGATGAAAAGGGCGTAATTCTTTCTTCTCATTGTCACGACGACCTTGGTCTCGCTGTTGCGAACTCTCTGGCCGCCATCTCCGGCGGTGCCCGGCAAGTGGAATGCACAGTCAACGGCATCGGCGAACGCGCTGGCAATGCCTCGCTCGAAGAAATTGCCGCTGCCCTTTACGTACGCGGCGACCGCTATGGTGTTACTACGAGCATCCAGCTCGCCAACCTCTATCCGACCAGCGAGGTGCTTGGTCAGATCATTACCTTCAAGCCTTCGCCCAACAAGGCAATCGTTGGCGCCAATGCTTTCGCGCACGAATCGGGCATTCATCAGCACGGCATGCTGGCCAACCCGCTGTGCTACGAGATCATGACGCCGGCTCTCGTCGGAGTATCGAAGACCCATCTTGTCCTTGGCAAGCACTCCGGCCGCGCAGCACTGCGCCATCGGCTCGAACAGCTGGGATTTACGGTCGACCGTGACGAGCTGCAGCACATCTACTACCGGTTCGTCGCGCTGGCCGACCGCAAGAAAAACATCTACGACCAGGACCTGATCGGCCTGCTGCCCGATGGGATCCGTGAACGGCGCAGCGTTCCGGTCGCGGAGTTGGATTAGCGCTCTCGCGGATCGCGCGCGGAGCACCTGCCAACACCCAGGTCAACCGTACGAATTCAACCAAGAATTGAGACCTCGACTGAAATGCATTTGAAGCTCCTAGTAACGCCCGGTGACGGGATCGGTCCCGAAGTGACAAACGAGGCAGTCAGCGTACTCAAGGAGGTCGTGCAGCTAAGCGGCCACACGCTGAGCCTGGATCAACGCGACATTGGTGGTATTGCGATTACCCACCACGGGACGCCTCTTCCTAAGGAGACTCTCGAAGCTGCACTGGCCTCAGATGCAGTTCTGCTCGGCGCTGTCGGCGGCAACGAGTTCAATTCTCTGCCCCCAGATAAGCGCCCTGAAGCCGGCCTGCTTCAGATTCGCGCTGCGCTCGGCGGATTCGCCAACCTACGCCCCGCCTTCGCCTTCAAAGAACTCGCGGTCAACACTCCGCTGCGTCCTGAGATTGTTGATGGGGCCGACATCCTTTTTGTCCGCGAACTCCTCGGCGGCCTCTATTTCGGTGCCCCGCGAGAATGGAACAAGACGGCCGGCGAAGCATGGAACACGATGCGCTACACCCGCGATGAAGTAGCCCGCGTTGCTCGCGTTGCGTTCGATCTCGCCAGCAAGCGCAGGAAGAAACTGACGAGCGTCGACAAAGCCAACGTGCTCGAAGTCTCGCAGCTCTGGCGCGCGACGGTGAACGAGGTCGCGAAGGAGTTTCCGGCCGTCACCGTCGAGCACCAGTACGTCGACGCGATGGCCATGCACCTGATGAACCAACCCCGCAACTACGACGTCGTGCTTACCGAGAATCTCTTCGGCGACATCCTCTCCGATGAGTCCGCCGTGATCACCGGTTCGCTCGGCATGCTGCCGTCGGCGACTATCGGGGGCAAGGTCAATCTTTACGAGCCAGTCCACGGGTCGGCGCCTGACATCGCCGGCAAAGGCCTCGCCAATCCGCTCGGCGCGATCCTTACCGGTGCCTTGATCCTGCGCCATAGCGCCAAACTTGAAGCGGAAGCCGCTGCGGTCGAAACCGCCGTTCGCAAGGTGCTGGAGCAGGGCTTCCGTACACCTGATCTCGCGCGATCGAACCCACAGGGCTTTACCGTGCTTTCGACAAAAGATATGGGCGCCAAGGTCCGCGAAACCATCAAGACTCTGCTCGTCAACGCTTAACTTAGGGCATAACTGAGGACAAAGGATGAGTGCCAAAACTCTATTCGAAAAGGTCTGGGAGCAGCACGTTGTGGTGGAGCCGAAGGGCGAGCCGACGTTGCTCTACGTCGACCTGCAGTTAGTTCACGAAGTGACCTCGCCGCAGGCCTTTGAAGGGCTGCGCCTGGCCGGCCGCAAAGTACGCCGTCCCGATCGCACCATCGCCACGGTCGATCACAATGTACCGACCACGATCGAGGGCCGCCTGAATATCGTCGACCAGATCGCCGCAACACAGATTGCTACCCTGCGCAAGAACTGCGCCGACTTCGGCGTCGAACTTTACGACGTGGACTCGCGCGAGCAAGGCATCGTACACGTGATCGGGCCGGAACTCGGCATTACCAAGCCCGGAATGACCATCGTCTGCGGCGACTCGCATACCTCGACCCATGGCGCCTTCGGCGCGCTGGCATTTGGCATCGGCACCAGCGAAGTGGAACACGTACTGGCCACCCAGACTCTGCCACAGTCGAAGCCCCAGACCTTCCGCATCTCCGTCGAAGGCAAACTGCCGCAGGGCGTGACTGCCAAGGACATCATCCTTGCCATCATTGGCAAGATCGGTACCGACGGCGCGACCGGCTGCGTCATTGAGTACGCGGGACCGGCAATTCGCTCGCTCTCAATGGAAGGCAGGATGACGGTCTGCAACATGAGCATCGAGGCCGGCGCACGCGCCGGTATGATCGCTCCCGACGAGACGACCTTCGCCTACCTGAAGGGACGCCGCTTCAGCCCCAAGGGCGCCGATTGGGATCGCGCCGTTGCCGAGTGGAGCAAGTTGCCGACCGATCCAGGCGCCAAGTTCGATCGCGAGTTGGTGATTGATGCCGCCACTCTGGTCCCCTACGTGAGCTGGGGAACGAGCCCCGGCATGGTGGCTCCGGTGACTGCAGCTGTACCCGACCCTGCGGGTGCCGCCACCGAGATCGACCGCAAATCGTTCGAGCGTGCGCTCGAGTACATGAATCTGAAAGCAGGCACACCACTCAAAGAGGTCGAGATCGATCGCGTCTTCATCGGCTCCTGCACCAATGGCCGCATTGAGGATCTGCGCGCCGCGGCTCGCATCGCTGCGGGCCACAAAGTCTCGTCGCATGTCCACGCGATGGTCGTTCCCGGCTCGCAGCAGGTTAAGGCACAGGCCGAGCAGGAAGGCCTCGACCGGATCTTCAAAGAAGCTGGCTTCGACTGGCGCGAACCAGGCTGTTCGATGTGCCTGGGCATGAACCCTGACATTCTTTCTCCGGGTGAACGCTGCGCATCGACGAGCAACCGTAACTTCGAAGGCCGCCAGGGACGCGGCGGACGTACGCACCTGGTCAGTCCTGAGATGGCCGCCGCAGCCGCAATCGCAGGCCACTTTGTCGATATCCGCAACTGGCCTCAATCCGTTCCTGCCAGAGAAGAGGTGACTGCCTAATGCAACCGTTCAAAACCATCACTTCCCTGGCCGCGCCCCTCGACCGAGCTAACATCGACACCGACCAAATCATTCCGAAACAGTTCCTCAAGCGTATCGAGCGCACCGGCTACGGCGACTTTCTTTTCTTCGACTGGCGCCAGACGCCCGAAGGCAAGCCGGTTGCCGAGTTTGTCCTCAACAATCCGCGCTATCAAGGCGCGCAGATTCTTGTCGCCGGCAAGAACTTTGGCTGCGGATCGAGCCGTGAGCACGCGGCGTGGGCGCTTTCGGATTTCGGGTTCCGTTGCGTTATCGCGCCGACGTTCGCCGATATTTTCTTTTCAAATGCAGGTAAGAACGGCATTGTGCTGGTCCGCCTGAACGAAGAGCAGATCAACAAGCTTCTCGATAACGCCAAAAGGATCGACGGCTATCAATTGACCGTATCGCTCGAGCAGCAGAAGGTGACCGACGCTCAGGGATTTGAGGCGTCATTCGAGATTGATCCCTTCCGCAAGTTCTGCCTGCTTGAAGGACTCGATGACATCGGCCTGACACTGCGCCATGCGGCGGCATTGGATACCTTCGAGGCACAGCACGACAACGCAACCTGGCTGAAGGCGAAGTGAAACAACGCAGTATCCAGAACGAACGCGCTAATTACAAGCGCCGCTCAAAAAGGAAAAATGACCATCGAAGGAAAGCGCAATAGTATCCCGTTGACAGAAGGCCCCAGCCGCGCAGCGGCACGGTCCTACCTACGCGGGTCCGGGTTCAGCAAAGACGATCTGCACAAGCCCATCATTGGCATCGCCAATACCTGGACGGAAATCGGCACCTGCAATGTGCACCTGCGCGAGATCGCCGAAGCCCTGAAAGAGGGCATCCGCGAAGCCGGCGGCACGCCCATGGAGTTCAACACCGTCACCATCTCTGACGGCATCACCATGGGCACCCAGGGCATGAAAGCTTCGCTGGTTTCGCGCGAGGTCATTGCCGACTCCATCGAGCTAGTCGCACGCGGTAATCTCTTCGACGGCCTGGTCGGCATTGGCGGCTGCGACAAGAATATGCCCGGCATCATTATGGCGCTTTGCCGCCTCGATATCCCCGGCATGATGCTCTACGGCGGTTCAATCGCGCCGGGAAAGCTGAATGGCCCCAACGGCGAAACGATTGACATCACCATTCAGAACGTTTTCGAAGGCATCGGCTCCCACGCCGCCGGCAAGATCGACGATGCCGGTCTCGAGGCGCTCGAAGCCAACGCCTGTCCTGGGGCCGGAGCCTGCGGGGGCCAGTTCACCGCCAACACGATTGCCATGTCAGGCGAGATGCTCGGAATTTCGCCGATGTACCTGTCCGGCGTCCCGGCCACGTCCAAGGAGAAATCTGCAGCGAGTAAAGAAGCCGGCCGCATGCTGATGGATGCGGTACGCGCCAACCGCAGACCTTCGCAGATCATCACACGCAAGGCGCTCGAGAACACCATCGCCAGCGTCGCCGCTAGCGGTGGTTCGACCAACGCCGTTCTGCACCTGCTGGCGATTGCGAAGGAGATGGGCATCGCGCTCTCCATCGACGACTTCGATGCCATTAGCAAAAAGACACCGTTCATCTGCGACCTCGTTCCAGGCGGCCAGTACATGGCAACGCATTTCCAGGCAGCTGGAGGATCGCGGGTCCTGGCGAAGCGCCTCATCGACGCCGGGCATGCGGATGGATCCGCGGTGACCATAAGCGGCCGTACGCTCGCCGAAGAAGCTGCTCTTGCCCAGGAGACCCCCGGCCAGGTTGTCATTCATACATTTGACAAGCCGCTCAAGCCGTTCGGCGGGCTCGTCATCCTCAAAGGCAATCTCGCGCCCGAGGGCTGTGTGATGAAGGTAGCCGCAGCCAACAAGACTGCGCATCGCGGTCCGGCGCGTGTGTTTGACTGCGAAGAAGACTGTTTCGCTGCGGTGCAATCAGGCAAGATCAAGCCGGGCGATGTGCTCGTCATCCGCTACGAAGGACCGAAGGGCGGTCCGGGCATGCGCGAGATGCTGCAGGTTACTGCGGCGGTGAGCGGTCATCCCGACCTTAGTTCGACCGTTGCCCTACTCACCGACGGCCGTTTCTCGGGCGCCACGCGCGGCTTCACCGCCGGTCACGTCGCACCGGAGGCCTTTGTCGGCGGGGCAATCGCCGCGGTTCGCGAGGGCGACATCATCGCCTTCGACATTCCGAACCGCACACTGACACTTGAAGTGAGCGATGCCGAGATTGCTGCGCGTCTCAAGGGATTCAAGCCCCCCGCGCTCCGCTGGCCCAACGGCGTCTTCCGCAAGTATGTTGACCGCGTGACGTCGGCGTCGGTCGGAGCAACTACATAAAGGCAGATACTGGGGAGCGGAAGAAACCGCACACTGCAAGCTCAAGCAAAGGAGCAAAATCATGGGAAAGCACGCACACACGAAGACTTCACCCGCCGCAGAATCTCACCTGAACGCGCCCACGCCGCTTACTGGAGCGGAAATCGTCTGGGCAACGCTGGTCGGTGAGGGCGTTACGGATGTCTTCGGCTATCCGGGCGGAGCAATCCTGCCTGTCTACGATGCGTTGCGCAAGTTTCCCATTCACCACACCTTGGTGCGCCATGAGCAAGGTGCGGCGCACATGGCGGACGGCTATGCGCGTGCCTCCGGTAAAGTCGGCGTGGCAATTGCCACCAGTGGCCCCGGCGCCACCAACCTGGTCACGGGCATCGCCACGGCCATGCTCGATTCCATTCCCATTGTCTGCATCACCGGCAACGTCTCCAGCAAGCTGCTCGGCTCCGACGCATTCCAGGAAGTCGATATCACCGGCATCAGCCTGCCGATCACAAAGCACAACTTCCTGATCAGCAAAACCGAGGACATCGCGCCTGCGCTGCGTCAGGCTTTTCAGATCGCACAATCGGGTCGCCCCGGTCCGGTGCTCGTCGATATCACGAAGGATGCGCAGCAGGGTAAAGCGACATTCGACTTCGATGCGGCCAAGCCGAAGCCCTATCGCCCACACCCCATGCTCAAGGTGGAAGACCACGCGCTGGAGCACGCAGCCGAGCTCATCCGCAACTCGAAGCGGCCAATCATCCTTGCCGGCCACGGCATCTCCGAGTCTGGCGCGATGGAGCAGGTGCGCACACTGGCCGAGCGCACGCAGACCCCGGTTGCGCTCACACTGCTTGGACTCGGTGCCTTCCCTGCCTCGCATCCTCTGAATCTGGGCATGATGGGCATGCACGGCGAAGCCTGGGTCAACCACGCGATTCAGGAAGCCGATTTGCTGATCGCCTGCGGTATGCGCTTCGACGATCGTGTGACCGGCACACTCGCAACCTACGCAACCAAAGCCAAGAAGATCCATATCGAGGTTGACCCGTCGGAGATCAACAAGAATGTGAAGGTCGACGTCGCTCTGGTCGGCGACCTGCGCGAGGTACTGGAAGAGCTGCTGCCTCATATCTCCGGGCGGGATGGCAGCGCATGGCTCAAGACCATCAACACCAGCAAAGGCGCGAGTTCGGTTCACGACATCAAGAACCTGCCGGACATGGGTCATCTTTATGCGGCACACGTGATGCACGATCTGTGGCGCATTACCGGTGGCGACGCGATCGTGGTGACCGACGTGGGCCAGCACCAGATGTGGGAAGCGCAGTATTTCCACCATGAGACTCCGCGCACGCTGGTCACTTCGGGTGGACTTGGCACGATGGGCTTTGCCCTGCCCGCAGCCATCGGTGCCAAGACAGCCTGCCCCGACAAGGAAGTGTGGGTGGTTGCAGGCGATGGCGGCTTCCAGATGACGGCGGCTGAGCTCTCCACCATTGTTCAGGAGAAGCTGAAGATCAACATCGCCATCATCAACAACGGCTATCTCGGCATGGTGCGCCAGTGGCAGGAGTTCTTTTATGACCGCAACTATGAGTCGACGCCGCTGGTCAGCCCCGATTTCGTGAAGCTGGCCGACGCACACGGCATCGCAGGCCGGGCAGTACGCAAGCGCAGCGAAGTCGAATCCGCCGTCAATGAGGCGCGCAAGCATCAAGGCGCCTATCTCATTAACTTCCTGGTCGAAAAGGAGGATTCGGTGTATCCGATGATCCCTGTCGGCTCTGCATTGCACGAAATGATCCGCCGGCCCGACCGCGACCCGCTGGAAGAACGGGCGGATGACAAGTAAGGCAGTTCGTAGTCCACAGTTCTTAGTTCTCAGTTTGCGGCTTATCGTTTGCTCCGACCAAGGTAGGCATCGTGAACGGAATATTGTGAGCTAGGAACCTTCACACGATTCGCAGTTGCAAGGACCCATCCATGCTGCATACCTTCGTTGCATACGTTGAAGATCTGCCGGGCGTGCTCACGCGCGTGGCATCGCTGTTTCGCCGTTTGAACATCAATATCCACTCTCTCTCGGTTGGGCGCAGCGAGCGGCCCGGGCTGTCACGTCTGACGCTGGTATGCGAAGCCTCGGCCGAAGCTGGGCATCGTATTCGCGCCAGCTTGTTCAAGCTCGAAAACGTCGTTGATGTCGACGACATTGCTCAGGCGCCTTCGGTTACGCGCGAGCTGGCGCTGATCAAGGTCGCGGCAACGCCGAAGAACCGTTCGCAGATCTTCGAACTGGTGGAAGTGTTTCGTGCCCGCATTGTCGACTTGGCTCCCGAGTCGCTGATGATCGAGATGACCGGCGTCGAGAGCAAGATCGAGGGGCTGATCCAGGTGCTGAATGAAGGGGAAGAGCGCATCCTCGAGATCTGCCGCAGCGGCAAGATGACCATGCGGCGTGGACATCACACCAGCCGCGTTCTGCGGGCGATGGGCGCGGGTGAAGACGAGAAGTCCGAAACCGCCGACGCCGATGAGAAGGCCACGGTCGAGCGCGACTAGCGCCAACAAAGATCTGTCGAACTTTTCTGAACCAACTTTTTCCAACCCAGCAGCTGAAAAGGAATTCGAGAAGAACATGGCAAAGACTTACTACGATCACGACGCCGACCTTACGCTGATTCAAGCCAAGAAGGTCGCCATTATCGGCTACGGCTCGCAGGGCCACGCGCACTCGCTCAACCTGAAAGATTCGGGAGTTGACGTCAAAGTCGGCCTCGCGGCGAACTCCAAATCGATTGCCAAGGCACAGAAGGCCGGCCTTGCGGTGGATACCGTTGCCAACGCTACCAAGTGGGCCGACGTGGTGATGGTGCTTGTCCCCGATCAGACTGCGGCGAAGCTCTACGCCGAAGAGATCGCGCCGAACCTCTCGGCCGGCAAGCTGCTGCTCTTTGCGCACGGCTTCAATATCCACTTCAAGACGATCGCGCCAGCCGCAGGTATCGATGTGGGCATGGCTGCGCCGAAGGCGCCGGGACATCGCGTGCGCGAAGTGTTCACCGAAGGCGGAGGCGTTCCGGGACTGATTGCGATCCATCAGGATGCAACGGGCAAAGCGCATGCGTTGACGTTGAGCTATCTGAAGGGCATTGGTTGCACGCGCGCCGGAGTGCTGGAGACAACGTTCAAGGAAGAGACGGAGACGGATCTGTTCGGCGAGCAGGCGGTGCTGTGCGGCGGCGTGAGCGCACTGATCAAAGCAGGCTACGAGACGCTGGTGGAAGCCGGTTATCAGCCCGAGAGCGCGTACTTCGAGGTGTTGCATGAGCTGAAGCTGATTGTCGACCTGATCTATCGCGGCGGTCTGGCCTATATGCGCTACAGCATTTCGGACACGGCGGAATGGGGCGATTATGTCTCGGGACCGCGCGTGATCAATGAAGAGAGCCGCAAGGCGATGAAGGCAATCCTGAAGGAGATCCAGGATGGCAGCTTTGCGAAGCGCTTCCTGGCCGACCAGAACTCGGGGCGGAAGGAGTTTCTGGCGTTCCGCGAGGCAGAAGCCAAGCATCCGATCGAGATTGTGGGGAAGAAGCTGCGCGCCTCGATGCCCTTCCTCGATCCGGTCACGGTGGAAGAGGTTGCCAAGACGAGATAGAAGCGGAGTTGGCGGCGTTCACGGTGTGAGCGGAGTCAGGCCGACACGTTTTGCGGTACAGAATGAAAGGCGATCGCACTGCGGTCGCCTTTCTGTTTGGTGTGGCAGTTGTCACAATTGTTCCACGTGGAACAATTGTGCGGTTTGGCACAGCTGTTCACACGCCTTTGCGAAGAATACACAGGCACGACTTCGACCGCTCCGGTCTGCGGATTCCTAGTGGCGCTTGGCTGGCATGTCCTGGCCGCCTTGATGGAGGATGAGCGAGTCGATTGTGCCATTGGGGCCGGGGACAAATTCGATTTCGGCGTTGGGCTGGGGTACAAAGAAGATGGGGTGGCCATTCTTTTCGCCCTGGTACATGAGGGCGAGCGCAGGCTGCCCGGTGCCCTGGGCGGTCAGGTGGTCGCCGTCGATGGCGACCGTGAGGGCGAATGTCGGCGCAAGGTCGTAGACGCCGACAAACTTCGCCAGCGCCTCTTTCGCGATGGGAACGGGCTTGCGCTCATCGGCGAGCGTGACCTTCTTGCCCAGCATTGTGTCCATCAACTGGCCACCCATGGTTCCGGGCGCGCTGCCATTCACATTGCTCAGGACGACGACGGCGATCTTGCGATCAGGTGCGTAAGCGAGGTGTGTGTTGAAGCCCTCGATGCCGCCACCGTGACTGACAACCTTCACTCCATCTTTGTCCTCGATGAAGACGCCCAGGCCATAGTTCCCTTTGCCAGGCGTGGTCATGAGTTTCAACGAATCGGCGTTGAGGATCTTGCCGCCGAAGAGGCCATGCTCCCACTTGAGCAGGTCGCCGGTGGTCGAGTAGATGGATCCAGCGGCCCAGGGCACGGACATGGACTCAGAACGGGCAACGACCAGGCCCTTTGGTCCTGGCATGTAGCCTTCGGCGCGTTTGGGCAGAATGAGCTCGTCGGAGTCGAGGCCGGTGTCGTTCATGCCCAGCGGGTCGAAGATGCGCTTGCGCAGCAGGTCGGCGTATTTCTCGCCGCTGACCTTCTCGATGACTGCGCCGAGAACTTCGAAGTTCGAATTGCTGTAGGCGAATTTGCTGCCGGGCTCGAAGTCGAGCGGCTTGTCGCGGAAGAAGGCAAGCTCTTCGTCGGTGGTGTGCGGAGCCATGCGCCAGACGGCGAATTCCTTGGTGTCGGTGAAGTTGGGAATGCCCGAGGTGTGACCGAGCAGGTTGGCCAGCGTGATCTTCTCCCAGGTTTTCGGCGTGTCGGGCAGGTATTTGCTCACCGGATCCTGGATGTTGAGCTTGCCGTCCTGTTGCAGGAGCAGGACGAGGGTAGCGGTGAACTGTTTGGTGAGCGAGCCGAGGCGGAACTTGGTGTCGGGCGTGTTGGGGATCTGCCACTCGAGGCTGGCCATGCCATAGCCTTTGTCGAGCAGCAGACGATCGCCGTCGGCGACGAGGACGGTTCCCATGAAGGCGTTGTTGGGCGTGTAGGAGTTCGCGATTTGCTCAAGCCGCGCTTTGAGAGCGGCTTCGTCCTGCGTTTGCGCAGTGGCGACCGGAAGGCTGGCGAGGAGTGAGAGCGAGACGAGGGCCAACGAGAACTTGCGATGCATGATGCAAAGCCCCTTTTCAGATGCACGGCAAGTGTACAAGAGGAAACCAGGACTGGCTGTTCGGACGATGGCTTGGCGTGGCTGCCGCGGAGACGATGCCGCCGGACCTTCTACCTACAGTTGCGTTGTGGGCAGCGGGATCGTGCGAACGGAGACTCATCCTTTGGTCACGAGAGGAGCGGGATTGTTTGCGTATTTATTGGCAAAGGCGAAGAGAGGGTGAATCGGACCCTAGGGGGTAGGGTGTATTTTCTTTCGGTGTGGACTGGGAGAGCATGCACCGCAATTGCTCCGGTCTCGGTTCGCATTCCCATCGCGCTTGTCTCCTTCTCTATGGTGCATCATTGCGGGGATATTTTCTGCAAATTGGGGTGTGCTTTGGTCACCATTGGATGTGGGCGAAGAGGGCGCGGAGTTTGGCAGCGTGTGTGGTTTCCGAAGCCTGAAGGCTTCGGCTCCCTCCTCTTTGGTCGTCGTCGCGCGACGGCGAACGATGAGCAAAGGCATGAGACTGGCGGGGAGAGGCTCGTTGCTTTCCCAGGTCTGAAAATCCAGACATGGGGCACCCATGTTCTTGGCGACGAGATTGCGCACGCCGTTCGCTTCCGGGCCTAAAGGCCTCGGCGTGGTTACTCACATTTCCGAAGCCTGAAGGCTTCGGCTCCCTCCCCTTGAGGATTCGTGCGGTCCCCGGTCTCCAAACAGGGACCGGGGGTACCCAGGGTCGTGCGGGTCTAGGCGGAGTCGGGCTTACTTCTTGTCTAGGCGGAAGGCGGTGGCTTTGAAGTCGCCGCGGAATTCGTCGGAGAATTCGATGCCGTGGTGCATCCACCAGGCGCCGCTAGCTGTGGAGGGTGTGGACGGATCGGCCTGGCCTTCGATGAAGGTGAGCGCGTAATTGGCAGACGGGTCGAGGCCCTGCAACTTCAGGATCGGGAACTTGTGGCCTTCCTGCGTGGAGTGGATGAAGGCGAAGACGACCGACTGCGTTTTGTCGTGGTTGACGGTTTGGGTAGCGGAGAACTCGCTGCCGTTGCGCGGAGAGATGAGGCGGTAGAGCTCTCCTTGAACAATGGTCGGCTGGACCTGGTGATAGGCGGCGATGAGGCGCTTGGTGAGGGCCATGTCATCGTCAGAGAACTTGGCGATGTTGGCGCCGATGCCCAGCGAGCCTTGCATAGAGCTGAGCATGCGGTAGGACAGCGAGGTGGAGCGCAGGTTGAGCCAGTGGGGTGAGTCGGTGACCCAGGCCATCATGATTTGCGGGGTGTAGGCGTAGGAGAAGCCGTCCTGCTGGGTGATGCGATCGAAGGGGTCGGTATTGTCGGAGGGCCAGACCTCGTCGGCGTATTGCAGGATGCCGAGGTCGACGCGGCCGCCACCGCCGGAGCAGGACTCAAGCTCTACCTTGGGATGCTTGGCATGGAGCTCGGCGAGGATGGAGTAGAGATTGCGCGTGAAGGCGACGTAGACCTTTTTCTGTTCGGCAGCAGGTAGCTGGTCCCAGCCGGGCTCAGCCCAGTTGCGGTTGTAGTCCCACTTGAGAAAGGCGATGTCGTTTTCGGTGAGGAGCTTGTCGAGGAAGCCGTAGACGTAGGCGCGCACGTCGGGCCGGGCGAGGTTGAGGACAAGCTGATTGCGGCCTTCAGTGCGGGGGCGGCCGGGGAAGTTGAGCACCCAGTCGGGATGGGCGCGGTAGAGGTCGGAGTCGGGGTTGACCATCTCGGGCTCGACCCAGAGGCCGAAGTCCATGCCGAGGGAGTGGACCTTGTCGATGAGGGGCTTGAGGCCGTGGGGGAATTTCTGGGGATTGACGTACCAGTCGCCGAGGCCTGCGCGGTCGTCTTTGCGCTGGCCGAACCAGCCATCATCCATGACGAAGCGGTCGACGCCGAGGGTTGCGGCTTTTTCGGCGAGCGCGATCTGGCCGGCTTCGGAGACATTCATTTCGGTGGCTTCCCACGAGTTGTAGATGACGGGGCGGGGTTTGGGGGCGGCGTTGTTCCCTTCTCCGATGCGGTGCGGGAGAATGTGGGCGATCTGGAAGTGATGGAAGAGACGCGAGGCGCCGCCGAGGCCGTGGGCGGAGTAGCCGCCGTAGAAGACGGGCGTTTCGAGCGACTCGTTGGGATGGAGGACGTAGCCGAAGTCGAAGGGATTGAAGCCGCCGGTGACGCGGACGGAGTCGAGCTGATCCTGTTCGACGGTGATGCGCCAGGAGCCGCTCCAGGCAAGGGCGCCGAACCATACGTCGCCGTGGTTTTCGTCGGGGTCGCCGGATTGGATGGCGAACCAGGGATTGGCTTGATGGCCGGTGGTGCCACGGCGGCTTTCAATGACGCGGGCGCCGGGGTGGATGGGCTCCTGGGTGAGGGTCCACTCGCCGGCCCAGCGGCCTGTGAGGTAGTTCAAGGAATAGTTGCCGCGCGGGAGGGTCCAGGCAGCGGCTGCGGCCTGCTCGATGGTGATGGGCTGCGACTCTTTGTTCTCGATGGTGGCGGAACGGGCGAGGATGCCGCTGTCGGGGTCGATGGCGTAGTGGAGGGTGACGTAGACGGGCTCTTTGATGTCTTTGAGGACGATGTCGAAGCCGTTGGTAGTGGCTCTGTGGCTCTCGTAGTGAAGGACAAGGTCGCGGTTACCGTCGGCGAAGGTGACTTTGAGGGCGGGCTCGTTGAAGAGGCCTGCGCCCCAGCCGGCGTACTCCTGCGGCGTGTTGCTGTAGGAGTTGTCGAAGGAGGACCACTCGCGCATGGGCTGAGCCTGCGCGAAGTGGTCGGAGGCGGCGAGGCGGCCGCCCCAATAGAGCTGCTGGAGTTCGCCGCGCGTGTTGACGCCGAAGACATAGGAGACGTTGCCGCCGTCAAGACGGAAGGTTTTGGAATCGGAGTCAAAGGATTGGGCCATAGCGAGGACCGAGGCGGAGGCCAGCAGGAGGGCTGAAAAGGTTTTCAACATCGGGGCGTCCTGGACACGAGATTTCGAGACCGGCCCATGATAGCACTGGCCTTTGCGGTGTCTTCAGGGCTGGTCTGCGCTGGTCACTGAGGCGGTTGTGGGAAACCGGATCGGCTATCCTGACAGTGCACCCCGGAGGTACGTGGATGCTTTCCCCCGCTGTTGTTGCCCCAGTGTCTCCCACACCTGCTGAAGAGATTGCGGAAGCGATTGATCGCGTCGGCCCATTGCATGGGTTGCCCTTCGAAGACCGCTTGTGGCTGGCCCGCCACGGCGAGGAGATCGTGGTCGATGCCGGCAGTGTGCTCTTCGAGGAGGGCGCGCCCGCGGATCGAATGATGCTGATCCTGAAAGGCGAGATTCATGTACGGCGTCACCATCAGAGCGGGCCGATGGCATTGTTCATTGGGCGCGCCGGGCAGATGACGGGCTTGTTGCCGTACTCGCGGATGAAGACGTATGGCGGACAAGGGTTCGCGATTTCGCCGATCTGGGCCATCCTGATTCACAAATCGCTTTTTGATGAGATGCTGCGAGCGATTCCGTCGATGGGGCAGCGGGTGGTGTCGACGCTGCTGGATCGCGTGCGCGAGGTGACGCGAATCGAGCAGCAGGCGGAGAAGCTGTCGTCGCTGAATAAGCTGGCGGGGAACCTGGCACACGAGCTGAACAATCCGGCGTCGGCGGCGCAGCGCGCAGCGGCAAGTTTGGTGACGGAGCTGCGGGCCAATCGCGCGAACCGCTTCAAGCTGGTGAATCTTTGTCTCTCGGACGAGCAGGTGCGCAAGATCGAGAATTGGGAACAGCGCGTGCTGAGCCGGAACGAGTCACCGGAAGAGATCAACGCCGGCGATTTGATTGCGCGCGAAGAGGGTTTGCGCCAGTGGCTGACCGATCTGCCCACCGAGGGAGCGTGGGATATTGCGGCGCAGCTCAACGATCAGGACGTGACGGTGGCGGAGCTCGACTCGCTGAAGACGTTTTTGGATGCGCGGGAGATCTCGGTGGCGTTGCAGTTCTTTGCGCGGTATCTGCGGACGTCGCGGTCGGTGGAGACGCTGTTGAATGCGTCGGACCGGATCTTCGATTTGATCAGCGCGGTGAAGGCGTACTCGTATATGGATCGGGCGCCGATTCTGGAAGTGGATGTGCCGGCGGGCCTGGATGCGACGCTGCAGATGTTGCAGTCGCGCTTGACGCATGTGACGATCGAGCGCGAGTACGAGCCGCATCTGCCGCACATCAGCGCGTATGGCAGCGAGCTGAACCAGGTGTGGACCGCGCTGATTGAGAATGCGCTGGACGCGCTGGGCAACCAGGGGACGCTGAAGCTGAAGTGTCGGCTCGAGGGGGAGATGATGCTGGTGGAGATCTGGGATACCGGGCCGGGGATTCCAACGGAGTTGCAGGACCGGATCTTCGAGCCGTTCTTCACCACCAAGCCGCCGGGACAGGGGCTGGGACTGGGACTGGACAATGCGATGCGCATTGTGCGCAAGCACAAGGGACACATCAGCGTGAAATCGGAGCCAGGTTCGACGTGCTTTAAGATTCGGTTGCCGCTGGACCAGCTGCAGGCCTACTAGAGCTTGTCCATGGGGGCATTGCATCAGACTGAATCAGATTTCTGCAATTGCGTGCAGTTCGCATCGAGGATATAGGTCGTGTGGGCTCTTGAGTCCGTGGAGGAACACTTGGCAGAGGAGAAGAAGAGGCCGACGCTGGCGCCGCTGCTTGGGGTGCGGAGAGGCCGCGAGGCTGTGGAGTTCTACAAGAAAGCGTTTGGAGCCGTCGAGCTGTTTCGCATCGACAGCGAAGACGGCGCAGTTGTGGCGCAGCTTTCGATTGGCGAATACGATTTCTGGCTGGCGGACGAATCGCCGGAGCACAAGAACTACAGCCCTGAGTCGCTGGGCGGAAGCACGGTGCGGATGGTGCTGGTCGCGGACGATCCCGATGCCGTGTTCAACCAGGCTGTGGCTGCGGGAGCGACGGCACTGTGGCCGATGGTGGATCAGTCGTACGGCTGGAGGATCGGCAGGGTGGTCGACCCGTTCGGGCACCACTGGGAGATCGGGAAGCCACTTTGAGATTGCCGGGCAAGTGCAGGAGCTGAGGTCCAAGAGCTGAGGTCCGAGAGCTGAGGCGATGAAAGGTCCCCGAACGATCGAGACCGAGCGATTGCTGATGCGCAAGCCTGCGGGCGTCGATGCGCAACTTATCTTCGAGCGCTATGCGAGCGATCCGGATGTGACGCGCTACATGAGCTGGCCGATGCATCGGACGGTGGCCGACACGCGGGCCTTTCTGGCATGGAGCGATTCGGACTGGGAGCAGTGGCCGGCGGGGTCGTACCTGGTGTTCTCACGGGATGGAGCTTTGCTGGGTGGAACGGGCCTGACGTTCAAGACGCCGGTCTTTGCCATCACGGGATATGTATTCGCACGCGATGCGTGGGGGCACGGCTATGCCACGGAGGCGCTTGGCGCGATGGTCGAACTGGCGCGCGAGCTGGGTGTACGGAGACTGGAGGCCGAGTGCCATGTGGAGCATCGTGCATCGGCGCACGTGATGGAGAAGTGCGGATTTGCGTGCGAGGGCGTGCTGCGCGAGCACACGGAGTTTCCGAATCTAGCGCCGGGCGTGCGGCTGGATGTGTTGTGCTACGTGCGCAGGTTCGAGGAGTGAGAGTTCGAGCGCGCGCGAAGAGCAAGGAGCGATTGTGTCGCGCCCCATTGCAACGCGAGTCTCTGCGACGCGTTCTTCCCTCGTGCATCCATTGGTAAGACATCGCACAGAGGAGAGCACATGAACCCATCGGGCAACACGATTCTCATCACTGGAGGCGGCACCGGGATTGGCCGCGGGCTGGCGGAGGCCTTTCACCGCAATGGCAATCAGGTAATTCTTGCGGGGCGACGCCGCTCAGTTCTGGAAGAGACAGTCGGGGCCAATCCGGGCATGCGCTTTCTGACACTCGATGTCGAGAATCTTGACGACATCCAACGTTTTGGCGCCGAAGTGAAGGCTGAGTTCCCTGCTCTTAACGTGCTGATCAACAATGCCGGGATCATGAAGGCGGAGAATTTGAAATCGGGTGTCGAGGATCTTGCGATTGCGGAACAGACTGTAGCGATCAACCTTCTTGGGACGTTTCGGGTGACCGCGGTTTTGATGCCGCTGCTGCTGGCGCAGCCCAAGGCAACCATCATGACTGTGTCGTCAGGGCTTGCGTTCCTGCCCATTCATCCCAATCCGTCCTATTGCGCGACCAAGGCAGCGGTCCACTCCTGGACGCAGTCCCTGCGCTATCAACTGCGCGACACGGCGGTGGAGGTGCTGGAGATTGTTCCGCCCTATGTGCAGACCGAACTGACGGGACGTTTTCAGGCAGAGGATCCGCATGCGATGCCGCTGGCCGATTACATCAACGAGACCATGGCGCTGCTGAAGAACCCTCCGCCGAGTGGCGAGATTTTAGTGGAGCGGGTGGGGTCGCGTCGATTTGCGGAACGGGATGGCAAGTATGCCGAGTTCTATGAGCAGTGGAACGACTACGCAGCGAAGCGCGCCGTGGAACGCGCGGCGAAGGGATACTAGTGGCCTGTCGCAGAGTAAACGTTAGTGATGCAGTTATCATCTAAGTAGTCATGGCGACTACCGAAGTGATGCTGAGCGAAGAGCAGAGCAAGGAACTGGGCAGCATTGCGCAATCTCGTTCTCTGCCC
>Ga0335069_10000347_pt1 | contig 79103 bp, 47 predicted proteins | sample Lox_Sample_11_FD_206714 | JGI IMG/M metagenome (GOLD analysis project Ga0335069, IMG submission 206714) | Soil microbial communities from Loxahatchee National Wildlife Refuge, Florida, United States - Lox_Sample_1.1 | ecosystem: Environmental > Terrestrial > Soil > Wetlands | place: USA... | reverse complement strand
GTTCACGTACCTGTACCTTTTGCTTTTCTATCTCCTGGTTCTTTTTGTCAATTTCATTTCGGCTTTCTATTGACGCTATCTTATTTTTATTCTCCTGTGAAAAAAGAGAATCGGTAATCGTTTGATAAGCCCTGAAATTAAGATAAGCGTTCTTATAATCTCCTTTTACAGCCTGAAGTTCAGCGAGCACTCCGGTAAAATATGCGGTATTCTCTGCATCTTGTTTTGATTTGCCCATAACAATAGCACTGTCGATATATTTCTCTGCCAAATCCAGTTTTGCTTTGCTACCGGCCGGGATGAGTGCAGACGGTTTTGTAAGATGAAGCGTATCATACCGGACTATATCAAGATATGCGACCCCGATATTTCCCATATTTATGGTAGGCAAATTGTTATTTTCATATACGGTATCCCATATTTTTTTTGCAAGCAAAGCAAGCTCAATTTTTTTCTGGTAATCAGCAAAGCACAATATTGATTGATTCATGTATATCCCGGCTTCACCTTTTTTATCTTTGATCTGTTCATACAACTGCAAAGCCTGATTATAATATTGTTCGGCTTTAATACGATTTTTAGCAGTATCCTTCATGGATAAAACCAACTCGAGATAATCACCCGCCATATTTCGCAGGGTGGCCGCCTGTTCGGGAATATCTTTTAACTCTTTATAAATAGCAAGAGATTTATCATTTTCCGCTTCCGACTTAACCAAATCTTCATTGGAAGAACTTATCAGTGCAATGTTACGATAGGTTTCAGCCAGCAATCGTTTTTCATTGAGCCGTTCACTTATTTGCTTACATTCATAAAAACATGCCGACGCTTCTGCATAGGCAGAAATATTCAAATAAGCTTTGCCCAAATTATTTAATGCTTTTGCGTATTGAAGTGAATTGCCGGATGGGATGCCTGACAGCACCTGGTGCAAGGAATCCACAAGCGCCTGTCCTTGTTTTTGAGGAAAAGTTTTCTTTGCGAGAACAAGAACAATAACAAATAAGATTATTTTCTTCATGCTGCTAATCCCGAATACTATTAAGTGCTTCTTTATAAGTTCTACCCACAGGCAAAGCAATGCTGTCGTTCACCAGCACCTCATCGGCGCTGATTTTCCTGATAAAATTTTTCTGCACGGCATAGCTTCTGTGAATGCGGACAAACCGGCTGAAAGGTTTTTCCTTCAGCAAACTGCTGATAGGAGAAAGAACAGTGTATTTACGGGTGTTCGTAACAATGCCGGTGTAATTATTCAAAGCTTCGAGATAAATTATTTCATGCAATTGCAGTTTAATCTGATTATGCCCGTCTTTAATAAAAATCGTGTCGGCACCAAGTGTGTGGCTCAGCATGTCTGACCGTCTTCGCAGGTTGATATAATCCTGCAAACGAACAATGGTTTTTTTAAACCGTTCTGCCGAAACAGGTTTTACCAAAAAATCAAGTGCGGCCATTTCAAAACCTTCCACTGCGTAATCAGGATAAGAAGTAATAAACACACATGCAGGTATATACAATAGTTGATCTCTCAGTTCCAATCCGCTCATTTCAGGCATATCTACATCAACAAACAAGCAATCAGGAATATTTTTCCTTGCGGCCTGGAGTGCATCCTTAGGTGATTCATACACGCCTGCTATTTCGATAAAAGGGAAAGTTTTCAAATAGGCCTGAACAAGCAGCCTGTCCACCTGATCATCATCCACCACAATACAGGAAATCGTATTTACCATAGAGCCAGTTATATTGATATTAATCCGGTTTCAAATATAAACGTTTTTACTGCAAGAATGCAGTTCGCCCATTTTAAATGCAGTTCACCCATTTTGCAGATGGCAAAAAAATTTATCCGATAGCTTTGATCCGGGAGTTTGACCCTTACTTGCATCAAATTTAAAATAACCCGACAATGAAACGTTTTTCATTCACCATTGCATATTCTTTTGCATTAATTGCTATCTTATGTTCCGCCAGGCAGCAACAGGGCCACAGCATGCTTTTTTGGGCAGAAAAACTGCTTTCTGGGATTAATGAAAAGAACACCGCATACATACATAAAAATATTTCGGTAAGCTGGGGTGATGATGGAAATACTGTTCAATGTTATGCGGATTGCAGTGGGTTTATCAATTCGCTGATCGCTAAGACTTATAACTGGAATGAAGATGATTTTAAAAAGAGCTTTGGAAAGAAAAGGCCTTTTGCATACACTTATTTCGATGCTGTTGTGGCAGGCAACCATTTTCAGCAGATAAATAATGTGAAAGATATAATGTCCGGAGACCTTATCGTGTTAAAATATGCCGATCGCTCAGAACATGAAGATAACACCGGGCATTGTATGTTAGTCATTTCTTCGCCAAGGAAAATGGCGCCGGAAAAAGTCATAGAACCAAATACCGTTCAATATGAAATAACGGTGATGGACTGCAGCAAAAGCCCTCATGGCAAAAGCGATACCAGGAATCTTGAAAATGGAGAAAAATATGACGGCCTTGGCAAAGGTATCTTTCGCTTATATGTGGACAGGGATGGTAAAATTGTTGCTTATAGCTGGAGCATAGGCCATCCGAAACCAGATTTCAACCCTTATGAAAATCCTGTAACCGTAGGCAGATTTATTCCGTGAATTTATTTTATAAAAAACTTAATTCAACAACACCTAATATTTTTCAATTGAGTTAGATTTTATTATCAATTACATAATTTTCTTCTCCACGTTAACGCCATTGGCCATATAATTACGATCATTTAACGAGCTATGATGTACCAATAGTTTTCAGCCTTTATGCTGTTCACCATTTTTAATTGCAGTTTGCCCATACTGCATTTTATTCGGGTTTTCATTGTAATAAGTTTGAGTTTAAAAAATTTTTTATGAAACCATTCGCCGTTCTTACTGCATTAGCACTCCTATTGATGAGTTGCAAAAAGGAACAAGGGAGTAGCAACAATAATAATAACAATAATAATAACAACAGTTCAGGCAGCCCATACCTAAAAGTCAGTGGCAGGTATCTTACGGATGCCAATAGCACTAATATTTTAATGCGAGGGGTTAATGTTGACACCTACAAAGAAGGCTGGCAGAATGACGTAGATAATGTTGCAGCTGCTGTTGCTAAAACCAAAGCCAATGTAGTTCGTTTAGCATGGTGGACACATATTAATGGAAGCCCCGAACCTCAGACAGGTACTACTTACTATTCTGCCAATGATTTAGACCATGCTATTACTGTATTTGCCAGCCAGGGAATTTTGCCAATAGTGATGCTGCACGACCTTACCGGGAAAAACGATCCACAGCAATTTCAGAATATCATTACCGCATTTTGGACGAATCCTGCTGTTATATCAGTAATCAATAAACATCAAAATCATCTCGTAATAAATATTGCAAACGAGTGGGGGGCCAATTATTTCACCAATCAAAATAATTATTCACAAAACGATATTACCACTTACATCGATACATATAAAACAGCTATCACCGCCATCCGTAATGCCGGAATAAAAGTTCCACTGATGATTGACGCTTATGGTTTCGGCGACAGGGAGGAAATTTTCACATCGGATTCATACGGCCAGAATGTTAGTAACGGACAATATCTTTTGAATGAGGATCCGCTGCATAACCTGATGTTCAGTGTACATACTTATTATTGGGAAAATGACTGGCAAACCAACCAACCTACAGTGGATCCCACTTCACGGTTAAACAACATAATAAATAGCGGCCTGCCATTTGTAATCGGCGAAATGGGGAATATATTACCTGATGGCAGCGCAGCAACCGGCTACGCTGATTTTTTAACAAAGGCCAATAATATGAACATCAGCTACCTGGCATGGGCATGGTACAACGACGGAACAACTGATCAAACAGGCACTGCGCCCTATGAGATGAATATTACAGTTAACAATATTCCACAGGGAGATGGGGTTACCCTGCCGGCATCAGCCAATGATAATTCGTGGGGATACAATATTCTAAATGCAACCGGATATGGAATAAACACCGCTTTACCTGCTACACAGAAAATCAGCTTCCCAAATTAAAATAAAAAAATCATGAAAAGAACAATCATACTACTATCCGCCTTATCAATTGTTGCTATTATTTCCTGTAAGAAAAGCAGTAACACACCTGCAAACTCTGCCCCGATAACTTTAACAGGCTTCACCCCTTCACATGCTTATGAGGGCGACACCATAATCTTATCAGGAACGGGTTTTCTAAGTTCAGACAGTGTGCTTTTTAACGGAACACTTGCTACGATGATTCTTGATGTAAGCGCTACTTCTATGAAAGTAATTGTACCAGCAGATGCAACGACAGGAACTATACAAGTGATTCATAACGGATATAGTGCCGGTTCAGGCTCAAGCTTTACTGTTGATTTACCCATTACAGCAAACGCAACAGTAACCAAATTAGTGGATATTCCAGCATACCCGACCAATGGTGGTTCAGGTGTAAGAATGCTTTATGCGAACAATTCATTATTCATAACAGGGCCGGGAACCAACCAGAATGCAGTTTATAAAGTTGATTTAACTACCAATGCTGTTGTAAAATACGTATCTTTTCCTTCCACACCTCTTGTTACCGGCATTGCAGGGTATAACAATGATTCTTCATTTATAATCATAAGTGCCGAGTCTGTACCAAGCGGTAATAATTATTTATATACCTGGCGATATGGCAACTTAACCACCAGTTCCTCCACCGGTCATATTTATTTTAACTCATTAAAGTTTAACCCGGCAGTTACAGGGTTCATTGGCACAGATTTTTCCAATAATATTTACAAAATTAATTCTGTCACTTATGGGGGGAATGCAAACTCCTCTGATTTTGACACGTTGTTAAATACTCAATTAAAAGGCACACCCAACGAAGCCAATGCCATGTTGGGTATTGGTCATACCGGAAATATATTCGTATTTGCCAATCACGCATTGTGGCAATTACAGACTGATAAAACTTTAAAATTAATAGCAGGCCAGGCCGGGGTTGCCGGCTATAATGATGCACAGGGAAATGCTGCATTATTTTATGATGGCGGTTATGCCAGGGGCAATGCAATAACTGTTGACAATACTGACAATGTTTACGTAGCCGATTATGGAAGCGGCTGCATACGCAAAGTAGACAACAGCGGAAGTGTTACTACAGTAGTTGGCGATGCTAAATATAAAGGCAAGAGTTTTACAGGAGCAGGAAATAAAATGGCATTTTTCTTCGATAGCTGGGATATCACTTTTGGCAGCGATTATAAAACCATGTATGTTATTGCGCGCAATAACACCAATAACGCTACCATGCCTAACTCCGTTTATAAAGTTACTTTTCAGTAGGCGAAATAACCGTACCCTTTTATTGTTTGCATGCAATTCAATTTCTGTTGTTACTGTTCGCCCATTTTAAATGCAGTTTGCCAATCTGCTTTATTCTTTGTAACGCTGCATTATTAGATTTGATAAGGAAAACAAAACTAATGAAAGACATTACCTTTTTCCTCTTTTCTCTTAATTTTATAATTGGTTGTAAAAAAACTCCGGTATCCCAAACTCCTGTTCCGGCTATCAGCTCCATTACCCCGAACTCCGGAAGCATTGGAACATCGGTAACCATTTCGGGAAATGATTTCAGTTCAACTGTATCCGGCAATACCGTAAAGTTTAATGGCATAACTGCAACCATCAACAGTGCATCTGCAACATCGCTTACAGTAGCAGCGCCATCAGGCGGCACAACGGGTAAAATAACATTGACTGTGGACGGTGTTATCAATTATATAACAGATGGCACCCACTATAGCGAAGCAACTTGTATATATGCAAATGGACCGGATGTATATATTGCCTATTTAGAAGGCGACAATGGCAATACTGAAACAAAAATTTTGAAAAACGGTATATTTATATCTGCAATCACCGATTTAACAATACCCAACTCTATTTTTGTCAGCAGTAACGGAGATGTTTATTTAACCGGTGGCACCAGTGATGTATTCAACGCTTATTATTTCAAAAACGGCTCCACTATCAAAATCGCTAATTCCACATCTTCAAGTTCCGGCTCACATGCAATTTTATAAAGTAAAATTTAATCACCTCAAAAAATAAAACAATGAAAAAAACAATCCTAACTGTCAGCGTTGTAACATGTGCAATATTGATTTTTGCTTCCTGCAAAAAATCAAATTCTTCCCCCTCTATCTCAGGGTTCTGGAAAGGGAATTATAGTGTTTCCGCCAACACAAGCGATACCTCCCTGGATACTTATGGTTATTGTGCCCTGTTGCGGAATAATGGCACATGCCGTTTTTATGATGGTGCAGATACTGCATCAGCAAGCAAGGCCGAAGGTACATACAGCTACAGCAACAATGCTTTTAAAGCCACTTACACTTATGCCGGCAGTGGTAATAATACTTTTAGTGTTTCGGCAACAGTAACCGGCAATACCAATTATATACAGGGTTCCTGGGGAAGCGGCACTAACACAAGCAATGGCGGCGGGTTTTATCTGTATAAGCAATAGCTTACCGGAAATGTGTTACATTTAGTTTCAGACAAAATATATCTATCAATTTGAGTTATCAAAAACTATTACCCATTTCAACATTGTTATGTATTCATTTTACCGATCGATCGTTTTGACAGGCGCAGTTCATTTCATATGCCTTACTGTTCAGGCTCAAAATATTGTTGGTTCCTGGAAAACAGTAAGTAACATTGTAGAAGATATGGATGGAAAGAAAAAAGATATGTCAGCTTTGCTGAAGGAAAAATGGCCTTGCCTCGTTGAATTGCAAACTGTTTTTGAAGCCAACGGCACGCAGGTCATGAAATCTCCAAAAAACTGCGGACCTATTGATTATAATAAACTGCCCGCCTCCACATGGAAAATGAGGGGCAATATTATCAGTATTAGCAATAAAGATATGCCTTCGCCGCTTGGCAACACTGCCACCTACCTGGTTGAGTTTATCGGAAACAAAGCCATTTTTACCCATGAATACAGCAATGAAGAAAAAACCAAATTACATACTCCCAATGCAAAAAAATTAGTTATTACCTACCAGAAATCCTGAACCTATTATTTTATTATTTTCGACGTTTTGTTTTGCGTGCGGCCAAAACAATTCCATCATCACCCTTGTGTCGTGCATTTCAGCATTTGAACAAGCCTGAACTGCAATTGCATTGTGGGAATGATAATTATTTTATACGGAAATCAACTTAAGGCCACAAATCAATCAAACATGTCTGTAAAAATTCCACAATTTGTCCAATCAAAAGGAAGTGGCTTGTCATTTGTTTTTGACACCAAAAAATTAACATTATGAAAGAATTCTTATTTGTTTTCAGGAACGATTACAACACTATGCCACAAGGCAGCCCCGAAGAAATGCAGGCCATTACCAAACGCTGGATGGACTGGGTGGGTGGAATTGCGGCCCAAAACAAACTAGCCGATCGTGGAAACCGGCTGAAAAGTTCAGGCAAAGTAGTAAGAGCCAAAAACATCATTACTGACGGGCCATACACAGAGATCAAAGAAACTATAGGTGGCTACATAGCTATAAAAGCAGATAGTATTGATGAGGCAGCCGAAATCGCAAAAGGTTGTCCCATATTTTCATTTGGAGGCAATGTGGAAATAAGAGAAATAGACGCGATTTAAAAATAAAAGCATCAGGGGGCTATCCGAACATAACAGCAATACCTGCATTTTAGTCATCTGATGCTTTTAATTTATTTTCTGAACAGTTTATTTCACTCACTGTAAGAAATGGTGTTTTTCATAAATTGCATCTGCCTTTATTTTTGTATTTCTTTAGCTGCACTAATATAAGAAGCTGTAAGCACGTCTGGCGAATGAAGATCCGACACTGATCCGTTTTACACCTGCTTCCTTCAGCGAACCAATGATGATACCCGCTTCCGTAAACCAAATGAAAAATTTATATGTTTCGGCGTAACGGCGCTAAATATCATTTCGATTTCGAATTTTGTTTTCAATCCAGGCGCATATAGCACTTCTGCCCCTGCGTCAGCAAAAGCTACAAAACGTTTATTATGTCTTTCAAATCAGGCTTCATATATAAATAATTTTCCGTTCTCGCCGTGAGTATAAATGAAAAAGGCAGGCTTTTAGTTAAGTTTACAGCAGACTATTTCATGTTGACACAAATAAAGATTTCATTTGCATTCAACAATAATAAAAATTCAAGATTAACTTTGATATCATCAAAAATATAGTATTCTTATGCCCGATAGTTACCTGCAAAGCATAAAGCAACAATTTGCTTATTACAAGTTGCTGGGTGAAAAAACATTCGAACAGGTCAGTGACGAACAGCTTTTCTGGCAGTATAATGACGAAAGCAACAGTATTGCTAACATAGTAAAACATCTCTGGGGCAATATGCTTTCCAGGTGGACAGATTTTCTTTCCGCTGATGGCGAGAAGGAATGGCGTAACAGGGAAACTGAATTTGACAACGACATTAAAAACAGAGAGGAATTGATGTTAAAATGGAATGCCGGATGGAATTGTCTTTTTAATGCATTAGACAGCTTACAACCTGATGATCTTGAAAAATTAGTCTATATCAGAAATACCGGGCATACAGTTGCAGAAGCCATCAACAGGCAACTGGCACATTATCCATACCACATCGGTCAAATTGTATTTATCGGAAAAATGTTATGTAATGAAAACTGGAAATCATTATCTATTCCGAGAGGCGATTCAAAAAAATACAATGAAGAAAAATTTTCGCAGCCAAAAAAAAGAGGTCATTTTACCGATGAATTTATTAGTAAAAATAAATCTTAGCCGATTTTGAATTGACTAAATAAAATATGATCATTTACACTACTGCATCAACAGAAAAAGAGTTATATGAGATACTCGCCCTGCAAAAAGGCAATCTTCCTGCGAACCTGTCGGACAAAGAAATGGAAAGCCAGGGCTTTGTGACAGTACAGCATAGTTTTGAAGATTTAAAAAAAATGAACAATATTGAAAAACATGTAATTGCAAAAGATGGCGAAAAAGTTATTGCCTATTTATTAGCTATGACAAAAAAATCAAAAGCGGATATACCTGTACTAATCCCCATGTTTGAGATGTTTGATCATATTATTTTTAATAACAAACCCATTTCTTCTTTCTGTTTTATTGTGGTCGGCCAGGTTTGTGTACACAAACAATATCGTGGCATTGGTGTACTCGATCATTGTTATTTTTTTTACAGGGAACATTTTAAAAATAAATACAACTTCGCCGTTACCGAAATAGACACGAAGAACTTGCGGTCTCTAAATGCCCACAAAAGAGTTGGCTTTAATGAAGCGCACAGATATAAATCTCCCGATGAGACGGAATGGAGTATAGTATTATGGGACTGGCGGGCAACTGAAAAATCAGAAACTTAGTAAGAACACAGTTCCATCACCTGGTGTTGATTGCACCTGTATGCTTCCCTTGTGCAAAAGCATAATTTGTTTGCATAAACTTAACCCGATGCCACTGCCTGTTTTTCGCGTACTGAAAAAAGGAACAAAAATTTTATCAAGTAATTCCGGTGAAATGCCGGAACCATTATCGCTCACCTTAATAACTGTTTTATTATTTTTTGAAGTTCCGGCGGTCAATACAATATGAGGATCAGCTTTTTCTTTTACGGCTTCTACCGCATTTACTACCAGATTAATGAGTACTTGTTCTACCAGGCTTGGGTCCGCTTCCATCGTGAGGTCAGTATCTTTCAGCACCACCTCCATTTCAATATTCTTTAGCAGGAATGTCGGTTGCATCAATTGATGAATATTCTCAAACAGGTCGCGCACATAGATCCTTTTCAGGTTAGGCGTAGTTATCTTGTTAAGGTTACGATAAGTTTCTGCAAACCTTAAAAGCCCTTCACTCCTTCTTCGAATGGTATCGATTCCCAATTGCAGGTCTTCAATAGCCGCAGGTTGTTCACGGAGATGCTTAACCGAATTTTGCAAGCGGTTAAGCATAGTATCAGCAAGTGATGAAATCGGTGCGATGGAATTCATGATCTCATGCGTCATCACGCTTAATAATTTTTGCCATGCCTTTGCTTCCGTTTCATCCAAAGCTTCATCCACATTTTGAAAAGCCACGAGTTTATACACCACATTACCTGTCTGGAAAGCCGTAGCGGAAACCAGCGCTTTGAAAATGCCGCCTTCTTTTGTTACGGATACTACCTTGTTCTGCCCCGGCCTTATTTCCAGTATTTCCCGATAAAGTTGCGCATCCCTTTTTTCGAGTGAGTGAATAGTTTTGAGGTAAGGTATCCCCAGCATGGTTTTCAACGATTCATTCATCCACCCTATCTGGCCGGCATCATATTCGTAAGACAAAATGCCGGTATCCACCAATTCAAGGATTTTCTGGAGATATTGATATTGTGTTTCTTTTTCCCTGCTGATATCCTTAAAAGTTGTATTGATCTCATTGAAACCCTGCCGTAATGGCTGGAGTTCCACCGGGGCGCGTTTCACATCGAAATAGCGGGAAAAATCGCGATAATGAACGGATTCGACAAACTGTTGTACTTCATCCTGCGCCTTCCTGTTGAAGCGGTAAAAGTCCACAAGTTGTGCAATAATTACCGGCACCATAATAATCAGGTACACAAACCATCCTTTCACCACCATTACCGCTGCTGCAGTAATGGTGAGAAACATGAAAATCACTCTGATGAGTAACCGTAGATAATGATAGCGTTCAAATATCATATTTGCTTAGCCGGCGGTACAAGGCAGTACGGGTAAGTCCTAGTTCTTTTGCCGCCCTGCTTATATTGCCGTTATGTTTTTCAATAACTTTTAAAATAGTATTTTTTTCTACCTGACTTAAATTCAGTTCAAAAGGTTCATCCAGCAATTCAACAGGCGATTCAATTGGAGAAAAAATCAGGTCGCTTGCATGCAAAACATCTTCTTCAGCCATAATTACTGCCCTTTCGATGGTATACTGAAGTTCCCTAACATTGCCGGGATAGTGATAGGTCCGCAGTTTTTCCAGCGCCTTTGCATCAAAATCATAAGCATTTTTCAAATATTTTCTTGCATAAAGAAGAAGAAAATGCTTTGCCAGGAGTTCAATGTCATTACCACGCTTACGGAGTGTCGGGACCACAATTTCAACAGTATTGATCCGATAAATCAAATCCTTCCGGAACCTGTTTTCATTAGCAAGTTCGCCCAGCGGAATATTAGTAGCACATATCAGGCGTATATCAATAGGTATTGGTTGGTTGGTGCCGATACGGGTTATTTTCCTGTTCTGCAATACCGATAACAATTTGGCTTGCTGATGAAGCGAAATATTTCCTATTTCATCCAGGAAAAGGGTACCACCGGAAGCTGTTTCAAAAAGGCCTATCCTGTCTTCTCTCGCATCTGTAAATGCCCCCTTCTTATGTCCGAACAGCTCACTCTCAAACAACGACTCCGTAAGCGCACCAACATCTACTTTAACAAAAGGCTTACCGGCGCGCAGCGATTGCTGATGAATGGCCTTGGCTATAAGATCTTTACCCGTACCGTTTTCGCCTAATATTAATATGTTTGCTTCAGTAGGTGCAATCTTTTCAATTTTATAAAAAATCTGCTGCATTGGCTCCGATTCACCAATCAGTTCCGAACCAATAATAGAATCAGCGGGGCTGATATACCCATTGGCAATTTTGTTACTTTCCTTTTTCTTAAGAGCATCCTTGATGGTGCTGATCAGTTTTTCATTATGCCATGGTTTTACCACAAAATCTGTCGCCCCTTCTTTTAGCGAACGAACCGCCAGGTCAATGTCGCCATAAGCAGTAATCATAATTACCGCAGCATTGCAACCAAACTCTTTTAGCTTCTTCAGCCAAAACAGGCCTTCATTACCAGTGTTGATGCTGCTATTGAAATTCATATCCAGTAAAACAATATCAAATATCTGTTTGGCCAGCAATGACCTGATGTTTTCCGGATTTTTTTCAGTAACCACGGCTGCTGTTTCAGTTTTTAGCAATAACCTGACAGCCGTAAGCACATCAGGATCATCATCAACAATTAATACGGATGCATTTTTTAAGCTCATGTTGTAACAATTAAAATATTTTGTTCGTCAAATGCAACAAATAATGCCACAAGTTTACCTTAAATATAAAGTCGTGGCAATTAATTTTTTAAATGTTCCAAGGATAAACAAAGTGTATCAAAACCGTACACTTCATGTATCGATAACGAACATCTTCGTATATAATAAACGATTAAGAAACTGGAAATCATTAAACTGGAAACTGGCATAGTAATGAGAATAATAGTCGGAAAGAAATAAACCCAAAAAGTCAGTAATGAGGTTAAAAGAACCCGAATTATAACGGATTTATGTTCTGCACAGACTTACCGGCTACAAATCAAAACAAACTTTTTCATGGTAGACAGGATAATTGAAAAGAAAAAATGGTCGACAAAAAGGCTGCTTACTATCGGAGGTATTGTAGCATTAATAACCTTAATAGGGGCAAGTTACTATTATACAAAAGGTCCATCGAAACTCAGTGTTGATACTGAAAGGCTCACCATCAGCGAAATAAAAAAAGGCCCTTTCCAGGAAAACATTCCGGTAAATGGTGTAGTAATGCCGCTTACCACCATTTATCTTGACGCTACAGAAGGAGGCCGTGTAGAAGACCGCTTTGTTGAGGATGGAGCCATCATGAAAAAAGGGCAGCCAATTTTGAGATTATCGAACACTAATTTGCTAATGAACATGATGTCGCAGCAAACTAATGTTTATAATACACTTACACAAATGCAGATTAACCACAATAATGCCATGCAGAATACTGTATCAAAACAAACACAAATGGCAGATGTGGAAAGCCTGTTCAAAGAAGCAGAGCGGGTGTTTAATCTCGATAAAAAATTATATGCGGAAAAAGTAATTGGCTTACAGGAATATCTGCAAGCGCAAAATAATTATAACTATTATTTAAATAAAAGGCAACTCACTGTGCAAATCCTGGAGCAGGATTCTGTTTCACGTGCACAGCAGGAAGCGCAGGATAAACGTTCATATCAAGGCTCGCAGGAAGCATTGGCAATTATGCAACAAAAAGTTGGCGACCTTATTGTAAGAGCACCTATTGACGGGCAACTTACATCGCTTGATGCTGAAATAGGACAAAATAAAACACAGGGGCAACGCCTCGGGCAAATTGATGTACTTGATGGATTCAAAGTGAGAGTGGATATAGATGAACATTATATTTCCCGGATTTACACGGGACTTACGGGAACATTCAGTTTTGCAGACAGTATCTATAAATTAAAAATATTTAAAGTGTTCACCCAGGTTTTGCCTGGCGGAAAATTCCAGGTAGACATGGAATTCGTTGGTAAAGTACCAAAAGGGATACGCCGCGGGCAAACTTTGCAAATAACACTTGCCTTAAGCGATGAAAGGCAGGCTTTACTGGTTGCTAAAGGCGGTTTTTTTCAACAAACCGGAGGCAACTGGATCTTTAAAGTAAGTGAAGACGGCAAAACCGCTTATCGTGTCGATATACAGTTGGGCAATGTAAATATTGATTACTATGAAGTTTTGCAAGGATTAAAAGAAGGCGACAAAGTGGTTACATCCAGTTACGAATCCTATGGAAACATGCAGGAACTCGTTCTCAAAAAGGAATAAAACTCTTTTCAAGTAAAAACAACTGATATGAAAAATAGAACCTTATATGTACTAATAACAATCTGCTGTTTATGTTTATTCAGCACTTCATCAAAAGAGTGCGGGAAGATTGTTAATGATAAAACAACAGCCGAATCACAGGAAACTCATCCCTGCACAGAAAAAAAGACAGAAGTACCGCCAGAAATGCGAACAGAGTTTTCTCTTCTGAATGCCATTTTTTTTCAAACTACCTAACCCGGAAAAAATAATTTCTAAATTCTAAATACAACACAATGATAAAGATCACCGAACTCGAAAAAGTGTATCGCACCGAAGAAGTGGAAACTATTGCATTAAACAAATTATCAATGGAAGTAAAAGACGGGGAATTTGTCGCCGTCATGGGTCCATCGGGTTGCGGGAAATCTACCTTGTTGAATATACTCGGGCTTCTAGACGATCCTGACAAGGGAAGTTTTTTATTCAACCAGATTGAAGTTGCACACTTCAATGAACGCAGACGCGCCGACCTCCGCAAACATAATATCGGTTTCGTTTTCCAAAGCTTTAACCTCATTGATGAACTAACCGTTTTTGAAAACGTCGAACTGCCACTGATATATACCGGAGTAAAATCTGCCGAAAGAAAACAAAGAGTAGAAGAAGTTCTTGACAAAGTACAGATTATGCACCGTCGTAACCATTATCCGCAACAGCTTTCGGGTGGCCAGCAACAACGTGTAGCTGTAGCAAGAGCAGTGGTCAACCATCCCAAATTAATATTAGCGGATGAACCCACCGGAAACCTGGACTCTTCAAATGGCAATGATGTGATGCAATTACTTACCGAATTAAATGAACAGGGAACTACCATTGTCATGGTAACACATAGCGAACATGATGCACGTTACAGCCACCGCATCATCCGCATGCTCGACGGACAAACTGTTACAGAAAATGTTCTTGTATAAGGCTTGTATAAAAAATCCGCCCCGTATAATACCCAAAGAGGCGAAACAGGATAAATACCAAACAAATACTACACAGCAGAAAACTTCCGGGAATACTGCAGACTTTCAGCTATTCCTGATTTTTATTTACATCATAACAAAAGAATATGATAAAAAATCTGCTTGTAATTGCACTGCGCAATTTTAAAAAGGACAAATGGTTCAGCATACTTAATGTATTAGGCCTTACCATCGGCATCACTTTCAGCCTGTTTCTTATTTTTTACGTAAAAGATGAACTGAGTTATGACAAATCCAATTTGAAAGCTGACCGGATATGCCGCATTGTGTCGTACGCCCACGAACCTGAAAAATTATTGAAATTCGCATATACACAATTTCCACTTGGACCTGTTTTGAAAAAAGATTTTCCGGAAGTAGAAGATGCAGTAAGATTTGTGGGAAAAGAAAGGACGCTGTTCCGGAACGGCAACAATAGTTTTTACGAAACAAAGATTTATTATGTTGACAGTACTATCTTCAACATCTTCACCTATAATTTCATTGAAGGTAATGGAGCGCATGCATTGGTAATGCCCAATACCGTGGTCATTACCAGGTCTATTGCTGATAGATATTTTGGTTCTCCTGCAAAAGCCATTGGCAACACCCTCCGCACAGTTTATAATGATCTTTATAAAGTGACGGGTGTTATTGAGGATGTGCCCCAAAATTCGCATATACGTTTTGATATTCTTATCTCGGCATCTACCTTGCCAAAAGATTTCCAGGATAACTGGGGCGGCTTCAATAACTACACCTATGTGTTGCTCAAACCTGCAACAACTGCAAATTCTTTGCAAAAACACCTGCAGCCGATGTATGATAAATATATGGCTGTAATTTTCGGCCCTTCACATATCAAAATCCATTATGAAGTTCAGCCCATTGCTTCTATTCACCTCCACTCCGACCTGCAAGGCGAACCGGAAGAACTGGGAAGCATGTCATACATCTGGATATTGGGCGCTGTTGCATTTTTCATGTTACTGATTGCATGTATCAACTACATGAACCTGACTACTGCACGCTCTGCCAGAAGAGCAAAAGAAATAGGCATCAGGAAAGTAACCGGATCCTCAAAACAACAATTGATTGCGCAGTTTCTCAGCGAGTCGTTGCTAACCTCTTTTTTTTCATTATTGTTAAGCGTGGGGCTAACTATACTTTTACTACCCTATTTCAATTCCATATCCGGCAAGGCATTTACCATACAAACCATATTTCAGCCTTTTAATATTGTTCTGCTGTTATGCATTCTGTTTTTCACCGGTTTTGTAGGAGGCAGTTACCCTGCATTTTATCTTTCAAATTTTCAACCGGTGAGTATTCTGAAAGGAGTGCTTTCAAAGGCATCAGGCAACGTGAATTTAAGAAGAACACTTGTAGTATTTCAATTCTCCATTTCGATGATTATGCTGATATGCACTTGGATAGTGTATTCGCAACTTGCTTACCTGCGCAAACGCGATCTTGGTTTTAATAAAGACCAGGTGATGACGGTAACCGTGAACACAGGTAAAGACGAACGCTCAAAAATTTCAGCGATGAATAATGAATTCCGCGATCAGCCGGGTATAAAATCTGTAGCTACCGGTTTTTCATATCCGGGCAGCCAGAACATCAACTTAAATTTATTTTCAGTACCGTCTAAAAACGGCACTATTGATAAAGGCGTGGAATGTTACAGCATCGACGAACAATTTCTGCAAACACTTGGGATCACCCTGGCAAAAGGAAGAAATTTTTCGGGCTTGCCCGACACACTTCACAGCGTACTTGTGAATGAAGCTATGGTGAGGGACTTTGGCTGGGATAATGCGATAGGCAAAAGAATAAAATTCCCCAATGACACATCAGGCAATTACCTGGAAGTAGTAGGAGTGGTGAAAGACTTCAACCAAAAATCTTTGTATAACCCTATCGCACCGCTGATTCTTTTCTATTCACCCAATTGCAATATTATACAGCTGAAAATAAATCCCTCTAACACCAATGCTACCATCGCAAAGGCCGAAAATGTCTGGAAGAAATATTTCCCCGATCTGCCATTCGAGTATAAATTCCTTGATGCAGATTTCAATTCACAGTATGCGGCTGATGAAAGGCGTGGAAAAATATTCGCATCGTTTTCTTTGCTCACCATCATCATTACCTGCCTTGGTTTGCTTGGTCTTACCGCTTTCACCACGCAACAAAAACAAAAAGAGATCAGTATGAGAAGGGTAATGGGTGCATCAATTGCGCAGGTAGTTGCGATCATCACAAAAAATTATTTCTGGCTCGCACTGATTGCCGCAACGATTGCTTTTCCGATAGCCTATTATTTTATGAATAAATGGCTGCAGGTATTTCCATACAACCCGGGATTATCCGTACTTCCATTTATTATATCAGCAGTATTGATATTAATTGCTGCCCTGGTTACTGCAACATACCATTCTGTAAAAGCGGCCCTTACGAAACCGGCCAAAATTTTAAAAACAGAATAGCTTATGCTAAGAAATTATTTGCTCGTAGCGCTAAGGAATTTAAGAAAGAATAAAGTATTTTCTTTCATCAATATTACAGGACTGGCGCTGGGCATGGCTTGCAGCCTGTTGATCATTCTTTGGGTGCAGGATGAAAAAAGTATCGATTCATTCCATACTAATAATTCCCGGTTATATCATATTTATGAAAGACAATATTATGACGGGAAAATAGAAGCCGGTTATTTCACTCCCGGGCAGTTGGGTTGGGAAATAAAAAAGAAGATACCAGAAATAGAATCTGCAATCAATTACGATTTGGATGACCACTTCACTTTCCAGGTTGGCGACAAAATAATCAAACAAAACGGGTGTTTTGCCAGTGATGATTTCTTTAAGATGTTCAGTTTTCCATTACTTGAAGGGAAGGCCGCAACTGTATTAAGCGATATCAGTTCACTCGCTATTTCAAAAAAGATGGCAGATGAATTTTTTGGGAGCCCGGATGCTGCGATTAATAAAACGATCAGGTTCGAGAACAGGAAAAACTTTAAAATAACAGGCGTGTTTGAGGATGTGCCTCAAAACTCATCCATGAAATTTGATTTCGTGATCAACTGGTATGAATGTATTGATGAAAATTCATGGATGAAAGAATGGGGTAATAACGGTCCTCATACTGCCATTATGCTTCGTGCCGATGCCAACCCGGCATTAGTTGCGAATAAAATCAGGAAATTTCTCGACGATTATAATAAAGAACAAGACAAAACTTTTCATATAGAGCTGGGCATGCAAAAGTTCAACGAACAATACCTGCACAGCGATTTTAAAAACGGAGAAATTACCGGGGGAAGAATGGAGTATGTTAAATTATTTAGTCTCATTGCGGCTTTCATTATGGTGATTGCGTGCATCAATTTTATGAACCTCACTACCGCACGTTCGGTGAAAAGAGCAAAAGAAATAGGAGTAAGAAAAGTTGTCGGTGCCGTCCGTTCTGTATTGATGCGCCAATTTATAGGCGAAGCAATCCTGTTATCATTCTTCGCAACCATCATCGCGTTGGGCCTCGCCTCTTTGCTATTGCCCGTTTTTAATTCCCTTACTGAAAAACAAATTTCATTTCCATTCAGGAATATTATTTTCTGGGTAGAATTAACAGGATTAGCGTTGATCACCGGAATTATGTCAGGCATCTACCCTGCTTTGTTCCTTTCATCATTCAACCCTATTAAGGTATTGAAAGGCACCATAAAATTCAGTTCAGGCGCAACTTTATTCAGGAAAGGGCTGGTAATATTCCAATTCATGCTTTCGATAATGCTCATTATCGGCACCATTATCGTATCCAAACAAGTACATTATATCCAAACAGCCAATTTGGGTTTCAACAGGGATCATCTTGTTTATATTCCTTTCGAAGGCGACCTCACAAAAAATTATGACCTGTTTAAACAAAGATTATTAAATATGCCCGGCATCAATGGGGTAACACGCATGACAGAAGTTCCCACGAGTCTTGGCAGCAACACCGGGGGGGTTGACTGGGACGGAAAAGACCCCAACGTAAAACCAATGTTTACGCAGGCATCAGTCGGATATGATTTCGTAAAAACAATGAAAATGCAGATTGTGATGGGGCGTGATTTTTCAAAGGATTACGGTACTGATTCGGTCGGTTACCTTCTCAACGAATCAGCAATGAAAAAGATTGGCTATAAAGACCCGATAGGGAAACGCCTCACATTCTGGGGAAAGAAAGGAACCATTGTTGGCGTAATTAAAGACTTCCATTACCAATCACTCCGTTCAAAAATAGAACCCCTGATATTAAGATTAAGGGAAAATGAACAATGGGGAAACGCACTGGTGAAGATTGAACCGGGAAAAACAAAACAGGCACTTTCCGAACTGGAACAATTGTGTAAAGAACTGAACCCGAAATTCCCTTTCACTTACCAGTTTGCAGACGAAGAATTCAACAAAATTTACAAAAGTGAACAAGTAATTGATAAGCTTTCCAATTATTTTGCTTTCCTCGCCATTTTTATTTCATGCCTTGGCTTGTTGGGATTAGCGATGTTCACCGCCGAACAACGCACTAAAGAAATCGGTATCAGGAAAGTTCTTGGGGCAAGTATTGGCGGACTTTTCAGTTTATTATCAAAAGAATTTCTGCAATTAGTCGGTATTGCTTTCCTTTTAGCCGCACCGCTTTCCTGGTGGGCAATGAATAAATGGTTGCAGGATTATATTTACCGAACAGATATAAGATGGTGGATTTTCGCAGTTGCCGGTTTGCTTACCACAGTTATTGCATTGGGAACGATCAGTTTCCAGGCTGTTAAAGCAGCAATGGCCAACCCGGTAAAAAGTTTAAGGACTGAATAAAAAAGTCTGAATCATGACGAATCAGATTTTAAGATTAACATCATGCAGAAAAAATAAAATCAACAAAATCGTTTAATCACATCAATCAAGATTCAGACAATGCTAAAAAATTATTTATTACTCGCTGTTAAAAATTTCAGGAAGCAGAAATTGTTTTCGTTGATTAATATTCTTGGATTAACAATTGGTATTACATGCTGCCTGATGATTTTTTTATTCATCCTGAATGAATTCAGCTATGATAATTTTCATAAAAATGGAAAAGATATTTACCGCGTAATGCGTGTTGGAGTTACCAATGGTGAGAAAAAGGAAATACCGTATTTATCGCCTCCCTATTCCAGGGCATTACAAAACGATTATCCCGATGCTGTGAAAAGCACCGTACGTGTGGATTTTGATAATGATTTAATCAGGTACAATAATATTTCGTTCAACGAAAAGAAAATTATTCTTACCGATAGCAATTTTTTCAGCTTCTTTAGTTTCCGTTTATTAAAAGGGGACCCTGCAACAGTACTTAGCGATCCGTTAAGTATTGTCATGACGGAATCAACCGCCAAAAAATATTTCGGCAATGAAGACCCGATTGGAAAAGTAGTAAAATTCAATAATGACCTGAACCTGAAAGTTACCGGCATTGCAGAAGATATTCCCGGGAACTCCCATCTGGATTTTGATATGGCGGTGCCGCTAGCAAACTGGAGAACGGCACAATGGATGAACCAATGGCCTAACAATAGTTTGTTTGTATATGTTCAATTAAACCCGGCAACAGATGCTGAACAATTGAAAAAACAGTTTCCGGCTTTTATGGATAAATACATGGGAGCATTTTACAAAGAGAATGGTTTTAAAATGGACCTCACCATAAAACCTTTGAGTGAAATTTATTTTGAAGGTGAATCAAGGTTCGACAGTGTGAAGCATGGCAACAAAAAAATGGTGTATATTTTTATGAGCATTGCCCTGCTCATATTAATCATTGCATGCATCAATTTCATGAACCTTGCAACGGCACGTGCAACAGACCGCTCGAAAGAAGTTGGATTGCGCAAAGTACTTGGCGCCATTCGGACACAACTTACCTGGCAATTTATATTTGAGTCGTTATTGTTTGCCGCTATTGCTGCTTTCCTTGCTGTGCTGTTGTTGCAGTTGCTGATGCCTGCTTACACCGGTTTTCTCGGATACAAGCTTCCTTCTTATTGGAGCAATATCTGGTTCTACGTTTTTATTGCAGGCGTTATTGCCGTGGTGGGATTGCTTGCAGGAAGTTACCCTGCATTATTGCTCTCTTCTTTTTCACCCATAGAATCATTGAAGGGAAAATTGCGTATGGGAAAAAACGGCGCCTTTTTCAGAAAAGCGTTGGTTGTTTTTCAATTCGGCATTTCAGTTTTATTGATCACGAGTGTTACCATTATTATGAACCAGATGCATTATGTGCATACCAGCGATATGGGATTTGATAAAGAAAAATCGATGATTGTGCGGCTTGATAACAATGCTATTTGGGATAAGAAAATACAATTTAAGAAAGAACTGGAAGCAGACTCGGCAGTAGCAAGTGTTTCATTAATGTCAGGTGAACCCGGTGGTTTCCACGATACATATGGGTTTGAAGCTGAAGCAAAGCCTGGTGAAAAACTGATGCTTAATACCGAGTTTGCAGATTTCGAGTACACAAAGACGTTAGGTTTGAAAATTATAGCAGGGAGAAATTTGTCTGCTTCCTTCCCGACAGACTCCGAAAGATCAGTACTCATCAATCGCACTGCGGCTAACACACTTGGATATACTCCTGAAAGAATTATTGGAACCTGGATTAAATCTATTGCACAGGATAGCCTTCCACGTAGAATTGTTGGCGTTGTGGAAGACTATCATTATTCATCATTGAGGGAACTAATCGGTCCGCTTGTTATTTCTCCTAAAAAAGACGACAGGCGCGTTGCTTTAATAAAGCTGAGTACTGCCAATATGCAGCAAAGCATTGAGCGCATAAAAAAAATCTATGAAGGCAATGCATCGGATTATCCTTTCGAATATTCTTTTCTCGATAAAAAATTTGATCAATTATATAAATCCGAAGTAAAACAGGAATCGTTGTTAGGCATTTTTTCCGGTATCGCCATTTGCATTGCGTGCCTGGGCTTATTTGGATTGGCATCTTATACCGCGGTCAAACGCACAAAAGAAATCGGAGTGCGCAAAGTACTCGGCTCATCAGTAGAAAATATTGTGTTGCTGTTGTCAAAAGATTTATTAAAGCCTGTTTTGATCGGGACAATCATTGCAATTCCAATTGGATACTATATCATGCAGAAATGGTTGCAGGGTTTTGCCTATCGCGTAACTGTTTACTGGTGGTTATTTGCTGCCGCTGCGATGGTTGCCATTGTCATTGCTGTAATAACAGTAAGTATGCAGGCAATTAAAGCCGCCATAGCCAATCCCGTGAAAAGCTTAAGAACGGAATAATTTGATAATGTGCAATATCAAAATTAGCAAATGTTAAGGTGAATAAATCCTAAGTCTCAAATCTTACATTGTAAATAATAAATCATGTTCAGAAATTATTTTAAAACTGCATTCAGAAACCTGGTAAGGAACAAAACTTACAGCATCATTAACATGGCCGGCTTAACAGTTGGCATAGCGGTTTGCATGATTATTTTTATGATCATACAATACCAGACAAGTTTCGATGAGTTTCATGCCAATAAAAATAATATTTATCGTGTACTGACAGCATCCCATTGTGCGGATGCAGGAAATATCACGTATGCAAAAAATGTTCCTTTTCCATTGCCGCAGGCATTGAAACTGGCCTTTCCTCAATTAGAAGAAGTGGCCCCGGTTTATGCTAGCCATGATGATGAATTGCAGGTGCCTGATGATAATGGGGCTTCTGTAAAAAACTTTAAAGAGCAGAATGGCGTGTTTTATACATCGCCATCATTTTTCAAGATGTTTGACTTCCCGCTGCTCGCAGGTTCTTATGAATCATTAAAAGACCCGAACAATGTATTGCTCACAAAAGAAACCGCAGAAACTTATTTCGGCGACTGGAAAATTGCCATGGGCAAAACCATCAGAATAAAAGGATATTACAGCATGGGCGCAGGATTGTTCCAATTTCCTGCAACATCATTGAAAGTATCAGGAGTTCTTGCAACCATACCTGCAAATACAGATTTTCAACTGAAATTAGTAGTTGCTTATGGGACCGATTTTACAGGAGACAAAGAATACGGGTTTCAACAACCGGGCTGGAATTTATCAGCGCCTGATTTTGGTTGTTATGTTTTGCTAACACCGAATATTTCTGCCAGCAATTTCAATCAGCAATTAAGCGCATACACAAGGAAGGCACAATCTGCCGATAATAAGGATAACTATGTTTTACAATCGTTGAGCGCTGTGCATTATGATGCAACAGCAGGCAACTATGGCAACAAAACAATCAGCCATCAACTCATCAATGTATTGTGGCTGATTGCAGCATTTATATTGTTAATCGCTTGTGTAAATTTTATTAATCTCTCCACTGTACAAGCTGTTAACCGTGCAAAAGAGGTTGGCGTAAGAAAAGTTTTGGGCAGCAATAGATCTCAATTGCAAACCCAATTCATTATTGAAACATTTTTGATTGTCACCGTTGCTGTGATGCTTGCAACAGTTATCACAACCCTTGCATTGCCTTCAGTAAACCAGCTTTTAGAACTATCACTTTCGTTCAATATATTAAGCAGCAAGCCTGTTATTATATTTCTTTTAACCGTAACCATTGTTGTAACTGCACTTGCCGGTTTTTATCCTTCAGTTGTTTTATCGAGTTTCAATCCTGTTAATGCACTAAAAAGTAAAATTGCAGCAAATGCAGCAAAAGGCATTTCATTAAGAAGAGGGTTGGTTGTATTTCAATTCATCATCGCACAGGCGCTTATCATTGGGACACTAGTGATTGTAAAACAGATGGACTATTTTATGACTCAACCCTTAGGGTTTGATAAAGATGCCATTGTAAATGTCCCATACCGCCCGGACAGCACCGGAACAAAGCTGACAGATTACTTAAAGCAGCAGCTATTATCGAACGGTGCGCTGGCAGTAAGTTTCAATTCCAACTCGCCAATAGAAGATAATAACAACATGTTTACCGCATTCAAGTTTAACAATGCCATGAAGGACGAAGGTTTCCAGGTCATCAGCAAATTTGTGGACAATGATTATGTGCCTGCTTATAAATTACAGCTGATAGCAGGAAAAAATTTACAGCCATCGGGTTGGACAAAAGAGTTTTTGGTAAATGAATCTCTGGTGAAAAGTTTGGGGCTCAAAAAACCGGAAGACATCATTGGTAAAGAAATAAGCATCATGAATGGCCTTATAAAATGCCCTGTGGTGGGCGTGGTAAAAGATTTTAATGACAGGTCCCTGCGCAATAGCCTCTCGCCATTGCTCATGGCTACAAACAGCACCATGTACCGTCAGGCATCCATAAAACTTTCTACCGCAAACATAGCAGGCACCATGCAATCCATTAAAAAAATATGGGAGAAAGTATTTCCGGATAATGTGTATGAATACAGTTTCCTGGATGATAAAATTGATGGTTTTTATAAACAGGAAAATCAGCTGTCGCAATTGTATAAAATTTTTGCAGCCATAGCTATATTCCTGAGCTGTCTTGGGTTATACGGGCTGGCATCTTTTATGGCCGCACAAAAAATTAAAGAAGTAGGCATTAGAAAAGTACTGGGCGCCTCATCTGTTCATATTGTTTACCTCTTTTCGAAAGAATTTGTGATGCTCATTGCCATAGCATTTCTGATTGCCACACCTGTTGCATGGTATTATATGAACCAGTGGTTGCAGGATTATGCTTATCGCATCCATATCAGTTGGTGGTTATTTGTTGCAGGCGGAGCTGCTGCCATCATTATTGCGCTGGCAACAATCAGCTTTCAGGCAATTAAAGCAGCGATTGCAAACCCGGTAAAGAGTTTGAGAAGTGAGTAGTGAATGTTATTACTAATGAGGAGAAGTAAAAAATAACAAACCAGAAAGGAAAACAAAATTGAAGAAATCGTAATTCATAAACCAAGAACTCATGCTGAAAAATTATTTCAAAATCGCGTGGAGAAATTTGTGGAAACATAAGACAGATAGTTTTATTAATGTTATTGGTTTATGCATTGCTTTCACCAGTGCATTATTGTTATTGCTCAGCGTGAGCTATGAATTTTCATTTGATAAATTTCATGTCAATGCCGATAATATATATAATCTATACTTTCAGAAACAGCATGCGCAAGGGCAAGAACTAACATCATCTATGCCCGCTCCACTCACACCTTCTTTGAAAGCGGAATATCCTGATGTGAAATATGCTACCCGATTAGTGAACAGCGGAACAACCGTTCGCTATAAGGATAAAAAAATATCGCAGTCACTTATGTTTGTGGATGCTGATTTCTTCAACATGTTTTCTTTCCCTGTCATTGACGGAAATAAAGCTCCGTTGCACAACCTGAATGAAGTAGTTCTTCGCAAAGGCACAGCCAAAGCTATTTTTGGGGATGAAGAAGCGGTTGGAAAAGTGATCGAGCTCCAGCAAAACAACCAGTGGAAACCATTTACCGTTGCTGCAGTTACCAATGATTTCCCAGACAACTCAAGCATCAACTTTGATATCATCACTCGTTTTGAAAACCTTTCATTCTATAAAGAGGTATCTAACGAATGGAATTCCAATTTTCATGACGTTTACGTTTTACTAAACAATAATGTTTCAAAAAATAACTTTGAGCCAAAACTCCAGCCATTCGTTAACAAATATTTTGCTGAAGATATCAGCCATGCTAAAAGAGATGGGGCAGCGCCGACCAAAGACGGGGCATATATGAAACTACTGTTGGAGCCACTAATGGATATCCATAGCAACACTGAAATTGGCGGCAGTGATTCTATCAATAAAAGCTATTTGTACCTGCTTACTGCAATTGCGGTTCTTATCATTGCCATTGCATGTATCAATTTCATCAACCTCAGCATCGGGAAATCTTTCACACGTTCCAAAGAAATTGGTTTGCGCAAAACCATGGGCGCTTTAAAAAATCATGTAGCGCTGCAATTTTGGTCTGAAGCATTATTGGTTTGTTTCATGGCATTTATTATCAGTTGCATTGTCTCCTATCTTTTGTTGCCGCAATACAAATTACTTTTTGCGATGCATATTCAGAGAAGCATGCTCGAGTCGCCTAAAGTATGGGCTTTTATTGTGCTGGGCTTTTTAATGATTACTGTTATTGCAGGAGGCTATCCTGCATGGCTGATGGCAAGGCTGAATATTGTTGAAGTGCTGAAAGGGAAGATGTCTGTGAGCCGTTCACACAAATTGCGCAATGGGCTCATCACTGTCCAGTTCATCATCACCGTGCTGCTGATTTCATGCACCATTATTTCATGGCAGCAAATTCATTACCTGCGCACAAAACCGCTGGGATATAATACCAGCCAGGTTATCAGCATTCCCGCAAATGGCGAAATGGATGCAACAGAGGCATTGCAATTAATGCGCAACAAACTGGCATCCGTTACTTCGGTTGAGAGCGTGAGCGGTATTTATGATAATCTTGGAAGAGGCACTGACGGTTCCAACCGCACATCAGTATTGACCTTTGATTACAAAAACCGCGAAATAAAAAGCAACTGGATGGGCGTGAGCTACGATTTTGTGAAAACACTTGACCTGAAACTAATAGATGGAAGAGATTTCTCCACTGCATTTGCAACTGATAGCAGCGCCGTTCTTATTAATGAAGAAATGGCAAAACAAATTGGTGAGAAAAATATTGTTGGCTTAAAACTTCCGGTTGATTCAGCAAAACCACTTACCGTCATCGGGGTCTTGAAAAATTTCAACTTCAAATCTTTAAAACAAAAAATTGACCCACTCACTTTGGTGCTCGATAAAAATTTCAGCATCAATTATATTTTAGCGAAAGTAAAACCGAACAATCTTCGCCAAAGCATGGAGACAGTGAAAGCTGCATGGAAAAGCATTGCTGCAACCGGCGATTTTCAAGGTTCTTTCCTGGATGAAAATGTGAACCGGCAATATAAACGCGAAGAAAAGCTGATGCAGATTTTCACTACAGGCGCTATTATCGCTATCGCACTTTCATGTATGGGATTATTAGCAATGGTGATATTAATTATTTCGCAGCGCACCAAAGAAATCGGCATACGCAAAGTGCTGGGCGCATCAGTGAGCACCATCGTGATGCTGGTTGCCAAAGATTTTGCGCTGCTGGTTTTGGTGGCCACCATCATCGCATCGCCCATTGCTTATTATGCCATGAACCAATGGCTGCAGAGTTTTGCATACCGTATCAGTATCGGCTGGTATATATTTTTGGCAGCGGGGTTATTAGCAGTGCTGATTGCTTTGATAACAATCAGCATTCAATCAATAAAAGCTGCGCTGGCCAACCCGGTAAAAAGTTTAAGAACGGAATAAAACAGTTGGCAGTTAACAGTCGGCAGTAAATCCCTTATAATCCAATTGGTTTTATTAGATACAAACTGCCGACAGATAACTATCGGATGATGAGCTTTTCCAAAGCTTTAAAACTTTGGAAAAGTTTGAATAAGGCAATTTGGACAATTAGTTTCATCATATAAACCCGGTTCAGACAATGATCAAAAAATATTTTACCACAACACTGCGCCATTTGTGGAGGCACCGCCTATTCACTTCTCTGAATATTTTTGGATTGGCTATTAGCATCAGTGCCTGCTGGATCATTTTGCGCATCAGCAGTTATGAGTTTAGTTACGAAGACGGCGTTCCCGCTAAAGAAAAAATATTTCGTGTCATATCCGGTTTTGTCTTTGATGAAAAGGAACAGTTCAACAGCGGCGTTTGCAAGCCCATGTACCAGGGCATTCGTGAAGAAATTGGAGGCATTGACTTTGCAGTGCCTTTGCATGGCTTCTATTTAAAAGCATTGCAGGTGAATGATGCAAATGCAAAACCATTAATGGTTGATGAGCCAGCCAATGTCGCCGCCACGGATTCAACCTATTTTACGATGTTGCCTTATCAATGGTTAGCAGGCAACAAATCAACCGCATTGCTGGCGCCACAAAGTGTTGTGCTTACGGAAAGCAGGGCAAAAAAATATTTTCCCGGAAAAAAGCCTGATGAAATATTGAACCAGACTATTACTTACTATGGTTTTCACGATACCGTAACCAGAACGGTGAGAGGCATTGTAGCAGATTATAAAACACCCACTGAATTCACCACTGAGGAATTTTGCTCGCTGCCAACAAAAGCCTACGAGCTTGCAGAATGGACAAATACAAATGGGTCTGACAAATTATACCTGCAACTGAAGCCCGGTGTTGACCCCAGAAAAATCACCTCGCTTATTGAAGACCTTTCAGCAAAAAAAAGAAAAGCATTTGAAGCAACACAGGCCGATCAAGCTAAGTACAAACAATGGTATCAATTATTACCATTAAAAGAATCTCATTTTGCAACATTCCTTGGTTATGATGGCCGCAAAGCAAGCAAGCCTGTGATTTATGGCCTTATGGGCATAGCATTGTTCCTGCTCATGCTGGCTTGCATCAACTATATCAACATGAGCATTGCGGCACTTCCGCAAAGAGCAAAAGAAATTGGTGTGCGCAAAACTTTAGGCAGCAGCAGGTACCAGCTGATTGCACAGTTTTTGTGCGAAACTTTAATCACCACTATTCTTGCCGGCATATTTTCATACATACTGAGCCAATTAGGTTTTTGGATGCTGAAAGATATTGTGCCGCCCGGTGTTGCGCCTTTCTCCGGCATTGCTCAGTTCTGTGCCTTTATTGTTGCCATGTCATTTGTGGTGATGTTATTAGCAGGGCTTTATCCGGGATGGCTGATCACAAAAGTGAAAGCAGTGCATGTGTTCAAGCATGTCTCTTTGCGGCAAAAAAGCAGCCGCGGTTTCAGCTTGCAAAAAGTGCTGATTGTTTTCCAGTTTTCCATTGCGCTGGTATTTATCACCAGCGCAATGATTGTTGGCAAGCAATTGCATTTTGTACTCACCACTGATATGGGATTTAACAAAGATGCCGTTATTGTAGCCGACATTCCATGGAAATATCTCAGTGACAAAAAATATGAGAATAAACAATTTGCACTGCTTACAGAACTAAAGAAAATACCCGGCATCCAAAATATTTCTTTAGGCACAGAGCCGATGGGCAACAATTATTCTTCAAGCCAATATGAATATGCCGAACAAAACAAAAACCCTATCAGCCGGCAGGTTTTCAGAAAAGTGGTAGATACTGCATACCTGGACTTATATAATATCCCGTTATTAGCCGGGCGTAACCTTCGCGCATCAGACACCACCAATGAATTCGTGATTAATGAAACCGCCGTTCGTGCATTTGGCTTTAAATCGTCCCAAGATGCTGTAGGTAAAATGATCGGCCAGCAAAATCAAAAATTCCCGATTGTAGGTGTGGTAAAAGATTTTTATCAGCAAAATTTTTATACCACCATTGATCCTTTGGCTTTCCAAAGTGAAAAAGACAACCTTACTAATTTCAACATCAAACTAAGCAACGATGCATCGCAATGGCAAAAAATATTAAAAACTATTGAGCAAAAATGGTATCAGTTTTATCCCGCTGAAAGTTTCAAATATAAATTTTATGATGAGGCCATTGCAGAAATGTATGAACAGGAGCAACACTTGGCGAAGCTGGTTGACCTGGCAACTTTCATTTCTGTTTTTATCAGTTGCCTTGGGTTATTTGGGCTGGCTGTGCTCACCGTTTTTCAGCGCACCAAAGAAATCGGCATACGCAAAGTTTTAGGTTCTTCTGTGGCTGGCATCGTGCAATTGCTTACGAAGGAATATGTTGTACTGATAATAATTGCGCTGCTCATTGCATCGCCCATTGCATGGTGGGCCATGAGCACCTGGCTGCAAAAATTTGCGTATCGCATTTCGATGGAGTGGTGGATGTTTTTATTGGCTGGAGTGTTTGCCATTATGATTGCATTATTAACGGTAAGCTCACAAGCCATTAAAGCAGCCGTTACAAACCCGGTGAGAAGTTTGAGAACGGAATAGCAGCCTCCCAGCTCCTCCAAAAAGGGGCTTTAGATGATGACTTTTTCAAAGTTTTAAAACTTTGAAAAAGCTTGAAGTAATTTTTTGTTCCCAGGTTTGTAACCATTGTCGCATTGCTCCGTTAAACAATAGTGCACTTTCATCTTGCACTATTATCAAAATTTATTTAAAAAATATTTGTCTAAAGCAACATTATTGCTTTTCTGAACGACCTTATTAAAGCGGAATTATTGTCAAAAATTTTTACCACAGGGTTTCGCAAAGTGAAGCTTAGGGACAATTGAGAAATAAATGTTCAGAAAAATCAGTTGAATCAAATAAATCACAGTTCAGACCATGCTAAAAAATTTCTTCAAAATCGCCTTCAGGAATCTCTGGCGCAGCAAAGGCTTTTCAGCCATCAACATTATCGGGCTGGCAATAGGAATGGCAAGCGCCATCATGATCTTATTATGGATACAAAATGAACTGAGCTACGACCAGTTCCATGAAAAAAAAGACAGGATTTATGAAGCATGGAACCGCGCAAGGTTTGATGAAAAACTGATGAGCTGGAACACTACTCCTAAGGTACTTGCCCGTACTCTGGAAAAAGATTTGCCTGAAGTGGAACAAGCTGCAAGAGTTCAATGGCCCAGCAACTACCTGTTCAGTATCGGAGATAAAAGATTAACCGTTCAAGGTAGAATAGTCGATTCTAATTTCCTGCAGATATTCAGCTTTCCTTTAATCCAGGGAAATGCCTCCACTGTTCTCAATGACGTTCACAATATCGTGCTCACTCAAAAATTAGCCAATAAGCTTTTTGGTAAAGAAGATGCTCTGGGCAAGGTAATCAAAATTGACAATAAAGATAATTTCACGGTAACGGGTATCGTAAAAGACCCGCCTAACAACACCAGGTTCGATTTTGAATATTTATTGCCCTGGAGCTATTTGCGTCAAAACGGCGGAGATGATAATTATTGGGGAAATAACAGCACCAGAACATACGTATTACTAAAACCCAATGCCAGCCTTGCTTCTGTTGAACCTAAAATAAAAGTGCTGAAACAGAAATATGATGATGAAGCAAAAAAAATCAACTGGCAGATGTTTTTATACCCTATCAGCAGATGGCACCTTTATTCAAATTTTGAAAACGGTTACGAAACAAGCGGAGGGCGGATAACTTTCGTGAAACTGTTCGGCATCATCGCTGTTTTTATATTATTGATTGCGTGCATCAACTTCATGAACCTGAGTACGGCAAGAAGCGAGAAACGTGCAAAAGAAGTAGGTATCAGAAAAGTAGTAGGCGCTCAAAAAATTTCATTAATCAGCCAGTTCATAGGCGAATCCATTTTGCTCGCATTCATTGCCGGCACCATTGCCATCATTATTGTTCAACTCAGCCTTTCGGCATTCAACCAGTTAGTGGATAAAAAATTATTTATCCCCTATTCAAACCCATATTTCTGGCTGGCAGGCATTGGCTTTGCCATATTCACCGGGTTTTTAGCGGGCAGCTATCCTGCATTTTTCCTTTCCTCATTTCAACCAGTGAAAGTATTGAAAGGTGCTTTCAAAAAAGCAAATGCGCTGGTTACGCCCAGAAAAGTGCTGGTGGTCCTGCAATTCACTTTTGCAATCGTATTAATCATTTGCACCATCATAGTGAAACAACAGATTGATTATGCAAAAGACAGAGAATCGGGGTACGATAAGCACAACCTCATTTATCATTTTCTCACCGGTAATATTGAAAAAAATTATTCCCTCATAAAAAACGAATTGCTTGGTTCAGGCACTGCTTCATCGGTGACCAAAACAAGTGCACCGCTGACACAAAGCTGGAGCGACGGATGGGGGCAGGAATGGGAAGGAAAGGATCCTAATGACAGGACTGATTTCAAAAGATATAATGAAGACGGAGGGCTAGGAAAAACAGCAGGCTTACAATTTGTGGCTGGCCGTGATATCAATGTGCAACAATACCCTACAGATTCATTGGCGATGATATTGAATGAATCGGCTTTAAAAATCATGAAATTCAAAAACCCTATAGGACAGATTGTGAAAGACAACGACCAGCAATGGCATGTGATCGGTGTTATCAAAGATTTCATTCTTGAATCACCTTACGAGCCAACAAGACCCATGCTTATCTATGGCCCTAAGGCCTGGTTCAACACCATTCAGATAAAACTCAACAGCAAAAATTCAACTGGGCAAAACCTGAAAACAGCAGAAGCTATTTTCAAAAAATATAATCCTGAATATCCTTTCGAATACAAATTTGTGGATGAAGAGTATGCCCAAAAATTTGAAGATGAAAAACGCACTGGAACATTGGCTGGGTTATTTGCAAGCCTTACCATTTTCATTTCCTGCCTTGGGCTTTTCGGTCTTGCAACTTATATGGCGGAAGTAAGGATAAAAGAAATCGGCGTGAGAAAAGTGCTCGGCGCTTCAGTAACCAATATCACCACATTGTTGTCAAAAGATTTTGTGAAACTGGTAATCATTTCCATCATCATCGCTTCTCCAATAGCGTGGTTTGCTATGCACAAATGGTTAGAAAGTTATAGTTATAGGGTATCCATAAGTTGGTTTGTATTCTTTGCATCTGGTATATTGGCGATTGCAATTGCGTTGCTAACAGTAAGTTTCCAGGCCGTCAAAGCTGCTGTGGCTAATCCGGTGAAGAGTTTGAGAACGGAATAGTCAATAATGAATCGTGAATAATGAAATGTAATGATGATTTTGACTAGCTCAGGCTTTTAGGCCGGAGGATAAAGATGAGAAATTAGGAATGATGAATAAGGAATAAGAAAGTGAAAGTTGAATTGAATAGATCAGAAACTATTTTTTATGCTAAAGAATTATTTCAAGATTGCATTCCGGAATTTGTGGAAGAACCGGACATCTTCCATCATCAATATTTTCGGGCTTTCTATCGGGTTGACAAGTTGCTTATTGATCGCTTTATATATAAAGCATGAATTGAGTTACGATAATTTTGAAAAGAATGGCGACAGGATCGCACGTGTGATCATGGAATATAGTTTTGACGGAAGCCCTGAATCGAATAAAGGCAATTACACCAGTGTTCGTGTGGCGCCGGTTTTCAAAAGAACTTTCCCGGAAGTTGAAAACGGCATCAGGATGACGATGCGGGAACGCGTGGTGAACTACAACGAAAAATATATTGATGAGAAAAGATTCATGTTTGCCGATTCAACTTTTTTTGATCTTTTCTCATTTAAACTATTGCAGGGCGATGTGCATAATGTTTTATCAGGTCCGTATAAAGTGGTAGTTACTGAAACGACTGCAAAAAAATATTTCGGAGAAGAAACAGCCGTAGGCAAAACATTCCGCCTTGGAAGTGACAGCAACCTATACCAGGTTTCCGGCGTGATGGAAGATTGCCCGGAGAACTCTCAGATCAAATTTGATTTTCTTGCATCATTCTCATCCATGGGGCTTGGCAAAGAATATGAAGAAACTTACTGGGATGCGAATTACACCACGTATTTATTATTGAGAGATAAAAAATCAATTGCATCATTACAGGAAAAGCTTCCCTCATTCATGAAAAAAGAAATGAAAGGACAGGGAGCGACCGTGAATTTTTACCTGGAGGGTTTTAATAAAATTCATTTGCATTCGCCTTATGGCGGATTTGAACCCAATAATAACATCAGTTATATTTATATACTGGCAGCAGTAGCGTTACTGATATTAATAATTGCATGCTCCACTTATATCAATCTCAGCACTGCACGTTCCATTGAAAGAGCAAAAGAAGTAGGTGTTAGAAAAGTGATCGGCGCAGAAAAAAATCAGCTGTTCTGGCAATTCATTGGCGAGTCAGCACTGTTATGTTTGATATCAGTTGTAATCAGCCTGATCGCTGCAGCATTGCTGATGCCTGCATTCAACGGGCTTACTGACAAAGAACTTCATGTAACATCTTTATTCACTTTGCCTTTTATTATTTTTTCTTTCACAGTTGTTGCCTGCGTAAGCCTGATCGCCGGAACTTACCCGGCTCTTATCCTCACCGGTTTTCAACCTGTAAAAGTTTTGAAAGGTTCATTTAAAAATACAGGCTCAGGACAATGGTTGCGCAAATCGCTTATTGTTTTTCAATTTGTTATTTCTGTTTTTCTGATAATATCCACCTTTATGATACAAAAACAGCTTTATTATATTCAGCATAAAAACCTGGGATATGATCGTGAGCATGTTCTTGTATTGCCGATCACAAGCAAAATGGAGGATAACATACAATTCATTAAAGAGCAGTTCAAACAAAACCCAAATGTGTCAGGTGTTTCCTTATGTGCCCGTTCACCGGTAGAAGGTGGTGGTGGTTATAATATGCGGTCTGCGCAGATGCCTGCCAATCAGCAAATGGCAGTAACCGCCAACCCCGGAGACGAAGACTTTATAAAAACAGTCGGGTTACAAATTATTGCCGGAAGCGATTTATCACAACAGGATATCAAAGATGTTATGACCGATGATCCGAAAAAAAGAAATTTTCATTTCATATTAAATGAAACAGCAGCGAAACAATTGGGATGGAAACCGGCAGAAGCTGTGGGAAAGAAAATGTTTTTGGATGATTCAAGGCCAGGCATTGTAAAGGGCGTTGTAAAAGATTTTCATTTTAGTTCATTGCACGATCCTATTAAAGCGTATGTTTTATTTCCGGATTTTTGGCATTCTGAATTATTAGTAAAGATCAGCGGGCAAAATATTCCGGGCACAATCTCATTCATAGAATCCAAATGGAAAAACCTTGTCCCCACCAGGCCTTTTCAATACCGCTTCATGGACGATGATTACAACAACTTATACAGCGCTGAACTAAGGCTTGGAAAGGTGATGAATATATTTTCATCGATCGCAATTATTCTTGCTTGTCTCGGCTTATTCGGGTTATCATCTTATACTGCTCAACAAAGAATTAAAGAAATTGGTATCCGCAAAGTGCTGGGTGCGTCTGTTAGCAATATTGTTTTTAACCTGTCGAAAGATTTCATCAGGCTTTCCGGCATCGCCATCCTTATCGCATTTCCGTTAGCATGGCTGGCAATGACAAAATGGTTGCAGGATTTTGTGTACAGGACGGATATGAGCTGGGGCATTTACATCATTGCTGCATTAGCAACTGTTATGCTCGCAATTATAACAGTGAGCATACATGCAATAAAGGCTGCAATAGCCAACCCTGTGAAAAGTTTGAGAAGTGAGTAGCAAATAATGAATAGGCAATAATAAAACTGTTTGGCAATTAAGGATAGCTATCCATTTACCGCAAGAAAAAATGAGAAATCAGGAACCCTAAATTTTCATTGCATGATAAAGAGTTATTTAAAAATCGCCTTGCGCAATATCAGGAAATACAAATTCATTTCTTTTATCAACCTGTCAGGCCTCACCATCGGCTTAACATGCTGCCTGCTCATTCTTGCATATATATTGAATGAGCTGAGCTATGATAAATACAATAAAAATGCTGATAATATTTATCGTGTAACCAGGAGTTTCAATAACCAGGATGGCGTAGTATCACTAAACCTGAGTACCATCGCCCCGGCATTCGGCCCTTACCTGCTTACGGATTTTCCCGACATACAAAAAATAACAAGGATATACCCGCAGGGAACCACAGCCATACATTACCGGGATAAAATTTTTAATGAAGCGGACGTGTATTGTGCCGATGAAAATTTTTTTGATGTCTTCACGCAAAAAATGGTGGCAGGAAATCCGAAAACTGCGCTGGCAGAGCCTTTTTCGATTATACTTTCAGAAGAAGCCGCTAAAAAATATTTTGGCAATGAAGACCCGATCAACAAATCATTACGGTTAATGAATTTATTCAACTTGAAAGTAACGGGCATCTATAAACGATTCCCGGAAAATTCTTTTATGCACCCTGAAGTGCTAATTTCATTCAGCACATTGAATGATACATCTGTTTACGGCGCAGAAAACCTGCGTACAAACTGGGGTAATAATTCTTTTTTCACGTTTTTACTGATGCCGGAAAATTATCCTATACAAAATATGGTGAAGCAATTCCCTGCATTTGTTGACAAGCATATGCCGCATTCTATGTATAATGGCAAAAACCCTTCTCAATTCACTAAGCTGGGCTTACAAAAACTAACGGATATTCATTTGAAATCGCACACAGATTACGAAGCAGAAGCAAATGGCGATATCAGCAGGGTATATATTTTTGGCAGCATTGCGCTTTTTATTTTATTAATTGCCTGCATTAATTATATGAACCTTTCTACAGCCCGCTCTGCGTTGCGTGCAAGAGAAATTGGTATACGCAAAGTAATTGGCGCCAGGAAAAAAGAATTGGTTGCACAATTGCTGAGTGAATCAGTACTCATCTGCTGGTTTGCGCTCATCACTGCGTTGTTGCTTACCTGGCTGGCGTTACCCTGGCTCAATAAAATTTCAGGGCAGCATATTCTTATTTCTTCATTATTCAAATGGCAGATATTAATTCCATTATTCCTCTCTCCATGTATAGTTGGTGTCCTTTCCGGGATTTATCCCGCTTTGTTCCTGTCTTCATTCCAACCTATTAGAACATTGAAAGGGTTATTCAAAGCCAGCAGCGGAGTTTCTTTTAGAAAAGTTTTGGTGGTCACTCAATTTGCTATCAGCATTGTGCTCATCATCACAACCGCAATCGTTTTTCAGCAATTAAGTTTCATGCAAAAAAAATCGCTGGGCTTTAATAAAGAGCAGGTGTTTGTCATTCCTTATAATGTTGATATCAGCAAAAATTATACAGCCTTTCGAAATGAATTGTTAAGCAATTCTTCTTTTAAGAATGTCTCCTGCTCATCAAGAATCCCCTCTGGCAGGTTACTTGATAATATGGGCGCTTCTACTTTATCGGGAGATTCCATGCGACCTACCACAACAGATATTAAATATGTGGCTGTCGATTATGATTTTATACCTACTTATGGAATACAAATCGCCGGAGGAAGGAATTTTTCGAGGGATTTTGGCACTGATACATCAAACTATATTCTTAACGAAGCTGCCGTGAAAGCGCTGGGCTGGAATGCACAAAATGCCGTTGGGAAAGATTTTAAATACGGCAACCGCAAAGGAAAAATAATCGGTGTTGTCAATGATTTTCATTTTGAATCTTTGCACCAGCAAATTGTTCCGCTGGTGATGGTCATGTTCCCGCCATCCATTAATCAATTCAACTATGTATCTGTAAAAATTGCGGGCAGCAATATTCAATCTTCCATGAGCCATCTTGAATCAACATGGAGAAAAATTTTGCCTGAGCAGCCTTACCAATTTAATTTCCTAGATGAGAAATTTGACAAACTTTACCAAAGCGAACAAAAGCAGGGAACGATATTCGTAACATTTGCATGCATTGCCATTTTTATTGCCAGCCTTGGCTTGTTTGGCTTGTCTGCATTTACCATCACACAGCGTGTAAAAGAAATCGGCGTACGCAAAGTGCTTGGCGCCAATATCAGTAATATTGTGAGATTATTATCCAAAGATTTTTTGAAACTCGTCATGATCGCAGCAATCATCGCTTTCCCGGTTGCATGGTTCGCTATGCATAGCTGGCTCAGTGATTTTGCATATCGCATCAGCATTCAATGGTGGGTTTTTATTCTTGCAGGAGTGTTAGCAGCATTGATTGCATTGATAACAGTAAGTTTCCAGGCAGTTAAAGCAGCCACAGCCAATCCGGTGAAGAGTTTGAGAACGGAATGAGTTTACAGTTTCGGGTTTATAGTTTGATATTTAAAGCTGCCCCGATAACTGAAGGCTGTCAAGTAGTGACTGAAAACTGAAATTATTGTCCTGCCCCCTGTAACATTACTCAACATCGTTGCGTCGCACTCTTGTACTGAAGTGCATACTTCAGCTATACCTGTATTGGTTACTTCCAGCTAACATTAAAACGAAAGCCATGCTCAACAACTATCTGAAAATTGCCTGGAGAAATTTGCTGCGCAACAAAACATTCTCCGTCATTAATATCATGGGGCTTGCAGTTGGTTTATCCTGCTTTCTGCTGATCTCTCTGTATGTTTTGGATGAATTAAGCTTCGATAAATTCTATAAAAACTACGACCGGATTTACCGGATTAATGCACACATCCGCTTTGGCGGCACAGACCTGAATTTTCCATTCAGTTCAGACATGATGGGGCAAATGCTGAAAAAAGATTATCCGCAGGTAGAAGAATATGCACGTGTGTACAATTCAAACGGCAATAAACTCATTAAAAAAGGGAATGATTATATCAATGAATATAAAGTTTGTCATGTTGATTCCACCTTCTTCAGGATATTCGATATACCCGCAATAGCAGGCGATGTAAAAAATGCATTGAACGAGCCGAATACGGTTGTGATCACGGAAAAAGTTGCACAAAAATATTTCGGCACAACAAATGCTGTCGGGAAAACCCTTGAAACCAATGATAATAACAGAACACTATACAAGGTAAATGCCGTCATCAAAAATATTCCGCATAATTCACATTTCGATTTTGATTTTTATTTCTCCATGAAAAATGTGGACTATAACTGGGGGCAATTTCTGAGCCACAATTTTCACACTTATCTTTTATTAAGGCCCGGAACAGATGCGAAGGCTTTTGAAAATAAATTTGATGAATACATCGATAAGTATTGCCTGCCACAGGCAAAACAATTTATGCAAATCAACTCGATGGATGATTTCAAAAAAGCAGGCAATATGCTGGAATATAATATGACGCCGTTATCCAGGCTTCATTTGTATTCAACATTACAATACGAATTTTTGCCCGGCGGGAATATACAGTATGTTTATATCTTCTCAGCGGTAGCATTATTCATTCTGGTAATCGCATGCATCAACTTCATGAACCTTACCACGGCGCGTTCAGCCAACCGCGCAAAAGAAGTCGGTATCCGCAAAGTGCTGGGCACAGAAAAGAAAGAATTAGTAGCACAGTTCCTGGCGGAGTGCACTTTAATGGTCGTCCTATCATTACTCATTGCCATCGGCATTGCATTTCTCGTTCTTCCATTGTTCAATGATGTGTCGTCAAAATCAATGAGCATTTTAAATCTCTTCTCGCCAATCATTTTGCCATTATTGATTGCGTTACCATTTGTGGTCGGATTATTAGCCGGAAGCTATCCTGCATTTTTCCTTTCCGCATTTAAACCTATTGAAGTATTGAAAGGAAAATTAAAACTTGGCAGCAAAAGCGGGGGCCTGAGAAGTCTGCTCGTTGTTTTCCAATTTACCACTTCCATTATCCTCATCATAGGCACAATTGTCATTTACCGCCAGCTTCATTATATACAAACAAAAAATTTAGGCTTCAACAAAAGCGAGGTATTGATTGTGAATGATGCGTATGCGCTGAAAAATAATTTAACATCTTTCAAAAATGATGTGCTGCAAGTGCCGGGGGTAACCAGCGCAAGTGTGAGTGGCTTTTTACCTGTCAGCAGTTCAAACAGAAGTGACAATACTTTTTCCACCAGCCCTGTAATGGATATAAAAAATGGTTTTGATATGCAAACTTGGGCAGTTGATTATGATTATATCAAAACACTGGGAATGGTGATGATAAAAGGAAGAAATTTTTCAAGAGATTTTGGCAGTGACTCTTCAGCAGTAATTATCAATGAAGCCACGGCAAAAAACCTCGGGTTAAGCGATCCTATTGGCAAAAAATTATATAGTTATTACAACAGTAATAATAACAATATCCCCATTAGTTATACCATTATTGGCGTGGTCAGGAATTTCAATTTCGAATCATTAAAGCAAAATGTGGGCTTGTTAGGGTTGTTCCTGAAAAACAGTACCGGGCTTATTTCATTCAAAGTAAATGCTGCAAATATTCCCGATATATTGAAGCAAGTGGAAAATAAATGGAAGGTGATGGCTCCGGGCATGCCTTACAGTTACCGCTTTTTAGATGATGCATTCAATGAAATGTACAGTTCAGAACAAAGAATCGGAAAGATCATTTTGATTTTCTCAGCACTTGCCATACTTGTTGCCTGCCTCGGTTTGTTCGGCCTTTCAACATTCATTGCAGAACAAAGAACAAAAGAAATCGGTATCAGGAAAGTATTAGGTTCAAGTGTAAGCGGCATCGTTCAATTACTTTCAAAAGATTTTATAAAACTTGTAGTCATCGCATTCATTATTGCCACACCGGTTGCATGGTTTTTTATGAACAAATGGCTGCAGGATTTTGCCAATCGCACAACCATCAGCTGGTGGATATTTTTATTGGCAGCTGCACTGGCCTTGTTCATAGCATTGTTTACAATAAGTTTTCAGGCCATCAAAGCCGCATTAATGAACCCGGTAAAAAGTTTGAGAACGGAGTGAGTTTCGGTACCGGGTTCTTCATTTAAAATCAGCGCCTGGTTATATTATCATTTACTGTGAAAAGGAAGCCGTATATCGGAAACTGAAAATCCGAGTCTGTTCCTGTATCAAAACCGGACACTTTCTGTATCGAAAACGAACCTGTTCGTATGTATTTCATTTCTACTGCGCTGTAAATCATTCGTATTTATTTTCGGCATATTGTTGGTAAAATTTCAGTGGTTTCGTATGCCCCGTACCCCCGCTTTTAATACTCAGCACTATAAATAAATTATATGCTCAAAAATTATTTTAAAATCACGCTGCGCAACCTGTGGAAGAATAAGACCTACAGCTTTCTGAACATTTTTGGATTGGCTGTCGGCATTGCTTCTGCTGCATTAATTTTTTTGTGGGTCGAAGACGAGATGACTTTCAACCACAATTTTGCAAAACGCGATTACCTGTATCATGTTATGCAAAACGAAAAAAACGATGCAGGTATAAATACAAATGGTTCTACCCCCGGGCCGCTCGCTGCTGCATTGAAAGCAGATATTCCAGGCATTGTTAATAGCGGGCGGCTTAGTTGGCCAACGGATGAACTTGCAGTTGTTGGTGATAAAACGATTAAAGAAAACGGCATGTATGCCGATCCTTCAGTGCTTTCGATGTATGCATTGCCTTTTATTTATGGCGATAAATCAACAGCATTGAACAGTCCTAACTCGGTTGTAATTAATGAATCGATGTCGGAAAAATTTTTCGGTAACGATAATCCTGTTGGAAAAACAATCAAAATGAACATCAAAGGCTCTTATAGTGTTGATGGGCTTTATAATATTACCGGTGTTTTTAAAGACCTTCCTTCAAATTGTTATTATCATTTTCAATGGCTCTCGCCTTACACAACCTGGGAAGACGCAAATACATGGCTGAAACCATGGGACAATAATCTAACAGAAACTATTGTTGAATTGTCGCCGACAGCAAACCGCGAATCCATCAATAAAAAACTTTCAAATTATTTAAGCACAAAAGTAAATGGTGCAACCAACCAGTGTTTTTTATTCAGCATGAACGACTGGCATTTGCGCAGCAATTTTGTAAATGGCGTGCAGGACGGTGGCAACATAAAATATGTAAAGCTTTTTTCAACAATTGCAATTATCATTCTTCTTATTGCATGCATCAATTTCATGAACCTTGCAACGGCACGTTCAGAGCAACGCGCAAAGGAAGTAGGGGTATTGAAAGTAATGGGAGCAGGAAAAAATAAATTGATCGGAAAATTTATCAGCGAATCGCTGTTGATGTCATTCATCGCAATCATTCTTGCTGTAATAATTCTATATTTAGTAATTCCTTTTTATAATCAGCTTGTAGAAAAACAACTATCACTTAATTTATTTAACCCGCTGCATATCGGTTGTTTATTAGGCATTGGAATTTTCGCTGGGCTTGTTGCAGGAAGCTATCCCGCGTTTTATTTATCATCATTCAATCCGATAAAAGTTTTGAAAGGCATTAAAATAAAAAGCTCGGTGGGAGTTGTCTTCATTCGCAAAGGGCTTGTTGTATCACAGTTTACTGCATCCATTATTCTGATCATCTCTACCATTATTGTTTACAGGCAAGTGCAGCATATCAAGGACAGAGATCTTGGATATAACAAGAACAATCTTATTTATACGGATCTGCAAGGCAGCATGAAAGATCATTTCAGCAAAATTAAAAATGATTTGATTGGAACAGGTTATGTTGAGAATGCAGCATTAAGCTTGCATGATGCTTTGCATGTGTACAGCTACGGCGATGGTTTCAATTGGCAAGGTAAAAACCCAAGTGCGAAAGTCCCGATTCATTCAAATGTTGTAAGCTATGAATATATCTCTACCATGCACATAAAATTAATTGCCGGTAGAGATTTTTATGTTTATGGAGGTGGCAACAGAAATTTAGATAGCACTAACATTATTATTAATGAAAGTATGTCAAGCCTTATGGGAAAAGAAGGAAAAGTTGGTGCCATCATTAATGCTTATAATTTTAAGCTAACGGTAATCGGTATTATCAAAGATTTCATTTATAACGATGTTTATGGGAAAAGCGCTCCATTAATATTTTTTAATGGCATTTATAATTCAACGGTAATGGCTTTGCGGTTTAAGCCAAATGTAAATTTACAGCAGGCTTTGGAAAAAACCGGAGATATATTAAAAGTTGATAATCCCGGTTTTCCGTTTGAATACAGATTTGCTGATAAAGATTTTGATGCCATGTTTTCTTCTGAAACATTAATCGGCAAATTAGCGGGAGTATTTGCAATGCTCGCGATTTTTATTTCTTGCCTCGGATTATTTGGATTAGCTGCATACACAGCAGAACGCCGCACAAAAGAAATCGGTATACGTAAAGTACTCGGCGCTTCTGTTAGTGCATTAACAGGTTTGCTGGCGAAAGAATTTTTACAATTGGTTGCAATATCATGCATCATTGCTTTTCCTGTGGCGTGGTGGTTCATGTACGATTGGTTACAAGGCTATGCATATCGCACGAGCATTCAATGGTGGATGTTTGCATTGTCGGGAGTGTTGGCAATTTGCATTGCATTATTTACAGTAAGTTTTCAGGCAATAAAAACAGCGCTTGCGAATCCGGTGAAGAGTTTGAGATCAGAATAAAAAATGAATTAACGGTTATCCGCTAAATAAAAATTTATGCTTCAGAACTATTTAAAAATTGCATGGCGCAACCTTATTAAAGATCGGCAGTTTACATTTCTTAATCTTGTAGGATTATCTACCGGATTAGCTTGTGCGATTTTCATCTGGCTATGGGTAACTGATGAACTGAGCGTGGATCATTACAATGAAAAAGACAAGCAGTTGTATGAAATAATGCAAAACATAAAACATGATGGCATTATTGAAACAACCACCAACACAGCAGGCTTGCTCGCAAATGCGCTGGCGAAAGCAATGCCGGAAGTAGAAAACTCAGCCACAGTTGTGCTAGCTTCATGGTTCGATAATGATGGTATAATAACAAGCGGAGACAAGCGCATTAAAGCACGGCGGCAATTTGTGAGCCAACATTATTTTGATGTGTTCACTTGCCCTTTTATCACGGGCGATAAAAATAAAATATTATCCGACAAACATTCCATTGCTATATCTGATGTGCTTGCCAATAAACTTTTTCATTCTGCATCAGATGCTGTAGGTAAAAATTTATTCTGGAGCGATGGTGAATTTACAGGCTCTTATCAGATTGCTGCCGTGTTCAAAGCAAATCCGGTTAATGCAACGAATCAGTTCGATATGATTTTCAACTTTGATCTTTTTGTTGAAAAAAGACCCGGCATGAAAGATTGGGGCAACAGCGATCCGAGCACCTTTGTAATTCTTAAGAAAGGAACGAACATTGATCAGTTCAATGCCAAAATAAAAAATTTTGTTACCCAACAAGGAAAAGAAGATACAAAAGATTTGTTTGCGATAAAATTTTCGGATAAATACCTTCACGATGTATTTAAAGATGGTAAGCAAACAGGCAGTGGCAGGATTGTTTATGTAAAACTTTTTACTATCATTGGTATTTTCATTTTGGTCATTGCATGCATTAATTTCATGAACCTTTCCACTGCAAAAGCATCGCACAGGATAAAAGAAGTGGGCATAAAAAAAGTGGTGGGAGCACGCCGTGGTTCACTCGTTTTGCAATACCTGGGAGAGTCTGTTTTTCTGAGCTTTCTTTCATTAATCCTGTCAATTGTTCTTATCACATTGTTGCTCCCGGCATTCAATCAAATTACGGGTAAGGTTTTAAATTTTAAACTTGATACTACTCTTATAATTCCTGTATTAAGCATAACACTTTTAACAGGTCTTATTGCAGGCAGTTATCCCGCATTGTATATTTCCGGATTCTCTCCTGCACTTATATTAAAGGGGAAATTGAAAACTTCTATTGGAGAAATATGGGTAAGAAAAGGATTAGTAGTATTTCAGTTTACACTTTCTGTTATTGCTATAGTTGCAGTTTCCATTGTTTACAAACAGATAGATTATATACAATCAAAAAATCTTGGTTATAGCAGAGACAATGTTATCAATTTTGAAATACCGCTCGAGTTTGATTCCTTAAAATTGGTAGCAGCAGAAAGCTTTGTGAACGAAATAAGGAGCCTACCAGGCGTAGTAAGTGCAGGTAGCCACTCGCATGATCTGAATGGAAATCATGGCGGCATTGGTGGTTTTACCTGGCCAGGTAAAAATCCCACACAAAACCTTGAATTTGCAAATCTTGAAGTTGGCTATGGTTTTATACAGACCGTAGGAATTCAAATGAAAGAAGGAAAAGGTTTCTCAGACGACAACCGATCGTTCAAAGAGATCATTTTTAATGAAGCTGCTATCAAAACAATGGGCTTACAAAACCCGATAGGCAAAACCGTTAGTTTCTGGGGACAGCCTCATGTGATAGTCGGTGTTGCAAAAGATTTCAATTTTGAGTCTTTATATAATCCTATAAAACCTTGTTTTTTTCAGGATTTTCCAATCGGACCAAGCATTGTTATAAAGATAAAAGCGGGTACAGAAAAACAAACCATTGAAAGAATAAAAACGGTTTTTACTTCTTTTAGTAAAGGGCTCTCATTTGATTATCGTTTTATGGACGAAGATTATGCAGCATTATATAAAGCAGAAAACCGAGTTTCTGTTTTATCAAGGTATTTTGCAGGACTTGCTATTCTTATTTCCTGTCTTGGACTATTTGGCTTGGCTGCCTTTACAGCACAAAGGCGACAGAAAGAAATCGGCATTCGTAAAGTAGTTGGTGCAACTGTAGGCAATGTAGCAATGATGTTGTCAAAAGATTTTATCACGATGGTTTTAATTGCAATGCTTATTGGCTTCCCTGTAGTATGGTGGATAATGCATGACTGGTTGCAAGGCTTTGCATATAGGGTAAATATTTCGCCACTTGTATTTGTACTCACAGCATTTTTTGTATTAATGATCACTTTATTGACAATTGGGTTTCAATCCATAAAAGCAGCACTGGCAAACCCGGTGAAGAGTTTGAGAAGTGAATAGTGAATGGTCAATGGTGAGTGGTGAATAGAATTGTTTTGTACAAGAGTGCGACGCAACGATGAAGAAGAGAGTTATGTCGCCGGTTACAAAAAATGAAAATTTAAATTGAAAAGACTACAACTAAATAGTGAAAGTTTGAATTAAAGAAATCGGACATCTTCAAATCTCAAATCAGAAATTTTTTGTCATGTTTAAAAACCATTTGAAAACAGCCTGGCGGAATCTTGCACGAAACCCGAAAATATCAATCATTAATATTGGCGGCCTCGCCATAGGGCTTACCTGTGCATTGGTGTTATACCTGTATGCAAGCAGCGAGTTTGGGTTTGATACATTTTATAAAGATGCAAACAACATTTACCGTGTTTATACACACATAAGCTTGAATGGCGCTGAATCAAATAGCTCAAAAAGTAGTCCCCCTGTAGCTTATGCTTTGCGCACTGATATTCCCGAAGTGGAAGCCAGTACAGTGGTAGGTTATGAGGCCTCATACAATATGAAATATGAGGAAAAGGTTTTCAGGGAACATAGTGTCTATACAGCCGACTCTAACTATTTTAAAGTTTTCGATCATCCGCTGTTAAAAGGAAATGCAGCTACTGCATTGACAAAGCCAAACACCGTAGTCATTACAGAAACAACAGCCAAACGTTATTTTGGTAATGCAGATGCTGTGGGCAAACAATTCATCGTAAACGATTCTCTCTTATTCATGGTATCCGCGGTAATGACCGACTTTCCTGCCAACTCGCATTTTAATGCAGACATGTTTTTATCGCTGGGCAGCATTCATGGCAGAGATGACGCCAATTGGCTTGCGATGGGATATTCAACTTTTGTAAAACTTAAAAATGATGCTGATACAAAAATGGTAGAACAGAAACTGAAAGCATTGGTAGATAAAGGTGCAGGCCCGCAAATAGCCAAGACCCTCAACATGCCTTATGAACAATTCGGCAAAAGCGGCAATGCTTTTGAAATGCGGCTGGAGCCATTAACCGAAGTGCATCTCTACTCAAAAGAACGATATGGTATTGACCCCAATACCGAATTCGGACAAAATAATATCGGCAACATCATGTATGTGCGCATTTTTATTATCAGCGCATTATTTGTGTTGCTGATTGCTGTATTCAATTTTATAAATATAGCCACTGCCCGTAGTGAAAAAAAGGCAAAGGAAACGGGAATACGTAAAACGCTTGGTTCAGCAAGATGGCAATTGATGCAGCAATATTTTACAGAAGCTTTCATAACTACTTTAATTGCTGTGATTGCAGCAGTATTTATAGTGAGCCTTGTTTCGCCCTGGCTTGGCCAGCTTTTCGACAAGACAGTCGCATCATCATCTTTGTTCAGTGACTATAAAAGTATAACACTGTTGTTACTCTTTACCATAGCTGTCGCATTATTGGCTGGCAGTTATCCTGCCATATACCTTTCCCGCTTCAAGCCGGTAGACACATTGAAAGGTGTTCAACAGAAAAGCAAGAACACCCTGCGAAGCATATTGGTGGTAAGCCAGTTTGCCATTTCTATCGCTTTTATTATTGGAATGCTGATGGTAAAGCAGCAACTTAATTTTATGCAGAACAAAAACCTGGGCATGCACACGCAGCAGCTTATTACCATTTATAATGGCGCTTCCTTAGGCAATAACTTGCAGTCATTCAGACAGGAATTAATAAAAAACCCTGCAGTGGTATCTGTTACCAATTCTTCACTGATGTTTGCTTCAGGCGTACAAGAATCGGCTTACACGCTCGAAGGCCGCTCAAATGCAGGACCGGTACATGCTGCTTTTTTGGATGTAGATGAATATTTTGTTCCCACTTTTGGCATCCAGTTAAAAGAAGGCCGCTTTTTTGATTTATCAATGGGTACAGACAGTACGGCAGTAGTAATAAATGAAACTGCAGCTAAAGCATTTGCTCCGGGCGCAAAATCAATGCTAGGGCAACGTATAGAAATGGCTTCCAATGATGCTGTGCCACGCATGTACCGGATAATAGGCGTAACAAAAGATTTTAATTATGAGTCATTGCATCAGCAGGTAAAACCATTGGTATTGCACCTGGATAAAGTGCGTCAGGCTTCCACTTACATCACCATAAAATATTCCGGAAGTAATCATGCAGCTATACGTTCTTATATAGAAAATACCTGGGACAACTTGCGCCCCAACGAAAAATGTAATTTCAGTTCGCTCGATAATATTATTGACAACATGTACCAGAACGAAAAAATGATAAGTGCTCTTTCAACCATATTATCTGTATTGGCAATATTTGTGGCGTGCCTTGGCTTGTTTGGGCTGGCGATGTTTGTTACCGAACAACGTAAAAAAGAGATTGGCATACGCAAAGTGCTTGGGGCGAGTGTTGCAGAAGTAACAGTTACTATTTCAAAGCAATTTGTAATATGGATTGGGATTGCCAACCTGATTGCATGGCCACTGGCTTATATGATGCTAAAGCAATGGCTGCAAAATTTTGCTTACCATATTCAACCCGCGTGGTGGATGTTTATTATTGCAGGAATAGCTACACTGTTGATAGCAATTGCAACAGTTTGCACACAATCCATCAAAGCAGCGTTGGCAAATCCGGTGAAGAGTTTGAGAAGTGAATAGTGCCCCTGTCCCCTGAAGGGGAACTTAGTTCGTGATTGTTTTATTGAATGAAAAATGAAGCTTTTTAAATTACTATAATTAACACGCCTCAGGGCTCCCCTTTAGGGGGCGGGGGTAAATCGTTCTTATGCTAAAAAATTATTTCAAAATCGCACTCCGCAATCTTTTGCGCCACAAATTATTTTCAGGGCTGAATATATTCGGGCTTGCAACAGGAATGGCTTGCAGCATCCTCATCTTTCTATGGGTGCAGGATGAAACGAGTTATGACAAATTCAATCCGAATGCGGATCGCATTTTTAGATTTACCTTGAAAGCTGGCGAGCAGGAATGGGTGACGGTGCCGCCGGCATTATCCAACGCCGTCAAAACACAAATACCAACTATAAAAAATGTGACGAGGATTGCACCGGAACATCGCATGATCACTATCGGCACAAAAAAGTTTGACGAGAAGAAAATATATTATGCCGATAGCAATTTTCTGCAAATGTTCAATTATCCATTGCTAAGAGGAAATGTGAAGACAATACTTTCTTCAGCAACGAACGTTGCTATTACGGAAGAGACGGCAAAAAAATATTTTGGCAACGCGGATGATGCCGTCGGAAAAATAATTTATATAGACAATGATATTAAAGGCACAAACCTAACGGTGGCGGGTATCCTAAAAAATATTCCGGCCAATTCCCATCTTCAGTTTGATATGCTTTTGTCATCGGCGTTGTTTGACAGAACAAACAGACCGGAATGGGGCTGGACAAATTTTGTTGTGTATGATTATTTTCAATTGCAAGATGCAGTGAAGCCCACCGCAGATGTTATGCGCAATATTGAAAAGCAATCGACTGAAATATTGATGAAAAATAATCCGGATTTTAAAGTGACGTTATTTACGCAGTCGCTGAAAGATATCCATCTGCATTCGCATTTCATGGGCGATGTGGAAGGACAAGGAAACATTCAGTATGTAAAAATATTTTCACTGGTAGCAATTTTTATCATCGTGATTGCGTGCATTAATTTCATGAACCTTGCTACTGCAGTTTCAGGCCAGCGGGCAAAAGAAGTAGGCTTGAGAAAAACAGTTGGTGCATTGCGTCTGCAATTGATCGCACAATTTATTGGCGAGTCCTTATTGCTTTCTTTTATTTCATTGTTGATTGCATTGATGATTGTTTTTCTCATGTTGCCACTTTTCAACCAGTTGGCGAATAAATCCATGTCCTTTGATTTGTTGAATATTAAAATCGTTCTTGGCCTTTTAGGCATCGCAACATTAACCGGTTTAATTTCCGGGTCTTATCCTGCATTTTTTCTTTCCTCTTTCAACCCGATAAAAGCATTGAAGGGCACGAAATTGTTGAACAGCCAAAAATCTTTTTTGCGAAATGGGTTGGTGGTTATTCAATTTTCAATTTCTGTTATTCTTACCATCAGCACATTGGTGATTTATAGCCAGCTTCAGTATATACAAAAAAGAAATATCGGTTATGATAAAGAGAATCTTTTGTATATGCAGATGCCAATGGTTGGCGATTTGAAAAATAATAAAGACGCTATGATTGCTACCTTGGCAAAGTATCCCGATATCAGCAACTACACTTTCACCGATATGTTGCCAACGAACCTTACAGAAGGCGCATCGCTGCTCTCATGGCGCGGTATGGATCCGAAAACACAGGTGGAAGCATATAGATTAAGAGTTGATGAAAATTTCGTGAAAACCTTAGGCATGCAAATGGTTACAGGAAGATTTTTTTCAAAAGAACTCAAATCCAGTGACACTGGTTATGTTGTGAACGAAACTGCATTAAAAGTAATGGGATTAAATGCCAACAATGCAATCGGCAAAATCATTTCCATTTCGTTAGAAGACAGATGGGCGCCTATTATGGGTGTGGTAAAAGATTTCAATTTCAAAAAGGTGCAACAACCTATTGAACCGCTTGTGATGGAAACAAATTTTGGCGGCGGCTATGTGGTAATGAGAACAACGCCAACGAATATCCAAAAAGTAATCATGGCGCTGCAAAAAACTTTTGGGAACGTGTATGGTGATTATCCTTTTTCTTATGGTTTTGTGAATGATGATCTTGCAAAAATGTATATCACAGAACAAAGAATGGGAAGCCTGTTCAATATATTTTCTGTGTTGTCGATTGTGATTTCATGCCTTGGATTGTTTGGGCTTGCAACGTTCGCCACCCAAAAACGCATTAAAGAAATCGGCGTGCGCAAAGTATTGGGCGCTGGTGAAGCAGGTATTGTCGCATTGCTTTCAAAAGACTTTATAAAGCTTGTTGCGGTTTCTTTAATCGTTGCGTTTCCAATTGCTTGGTGGGCGATGAATAAATGGCTCGACAATTTCGCATATCGCATACATATAGAATGGTGGATGTTCGTTGCTGCAGGATTAGGGGCAATCATCATTGCGCTCGCAACTGTGAGCTTTCAGGCGATAAAAGCAGCGATGGCGAACCCGGTGAAGAGTTTGAGGAGTGAATAGTGAATTAAGAATTGAGAATTAGTAATTAAAAATTAAGAATGCCCGAAGCTAAAAGCTTTTAGTTGTCAGCAGTTATCAGGCATCACGAACCCCAGCAATCATAAATATCTTTTATGTTTAAAAATTATTTAAAAATCGCCTGGCGGAATATGATACGCCATAAAGTATACACTGCTATTAATGTACTTGGATTAGCTTTGGGAATTTGTGCATGTCTGGCCATTTACCTGGTCACCAAATTCGATCTTGGTTTCGATAAATTTCATCCCGATGGGGACCGCATTTACAGGATTGTCGGAGAGATCCAAAACGACAAAGGGCAAAAGGATTTTTTGAACAGCGTTATACCTGATGTTGCGGCATTTGAAAATCAAATTCCAGGTTTTGAAGCTAAGGCGGGGCTTATTGACTATGGCGAAGATGTCACAATTCCCGACGGCAATAAAGCTCCCAAAAAATTTGATAACAGAATCGTTGGCTCTTATAACACATCCACCATCATCACATGGCCGGAATATTTTGACATATTCAAATACAAATGGCTTAAAGGGAATCCTGAAACGCTGAACAAACCGTTTAAAGTAGTGCTGACAGAAAACAGGGCAAAAAAATATTTTGGCAATATCCCGCTTGATGAAATGATCGGCAAAACCGTGATCTACCAGGACTCACTGCGGGTAAATGTTTCGGGCATTGTGAAAGATTGGACTGAAAACACAGATTTTGGTTATACTGATTTCATTTCCATATCCACTGTCACGCATAGCTTTTTAAAACAAAGATTTTCCAATGCAGACTGGCGCAGCCTTCAGCCACACAATTCTCTTGTGATGGTAAAATTAGATAAACGGGTTACGGCTGATATGGTGAATAAAAGGTTTGCAACGTATATCAAGGACCATGTAAAATTTCAGCAAGCCGGAACAAAACTCACGATGTACCTGCAACCGCTGACTGATATACATTTCACCAAAGAATTTCGCAGGGGCGATGATGGCGATGATTTTCGCAAAGCATATATGCCAACTTTGTATTCACTGATGGGTGTTGCCGTGTTTATTTTATTGATCGCTGCAGTTAATTTCATTAATCTTTCTACTGCGCAATCCATTCAGCGGGCAAAGGAAATCGGCGTCAGGAAAGTGTTGGGCAGTGACAGGAAGAATATCACTTTTCAATTTCTTTCCGAAACATTTGTACTAACGGTGCTGGCTACCGTCATTTCTGTTCTGTTGGTTAATCCTGTACTTACTTTATTCAAAGATTATATTCCAGAGGGAACCGAATTTCATATTTTCAATCTTTCAACATTATTATTCCTGTGTAGTGTCATCATCATTACTACACTCTTCGCAGGGTTTTATCCTGCGCGGGTTTTAGCTTCTTATTTACCCGTCCTGAGTTTGAAAGGCGTAAATTTTCAAAAGGGGTCAGAAAAAATAAATCTCCGCAAAGCGCTGATCGTTTTTCAATTTACCATCTCGATGTTGTTTATTATTACTGCCATTGTTATGGGCAAGCAAATGAATTTTATGAAGAATGCTGATAAGGGTTTTAACTCGGACGCAATTATAACAGTTGACAAATGGCGCGACCGTGATGATAAACTGAAAATTCTTGCAGAAAATGTGAGGCATATTCACGGCGTTGACAAAGTGCTATGGCAGGGAAGTAACCCGATGGGCTTTGCAAAAACTTCAAACACATTTAAGTTCAAAGGCAAAGAAGAAATAACGATCAATCCTGTAATTGAAGAAGGAGATGAACAGTATATATCTTTTTACGGGATGAAATTGGTTGCAGGTAGGGATATGTTGCCTAGTGATAGCCTCCATGAATTGATTATCAACGAAACACTGGCAAAAGCAATTGGATTTACCAACCCTGCAGATGCTGTCGGCAAACAACTTTTTAATGGCTTTAATACAACCGCAAATAATTCAAAGGGATACCCGATCGTTGGTGTTGTTGCTGATTTTCACCAGGGCTCATTTCATGACGCAATAGATCCGGCGATAATAACAAACATGAAGTTTTTCCGGTATAGTATTGCCATTAAACTCGCCAGCCAGGAAAAAAATACAAAAGAAATAAAAACAGTTTTAGCTGCAGTAGAGAAAGAATGGAAAAAAATATTTCCCGATGAGGCATTCAATTACCGTTTCATGAATGAATCCATAGGGTTTTTATACGGGCAGGAAGAGAAAACAGCAAGGCTCGTAAATATTGCAATGGCTCTGACCATTTTTATTTCCTGCATGGGATTATTCGGGCTTGGCATGTTCACAGCAGAAAGAAGGACAAAAGAAATTGGAATAAGAAAGGTATTGGGAGCAAGTGTCACGAATATTATAAATATGCTGAGCAGGGATTTTGTATCACTCATTTTATTATCTATCATAATCGCATCGCCTGTCGCATGGTATTTTATGAAGCAGTGGTTGCAGGATTATGCATACCGCACCGATATCAGCTGGTGGGTATTTGCGGCAGCAGGGTTTTCTGCAATATTTATTGGTTTGATAACGGTTAGTTTCCATGCTATCCGGTCGGCAACAAGAAACCCGGTAAAGAGTTTGAAAACAGAATAAAATTATTTTAACTGACGAATGTTGAATATCGATTTGAAAAGCATTTGACATTTATCACTTCACATTCAGAATAACATTAAGATGTTCAGAAATTATTTTAAAACTGCGTGGCGCAACATGCAGCGCAATAAAGTAAACAGCATGATAAACATTGCAGGTTTAGCTATTGCCATGGCTTCCGTGATTTTGATTGCAATGTACATACAGGACGAAGCGGCGTACGATAAATTTTTTAAAGATGCGGATCATATTTTTCAGGTTAACATGTTTGCAACCGAGAAAGGCATTACCAATACAACCGGCGGCAATACTGCGCCTGCCGTTGGCCCTTCATTGCAAAACATGTTTCCTGAAATAGAATCGTATGTGCGGGTTCATCGCCCCGGGGATGTATTGGTGCGCTATGAAGAAAATTCAAAAGCAGAAAGTTTTTATACAGAGAAAAAGCTAATGGCTGTTGATTCAAATTTTCTGAAAGTGTTCAATTATCAATTGCTGAAAGGTGATGCCAACAACTGTTTGCAAAAACCAAATTCAGTCGTTATCACACAACAAACCGCACAAAGATATTTCGGCAATGCTGACCCGATCGGAAAAATTCTATTATTTGATACAGATAAAAAACCTTTTGAGGTAACGGCAGTCCTGCAAAATATTCCCGCACAATCTTCTTTCCAGTTCGACTTGCTTGCACCAATTGCTGCTTACCCCGAAGTAAAGAAAAGAAGCTGGAACTGGTTTTGGTTGCAGGTTAATACGTATGTGAAACTTAAAAAAAGCATCGCTGTCGACGATGCTTCTGTTGCAAAACTGGAAAGCAGATTTCCTGCAATGGTCAAAGCATTTGCTTTCAATAATGATCATGGCCAATCATTTGAAGATTTTACAAAACAAGGCAAAGCAATGAAGTTTGGCCTTATGTCTTTCACGTCAGTTCATTTACATGCGCTTCCTATGCAAGTGTCTGCACGATTAACTACCTTAAGCGATATAAAATACACTTACATATTTTCAATCATTGCTTTCTTCATCATTATCCTGGCCTGTGTAAATTTCATGAACCTTTCTACTGCCCAATCTTCAACAAGAGCAAAAGAAGTAGGCATCCGCAAAGTAATGGGTTCAGTAAAATCACTACTGATAAAACAGTTTCTTACCGAAGCGATGTTGTATAGTCTTATCTCGGCAATCATTGCATTGTCACTGGTTTTATTACTGATACAACCTTTTAATGATATTGCCGGAAAATCTCTTGTATTTAATTCAATTTTTACAAACCATATCTGGATTTTTATATTGTTCCTTTGCCTGGTTACAGGGTTACTCGCAGGTTTATATCCTGCATTTTATCTTACTTCATTTAATCCTGTCGAAGTGTTGAAAGGCATGAAGCTTTTCAAAAATAATATTAGCAGCATTTTACTCAGAAACGGTTTGGTTATTTTCCAATTCACCATTTCTATCGTGCTTATTATTTGCACGATCATTGTGTTCCAGCAATTAAAATATACACAGAGCAAGGACCTTGGGCTGAATAAAGAAAATGTGGTTGTTATTGCAAACACAAAACGACTGGGAGATAAAGAAGAATCTTTCAGGCAGGAGCTTATAAAACAATCCGGAGTTATTGATGCTGCTGTTTCAAGCAGTGTTCCCGGTAAAGTAAATTTTGGCGATGGTTATGTGCCGGAGCCTACAGAAACTGACAAGCCACTGATAAATGATATCGGGCTTTCTTCATTTATGGTTGATAATGATTTTGTGCCCACACTTAAAATACAAATTTTACAGGGAAGAAATTTTTCAAAAGAGTTCAATGATTCAGCTTCCGTTATCCTCAACGAAACAGCTGCAAAACAAATTGGATGGAAAAATCCGGTTGGAAAAAATCTTGCTTATCCGGGAAATGATCAGCGCTTTAAAGTGATTGCTGTAGTGAAAGATTTCAATGTCGCTTCCTTGCATGAATTGGTGGAACCCTTTGCATTATTCAATACCTCCTCAAAAACTTACAACCTGCAAAGTTCATATATTTCTGTAAGATTGCAACCCGGAAATATAACCGAAGACATCAGGAGAATGGAAGCGCAATGGAAAAGCTTTGCTCCCGCAACGCCATTTGATTTTAGTTTTCTTGATAATGATTTTGAAGCATTGTATCGCTCCGAGCAACGCATGGGCAGTGTATTCGGCATCTTCACTTTCCTTTCTATTTTCGTGGCGTGCCTCGGTTTGTTTGGTTTGACAATCTATACTGCGGAACAACGCACCAAGGAAATTGGCATACGAAAAATTTTAGGCGCAAGCGTACCGCAGGTAACGCTAATGCTTTCAAAAGAATTTTTAAAACTGGTATTAATCTCATCGGTAGTGGCAATGCCGGTTGCCTGGTGGTCAATGAACAAATGGCTGCAAAGTTTTGCATACAGGATTAACATCAGCTGGTGGGCCCTTGTAGCCACCGCATGTATCGCATTTTTGATAGCATTAATAACAGTAAGCTTTCAATCAGTCAAAGCTGCACTGGCAAATCCGGTGAAGAGTTTAAGAACGGAATAGCGGAATAATGAACTTTTCCAAAGTTTTACAACTTTCGAAAAGTTTTCGCGAAATATCAATAAAGACAGTCATTTTAATCATATAAATCCCGGTTCAGACAATGTTGAGAAATTATTTCAAGATCGCGTTTCGCAGCCTGTGGAGGCATAGGGCATTTTCATTCATTAATATCCTTGGGTTGGCTATCGGAATGACCGCTTTTTTTCTGATATACATGTATGTCAGTTTTGAAAAGAGTTATGACAGTTTTAATACAGAAGCAAATCGTATTTACCGGGTTGTAACAGAATTCACAACATCTTCAGACCTGTTACGTGTAGGGGTTACTACGCCTGCCGTGGCCTATAACTTGAAAATCGATTTTCCTGAGGTAGAGTCATTTGTACGTTTTAATACAGACGGATATTTGGTACGCAAAGGCAATTTCAAAATCCAGGAAAAAAACTCGATGCTTGCCGATTCATCATTGTTCAATGTGTTTGATTTTCCTCTTGTATATGGCGATAAAACTACAGCGCTTAAAGAACCTATGAGCATCGTACTATCGCAATCTGCTGCAAAAAAATATTTTGGCGATGCTAATCCTGTCGGACAGCAAGTGCTGCTAACCGGTGCTGCTATCAATTCGAAGATCACGGGTGTAATGAAAGATATCCCGGAGAACTCCCACCTTAAAGCAGATATGTTTGTGTCAATGTCATCATATCAGCCGATCTACCAGTTTATCAATCCTGACAGCAACTGGAATTCGAACAATACATACACGTATATCCTTCTCAAGCCAAATGTTGATTATCATGTGTTCGAGTCGAAACTTGCTTCGTTTGTGAAATCGCATTTCGGCAGGCAAACCGACCAGTCAAAACTTGTACTGCACCTTGAGCCATTGCGAGATATTTACCTATATTCTGCATATAGAAACTGGAACGGAATCGAAACAGGCAATAGCAGAAATGTGAAAATATTTTCATTGATCGCTGTGTTCATTTTATTAATTGCATGTATCAATTTTATAAATCTTACCACAGCACGAAGTGCGGAACGTGCAAAAGAAGTTGGCGTTAGAAAAGTGATCGGCGCAGAACGCATGCAACTTACCGCACAGTTCATGGGTGAGTCAGTGATCATTTCCTTATCTGCATTTGTTGTAGCTGTTTTATTATCTGCACTGCTGATGCCATTATTCAACCAGCTTGCAGGCAAAACGGTCAGTGCGGATATTTTCAGTAAGCCGTTCAATATTTTGAACTTGTTTATGCTTGCAATTGCCATTGGCGTAGTTGCCGGCATCTATCCCTCATTGCTATTATCATCATTCAAACCGGCGCAGGTGCTGAAGGGGCGTTTTTCTTCCGGTACCCAGGGATTGTTGTTGCGGAAAGGACTTGTTGTTTTTCAATTTTCAATTTCTATTGTGCTGATCATTGGTACTATCGTTGTGTACAGGCAGTTGAATTATATGCGCAGTCAGGATCTCGGTTTCAGTAAAGAACAAACAATGGTGATCAACACCAATTATGATAGGAATAAAGATGCATTCAGGCAATCATTGTCATCAATTCCGGGAGTTGTTTCTAGTGCTTATTCCTCAGCTGTACCGGGTGCTAGCATCCCTGCTGCACATTCCGAAATTGAAAATAAAGAAGGCAAAATGCAGGTTGCAAATATCGACGTCTATTTTGTTGACTTCGATTTTATGAAACAATACGACATACACATGGCTGCCGGAAGATCTTTCTCGAGAGAATTTGTTACGGACACTGCGAATAAAATGATCGTGAATGAAAGCACGGTGCGGTTACTCGGATACAATTCGCCGGAACAAGCGATCGGGAAAAAATTCGAACAATGGGGGCGAAAAGGCGAGATTATAGGTGTAGTAAAAAACTTTCACTACAAATCATTGCAGGAAGAAATAAAACCGTTAACGATGCGTATAGAGCCATCAGGTTTTGGAATGCTTTCCATAAAAGTTACCAATACTAATCTTTCGTCAACAATAAAAGAGATTGAAAAAAAATGGGATCAAACGATTCCAAACCGTCCTTTTGAGTATAACTTCCTGGATGAATCGTTTGATCAGCAATACCGTGCTGAAAACCGATTCGGTAATTTGTTTCTCAATTTCGCCATGCTTGCAATTTTTATTTCCTGCCTGGGATTATTAGGACTTGCTTCTTATAGCACAATCCAACGTACCAAAGAAATTGGTGTGCGCAAAGTACTTGGGGCAAGTGTTTCCAATATCGTGAATTTATTATCTGTTGAATTTATAAAACTCGTGCTGATCGCGTTTGTGGTTGCTGCGCCTGTTGCCTGGTTTGCTATGCACAAATGGCTAATGGATTTCGCATATCGAACGAACATTAACTGGGGGGTCTTTGTGCTGGCTGGCTTTGCTGCAACATTAATTGCATTTATAACAATCAGTTTCCAGGCAATAAAAGCAGCTATAGCCAACCCGGTGAAGAGTTTGAGGAATGAGTAGCCGCCTAACCCTTCCCGAGAAGTGCCTATGAAATAATCAGCTTTTCCAAATTTTTAAAACTTTGGAAAAGTTTAAAAAAAGACTATCAGGATAATCATTTATATTATAAATAATAAACCATGTTTAAAAGTTATATAAAAGCAGCGTGGAGAAACATCAGGAAGAATAAATTGTATTCTTTCATTAATATTCTTGGTTTATCACTCGGCATTGCAACCTGTTTTATTATTATGTTGTATGTACAGGATGAATTGAGTTATGACCGATTTAATAAAAATGCAGATAATATTGCAAGGGTAATATTTAAAGCCGATATAAGCGGAGGCAAAATAAACGAAAGTGTGTGCATGGCTCCGGTTGCAGCCACTATGAAAAGGGATTTCCCTGAAGTGCAGGATGCCGCAAGAATTTGTTTGTTATCAGGCCAACAGGTTTCATGCAATAATAAATTTTATAACAATAATCTCTTTGCATATGTTGATCCGCAGTTTTTTAAAATATTTAGTTTTCATTTTTTAAAGGGCGAAAATAAAACAGCGCTGGAAGAGCCCCATACTGTTGTTCTTACAAAAGATATTGCAGAAAAATTTTTCGGTACACAGGAACCGATAGGTAAAACAATTGCGATTCATGATAATACAGACATCTATACTGTGACAGGAGTAATTGACAATATTCCTTCAAATTCTCATTTTCATTTTGATTTATTTGCTTCCATGACAGGATTCGCGGACGCAAAATCAGATTCCTGGATGTATGGCGGTTATCATACTTATGTTCTTTTAAAACCCGGAACTGATATAAAAAAACTTGAAGCGAAATTTCCTGGAATGGTGAAGACATACATGGGGCCGCAAATACAGCAGCAGATGGGCTTAAGTCTTGATCAGTTTATCCATAAAGGGAACTCGCTGGGTTTTGCATTGCAGCCTTTAAAAGATATTCATCTTAACTCAAATACATCTAATGAATTTGAACCAGGTGGTAACGCAACTTATGTTTATATTTTTGGAGGTGTTGCTATTTTTATGCTCATTGTTGCCTGCATTAATTTTATCAATCTTTCAACGGCAGGCGCATCAAAAAGAGCAAAAGAAGTGGGTGTAAGAAAAGTAGCAGGCTCGGGAAAATGGCAATTGATCACCCAGTTTTTATCTGAATCAATCCTGATTACTTTTTTTGCTTTGCTGATTGCATTTGTATTGGTGCAGCTTTCATTACCTGCATTCAATACTATTTCCGGTAAGCATTTGAATTTTGATACCAAACCAATTCTTGCCTTTATTGGCTTAGGATTGCTTGTTGGTATTATAGCAGGTATTTATCCTGCATTTTATTTATCATCATTCAAGCCAATAGCTGTATTAAAAGGAAAGCTTACAACCAATCATAAAAGTTTCAGCTTAAGAAGCGGTTTGGTTGTATTTCAGTTTTTTATTTCTGTATCACTTATCATTGGAACGATTGTAGTATATCGCCAAATGAAATTTTTGCAAAGCAAAGACCTTGGCTTTAATAAAGAGCAAATTGTAATTATCCCAAATTCATACGCATTAGGTAAAAATGAAAAAGCGTATCAACAGCAAATGCTGCAGGATCCACGAATAGCGAACTCAACTATGTCTTATTACAAGCCGGCAGGTCCAAGCAATTACAATAATGCCCTGGCTTATCCGCAGGGCAATGATCATTTAATTGTAGATGGAGTGGACTATCATGTGGATGAACAATACATCCCCACCATGGGTATGCACATGATCAGCGGCAGAAATTTTTCCAAAGAATTTGCCACTGATTCTACAGGTATCATTTTAAACCAAACTGCTGCAGTTGCCTTAGGATGGAATGATCAAAATGCAGTTGGCAAAACTGTCATTAGGCAAAATAGCGACCGAGGTATCAATATTCCCTATCATGTAATTGGAGTGGTAAAAAATTTTAATTTTAAATCATTGCACGAGGCCATCAGCCCTTTGTACATGAGCCTGCAGCAAGATGGCGGTTTGATTTTCAAAATTAAAACAACGGATATTCCAGGATTATTGACAACCATGAAAAAGAAGTGGGACAGTTATAATACCGGCGAACCTTTCAGCTATGATTTTATGGATGACCTTTTCAATAAAACATATGATGTTGAGCAAAAAACCGGAACGATACTCAATGTATTTTCACTCATGACAATCTTTGTTGCTTGTCTTGGTTTATTCGGTTTAGTTACATACACATCCGAGCAGCGTACCAAAGAAATCGGTATCAGAAAGGTATTGGGTGCCAGCGCAAAGCAAGTAACACAAATGCTTTCCAGAGAATTTTTAAAACTGGTATTGATTGCATCAGTTATTGCATTTCCTGTTGCCTGGTGGGGAATGAACAAATGGTTGCAAAGCTTTGCCTACAGAACAAATGTTTCGTGGTGGATATTTTGTGTTGCTGGAATAACCACGATGCTGATTGCTTTAATAACCATAAGTTTCCAGGCAATAAAAGCAGCGATAGCCAACCCGGTGAAGAGTTTGAGAACGGAATGAGCTAATTAGCAAATGTGAAGATGTGAAAATTTGATAATGAACAGATCGTAGTTCTGACATCGTAAATAGTAAACTATGTTTAAAAATTATTTCACCATCGCAGTACGTCATTTGTTTCGACATAAATTGTTTTCACTAATAAATATTTTGTGCCTTTCCCTTGGTATTACTTTTTCCATGATTATTGGCGTATATGTAATTCAACAGAAAGAAATTAATAGCGATATAAAAAATATCGGTAATCAATACCTGATAAAAAGCAAATGGAAACAAAGTAATATGGGCGAGGAGATTACAACCCTTGGTCCGCTTGCAAAAACAATGAGAGATGAATTTCCTGCACTGGTTGCAAACTATTATCGTTTCGATCCCGTAACAAATATCGTTTCAGTAGATGATAAACATTTCAGGGAAGATATTTCTGTTGGCGATACAACACTTATTTCAATGTTTGGTTTTCCACTGTTGTATGGCGATCCGCAACGTGCTTTTATTAATGATCAATCAGCGGTTGTTACTGAGGATTTTGCAAGAAAATATTTTGGAACAGCAGATGTGATTAATAAAGTCATCAGCATACAAACGCCTGCAGATGGTGGCAAACATTCCTTCACAATTTCCGCTGTACTTAAAAAAATGCCATTTAATAGCATTAGCAATTTTGCTGTAGCTAAAACTGAGTACCAGGTTTATTTACCCATGTTCAACAATCAGTATTTCCAGGGTGGAGATAAAGGAGATAATTGGGCAAACATATTTATGGCAGGGATGATTCAATTACAAAAAGGCGTTCAGCCGAAAGATTTGGATAAACCTTTTCAGCAAACTCTTGCAAAATATCAACCTGACTTTGTAAAAGGGAATTTGATTGCAGAACTCGTACCAATGAAAACATACCAGCTCGAATCTAATAACGGGGCTATTCAAAAAATGATCTACACACTTTCATTGGTTGCTGCTTTTATTTTGATACTCGCTATTATTAATTTTATAAATATTAACATTGGCACATCTTCCTACCGATTGAAGGAAATAGGATTGAGGAAAGTTTTTGGCAGTGCAAGACTGCAACTCATTATTCAATTCATTACAGAATCATTAATGCTTTCTTTTATTGCATTAATTATTTCAATGGCAGCGTATCAATTGTTGCTTCCATTGTTTAATAGCCTTCTTCAGACAAGTTTACATTCAATATGGCAATTTGATATCAGTATCATTATTTTTTTAGTATCATTGATCATAATAGTTGGATTGCTTGCCGGTATTTATCCTGCGTTTATTTTAAGTTCATACAACACTGCAAATTCAGTAAAAGGGAAAACGGATCAGGCGAACGGAAGTACATTACTGCGAAAGGTTTTACTGGTTGTTCAGTTTTCGTTAGCAATCGCTGTTTTTATCTGTACATGGATTGTTTCCGAACAGGTGTCATTCGTTTTTAATAAAGATGTTGGTTATAATAAAGACCAGGTGATGATTATTTCGTCTATTCCAAGAAACTGGGATTCATCAGGCATAATAAATATGGAACGTATTAAAACACAATTTCAGCAAATACCTGAGATTAAAAATATTTCATTGTCTTATGATATTCCAAACGGCAGCGGTGGTTATATAAATGTATATTCCGGAAGCGATCATTTTGTAAGTATGCAGTTGATTGGGGCTGATAATGATTATGCAAAAGTGTATGAGATACCGGTAAAGGAAGGAAAGTTTTTAAGTAATAACTATGTTCCTAAAATACCCGCCCCTGTTGTACTTAACGAGACAGCAGTTAATTCTTTGCATATTGATAATCCTGTTGGTAAAACTATTTATCTCGGTGCAGCAAATGGGTTTCCGATAACAATTGCAGGCGTTGTAAAAGATTATAATTATGAAACCCTGCAAAAAACTATTTCGCCATTAGTAATAGCAAGCCTGAATGAACCTTTCACAAGATCATATAGATATTTTTCTGTGAAATTAAATTCACAAAATATAAACGGTGCTATTGAATCGCTTCAAAAAAAATGGAAAGTACTTTTTCCTGATGCAGGTTTTGAATATAGTTTCATGGATGAAAAATTTCAAGCCATGTATTCATCGGAAATGCAATTAAAGAAAGCTGCCGGAATAGCAACAATTCTTAACCTTATTATTGTTTTTATGGGAATATTCGGTGTGGTTGCTTTCACCATAAATAAACGTAGTAAGGAAATTGCAGTAAGAAAAGTTTTGGGTGCAGAGGTTAGAACAATACTGCTACTTTTTGTTAAAGATTATGTATGGTTAATTATTATAGCAAATATTATTGCGTGGCCAGTCTCTTATATTGTTACAAATAAATGGCTTCAGAATTATTCGTACAGAATGCAGCAGCATCTTGCACCATACATTATTGTTTGTTTATGTGTATTTATATTGGCAATTGTGTTAATAACGGCGCAATGTTTTAAAACTGCTGTTTCAAATCCTGTGAAAAGTTTGAGGACGGAATAATGAAGGTGAATGGTGAATAGGTAATCGTGAATAGGTGAATCATGTTAATCCTTTAATCATATAAATCAAGGTTCAGACAATGTTTAGAAATTATTTTATCATCGCCTCGCGCAATATTTCAAAATATAAATTTCATTCATTAATTAATATCGGCGGCCTTGCCATTGGTATTGCATTTGCATTTTTAATTAGCGCATATGTATGGAACGCTTTCCGGGTGAATGCTTCACTTAATGATGAAAACAATCAATACATCATTCAAACAAAATATGGAACCGACCCCTCTTTATATTTAACAACATTCGGCAATCTTGCAAAAGCATTGAAAGAACAATATCCAAATCTTGTTGCAGATTATTATCGCTGGGATGGTATTACTTCAACCGTATCAAAGGGAGATAAACATTTCCGGGAAGGCATTCAAATTAATGACAGCACGCTCTTTTCTATGTACGGTTTTCCTGTTTTATATGGCAATAGTAAAACAGCTTTTAATGATCCTTTTTCAGTAGTAATTACAGAAGAACTTGCAAAGAAATATTTTGGTAAAACAGATGTTGTAGGGCAAACGCTTACTATTGATAATTTTTCAGGCAGCAAGCATGACTTTATCATTACGGCTGTGTTAAAATCAATGCCTGATAATTCAGTAACAAAAGTAAATGATGATAATATCAATGGTGTTTTTTTATCATTGGGCTCCGCAAACTTTTTTAACCGGCAGATAGATAGCTGGAATAACTCAAGTATTGTCAGCTATATTGAATTGCAAAAAGGTGTTACTGCAAAACAACTTGATGAACCCATCCGCCATCTCATTCATCAAAATACTTCAACTGATCTTAATCAAACACATACTGTACTTGTATCCTTAAACGATTATTATTTGGAGGTGAATAATAATCTTGTTGAAAAAATGCTGTACACGCTTTCATGTATTGCGGCATTTATTTTATTGATGGCAATCATCAATTTTATAAATATTTCCATCAGCAAAGCATCCTCACGCATGAAAGAAATAGGAGTGCGCAAAGTACTTGGCGGCATGCGAAAACAATTGATACTTCAGTTCTTGACGGAATCTGTTTTGCTTGTTTTCCTGTCAACGATTATTGCGCTTATTATTTATGTGTTCATGCGTCCATACTTGAGTAATGTATTGGGAAAAGAGATTCCAGCATTGTTCAGCTTTCCGTTTTATCTATATTTTATACCAATATTATTAACGCTTATAATTGGTTTAGTTGCGGGCATATATCCTGCATTGGTTTTATCATCTTTAAAATCTGCAGAGGTAATTAAAGGAAAACTTATATCAGTAAAAGAAAATATTTTGTTACGCAAATCATTAGTGGCTTTCCAGTTTTGCATTGCGGCCATTGTTTTAACCGGAAGCATTATTATTTCAAAACAAGTAAATTATTTATTTGGTAAAGACTTAGGATATGATAAAGATTTCCTGCTTTCTGCACAAGTGCCAAGAGACTGGAGTGTTAAAGGTGTAGCACACATAGAAACAATTCGGAACGAAATCGCATCAATGCCGCAAGTAAGTAGTGCTACTGTTTCATGGGAGATACCAAACGGGAATAATGGAAATGTTCCGGCTTATAAATTAGGCCAGGATTCAACGCAGGCAATCTATACAGAGCTTTACACTACTGACGAAAGTTATGCAGCTACATACAAAATACCTATGGCTTCAGGCAGTTTTTTTAATAATAACGAAGCGTATGATTCTTCGAAAATCGTTATTAACGAAACATTTGTAAAAACATTTGGTTTTAAGAACGCAATTGATGCCATTAATCAACCAATAAAATTGCAAGGTTTTGGTAACACAGTTTTTACCATTTGCGGCGTGGTGAAAGATTTTCATTTATGGAGCATGCAGGGTAGTATTCCGGCAATGTCTTTTGTGAATGTAAAACTCAATCCATTTTATCGCTACTTGACAATAAGATTAAAGCCCGGTAATATCCCAGATGAAATAAGTGCGCTGCAAAAAAAGTGGTCAGTATTAATGCCCGGCGCTCCATTTGAATATCGCTTTATGGATGAAACATTGCAAAAAATTTACAGCACCGAATTGCAACTGAAACAGGCTGCCTATACATCAACAGTTTTATCATTAATTATTGTATTGCTTGGTGTGCTTGGCTTAATTTCATTAAGTATTCAAAAACGTACAAAAGAAATCGGAATCAGGAAAGTATTGGGCTCTTCAATAAGTGGAATCATTGGTTTATTTATGCATGAATTTTTATGGATCATTGTTATTGCAGCATTGGTTGCGTGCCCGCTTGCTTATATTATTATGCATAACTGGCTGCAGAGTTATGCATACAGGATAAATGTAACAGCAACACCATTTATGATTTCAATTATTTGTTTAGGATTGATAACGGCTTTGTTGATCTGCATTCAAACAATTAAAGCCGCGATAGCCAACCCGGTGAAAAGTTTGAAAACGGAGTAATGCGCCAATGTGAAAAATTACTGGTTTGCTGATAAAGAAATAAGGAATTATGAACAAGGAATATTGAATGATGAAAAAGTGAATAGGGCACTTAATAAATCATAATTCATAAGAAAATATGCTCAGAAATTATTTTAAAACAGCGTGGCGCAATATTGTCCGCAACAAAACAACAACAATTATTAACTTATTCGGGCTTTCCGTCGCATTGGTCGCATTCATATTTATTGCCCTTTGGGTTCAAAATGAATTGAGCTTTGATAATTATCATACCCATGCTAAGGATATCTATCTGGTGCAGATGAAATTCAAGTCTTCCGAAGAACCAAGCTCCCTGACTTCCTTGCCAGTAGCTGATGTACTCAAAAAAAATCATGACGTGGAATATGTTGCACGGATGGGTTGGTGGGCTGGCACATTGAATGTGAATGGTAATTTATCGGAACTCAAAAAAGGAGCTGCTGTGGACAGCGATTGGTTTAACATTTTCCATTACGATATAATAAGCGGCGATATCAATTCTTTCAGCAGGAATCCCTTTTCGATCATTTTCACACAATCAAAAGCTGAACAATTATTCGGCAACAAAAATCCCGTAGGCGAAATTGTAAAATTAGACACCACACTATACCAGGTAAGGGCTGTTATAAAAGACAATCCTAATAATTCGAGCCTGCAGTTCGATATGCTTGTACCCATGGCTGCCCGGCTTGCATCCAGAGGAGGTGATTATAATAACTGGGGAAATATGAGCTACCGGACTTTTGTAAAAATTCATCCAAATACGGATATTACTTTTTTTACTGAAAATATTTCCGCACTTTCCCGGAAAACCGCACTTAGAACAGACCTTTCGTTAGCCCTTCAATCTTTACAGGCGTTACACTTCGATACAAAATCCAACGATCCTATATTTCGGCACAACAGCCGGACCACCGTATTCATTTTTACCGTATTAGGTCTGGTGCTTTTGATTACTGCAAGTATCAACTATATAAACCTCACTATTGCAAGAGCAAACACCCGAACCAAAGAAATAAGCATCAGAAAAATTATTGGCGACAGCCGGATGCAATTGTTTTTTCGATTTCTATGTGAATCATTTTTACTTTGTGTTTCCGCCTTGTTCATTTCAATTGCTATTATACAGCTTATACTGCCTGTTTTCAACAATATTACCGAAAGTAAATTCCAGGTTTCATTTTCTTCACCGCTTTTGTGGAGCATTTTACTCGGCACATTATTATTTACCACTTTATTAAACGGTATCTTTCCTGCATTGACAATGGCATTTTTCAGGCCACTTGATTTTTTGCATGGATACACTATCCTGCGGTTCAGGAATGTTTTGCTACGCAAAGGGCTGGTCGTATTTCAATTCACGACAGGTGTAGTGTTTATTATAGGAACAATCATCATATTTAAACAAATGCGGCTTGCCCAGGCTTCTGCAGCACAATACAACCGTACACAGGTAGTATCATTTAGTTTGCCTTTTAAAATATTGGAAAAAATGGATTACGACAATCAAAGAATAAACAGTTTTGGTCAATCCTTAAAAAATGAATTGCTCAAAAACAGTAATATACAGGGTGTTACAATTTCCAGTAGTTCAATAGATGAATCCCCCAATTCGAATGGAGTGAAGAACTGGTATTGGAAAGGGATGGACACAAGTTCAAATGCCCTCATTTATTATATATCAGCAGATGCTTCGGCAAAAGATATATTTAACCTGGATATAAAAGAAGGCAGATGGTTTGGCAATGAAATCTCTGATAAGAAGAATTATGTTTTGAATGAAACTGCTGTAAAAGAATTGGGCATCCATTTGCCCGTTATAGGGCAATTGTTCGCAAGGAAAGGGGAAGACACTGGACAAATTATCGGTGTAATAAAAGATTTCAGCTTTAACTCCGTGCACGAAAAAACAGGCTCGTTGATAATAAGAAATGACGATGGTTTTAAAACTGTTTTTTTTGTAAAACTTGCTCCGGGCAATATTCCAAAAGCCATGAATGCAATTAACGGCACATGGAAAAAATATATTCCAGATGCGCCGCTCGACTATCAATTTACTAGCGAAACATTTGACAATTTGTACAAAGATGACCTGAAAATTTCAAAACTTGCATTATGGTTTAGCTGTATTTCCATCATCATTTCTTCGTTAGGGCTATTGGGGCTGGCTACATTTATCGCAGAACAAAGAACAAAAGAAATAGGCATCAGGAAGGTGATGGGTGCTTCAGTTGCACAAATAACCACAATGCTTTCGAAAGATTTTATAAAACTGGTAGCCCTTGCCGTTATCATTGCTTCACCTGTTGCGTGGTGGCTGATGAATAAATGGTTGCAGAATTTCGCATACCAGGTGAATATCGGCTGGGAGGTGTTTGTTTCAGCGGGTTGCCTTGCTGTAATCATCGCACTGATAACAATCAGCTTTCAAACTATAAAAGCTGCAACCGCCAACCCGGTGAAAAGTTTGCGAACGGAGTAATGTGCCAATGAGGGGATAATGAATATTGTACTGGCAATATTGAACAATGAAAAGTGAACAACGCCATAATTCTTAACACTTAAAAATACCCTCTTTATTTCCGGGAGCGCTTTCCTTTTATTTCACAGAAGCTTTAGGGAACATATAAATCACTGCATCACCCGGATCAACTTCCATTGCATTTTCATACGCATTGGCCGGAACAATGCTACCATCTTTGCATATCTTTTTTACTTCATCAGTACCATAAAACACAAGGCCCATATTATTATAGTAATCCTTATTCACGATAACCAGGAAATAATTATTTTCTTTTTCCAGTAAAGAAACTATTGCAGGAGCCCCGTTCGTTTCCAGCACTTTCACCGGTTCAGGAAGGCTGGTGAGCCTAACCGTACCACTCGGGATCCTGTCTTTTCCCGTATGCCTCACCCAAACCACTTTTGATCCTGCAAAAACTCCGGAAAGATTTTTTATCTCTTCACTCACTTGTTTTACCCGGTCGTACACTACAGTTCGCTTACCTCTTGCACTAATCAATGCTCCACGCTGGTCTTCTGAAGAAGGTGTATTTAACGAAGTGGCAGACCAATAGGTAAAATATTCAATCCCTTGCGCCCCGTAAGCAAGATCGGCGTAGACCTGTAAACGGAGAGAAGCAAGTGTTTGTGGGGTTACTTTTGCATTGTCATAATTGGTGGTAAGTGCAAAAGCCCAGAAAGTTTTTCCTGATTTTTTTGCCTCATCAGCAACCACGCGCAAATTGTCAAACCATGATTCAGCAAGTTTTTCTTTAAGCACGGGATAATAATCGAAAGAAAGGAACTGCAAAGGCACAGTAGTTGCACATTCGTTTACATATTTACGGTAATCATTCGTATGTAATGTAGCCGAATCAACCACATCAGGAAATAAATTCACATAACAGAAATGATTGTGATCGATTGACTGTATCCTTTTTGCCCAGGCAGCCAGGTCTGCCAATTGAGTAATCGAGGGTTCGTCCATCAGGTGGTACCCGGCAACTGCCGGGTAATTCATCAAACGTTTAACTGTGCCCTCAGGGTCAGATTTCAACTCCGGGCACGAAACTACCAGCTTGATACCGGTCTTCGCTGCAATATCAAGCGCTTTAATCATTTCGCCGAGATTGGGATAACCATTCAATTGATAAGTAATTCCGGCGCCTTTCATTTCTTCAAAACGTGGAACAGAAGTTTCACTGGCCGGTATGCTATACCAGGCCATAATAGGGATTTGTTCCCTGGAAATTAATTTCTCCTGACTAAATACAGGAAAATAATGAATACAAATAGCCGCGAAAAACAAGCGCCATTTTTTCATAACGGTTTTTTTAACAGGTGAGTCAAATATAATTTAAAATAACTGTCTTCTTCATTTTGTACTTTTCCAAACTGTGTGACTGAAAAAATTTAACCAGTAATGCTACCCGCAGAAATCAGTATTAATACCTGTTTGCAGGAAATTTTGAGCACATAAGTTTGTGCTTTCAATGATAACGAACCGAAAATGGGCCCTGGCATGTCGATGCCGGGGCTTTCCATTTAATAAGGAAAATATCTGTTATGAAAAGAAAATCATTTTCTTAAACTGTATCAAAACCGTACACTTCATGTATCAATAACGAACTGGTTCGTATATGCCGGGGTTATATACCCTTGTAAATCATTATTATTTATTTTCGGTATGTTATTAGGTAACATAGTGTGCGATAAATTCGTCTATTGATAAGCAACATTTTTGATAAATCGGAAACCTTTAATAAGAATATCCTATAATTATTCCATGGAGGAATTTTCACCTGTAAACCAAAATTGATTATGATTGAATTTCAGCACATTTCCAAATGGATCACCATCGGTGGCATACGTACATTTATTTTAAAGGATATTAATTTAAATATTAAGCAAGGCGAATTTGTTTCAATAATGGGACCTTCAGGTTCGGGCAAATCCACTTTACTGAATGTACTGGGCATGCTTGATGAACAATCGGAAGGCGAATATTATTTTCTTGGCACACCTGTGCATTCGCTTAAAGAGAAACAGCGCTCACAATTATACAAACAACATATAGGTTTTGTATTTCAGGCTTATCATTTGATTGATGAATTAACCGTGTATGAGAATATTGAAACCCCGTTGATATACCAGAACCTGAAATCATCGGAACGACAATCGATCGTAGCGGATGCATTGGACCGTTTTAATATTGTCGGTAAAAAGGACCTATTCCCGACACAATTATCCGGCGGCCAGCAACAATTAGTCGGTATAGCCAGGGCATTGGTAGCCAAACCAAAATTATTATTGGCCGATGAACCTACCGGCAACCTTAATTCAAAGCAGGGCGAAGAAATTATGGAACTTTTCAAAGAGCTGAATACGAAAGACGGGGTCACTATTATCCAGGTAACACACTCAGAAAAAAATGCGGAATACGGGTCACGCATTATTGACCTGCTCGATGGAAGAATTGAAACCGAGAGGAATATGGTAAACGGCACCTGGACAAATCACGGAATGAAAATTTAAAATTAATTAACAACAGCAAGTGCATGCAAAAGATAAAAACAGTTTTGCTTTTTTGGATTTCGTTTTTAATAGTGAATGTCATTTTCTGCCAGGATGAAAATATCGGCTCGGCAATCAACTTAAAGCAATGCATAGACATTGCGATAAAAAATAATCTGCAGGTGGAGCAAAGCGATCTGAACAAGCAGACCGCGGGAGTGTATTTCAAACAATCAAAAGATAATATTTTACCCAATATTTCTGCATCGGCATCTCAAACCGAATCATTTGGGCGCAGCCTGAACTACTATACTTATTCTTATGTGAACCAACAAATCAATTATGGCAATTATGGTATAGGCGCAAATCTGATACTGTTTAGCGGGCTACAATATCAAAACGCCATGAAACGTGACGGATTGGCTTACGAGGCAAGCAAATTAGATTACCAACAGCAAAAGGAAACGATTTCAGTAAACGTCATACTTGCATACCTGCAAGTATTAAGTACTAAGGAATTGGTTGATATCAGTAAAACACAGGCAGATGTAGACAAACAACAGATTAGCAGATTGGAATTGCTGAACCAGTCAGGTGCCCTAAAATTGTTATCCGATCTGTCGGATCTGAAAGGCCAGTATGCAAATGACCTGGTAAATATTGCTTCCCTCCAAAATACACTTGAACTGGCAAAAGTCAATTTGTTCAGTATTCTTAATATCCCATACAAAAGAGATATTGTATGCGAACCGCTTTCTTTTAATCTGGATGCTGTCAACGAGCCTTCAAACCCTGACAGCATTTATCAATCGGCATTAAAAACAATTCCCGCTGTTCGATCGGCAGACTTGAAAATAAGAGAATACGAAAAAGCATTGCAGGTAGCCAGGGGGCAATATTATCCGACGTTATCATTAGGCGCCGGAATAAACACATCATATTCAAATGCTGCAACAGCAAGCACGCCACTTAACAGTTTTAATAATGATACTACAACCAGTTATGTAACGGTCAACAATAGCAATTATAAATTAATTGTGCCACAACAAAATTTTCAAACACAAAAAATATCTTTCGGGGATCAATTCAAAAATAACAGGTCTACTTATGTAGGGTTGAACCTTTCCTTGCCGATACTGAACAACTTTAGAGCAAGGAATAACGTTAAACTCGCAAAAATAAACCTGCAGAATGCAAAGAACAACGCTACCAATACAAAGCTTGATTTGCAGCAAAAAGTGGAACAGGCTTACCAAAACATAGTGCTGGCGAGATTACAATATAAATCATATATAGATGCCGTCGCTGCTTACAAAGAGTCGTTCCGTACTACAGAAATCCGATTTAATGAAGGAGTTATCGCTTCAGATGTATATCTTATTGCCAAAGGAAATATTGACAGGGCCAATATCAATCTGTCTATATCGAAATACAATTATATCTTCCGTTCAAAAATTCTGGATTATTATGAAGGTGTGCTGTCATGGCAATAAAGCTGAATAATATAAAACAGGTAATGGGAAAGCAAAGAAAATCAAATCTATCTAACCCACTTTCTAATTACTTATTCTTCATCCCTGATTTTACTCATCCACTCCCCAAGTGCTTTTGAAATTTTCCCCGTTTCCACTAAAAATCCGTCGTGCCCGTATACAGAGTCAATTTCCACCAGTGTTGATCTGGGAATATGCCGTGTAAGAAAATGCAGCTCTTCCATAGGGCAAAGTATATCGCTGCTGATTCCGATAATCAGTGTCTTCTGCGAAATGCCTTCAAGAATTTTTTCAACACTGTTGTCACGCCCTCTGGCAATATGATGGCTGTCCATAGCTTTGGTAAGCAGCCAGTAACTATACGCATTAAATCTGCCCGCCAGTTTATCTCCCTGGTATTTTACATAAGAAGAAGCTTTGTAATCATCTATTTTACGGGTATCCGGCTCCGTTTGTTTTTCCACAAGTATATTATAATTCCGATAAGAAAGGATACCAATGGCCCGGGCTGCCTTCAAACCGTTTTTCCCGGCATCTGCAGAATAATCCTTCCAGGTGGTATCAGCTTCAATGGCTAATCTTTGTGCTGTATGAATCGCAATGCCCCATGCGCTTTCCGTAGCCGATGTGGCCGTAAGAAAAAGGTTTCGGATAACGTCTTTTTCCATAATCGCCCATTCCATTGCCTGGTAGCCACCCATACTACCCCCCATCAAAAGATATATTTTTTTAATTCCCAAAAATTTCCGCAGAAGCATATGGGCCTTTACCATATCCCGGATGGTAATGATCGGGAAGTCACTGTAATATGGTTTTTTTGTTTCCTCATTAATACTTAACGGCCCGGTAGTTCCATAACATGAACCCAGAATATTCGCACAGATAATAAAATATTTGTCGGGGTTTATGACGGAACCATTGCCAATAACTCCTTTCCACCAATCTGCAGCGTCAGCATTAGCTGTAAGGGCATGGCAGACCCAAACCACATTACTCCCGTCAACATTCAGGCGGCCATAAATATTATAGGCAACAGTAATACCGGGTAAGGTTATGCCACATTCAAGGGTAAAAGGTTGTTTATATTCAAAAAATTCCATTCGCAGATTCTGTGTTTGTGGATGCAAAATAAGCGCTTGTATGAATTACATTTGCAAAAATATTTTTAATGATACATATTGAAGTAACCCGCATTAACGGGGACTACGGTTTTGAAGCCAAAGACAGCGCCGGACATACGGTACGCATGGATACCAGCCCGGAAACCGGTGGTAATAATTTCGGGGTACGGCCCATGCAAATGCTGTTGATGGGCCTTGGTGGCTGCAGCGGGATTGATATCGTATCCATCCTGAAAAAGCAAAGGCAGAATATTGAAGGATTAAGCATGAGTATTGACGGGGAACGAGAGCCCGGCAAAGAGCCATCGCTCTGGAAAGATATTACCATTGTATTTACATTAAAAGGCAATATTGACCCCGAAAAAGCAAAACGGGCCTGTGAACTTTCTATGGAAAAATATTGCTCTGTTGCTGCAACGTTAAAGGCTGCAGGATGTAATGTAAAATGGAGGGTGCAAGTGAACTGAAAATTCAGTGTCTGGAATTATACGCTCAGCATTTTAACTTCCGGCCCACTACCCATAACTATTATTTGCCCATCCGCATGGCTGCTATTTGGCCCCGGTTGCGTCGCCCTCTTGTGCAGAAGCAATTCTGTTACGCAACAGGCCGCAGTTTAATTAAACTTATCTTTGGCAATGAATGCACTTTGAACTATAAACTGAAAACCGAACATGCACCCCATAACCGACGCAATAAGGATCCAAACAGAACGCACCAATGAAATGGAGCATTCGTCACCCTTGTTTCTCACCAGCAGTTTCTGTTTTAATAATGCAGAAGAAATGCGTGCCGCATTTGCAGATGAGAATGACGACAATATTTACAGTCGTTTCAGCAACCCCAGTGTACAGGAATTTATTGACAGGATGTGTGCCCTTGAAGGCGCTCAAACCGGATATGCCACTGCTTCAGGCATGAGCGCTGTGTTTGCTTCTTTTATGACTTTTTTAAAAAAAGGTGATCACCTGTTATCATGTAACGCTATTTTCGGCAGCACGCACACGGTCATTACAAAATATTTGCCTAAATATGGCATCGAATATACCTATGTACCCGCCGGAAAACCTGAAGAATGGAAAGCAGCAATCAGGCCAAATACCAAAATGATCTATATCGAAACGCCGACCAATCCGGGCCTGGAAATTATTGATCTTGAATTTGCAGGTAGGCTTGCCCGTGAAAATAACCTTATATTGAATGTTGACAATTGTTTTGCAACACCAGTTAACCAAACCCCTATAAAATTCGGGGCTGATATTGTTTTGCATTCTGCTACCAAATGGATCGACGGGCAAGGACGGGTACTCGGCGGAGTAATTGTCGGCAAAAAAGAATTAATACACGAAATTTATCTCTTTTGCAGAAGCACAGGCCCTGCACTGTCTCCATTCAACGCATGGATATTAAGCAAAAGCCTGGAAACACTGGATGTGCGGATGGAACGCCATGCATCGAACGCATTATATATTGCACAACAGTTGGAACATCATCCGAAACTATCATGGTTAAAATACCCTTACCTGCAGAGCCACCCACAGCATGTCATTGCATTAAAGCAGATGAAAAACGGCGGTGGCATTATCTGTTTTGAACTTAAAGGCGGATTGCAAAGCGGCAGGAAATTTTTAGACAACCTAAAAATGCTTTCCCTTACAGCCAATCTTGGAGATACAAGAAGTATTGCCTCCCATCCTGCCAGCACCACACACGCAAAACTTACCGAAGAAGAAAGGCTCGCCGTGAATATAACGCCGGGGCTTATACGTATATCAGTCGGGCTTGAACACCGGGATGATATACTTGCTGATATATTGCAAACGCTGGGCAAATGTTAGGCCGCACATTTTTATAAGTTAATAATTATTTGTGGAATTTTATGCATTCAAAACTTTGAGTGGATTCCGCATATTCAAAATCATTATCAATTTTATAAAGCTGTAACTATTTTCAACATTTTTGAAAAACAAAGCCCCGCAATTACGGGGCTTCATCTATTGCACTTATCAATTTTATTTTCGCAAATATTTTGCCTGTGGTATGATCACATTCGGGATATTGGTGCCTTTTTCATATATAAATATTTCGGCTCTTCGGTTAAGCCATGCCGTGTTAGGATTGGTATTGTCAGCAACCGGGTTTTCCTTGCCATAGAATCTTGATGTTAATCTTTCGGAAGCAACACCCCGGCTGTTCACGTAATTATATACTATTTCAGCCCTCTTTCTCGACAACATCAGGTTGTATTCGTTAGTACCTACATTATCAGTATAGCCTTTAATACTAACCATGAGGTTCTTATCGGCGCGAAGACGGCTTATTACTTTATCCAGCCTTGAAAATGCACTTGAGTTAAGGTCGTACTGGTTGAATTCAAAGTATATCACAAATTTTACCACCTCTTTTCCGTCAATTGAATCTATTTCAAAGTCATCCACACTGAAATCATCATAATTAAACACTTTCAATCCTTTTTTGCTCCCTCCTCCATTACTATTCGCACTCAGGTTATCATCATCAGGCGTAAACTCATCATCATACCCATCACTACCAGCTTTACCATTCTTGCCGTTTTTACCATTCAGGCCGTTCTTGCCATATTTTGCAGCAATGGCAGAGTCCATATTAATGGTAATATTCACATTGTTTACGATTGCATTCTTTAACGCTGATGTATCTTTTTTGTTCTGATTGTCTTTTTTGTTAAGGGCGTTTGCGTTCGCTACATCTTCGTCTTCCATTGGTTTCTTCTTCCTGAAATTAACAGGAACATAAGCGCCAATTGTATACAGTACTGTGCTGGCATTGTTTTTTGTTACGCCATACCCGTATGAAGCCTGGCCTAATATCATAACCCTTCTGGAATGAAATTTAACACCAACACCAACGGGTGCCGTTAAATAAGATTGGTCGTTGATAAGATCATGAATACCTACCGAGATATAAGGTTGTAGTTTATACCTGCCGGGCAACAAATGATAATAGGCAGTCAAATCAAGAACATTATATGTCTTTGGAGTTGTAGTACCCACAAGTACATCGGTACTGGTTACATGTCCGTATGCAAGACCGATATCGGCGCTTGCAGAAAACCTGCTGTTAATATTTTTATAGGCCGAAAGTAATCCTGCAATATTTCCCCTGTCGAGCATCGACAAATTGTTTGCATTACTTTGATATCCGAAGTGATTCTTTTCAAGCATACCATAATCCTGGTATTGAAATTTGAATAATGGAGAAATAAACCATCGGCTATCAAAATCCTGGTTAGAGCCAACCTGGGCAGGATCTGATTTATCTACTACCAGTTTCATATCGCCCGAATTTTTAGAAGCGCTGGTGTCTTTTTCCTGGGCTATACTGGCGTCCTTCAACAATGGCGCACTTGTATCTTTTGCCAAAGACGAATTGGTATCTCGTATTGAAGACAAACTGCTATCTTTCAAAAGCAGCGACGAATCTTTTAAAGTGGTATCGGCATTGGGTTTAAATGAAGTGTCGGATACTTTGCCAAAAGTAGTGTCGAAAAGTATTTTTGGCGGGTTTAGGTCGAGTGTATCCTGTGCAAACAGCATATGCGAAGCCAGCAACATGCAGGCTGCGCATAGCAGCAACTTACTCATGGGTCGTAATTTTAAATTTTTCATTAGCATGGACAGATTATAAACCTTGACAAAGATATTGGATCTTAGAAATCTATTCGCAGCGCCAACTCAAGACCATTACGTCTGAAGCCTGCTGCATTAATACTCGAAACATTTATATCGTACAATAATGCGAATATTAACTTTTGATATCTCAATTCTACATTTGGCACCAGTGCATCGTCGTATCTGTAACCAAGGCCAAACCCTACTGCCGCACCCCCCTGAACTGATTGCAGATATTTTAAATATGACAGGTTGAAATAATGTCTGTACGCAGGGCCCTGCCAGTTCATGATCATACTAAGTGCAACTTCGTCTTCAGAGGAAGTTATGTATTTATAACCTCCCTGAATTCCTATCCCCATTTTTAAACGTAAAGAATCAGATTTTAGTTTATCAACATAAGGTTTATTCACCTGAAGTGCTGATAATCCCAGGTACCATTTATTGTGTCTTGAGTTGCTGAATACAGAAATACCGGAGTTGATATTATAATGATTATATGACCATCCGCTTGCCAGCGGATCATTGGTGGCCCCATTTTCAATAGGTCCGTAATTATCATATTGATCGCCGAAAGGATTATTAACTCCATTCAAATTAAGCCTGCTTTGATAATATGCCGCCTGAAAACCTGCACTAAAATAAGTTTCGTTGCGCCCGATCGGTACGGCATAAGAAAGACCCAATAAACCCAATGTATTATTTAAAATGCCTTGGTTTGATTTATCAGAAGCAGCGCCTGCACTGATGCTAAAATAACCTGAATTTCTTTTGTCTTTTGCCGCTTTAGATAATAAAGGCATATCAAACATTGCGCTAACACTATTATAAGCAATAGCACCGGCGTACTGAACATTCCTGTAATTCAGTTTCAGGCTGTTCATCTTATCCGTTTTGAGGGATTGATTATACCATATCGTCATATCCTGTACGCGAGAGAAATTAATTTCCTGTGCACCGGCTACGCCTGCAACAAAAAAAAGGGTCAGTATTAAACAAGCTCTTCTCATCTGGATATAAGATTTACAATTTTATTAGATGCTCCATAGTCAATCATTTATGTTTCTTTCTAAATTTTTTCAAAACAGCAATCGCCATTACTGTCACCATTCAATTTTCTATGTTTTATACACTATATAGAAACCTGTACAGCGTATCATAAACTTTAATCACCATTACACATACATTCTTGTTTACTCCTGTCAACTATCGCACCAGCGATACCATTCCTTTCTGCACTACCCTGTTACCCTGGTTATCTACACCTTCTGCAATCCACAAATATGTTTCTACTGGTTGTGGAACACCTTTGAAAGTTCCATCCCATCCTGTTCCCGGGTCTTCAGTGGTGAAAATGATATTCCCCCACCTATTATATACCGTGAAATAATGGAAATTTGATATACCGACTAAAATAGGTTTGAGCACGTCATTTTGACCATCACCATTAGGTGTAAAAACCCTCGGCACATAAATATTTACAGGCATGAATTGTACCCTTGCAGGGCTACCGTGTATAATACTGGTATTATTAACTTGGGCAGTGATTAGCACATATCCAGCCTTTGTACTTGTAATTTCGATAATTGCATCGCCATTTGCATCCGTTGTTACAGGTTGGGTAGTAATAATAGTAGCACTTCCGGAATCAACGGCAAACACTACACTTAAATTCGGTAATGCAATGCCATTCTGATCAACAATGTGAGCTTTCACACTGGTTACAGACTGACCATCTGCCACTGCTTTGCCTATCAGAACCATCAGGTATGTACTGTCATTATTAATATCAGGTGAGTCTACAAATGTAACCGTCGCCGGGCTACCGTTTGTTATATTATTGCCATTTACTGTGGCCGTTATATTTACGTTTCCGGCAATAGTACTGGTTAGCGCAATTACCGCATCGCCATTTGCATCCGTAGTTACTGTCGCACTGCCCACAAATGTCCCGGTCCCGCTTGCGATCGCAAATGTTACTGAGGCATTAGCAACAGGATTACCGTTTGCATCAACAATATGTGCTTTCACGCTATCAGTTGCTACGCCATTTGCTACCGCGTTTGTAGCCACTACTATCAATTTAGTCTGATTATTCGATGTATTTGGCGTACCAGCCACGAACTGTACTGTTGCCGGACTGCCATTGGTTATATTATTACCATTTACTATAGCGGTGATACCAACATTTCCTGCAACTGTACTGGTCAATGTGATTACTGCATCGCCATTTACATCCGTAGTTACTGTTGCACTGCCCACAAATGTCC
>Ga0335069_10000346_pt1 | contig 79335 bp, 78 predicted proteins | sample Lox_Sample_11_FD_206714 | JGI IMG/M metagenome (GOLD analysis project Ga0335069, IMG submission 206714) | Soil microbial communities from Loxahatchee National Wildlife Refuge, Florida, United States - Lox_Sample_1.1 | ecosystem: Environmental > Terrestrial > Soil > Wetlands | place: USA... | reverse complement strand
TATACAGGTTAAGTTCTAACTACCCTAAATATTATTTAATTTTAATGTATACAGTGTCTACTGGAATAGTATCCTGCAAGTTATAAACATTATACTCATAGTATACTTTATACTTAAGATTGGTACGGGAATGTATAATATTGTATACAGAATCTTTTTTAACAGAGTATAAAACTCCAATAAAAAGAAGCAATAAAGCAATCAAAAAAATATCTAACAGTTTCATATTATTTAAGTTTTAATTAGTTACAAAAGAAATACCAAAGAGTTAATCACCATTTATACTGTCCATTTAATCTGTACTAATTGGAATTATGCTATATATACTCTGCTATGAGGGCAGTTTAGTATATAATGTTGCTACCAATATCAGTTAAATAAGCACGTCTCATAACTAGGCTTGTATATGGTCTTGTGAATCTACTGGTCTGACCAAACCAGTTAGTTAACTCTAAGGTATTATTTATATATTGTAAGGTCTATCAGAATCAAATTGTATTATTTTATTTGAGTCTTTTTCTAACAGATCTTTAACAGTGCTAATGCCTTGATTTGAGTTATCTATAGCAATTAATTCTGTTTCACCTGGCAATAATTGTACTAAAGGATTTGATATATCTATTTGTACTTTACTATTACCTATTCCATGTCTAAAAGCTACCTTAGTTATATTACCATTAGGTAACTTAATTCCAAACGTTGTTGACATAATATATAGATTTAAATGTGAAATTGATTTATTAACCAAAAGGAAAAGGCCATACCAATTAAGGTACAGCCTTTCAATGTTACAATGTTTCTACAACATTTGCATCGGATGGATTATGCAAACACCAAATAGTTTTGGGTGTGCCTTCTTCATCTTCAACCAATAACTCTACAAACTCTTTATCCTTGGTAGAATCGTAGTTTTTACTTACTGATGCTACAGTAGAACCGTTAGCACTGACAAATAGTTTATCAGTTTTGGGGTTCTTCACAATATCCAGTTTATCAGCTTTGTGCAATTCCTTGAATGCAACAACGCTAAGTTTTTTCCCAAATTTCATGGCAATATGTTTTAAATTAGACATCCAAAGGCCCCAGTAGGAGCCCAATCAAAGCTGAGAGGAGGTGGTAAGTTGTAGTTAGTTTAAACATTCATCTATTTAAAAATTTTTTATAAAAAAATATTACATCTCATTTTCAATTACTTAAAAAAAATTATAAAAAATTTTTTTAGAATATTGATACTTTTTATTATAAGTAATATCGTCTAATTACCCGATATTTTAAATTATCGTGTTTTTACCCGATAAAGGAAAAGTATTTAAGAAATAGGTATCAAAGATAGTAAAATCAAGGAAAAAATTTTACAAGAAAAGAAAGTACCAAAGAAAAGAATTACATACTATTATTAAAGTAATATAATATAATATATTAAATAGTCTTTCTGCAATTGGGTCTTGCAAAGTTAATATATTTTTATAATATACGCAAGAAAAAAATGATTTATTTTTAGAAGATATAACATAAATTATTTTATTTAAAAATAATTAACAAAATATTTGGAAGTTATATTTTAATATATTATATTTGTATCATAAATAAATACATACAGATATGTTTATACTAAGAAGAATTACACAGGAAAAATTAGAGATCAACACATGTTTAGATATAGAATATGTGTTAATTCTAAAAGAAAAGAACCAAGAAGAGTTTAATGAAAGACTCAAAGCATGGGATGAAGAAGATAAAAAAAGTTGTTATGGATTAGTATGTTTTAATGATACTAATTTTATTATGCCTCTTTATGAAGACTCATCTTATTACATTATGACGAGCGATGGTAAAACATTTGCTAATATAAGTTATAAGTAACTTCCACTGTAAATAGTATTTACAGACTGACTCTAAAAGAGTTTAGCCCCATCTAAAGAATGGGGTTTTTATTTTATATGTTTTATAACATTTTGATTATTTAGAATATTGTTGTATATTTGTAGAGTTAAAATAAATAGATATGAGTAAAGAAAAAGATTTATTAAAAAAATTTATAGAGTGGGCAAAAACCTGTGGAGAAGAAGTCTGGTATATTTTTGATTATACCGATGAAGCAATAGAACAATTTTATAAAATAAAAAAGTATGAAAGAAAAAATAATTAGAATTACAGTAGAATCAGATTATGGTACTACTATCATTAAAGAAGTAGATGTAGATAGTGATATTGAAAATTTAATGCAAAATTGGAAAGAGATAGTTTTAGGATTAGGTTATCATCCAGAATGTGTAAATGAATATATTGATTAGTATGGAATTAAAAGATTTAAGAACAGGGGATGTACTTCTTTATAGAGACAGGAAATTTTTAAGTAAGGCGATACAATGGTTTGAAAAATGTAAATGGAGTCACACAAGTTTAGTAATAAATATTTGGGATACTAACTTTACAGAAGAAGCAGAGATAGAAGGACTAGTAATTAATAAAATTGAGGATTCTATAAAGGGAAATGAAATATTATTATTAAGACCTAAGTTTAATTATGATTCTATTGAGTTAAGTAAACAAGTAATATCTATGGCAGGTAAACATAGATATAATTTTTTTAAGTTAATTATAGTTCAAATTATATGGCAAGTGTTTCATATATGGGTAGGAAAAGTAGATACTAATGATAAACTTCGTAGAGTTATATGTGGAGAGTTTGTTGCTTATGTCTATCATATATTATCTAAAGATATATTATTTAAAGATTGGTATGAGGCAACTCCTAAGAGTTTATTTGAATCTGATTTATTTGAACATTATAATTTAACTAATTAGTATGAGACCACCAAAACCTTTAAAAGTAGAATTCGTAGATAAGAGTACTATGAAGAGAGTTGATGAACTATGGAATATAGTTGTTCAATTCAATGACGAAACAAGTGAGTTAACTGCATGGTTAATTAATAGTAATCCTGAATTAGATAAACAATTAGAAATAAGAGTTAAGGATGAATAACATTCTTCAAATATTAATAGTATTAACAGGAGTTCCTGCTATATGGTTGGTGAATAGAAAAGAAAAATGGAGTAAATGGGGATGTGTATTTGGATTAACAGGACAACCAATCTGGTTATATTTAACTTATAAAAATGGACAGTGGGGGATGTTTGGGTTAAGTATGATATATACTTATAGTTGGATGCAGGGAATTTATTTTAATTTTATAAAGAAATGATACAACATATTATACCAGAAGATGGGTACAACCATATAGAAGATTTAGGATGTTATTGTAATCCATCTGTAACTATTGCAGAAGGAGAGGAAATAATTTATCATAATTTTTTAAAGAAATTACTGAGTAATCAAACTAGTATTGATGATGAATTCCAAGAAATTATAAATAAAGAATTTTGGAATTTAATATAATTTGTTTATATTTGTAGAATGAAAGAAATTAATGAATTAACTAAAGAAGAATTTGACAAAGAATTTAATGAGAGAATGCCAAAGATTCCTTTGGAACAGCAGTTGACTAAGGAAGTATTTCTACAGATATTAGTAATGAAAGGAATATTAAGACTTGATAAATTTATAGAATTTTTAAATCCAACTTATAATGAACATACCGAAAAGATTTAAATTATTTGGTTCCACTATAGATATAGTTTGGGATAATGAGAAGATGAATTATGGAAAGAATTATGGAGAATCTACTTATGGACAGAATTTAATTTTCTTAGCTACTACTCAAGGTATAGAACCTTTACCAGAAGATAAGATAATGGATGTTTTCTATCATGAAAAAGTGCACATGATTTTAGATTATATGAAAGAATATAAATTATCATGTAATGAAAAGTTTGTGGATATATTTGCTAAATTATTAAGACAATCAGATATAACAGCAGAGTATGAAGACACAGGAAGATAAGATTGAGTATTTAAGAAGATTACTAAATGTATATCTAAAGTTTAATAGACACTACTCTAAAGTAGATCTTATAATTTCTGGTAAAGACTTTATGGTTATATGGAGTCAACCTAAAAATAATTATTATTCATTTGAGGATATTACTGTTCCTTTACAAGATTTAGATAAAAGAATTGAAAGTTATAGGCACAAAGTTATGTATGCCTTTAAAACACGTAACAACAAAAAATAATAGACAATATGACAGAAGTTGATAATGGTATAGAAATTGATGACAAAGTGTTGGAAGATAATCCTAAAGAAAAACTAAGTAGAGAAGACTTAAATTTAATCTTTTGTGGCATCAGGCCAAAGAACTTAGGATATGAAGAATTTAAGATGATGAGATCCTGGATGAATAGATTGAATAGAAAACATTTAAAGGGGTATTTATTTCATAGTAGTACTACTGTAATGGCTAAAAATGATAAAGGAGAAGATATTGAAGTAAGAGTACCTAAAGGAAAAGGAATAACTTATATTAAAAATAAAAAGGAGAAATAATATGTCAATATGTAATTGTATATTAGCAGGAACTAGTGCTTGTAGATGTTGTTTAAATAACCCAGAATCATGGAGTAATTACTGGAATTTTTGGAGTATGCCTTATATTACTACAACAACAGATTGGAAAATCTACAACCTAGAAACACATGAATTAGTTGAAAAGAAAGAAGCCAAAATTACTAGAGTTAAAGAACAGATTTCTATTTTAGAAAGAGAAATTAAACTAGGTAATTTATGGATTAAAGAATATAAAGATAGTATTTGTAAGGAAACTGAAACTAATAAGGAAAAAGAAATTAAAATTGCTGAGTTAAAACAAGAATTGGAACAACTGGAGAAAGAGAATCCTAAGTAAAACTTAGGATTTTTCTTTTTATTTAAAATAAATTTGGAAATATCAGATTTATTTCGTATGTTTGAATCGGAAAATACAAGACTATGGATAAAGGTATTACAATACCAATAAAGACAAAAAATTATTGGAGAGATTTAGTAGAAATATTTGATTTCATTCCACCCTTCTCAGAGTTAAGACCTAGGGGAAAAGATGTGTTGGCTTTACTATTTGAGAAACATTATAAATATATAAATCTCCCAGAAAGGGAAAGAAATAGATTAATCTTTGATTATGATACTTACCAGGAAATAGCTGATAAATTATCTACAGAAAATTATCCTATGAATAGGCAAGGTATTTTAAGTCTTATAACTTACTTAAGAAGTAAAAACTTTGTAATTGAAGACCAATATGGACACAGTTGTTTAAATAAGAAACTAATTATACCAGTTTCAATGAAAATAACATTCAACTTAATTCCAAATGATACAACTAACGGAACTTGATCCTTGTGATATTAAATATACTTACTTCAATACTACTGAAGAGTTAGTGAATTATGTATCTGAAACAACTAAATTGTTTCAAAAGAATAATAGATACACAGTTGTATTAGAAGTAATACCAAACAGGAATCAAGTAAAAACAGTAACTTATGATAATTATATATGGATAACAGAAGGAAAGTATCTCAGTTTAAACTAGATGGAACTTTTGTAAAAGAGTATGACAGTATCGCTAATGCTGCCAGAGTTATGGGTTGTAATGAAAGTACGATAAGAAGAGCTATAAATTTAGAGAGAAGAAGTTTTGGATTTGTGTGGAAATTTAACGATGAATATAATAGTGGAAAAGTAATTTGGAAAGAGTCAAGAAGAGTTGGTAAAAATATTACAAATAAACCTAAGATACTATTACTTGATATTGAAACGGCTCCAATAAAAGCTTATGTGTGGAGACTTTGGAAACAAGATATTTCTTTACCACAAATAATTTCAGATTGGTTTATGCTTACGTGGAGTGCGAAATGGTTAGGAGAATCTACTATTTTATCTGAAAGACTTACTGGAGATGAGGCAAAATCTGAAAATGATAAAAGAATTGTGAAGAAACTTTGGTCATTATTAGATGATGCAGATATGGTTATCGCGCATAATGGTAATACTTTTGATATACCTAAAATTAATTCAAGATTTTTAGTGACCGGATTATCTTCCCCATCAAGTTACAAACAAATAGATACAAAGATAATAGCAAAGAATCAATTTGGGTTTAGTAGTAATAAACTGCAACATCTTGCTAATCTTCTAGGTATAGAAGGTAAGTATGATACAGATTTTGAATTATGGGTTAAATGTTTACAAGGAGATGAAGAGTCCTTAGAATATATGGAACTTTATAATAAACATGACGTAGAAGTTTTAGAAGATGTGTTTATTAAGTTAAGACCTTTTGCCAAAGGATTACCAAACCTAGATCTTTATTTTGATGATAATTTACCACACTGTCCTTCCTGTGGAAGCCAAAATTTAATGATAGAAGTTGATAAGAAGTTTTATACTCAGGCAGTACAGTACCAACTTTACAGATGTAAAGACTGTGGTAGTTTAAGTAGAGCCAAACAAGGAGATAAATTTATAAATAAGAAAGTAATTTCAGCAATACCAAGATAAGTAATATTATGAAAACACAATATTGTGTAGCATGTGATATAGAGAATAAAAAGGTTAAAGCTACTAAAGTAGTAGATAATGTTCCCTTATGTGATACACATAGCAAAATATATTCTATAGAACTTGATCCTATAATACATGAAGATAAAAGTAACAAAAAGGAATAATGTAATTCCTTTAAATACTATTAGAAATGTTATTAATGAAACACATGAGTTTTATGTGGTTCTTTATAATAAAGAGAAAGTATATATATTAAAGAGTTTTTGTATAGTACTTTGTGAATAATATTATGGTATGAGACATGAGAAGACAAGACAATCTATAATCAATGTATCAAATACTCATAAGATTCCTAGAGGAGAAGTTCTAGATATTATAAATAGTATCTTTGAATTCCAGGTAGAATCTATGAGAAATGATACAGATGGAACAAAGGATATATTCCCCACATTAAGAATTCCTTATTGGGGAATATTTTATGTTCCTAAAGATTTAAGAAAGAAATTAAAAGAATATTATATTAAAAAGAATGCAACTATTTCAACTGAAGAATTACAAACTGGAGATACAACCGGAAGCTTATAGTCTTACTCCATTTAAGAAAATATGGGATAGGGATAAATCTAAGGATAAAGATGTAGCTTTAAAAGAGTTAGCTTATGTTTTCTTTATGTGCGATTTTAAATCAGACTTTAGTAATATTTTAGATGAAATAGAAAGGTCTATAGAAGTAATAAAATACACTGATTTAAATAAATCTTGGAAACCAGATAAAATTGTTTTAGATGCTGTAGAGTTCTATAGAGAAAGAAATAGAAGTGTTGCCTTACAATTATTAGAAGATGCTAGAAATGGTATAAGCAAACTCAGTACTTATATACGAGATATTAATTTTAATGAAGTTGAGATTAATGAAAAGACTGGGGATATAAAACCCAAGCACGACATAAAGAAATATGCCGATACTATAAAACAAGTACCTGCAATATTAGCTGCTCTAAAAGAGTTAGAAGATGAGGTAAAGAAAGAAATGGATGCTGGTAATACTCTTAGAGCTGGTAGAAAGAAAGGAATGTACGTAGATTAATGGATATAATTGTAAACAAATATAATACTCCAATTACTGAAGAACTGTTGTCAACTATAGACAGTAGATCTAAAGGAGAATTTATGGAGTGTTTAGAAAAGATATTACTTATTAAAAACTTAACTTCTACTAAAAGACGTAAGGTTAAAGATATGCCTAAAGATAAGTTGGGAAGAGTTATAGTAGATTTAGAGAATCCTCATATATTGGAAGATATGGATTATTTTAGACCTGCTGCTCTATACTATAAAAAACATGGAGTTTACACACATCTTTACCCAAACACTAATCCTAATAGTGATTACAGAAAGTTTTGGGATGAAGAGAGAAGAAGATGTTTAGAAGGTTATGTTAGAGATGATGGAGAGTGGATTCCTGGATATTATTATCATTATCTGAACTATACTAGAATACAATTAGTGAGAGTAATAGAAGGTGCCAGATCTGATCGTATAGAAGATTTTCCTGATGTTTGGGATGGGGATTATTGGTTTTTTCATTATGTAGAAGATGCTGAAGCTAATGGAAAACATGGAAATGTACTCAAGACCAGAGGAAGAGGGTATTCCTATAAAGGAGGATCTATGGCTGATAGAAACTATCACCATATAAAAAGAAGTAAAACTTTTCTTTTTGCGTCAGAGTCAGAGTTTCTTATTAGAGATGGTATTATGTCTAAAGCTATAGATTGTATAAATTTTGTAGATGATAATACTCCGTTTACTCAACCTAGAGAGTATAAAGATACAGAAATGTATAAGAAAGCATCTTATAAAGATATTGAACTCAGAACTGAAAAAGGTATGATGAGTGAGGTATTTGCTATAACTTGTAAAGATGATCCAAGTAAAGGACGTGGTAAGAGGGGGAAACTATTAGATTTTGATGAATCTGGAGATTTTCCAGGGTTAGAAACTACTTGGGGTATTGCAAGAAAATCTGTAGAACAGGGAAGATTTGTATTTGGGTTTATGTTAGCAACAGGTACTGGTGGTACTATAGGAGCTAATTTTGAAGCTGCCTTAAAGTTTTTTTATAGTCCTAGAGGTTATGGTATAAAACCATTAAGAAATGTCTATGATAAGCTTAATGGGGTAGGAGAATGTTCCTTTTTTGTGCCTGAGTATTTAAATAGATCTGGTTGTTATGATAAAGATGGAAATAGTGATGTTATAAAAGCATTAATAGAAATAATGATACAGAGGGAAACTGTACGTAAAGGTACTACAGATCCCAATGCATTAGTACAGGAAAAAGCTGAAAGTCCAATTACTCCTCAGGAAGCTGTAATGAGGAGAGAAGGTTCTATATTTCCAGTATTAGATTTAAAAGAATATCTATCGGATATAATGCCAAATATTGTACACTTTACCAGAGTACATAATATAGGTAATTTAATTATAACCCCATCTAATGGTATAGAATTTAGACCAGATCCTATCTTATTACCTATAAGGGATTATCCATTAAAAGATAATACAGATAAAACTGGAGCATTAGAAATATTTGAAATGCCTATAAAGAATAGTGAAGGTATAACATCAAGATTTAGATATATAGCTGGAATTGACCCAATTGATGATGACTCTGGTGTGAGTACAGATTCTTTGCCATCTATATTTATATTTGATAGACTAACAGATAGGATTGTAGCGGAATATACGGGAAGACCAAGAACAGCTAATGAGTTTTTTGAGATATGTAGGAGATTGTTATTATTTTATGGAGCTACTGCTAATTATGAAAATAATAAAAAGGGGTTATTTAGTTATTTTGACCATCATAATTGTCTACATTTATTATGTGATACCCCTCAAATATTAAAGGATATGGATTATGCTAAAGGATCTTTAACTGGTAATAGAGCTAAAGGTACTAATGCTAGTGCTCAAGTTAATGCTTGGGGAAGAAGATTACAAGCAGATTGGTTAGTAAGTTCTGCTTATGGGGAAGAAGAAACTGGTAAGTTAAATCTGCATAAAATAAGAAGTATAGGATATTTAAATGAACTTATTTGTTGGAATCCAGATGGAAACTTCGATAGAGTTTCTTCTATGATTATGCTTATGATCTATAGAGAAGACTTAGCTAAATATGAAGTAAGAAAAATGCAAGAGAAAGTAAAAACTTTAGCAGATAGTGATTTTTTTAATAGAATGTATAAACCTATTTATAATGACCAAGACAAATATTTTAGTTATAATAAACAAAAATATTCACCAACTAATAATTAATTGTGAAAATTAAGTAATAATTTTACCTGATAATAATTTATAATGGAAACTTATATTCAAAAGAGTCCTACATATTTTCCATACCATAGTAGATCTGATAATCAAAAATATGCTAATGACCAAAAGTATTTTAGAGACTGCATAGAAGCAGGTATAAATATACTTTGGTGGAATCAGAGTAGTTTTACAAATATACGTGCATCCAGGAGAGAAAAAATAATTAACTCAAATCTTATTAATGGTATTCTTGACAGAGCTGAAATGGAATCTGTTATGAACCCTTTAAAACTTAATGGAGATTTTGAATTTCCATCTACTTACAAGAATTATCCTATTATAAATAAAAACCTTGAAATACTTTTTGGGGAAGAAAGAAAAAGAAATTTCATTCCGGTTACTACAGTTGTTAATGAAGATGTTGTAAATGAGAAATTGGAAACTGTACAAAAGGAATTTGATTCCTGGGCATTACAAAGATTAGTAGCAGATAACTTTGATAAAAAACAAACTGAAAAAGAATTAGGAGATTTTAATAAGTGGAGATTAGATTATAGAACCAGACATGAAAGAATGGTTCAACAACTTATTGATTGGGGATTTGAAACTAAATTCTTTAAAGAAACATTTAGTAGAGGATTTGAAGATTTAGAGATACAAGGAGAAGAAATATATATTACAGATATACTTGGTGGGGAACCAGTACTCGAAAGAATAGATCCCAAATTTGTGCATACTTTAAGAAGTGGTACATCCCAAGATATAGAAGATGCTGACGCTATTATTATAGATCAGTTTTTCCCTGTAGGAGAAGTTATTGACAGATACCACGAATATTTAACAGATCAAGATATACAAGATTTAGAGGAACACCACTCTGTAAGTAAGGGGGGTATAGTTAATTCTTTGTATAACTATCCAGTTAATTTCGGGGAAAGTATGCTGGGGCAAGGATTTACTGCTGAAGGAGATCCTGAAGATATATTATATGCAAGTAGAAGTTTAACGTCAGCATTTGGTGGTTATTATGATGCTGAAGGTAATGTTAGGGTAATAAGAGTTCTCTGGAGAGGTATGAGAAAAATAGGAGTATTAACCTATTTTGATAAAGATAGGAATGAACTTAAAAAGTTTGTCCCAGAACAATATAAACCTAATAAAGATAAAGGAGAAAATGTAAAGTGGATTTGGATTTCTGAATGGTATGAAGGTACTAAAATAGGGTATGATAAATATGCTAAAATGCAAGTACTTCCATTTCAGAGTAGACATAGAGATAATCCATCTATATGTAGTCCTGGTATTGTAGGTACTGCTATAAATTTAGCTGGTAATAAATCTAAATCTATAGTAAGTATGGCTAAGCAATATCAATATGCTTATAATGCTTATATGTATAGACTACAACATTTTCTTATAAAATCTGTTGGTAAAATTGGTATATTACCATTACATTTATTACCTGCTGATTGGCCGATGGATAAGATAATGTATTATGCTACTCAATTAGGATGGATACCTTATGATGCTTTTAACGAGGGGAATAAAGGTGTAGCTACAGGTAAATTAGCTGGTAGTATGCAGAATGTTCCTACAGAAATTGATATGAGTTTTGGTGCTGAAATACAAACTCATATTCAAATGTTGGAACTTATTAAAAGAGAATGTGATGAATTAATGGGAATCACACCACAAAGACGTGGAGCTGTAGATAATAGAGAAACTAAAGGTGGAGTAGAAATAGCAGTAACTCAAAGTAGTTTAAGTACAGAGAGACAATTTGCTATACATAATTATACTAGAATAAAAGCTTTAAGGGCATTTGTAGAAACTTGTAAAATAGCTTGGAAAGGTAAATCCTTTACTAAACAGTATGTTTTAGATGATGGTAGTTTAGCAGTATTAGATTTTGATGGAGATGTGTTTGCAGAAACAGAATATAATATTAGTACAAATGATAATGCTGAAGATCAACAAATGTTACAAAATCTTAGAAGTAATATAGACAGATTACTTCAAAATGGAACTCCTCTATCTATTATAATGGATTTAGGAAGAACTAAAGATCCTGGGGTGTTACAAAAGAAAATTGAAGCTTGGGAACAAAAGAAACAAGAAATGGATCAACAAACTCAAGAACAGGAAATGCAAAAGACTCAAATGGAGTTAGATCAAAGAAAAGCAGAATACGATGCAAAAATGCAACTTGAGTATGAAAAATTAGATAGAGAAGATTTAAATAAACAATTAGATAGAGAAGTAGATTTACAGAAAGCTCAAATACAAGCATTGGGATTTGATGTTAATAAGGATGAGAATGCCAATAATATCCCTGATGTATTAGAGCAAGGTAAACTATTTTTAGAACAAAGCAAACATTCTTATGAAACTGCCTTTAAAAATAAGGAATTACAACTTAAAGAAAAAGAGCAGAAGGATAATGTAGATTTAAAGAAAAAAGAATTAAAATTAAGAGAAAAAGATATAAATACTAAACTTAAAATTGCAAAAACTAATAGAAATAAATACTCAAAGTAATAACTTAAATTTATTATATTATGAAAGATGAGATGTTGGATAATAGTCCATTTATTTTTATAAAGGGTGGAATAGAGAACGAAGATATAGATAAATTAATAGAGAAATTATCTGTTATACCTACTTCTGATATGATTACTACAGTATATTTTTCTTGCGAAGGGGGCCCAGATATTTATGCTGAAGTTGTAATAGATATTCTTAATAATAATAAAAACTTAGTGGAGTTAGTAGCTTATGGTGTATTGGCTTCCAATGGATTAGAAATATTTAGAAACTTTAAAGGGAAGAAGAAATTATTACCTACAGTTTTGGGTATGATTCACAATGGAGATTTTCCTATGTCTATTAGAAATAGTATGAATAAATTCTCTGAAGAAGTATTGCTAAAAGAATATATAGAGATTAAAAATAAAAAAGTAATATCTTATTATTCTAAGTTTCTAACAAAAGAAGAGTTAGAAGTTATAGAAAAAGGTGGGGATGTTTGGCTTAATTATGAAAGACTAAAAGAAATTTTTAAAGTATGAAACAAGTAAGTTCAAAAATAGAAGGTCTTATAAATGACCAGATAAAAAGAGAGTATAATAATTCAATGTTATATCAAGCCATGTCTGAATGGTTAAACTATAATGGATGGTTTGGTGGAGCGGAATTATATGCTAAACATTCAGAAGAAGAAAGAGGTCATGGTATAAGATTCGCTAACTATTTGCAAGATAGAGATGCACTTCCTATAACTCCTTCTCCAGAATTACCCCAAAGAGATTTTAAAGATATAGAAGATATTCTTAATAAAACTTATGAAAAGGAATTAGATACTACTAAGAATATAGTTAATATTGCTAAGGTAAGTATAGATGAAGGAGATTTAGTTACATACCAAGCTTTAAATTGGTTTATTAATGAACAAATTTCAGAAGAATCTGATGCATTATTCTGGATTGATAAAGTTGAAATGTATAAAGAAACTAATAAACCTTTAGGAGACTTAGATAAAGAATTTAAACACAAATCTAAAAAATTTAAATAAAATGGATTTTATTAAAAATTTAGCAGTTAATTGGACTGCTGGAAATCCAGTTTTACCAGATGAAGTATTTGGTGTAGAAACTGATACTAATAGAGTTAAGTTAGGAGATGGGACAACTCGTTGGAATTCTCTAAGTTATTTTGGAGAGGGAGGAGTAGTAACTCTTCCAGCAGTAGGAACTTTAACAACAGGTTCAAATGCAATAGATTTAACGAATGCTTATGGTAAAGAATACCATCCTTATGATATGGCTTCAGGAGCATTAACTTTAACAGTTGCACCTGGAAGTATTGAAAGAGGTAAGGCTTATTTTATTTGTATAGGCAATGAATCTACCTTACCTAATTTAAATGCATTCACTCCAAATCCTAAATCAGATATTTTTGATCCAACAAATGGTAATAGAAATTTGATTGAATTTGAAGTAATCAGTGGAATTTTTTTTTATAATATAACATGCTTAGATATTTAAATATGAAAAAATTATTATTATTATTATTAGGATTATTTATTTTATATGGAATAAATAATTCACAACAGCAAACATTGAATCCAAATGTTGCTAATCCAGGAAGTACAGCTAATTTACGAGAAGTAAGAAGAGTTTTAAATCATAATGATAGTTTATTGTTTTTAAATGGTGGAAATGTTTCAAGTATAACCAAGCAATTTTTAGATACTATAACATTTTCGAATTTAATAACAAATTATGGCTCAGTTATAGTTAATAAAGATTCAATTGTTAGATTAGATACTGTTGGTAAGCATATTGGCAATGGTGCTATAATTAGATTTATTGGTGATGGAGAGCATTATTTATCGTTGTCTGGTTTTGTTAATTATGACATAATTAATTTCGATAATACTCTTAATATGGAAAATATTTTTGTTTTCTCGTATGATGGGAGATTTTTTAACTATCGGATTATTCAACAACGCCTTACAACTGAAAATACTGCACCAGTTGCTTCGGGGGTAAAAATTACAGGAAATAATAATTATGGCGATACACTAAGAGGCCATTATATTTATTCTGATAATGATGGAGATGTAATTGGAACTCCTACTTATTCATGGACTGAATCATCAACATCAGGGGGTAGTTATACTGCCATAACTGGGGCTACCACTAATTTATATATACCAACTATAGCAGATGTTAATAAATTTATAAAATTTAATGTTACTCCTACAGCTTTAACAGGAATTTCGCCTGGTTATCAGACTTCAAGTTCTTATGTGCAAATATCGAACAATGATCCTGATGCTACTGCATATTTAACTGCTGCGGGAATTCCTAATGATGCAACTGTTTATTATCCAAGTACAGCTCAGCAAATAACGGGAGCAGAAATATGGACAGCCGTCAATAATTTTTTTGTAGGAGTAAAACTAGATACGCTTTATACTAAAATTGCAGCAATGTATTTAATTATTGGCGGTACTGCATCTTCAGATAAATGGAATGCGAAAGATCCACGAGATCTGGATGAAGCTTATAGAATAACTTTTAATGGTTCTATTACCCATAGCGCATTAGGAATGGTAGGAACAAGTTCAGGATATGGAAATACACATTTTACATTTAATTCGACAGATACAGTCGGAGGACTTTTCTATTATTGCCAGACTGTAAATGTAAATGCTGGTGAGCAAGTCGATATGGGGACAAAAGGAACTAAATATTTTCAAATGGGTACAGGGAGATACACTACGAATTGGCTTGCGTGTCCTTTTACAACTGTGGCATTACAAGGAACTCAAATTTCTCCGGGTTATTTTTCTATTTCAAGATATAATACATCATCAACAGGTGGAACTATTATTGCTTCAAATGGAGGGTACTATACTACTTCTGTGACGGCTCCTTATGTTTCTCCAACTCCTACGTATCCAGTTTATATTTTAGCTAATGATAATGCCAATACTGCTGAAAATTTTACTTTAAACAGAGATGCTTTTTTTGCTATTTGGAGAACAGCTTTACAAAATTATCACATAAATAAATTTTATTTACGCGTAAATGCTTTAGAAACTGCTTTACATAGAAATCCGTTTTAATATGAAAATTATATTTTTTTTATTATTATCTATATGCGGGGATTTAATGTCTCAGACTTTTCACGTTTCGTTAAAAAATAGGGAAATTTTTAATTATTATGTCTCAAATAATGGAAGTGATAATAATCCTGGAACAAAAAGTCTTCCTTTTCAAACAATAAATAAGGCAATAACTACAGTTCAATCTAATCAAAGTATTGGGTTGGAAAGGGGCAGTGTTTTTCAGGATACCATAAGTTTTTATTCAAAGAATAATATTTCGATTGGGGCCTATGGAATTGGTGCAAATCCCGTTGTTAATTTATTTAAAACAATTATAGGATGGACAAATGCTGGGAATATTTGGCATGTTCAAGATAGTCATTTTCCACCAGAAATAACCACTGTATTTTTTGGCTCAACGCGAGGAATCTTAGCCAGATACCCAAAAATTAATTATAAATCTGCAACAGGTGGAACAGTATATTCATTAATTGCAAATGATACGAGTGCCAGAGCCGATAATTACTGGAATGGTTGTGAATTAGTAACAGCACCATTTACATGGTATATTAAGGTAATCAGATGTACAACTTATAGTAATAAAACTTTTAATTTTTGGGCCAATGATACTAATTCTTATCACAATTTTGATGGAACAATTTATGCAGGATTAACTCCCGGACATGGATATTATGGTGCGTTTGGAGCGACTAATGGGACTCTTTATTTTATTCAAAATCATAAAAATTGCATTACAACAGCAAATGAATGGGCTTATGATTCAATTGCAAAAACTATTTATATTTATTCATCTGGTTCACCGAGTAACATTTCCGTAAGTTATTATAAACATGGTATTAAATTGGTTAATTGCAATAACATTGCTTTTAATAATATAAATTTTGCCGGAGCATCTGATAATACTATAGATGCATACAACTGTTCTCAAATTTCATTTAATAATTTAACCATATCCAATTCTGGTAGGCATGGATTTTTATTAGATTCATGCCAAAATATTGTCATAAAAAATGATTCAATTATAGATAGTAATAATCGTGCTATTTACTTGAGGACATCTCATAATGCATTGATTATGAATAATTATATAGATCGTTGTGATTCTATTATAGGTTGGGGGCGTTATGATATTACTTACGATGCAATGATGGGTATGATTGGACAAGGTATTTATATGCTTCGTTGTTATCTTATAGAATTATCCTACAATATAGTTAAAAATACAGGATATGCCGGCATTGAATTTTTAACAACCAATGCAGTTAATATTCATCATAATTATGTATGGAATTATGCTACAAATATGATAGATTGTGGGGGAATAAGGACATTTTATTGCAATTATTCTTATAATAATGTTTACCACAAGAATCCTTATAGTTTTAACTATTGCCAGATCAAAAATAATATAATTGACAGAATGCCTACTATTGCAATTTATAAGTATGGTATTTATTGCGATGAGGGTTCTTCATTTATTGATGCACAATATAATTATTCAACAAATTCACATTTTGCGGCAACCATTGAAGGGGATTCGCATATTATTAAAAATAATACTTTTATAACAACAGGGGTGGGCTCTGATAAAAATGTTGGATTATGGATTAATGGAAATCAAACTCCCTTAAGTGGGGGGAATAATGATGTTGAATATAATGATTTTATTTTACAATATGTTGATAATCCAGTATATGCTTATGATTTAGGAGCAGTGCGCGGAAGTAATATTTTTAACAATAATCGTTATTACTTACCATTTGGGCAGGCCCCTGCAAAAAATGACAGTATTTTTTATATGTCGCACAATACAGAAACAATGAGAGCACAAAATTTGCATTTCTGGACAGTTACAGACCAGACAACTTATAATTGGCATAGAACAAATGAACAAATAATAACTCCTTCGTTATGGGTGAATTCTACAAAAAGTAAAACCAATTACGTTTATCCACTTGTAAATTTTACAAGAAATAATAAGATTGTAAAATTGAGTGATATGCCACATAATGATTATATTAAATTGGATGGCACAACGCCAACCTATCCAATTACGATTGCACCTTATGAATGGTTGATACTGGTACGAACTGAACAATAAGATGTTTAACTTAAATAATTAATATTATGAAAAAAATAGGGTTCTTTGAAGAATCAGAAGGTGTAAAGAGTTCAACACGATTACAATCTTTTTTATTACTTATATTTTATTTTATACTTACCTTGTTTTGGTTATATAGTAAAAATCCTATTTCTGGGGATTTTATATTTTATTCTTTTATGATACTACTAGCTATATTTACCCCTAAATATTTACATAAATTAGCAGAATTAAAATCAGGATTAAAGGATGATAGTATAACTAAACCTAATTAATGTTTTTATAAATCTTATATAATAAATAATAGAATTACAATATATATATATTACAACAACTTAGAGATATAGGATTTACTTTATACTAATATATCTAGTGATAAATCAGAAGGTAAAACATCAGTATTTGATTGGGTATTGAATAAAATGCCATTTTTAAACAATACTTTACTTAGAATAGTAGTTGCATTTCTAGAGGTAATAATTTTATTATCTAAATTATAGTTTAAACTTTTAGTTATAATAAACTGAAATAATAACTTATTAAGTTGTTAAACTTTTAACTTATAGATATATTTGCTAACAAATAACAAGACAATATGGAAAGAGACACAATTGATTTTACAAACTTAATGGAAAATAATTCAGAAATTGGAACTGATATGTTTTCTTTAATGGAAGAACAGGTTCAACAAGGAGTTGAGTCTGGAGAAATAGAAAAGATAGATAAAACTGGAACTGAAGATGAGTTTCCAGAAGAAACTGAAGAAATAAAAGAAAAGCAAGATAATCCTGGAAAGGATGAAAAAGATGAAGAAGAGTTAGAGAAAGAACCTAAAGTTACAACTAAGGCTCCTCCTTCTACCAAAAATATTAAATCTTCTTCCAATGTCCATAGTCTTGTTTTCCAAAGTCTGGTAGAGGAGGAAGTCCTTAGTGAATTTAGTAAAGAAGATTTTGAAAAAAGAGTTGAAGAAGTAGGTACAGCAGAAGCAGTAAAAGAAGTATTTGCTAAAGAGGCTACTATTGCAAGACAAAGTGTAATAGAAGAACTTGAAGATGATGCTAAAGAATATGTAAGATTAAAAGATCTTGGTTTAGATACTGCAACAGCAACTTCTCTTATAGCTTCTAAAATTCAATACGATAGTATTAAAGAAGAAGATTTGTTAGGAGAAGATAAAGAAGATTTAAGAAAGAAAATAATTGCCCAAGATCTTTACAACTCTACAAACTTCTCTGAAGAAAAGATTAAAAAAGAAGTAGAGAGAATTGTTAAATCTGGAGAAGATATTGAAGAATCCAAACAATCTCTTAAAAATGTTAAAGAATTTACTAAAGAGCAAATTAAACAGGCTGAAAAGGCTAAAGTTGAAGAAGCTAAAGTAAAGGAAGAACAGAAGAAACAAATTGTAGCTAAATACACGGAATTTATTGATAAACTTGAAGAACCTATTCCTGGGGTAAAGATTAATAAGCAAACTAAAGATGCTTTAAAGAAAGATGTACTTTCAGGAAATATGTGGTCTTTAAGACAAAAAGATCCTATTAAATTTGATACTATGGTTGCTTATGCTATTAAAAATGGATTATTAGATGGAAAGTTTGATAAGCCTTTAGCAAAAGCTAAAACTAAAGCAACTGAAGAATTAGAAAATATCCTTAAAACTACACCAAGGAAAGGTGGTAATCCAGTAATGGATACAGAAGATGATGAATCAGGAAAGGGAACTTTAGACAGTCTGTTTGGTACAATTAATACAAGAAGATAAGCTTAATTATAAATAAATATGAAAATTGCGGTAACTCAAGTGACCAATCCCAAATACTGGGCTGGTTTTACAAAGTGGAACAATCTGGCCTATATAGGATACACTAAAGGGCCGGCAGTTCTATCACAAACTATTGATAATTTATATAGTATGGTTAACGGGGATGATAATCTCGTTGCTGTAGTAGATAAGTATCCTACTATCTATACAGATCAACCAGTATATAAATGGTACTTACGCGGTACATCTGAAAGAAATATTCCATTGGTAAAAGCTACCTATGGGTTATCAGAAACTGAAGTAAGTTCATCTACTACTGCTAAAGTAGGGGAAAACTTTCAACCATTCTATCTGTATTTTGCAGAAAAATGGTTTAGTGCTCCATCTGTTATAGCAGGGTTAAGACCTGAAGATTATCAGGTACGTATTATGGAAGATCCTACACAAGTTGGTTCTTATTGGAGGTATAAAGTTCAGGTTTACGGAAGTAGCCCAACATCTTACATGCCTGTAGAAGAATTACTAGCTGGTGTACCTTATGGATCACTTTATGCTCCTGTTGAAGAAGATATGTCATTGCGTGGTAGTGATATACATTTTGAAAGTATGTTTGAACTACAAAACTGGATCACTCATATTAGAAAAAGTGTGACTATTCCTTCTTCTATAATTGCTGCTGGTAAGAATATTCCTTTAGCTTTTAAATTCCAAGATGATAAAGGTAAAATTCAGGAAGCATGGATTAATAAATTAGAATGGGAATTCTACAAACAAGCTAAGAGAGATCAGGCAAGAGTTATTCTTTATGGTAAAAATACTGTAGGTCTTGATGGTACTACTCAAATCTTTGGTGAATCTGGTAATCCTGTTAAAGCTGGTTATGGTCTTTATGACCAAATGGCTGGTTCTAACTTAGGTTTTTACAATGTATTTAACTTAGATGGCTTTACAGATTTCTTAATGGGTATCTCTTATAACAAGTTAGATGAAAGTGATAGACGTTTCTTAGTAACAACTGGAGAATTTGGTATGTATCAATTCCATAAAGCTGTTGCCGCTAAAATGGCTACTTATGCTTGGTTAAGAAGTGACCATAACGTTCAAGTTGTTAATGGTAAAGTTAATGTAACTGAAGGACAAATAACTAAATTTGACTGGATCAATGGTATTACTATTGAAATGATGGTTGATAAGATGTTAGATAGTCCAGTAACCGCTGGTAAGATTTCTAATCCAAATGGTGGTTATATCAGTTCTTACATTTACAATATCTGGGATTTTGGTTCAGATAAAGGAGAACCTAATATTGCTAAAGTAGGTATTAAAGGTTGGGAAGAATTCATGGCTTATAGACCTGGATTCCGTGATCCTTATAGCCCAGGCGGACTAGGATCTGTACCACATCCTGTAGCTGATATGCAAGATGCTTACCAATTAAGTAAAATGTGTATAACTTCTGTCAGGATTAAAAATCCTTTACGTACAGGACGTTACATGCCATCTACTTATAAAGCACTTGGTTATTAATAAAAACTAAAAAGTAAAGGTGTAGAAATGCACCTTTACTTTATTTTATAAATTTAAATTAAAGTAAACTATGGAAAGTAAGAAAACTTGGACAATTGAGGAAGGAATTAAAAAAGGATTTTTAAAAAACAAGAAAGTGGCTTTAAAGCCAATTGATGGAAAAGATTTAACTCTTATTAAATCTAGTTCAAATTCAATACACAGTTTTATGTATGATGGGGCTATGTTTGAAAGATGTTTACCAATATCAGATAAAGGGTATTATTTTAATCCTTTTGAATCACCAGAAGAAAAAGAATTCTTTGAGAGTGTTATAGGTATAGATTTAACACCTAACAGTAATGACCCAAACTGTGTTTGGAATACAGGAAAAAGTAATCTAACCAGAGTAAAATTTGAAGTAGATGCTTCTATAAAATTAAATGGTTATATGTTAGACTTATCCATTCCTGAGGATATGATAAAGTATAAAATACTAAAGATGTGGCATGATATAGCTCCATCCTGGGAACAAAGATTAGACAAACAACATTATGTTTGGGCATTAAAAGATGGAGAATATGAAGATACATCTAAAAAGACTGCTGCTGAAGTATTAACTAAATGTTACACTGAATTTGGTAAACTACAAAGTAATATTGACAGAATGGTAGAATTCTTAAGATTATATCATTTAAGCAAAAAAGACTTTATAGAAGTACCTAAAAATATAACAAGTAATAGACTTGTTCAGGATATAGATGAAATAATATCTAAAGATAAAAAAGGATTTTTAGCCATTATAGATGATCCTGATAAGAAATACAAGATTCTTTTACTTAATGGAGTAACTGCTGGTGCAATAACAAAGAATGGGGTAGATAGTTATAATCTTCCTGGTGGAAGTAAATATACTATGGAAGAAATGATTAGTTATTTAGCTTTAGCAGAAAAGAATAAAGATAAGGATGATACTTATTTAATTCTTTTAGAAAGAATAGATTTGGCTAATGGAGTATATAATCCTATAGGAAAATCAACTAGTAAAAAAGTAGAAGCTGAATAATGACTAATACTGAGATGTTATATGAATTTAGACTTGGAGCAGATGTAATTGCTTCAGGAGCAGCACCTGGGTTCACAGATACTCAGGTGTATGCGTTACTTAATAGATCTCAGGATTATATTATAAAAGATTTATATAATGAAAAAAATTATCTCTTATTAGAAGAGATAGTAACTACAGATTCTGTAGCAGCAACTTACACAGGATCCAATAAAGTTTATTATAGGGCTTTACCAGCAGATTACTGGCTATACATAGACTCTTATTCTTCTTTAACTAGAACGGCAATGTCAGCAACAGGATTTATTCCTACACAATTTATATCATCTGCCCAACCATTAAAGAATTTTGTAGTATCAAGAGATAAAGCAACAGAAATATTATCTTCTGTATTTAATTCAAGTAGGATATTTAAAAATCCTAAATGTTATATAGAAGATAATAAATTAACAGTTTTAGGAGATGATTATACAACAATTACTAATATCTCTTTAATATATGTTAAAAAAAGAACAGATATAAGTTCTATTAATAATTGTGAATTGCAAGAAAGTTTACATAGAAGAATAGTAGATAAAGCTATAGATATATCAAAAGTTGTATTTAATATACAAGAAACCCAAAGTAGTAACTAATGAATGTATATGAGTTTTTATATGAATTTGATAAGTTAATTGAAACTGTAGATCCAAAGTTCAAGGAAGAACCTGTTGATACAGATACCAAACTTATAATGATAAATATAGCTCAAACAAGATATTTATATAATAAGTATCTTAATAAACCAACTTTTAAAGAAAATATAGAAAGTATACAGAAAAACTTCGGGGATTTAAGAAATTTAATTGTTTCAGAATTAATAACTCCAGATAGTATAACTACTGGGCCATTAACTGGAATAGGGTTTAGGGTAGGATTAACGGGTATATCTTTTTTACATTATATAAGATCAGATTCTTATGTAACAAGAACACAACCAATATCTGTAACAGGATGGACTAATAATATTGTTGGGGATAATTATAGTGATGTAGGTAAAATTACAAGTAATATTTATAATAAACCTATATTAAATGAACCAATAGTATATTTTGAAGGAAGTGATGTAATGCTGGTAATAGTAGATAGTTACACTACAGTTGATACAAATAGTGACAGTATAAGTTTAACTTACTTAAGAAGTCCTAAATATATGGGATTAACTGCATCAGGTAACACAACACTAACTTGTGAGTTACAAAACTATAACCATGAAGAAATGATAAGATTGGCTGTGGATATTTATTTAAAAGAGTATAAATATATGTTGCAAACTAAACAGAATTAATTATGACTGCTATAGAAATGCAATATAACTATGAAAATAGGATTAAGAACCACACTAAATTAGCTGGAATACATATTCCGTCTAATGAAGTAGAATTGTTCTTAAACCAAGCACAGGAATTAGTAACGAAGAAATATTTTGAACTAATTGAAAAAGATCCTAAAGCCAAGACATTTTTAACAAAATTGTTGAAAGCCAAAAGATATGATGCTACAGAAGGATACAATACAAATACTAATAGAGATTATGGTACTTATTTTGAATTACCAGTAGATCTTAAATATGTAGATGTAGAAGAAATTACAATTACAGATGGAACTACTCCTAGAAGGGTAAGGGTAAAATTTGTAACTGACCCGCATTATAATTTAAATGAAAAAAACCCATTTAAAAATCCTTATAAGGATATGGTATGGAGAATGAATTATGGTGTAGGAGAAACAGCATTACCTGCTGAAGCACATGAATTAATAATTCCACCAGGGTATTCTATAGTATATTATTATTTATATTATGTAAAATACCCTACAGCAATTAGTTTGGCTACAAATAACACATCTGAATTAGATTTAAGTTTACATGATGAAGTAATAGATACTGCTGTATTATTAACAGAAAAAGCATATAAACTTAACTCAAGTATACAACAAAGTGAATTAATAAAAGAAGGGGAATAACCCTATTGTTTAACTAAATATATTTTAAAAATGGCAACATTTAATGATGCAAGTCTATATCAATTTATAGGCAACGTAACAAGAAGTACCAATACCACTATTGCAACTCTTCCTGCGGGAGCAGTAGCTGTAATTGATGAAGAAGGTACTATTATAACTGAATCAGTTGTTGATGCAGTAGGATCAGGTAGTTATAATTTAACTAGCAATATCCGTATTGTTCAAAGAAGAGCTGATGGAACACTGATGTTTTCTCCTACATTTAGGGGTGAACAATTAGTAAGCAAAGAATATCAAACTGCTGTACAAGATGTAACACAAGTATCTTATTTAGGTGCTAATGCTGCTGGTACAATTGGTGGATTAGGTACAATTACTGCTGGTAAAGCTTATGTATTTGATCTTGAATTCTTACGTGGTTTAGGAGACACATATACTTCTCCTTATATTAAGAGTATGGCTTATCAGGCTACCTCAAGTGATACACAAGCAACTGTAGCTAAAGGTTTATTTGAATCTGCTAAGAGAAATCTTGATAGTAGAGTTCCTGAAGCTATAATTAGAACAGAACGTATTGCAACAGGTTCAGGTGGAACATCCACTGCTGCTTTTACAGGAAGTTCAACTGTATATAAATATACAAAAGGATCTACTACAGTTTCTGTTTATACAGTAACTGCTGATGGTACAGGTACTTTTACTGCTTCTACAGCTACTGTAGCTGCTTCAACAACTTTAACAGCTATTAATGTTCCTACTTCTAATGGTAGAAGTTTCACATTTAGTACGTCTGCTTTAGGTTCTGGTGCTGGTCATACAGCTATTTATATTGGAGAAACTTTATATTTAGTTGCTGATGCTGGTGATGCTGCTGCTAATGGTGCTGCTATTGTAGCTGCTATTAATGCTGGTACTCAAGCTGTTGCATCCGGTACTACTACTGTAACTATTACATATAATCCAGAAAAGTATTATTTACCACCTTTAGTTTTAACATCTGCTGATGATTCAACATGGACAAACGTTGCTGTAACTATTGCAACTGGTGAATCTGTAGCTACTAAATATTTAGTAGATACTGCTACAACTAGTGCTGCTACATTTACTTTAGATGAACCGTTCCAAGGTGAAACTGGTTATTTGTATGAAGGTACAACTGAAGCAACTAATACTGGTGTAACAACCTTTACAACTGCTGGTATTTGGGGTTTAAAACTTTCAGCTCTTCCAGTTAGTTTTGATGCTATTACTGGTAGACATGAGTTAGTTAAATTCTATGTTAAACCTAAATTAACTAATAGCACATATATTAACCCTTACACTGGTACTGGTTATACTTATGATTTAGGTTTTGACAGTACATTAACTTATGGTGATGGACAATCTGCTAAAGCTGGTACTGGTACTTGGAAACAGGTAGCTGAAATGGAAATCTTAAGTCAGTTCCAAAATAGGACTTTTGCTCACCAAGCTTATCCACCTGCTAACTATATCAAGGAAGCAAGTTCAAGTAAACAATATGCTTTAACAACTTTAAGAGCAAAAAGAACAACTGCTCCTTTAGTTGGTGCAAGTGATAGTTTTATAACTATAAATATTGCAATAGACGTTCTGCTTACAACAAATGATAATACTGTAATGCAAACTGTATTTGGGGTTTCTTAATCCTGAAATAATACCAAGATTGGGGGTAGGTCTCCTATCCCCTTTCTTTTATATTATCTATGAGTAATACTGATAAATATTCATAGAAATTAAATTTGGTTTTAATTATATAGTTTAGTAAATTTACAGTGTTATGTTAATTAATTTTAATCCAGATTTTTCTTTTTTTAAAAAGATATTTACTCCTAAGGCTTGGAGCAAAATAGGAGGAGTTATTGGTGTATGTGCAATTATTATTCCAGCAACTTTATTTATTTCTAATATAGTAACTAGAGCAAAAATAGCGGAAAGTTTAGCTAAGAAATCTACATCTAGTGATTCTATAATTATAGATAAGGTAGATAAATTGGCTGAAACATTTTTTAACAGATTAAATAAGTTAGATGATTCTGTTTCTAATATTTCTAAAGATACAAAGAATTTAACCTATCAAATGAAAAACTTTAAAGTTAGTTATACATCTCACTTAGAGAATGAACTACTTTTATTTAAAGATTTTAAAAATAATCAAAAGGTAATAGAAGATATATTACATCAAATTAACACATTAAATTATATAGATTTTACTATAAAATCTGATAGTACAAGATTAGTAGATGCTGGGAAAAATATAAACTATGGCAACAATTAAAGTACAACTTAATCAGAGTGATGATGGTCTTAACTTAGTAGTTACAGACTATACACAATGGGCGGATTCTTCTAATACAGGAGTAACTCACTCTAAGATTACTATACAAAGAAGAGGGGAAGTAACAGTATATACAGTAGTTGATGATGCTATATCCCAACCTGCTGCCTATACAGATTTAACATGGACAATACCATCATCTGATTGTGGATTTGGGGCAACTCAACCATTTGCAGATGATGTTTATAATATAATAATTACTTATACTACATCACCTGCGAGTGATCCAGTCAATTCAAATGTATTATTGGATTATAACACTAAGTATTATAAGTATCAGATAATTTATAATCTTCCTATAGATATAGCTAATAATGATTTCAAATATAATAAAGATGTTGAAAAATATATAGTTTTTGATGTTTTATTATTTGGAGTTCAGTCCGCCGCTACAGTAGGGCAATTAACAAGAGTAGATAACATTCTTGGAGTTATAGAAAACTTTAAATTGCAGAATTTTTACGATAATACCATAATATGATAACTGTATTAAATGGTAATAAATTAGAAGATCCCGTTATACTTGAAAATATATCTCAAAGTCAGTATAGTATAAATACAATAAGTATTCAAGGAGATGTAACAGAAGTAGGAACTACTTTTAGTAATGATGGAAATATAGATTTAATAAGTACAGGCATTATAATAATAAACGAATAATATGATAACAGTAGGTGGCCCTATAGATCCGTATTTACTTAAGGAAGGATTAGTAAATGTAGGAAACTTACCTAATCCTGTTAGTATAACTCAAGAAGGTGGAAGTTCTTCTACCATAACTGATAGTATTTGGACAAGAATAGTATCAGGACAAATTTATCCTACAACAATAACTGATAAGGTTTCTTTAGGTACTACTTCATTTGTAGGTAGTGAGAGACTGAGAGTCTCGGGAGAAACTAATACTACATCCTTAAGAACTGCCGATGCTTATATAGATACAGTTAGAGTAAGAAGTGGCAGTTTTTATGCTAATCTATCAACTAGTTTAACAGCTACAAGAAATATTACTATCCCAAATGCAGCAGGAACTTTAGCATTAACCAGTGATATACATACTTTTGCTAATCAGGCATTATTAGATACATATTCATATACAAATGCTTCTATAGGTACTACTATAGGAAATTCACATACTCATACTGATTTAACAGCCTTAAATACTATATTATCATCAGATATTACTAATTGGAATACTGCTTTTAGTTGGGGAGATCATAGTTTAGTTGGGTATTTAATTGCAGAAGTTGATCCAGTATTTAATTCTTCTGTAGCAAGTGCAATAGTGTTAGATGATTATAATCATTGGAATACTGCTTATGGGTGGGGGAATCATGCTGATGCTGGGTATCTATTATCAGAAACAGATCCTATATTTCAAATTAGTGCTGCTTATACAATAACGAGTACTAATATAACTAATTGGAATACTGCCTACACCAATACTCATACTCATACTAATAAAACTTTATTAGATTCTATACTAAACTCTGGAGATGGTACATATTTCCTATCTAATGATGGAACATATAAACAATTTGTAATACCTTCTGGAACAGGATCTTTAGTATATACAACTGGAGGTTCTTCTTTAGGATCAGATGCAGATTTAACTTATGACCCAACTTTAAATATTTTAACATCCGTAAACTTAACTATATCTAATACTCTAAATATAGGTACTGGATCCACAATAATAGAAACTGCTGGGAATTTAGTATTTACAGATTCTTTATCTAATACATCTACTCTAGCTGCATTGATAGCTGGAGCTACAAATCATTGGACTACCACAACAGGTGGTATATATTATTCCAACTATATTAGTAATCATACTAATCCTACTGCTGAGTTAGATATAACCGGGCATATAGTAGCAGATGATTTTGATAGCAATTATATAAGATATAAAGATAATAATCTTTTAATAGGGGTAGGGGTAGATACTACAAATTCCAGTAGAATTATTATAGATACGGCATATTCTACATTTCCTTTAATAGATGGGGACACACTTGGAAAAGTATTAAATATAAATGGAGAGATTACTACTACTTATGGAATAGTTAATTTTGAAAATGGAAATCAAAAGATATTTTCAGATTTAGGAATTCTATACATACAAGATACTGTTATAAATTCAGGAAGTCCTTTATCCTTCTCAGCATTTATAGATGGAACTATTAATGCTAAAAAATCAGATTTTAGTGCATATTCTACTGTTACAGGTATTGATGCGGGAGACGTATCTTCATGGAATTCTAAAGAATCAGGATTAGGGAATCCTAGTGTAAGTGGTTATATATTATCATCTACAACTGGTGGAGTTAGATCATGGGTTCCAAATTCAGGGTCAGGAGTAACTCCTACAGATAATGTATTTAAATGGGATGGAACTCCTAATTTTTACTACAGACCTTATAGTAGTAAGACTGAAGCTGGTGGAGTTGCAAGTGATGGTAAATTTTATTTAGGGACATCTAACCCAGATGCAACAATTAGATTAAACTATGATGGAGATTTACATGTTACTAATTTATTTGCTGTAACAAATTTAACAGTTGGAGGAATATCTTCATCTTTAAGATTTAATACTGGTATAGAGAATTTATTATTAGGAGAAGCCACTACTATAAACTCAGATACAGATTTTACAGGTAATACCATTGTTGGTAATATGGCTGGTACTAATATTTCATTAGGATCAAATAATACAATATTAGGGGATCAAGCTGGATTTTCTGGAGATAACACTCAATGTCTTTTTATAGGTAAAAATGCTGGATATAATACTATCAATACATTAGATAATGTAATGATAGGATATAAGGCTGGAGAAGCTAATGTAGGTGGAGATGATAATTTATTATTAGGAAATTATTCTGGTAAAAGTTTACATGATGGTGCTAGTAATGTATTTCTTGGTAATATAACAGGATATAATGGAACAACAGTAGATAACTCTATATTTATAGGATTTGCGGCAGGTTATTATGAAACAGGAAATAGAAAATTAATTATAGATAGTATTCTTAGGGCAAATGAATCAGATCAAAGAAGTAAAGCTTTGCTCTATGGAGTAATGGATACTACTACTTCAACTCAGATATTAACTATTAATGGGAAATTAGGATTAAATAATTTAACTCCATCTGCTACTTTAACTATAGGGACAGCAGGAACATCATCAGGATCATTATCATTAGCAGGAGCAACATCTGGTACAGCTATAATAGTTGTTCCATCTATAGCAGGAACACCTACTTTAACGTTACCTACAGCTACAGGAACTTTAGCTTTAACTTCAGATATAACTGCTGCATTACCTACAGATGATATATTAGATTGGAATACTAATAAATATACTCCTTATGCATCTAAGCAATCGGGAATTAATTTTTATACCGGAACTACTGATCCAGATGGAACAAATAGATTAAATTTAAATGGATATTTATATAGTACTGGGGTAAATGTTCAAGGTACAGGTATTACAGTAAATACAACTACAGGAACATGTTTATCTGTAACAAGTACATCAACGGGTACAGGATTAAATTTATCTACTATACGTGGAATAGGGGCAGATATAAAACAATCTGGTTCTTTAGGTTCAAATAATAATGGAAATGATGTTTTATTAGTTGAGAGATTATTATCAGGAACAGGCGATGCTACTGGAAATTTAATCAATATTTTAGATAATCCAACTACATCTGGAACTATATCTGGTAAAGCATTTTCTTATAGTGCCGGAACAACAGAAAGAATTAGTTTTAATCCGAGAGTTGCGAATGGAGCAAGTGCTGTTGCATGTATATTAGATACACATAATAATTTAACTACAACAGGAGCATTATTATCATCTTGGAGAAATCAAGGAAGTGAAAAAGTATCTTTTGATAAAGATGGTTATGGAGTATTTTTATCTGGAGTATATAGTGGTTCTAAATCTGGAGATTATGGATTATTGACATCTGGATTTTTGTCTATAAAAAGATCAGGAAATATTGTTTCAGCAATAAATCCAGTGGTTGTAGATGGAGCAAATGCTATAGCCAATTTATTTAATACAACAACCACCTTATCTACAGCAGGATCTAAATTATTATCTGTACAAAATAATAGTTCTTCAATATATAGTTTATTTGCATCAGGATCAGAAGAAACACTAAGAGGACAATATCATTATCATAGACAAACTATGGGGAGTGATACAGATGGGGATTGGAGAACTTATGCAGATGCTAATGGTTTTTATTTTCAATTTAGAGTAAGTGGAACTTATACAACATTATTTGAAATACCAATATCATAATAAATGAAAAAACTTTTAATATTATTAGGATTATTTATATCAACAGTTTGTTTTTCACAAATTACGAAAGTCCCATTTAGAATGATTATTGGGACAGATACATTTAAAATGTTTATTGACGTAGATACAGTAAAATTTCATACAAACCAAGTAAAATTTTCTTTTGATAAACCAGTTACTATAACTGATACTCTTAGATTAATGAAACTTAGAAAAAATCATTTACAGTGGTTGGGACTTAATACATTTGGTGCAGTAATTGCAGATAGTTTATCCACAGCTACATTTGGACTATCTACAGATATTCCTAGCAGTGCTGCTAAATATTTAGTTGATACAGTGAATGGAGAAATTAGATGGTATTACAAAGATACAACTGGAGTTAAATATACTTATAACTTATCGGGTTTAAGACCTTCCTATCAATTACAATCTTTAATGGCATCATCTGAAATTAATAAAAGATATATAGCTAGGTTAGAGAGTAAAGTGAATAAATTAGAGGTAGATCTAATAGTATTCTTTGTATTATTAGTTACTTTGATAATAGTAGATATTAGAAGGGAAAAATAATATGAAGAAATATTTGTTATCTATAATAACTTTATTTGTAGTATTATTAGTACAAGCTCAGACTATTCCTCAATTAAAAGGAGTACGTCAATATTATTATCATAAAGGAGTTAAGAAGAGTTTAAATCTTACTTATAATCGAGAATCACAAACTGGGTATTCTCATGCAGATTATTATATATCAGCTACTGGAAATGATAATGCTAATGGTAAGACTCCTGCAACTGCTTGGCAGACTGTAGATAAGGTTAACACAGAAATTGCAAAAGGTACTTTTATAGCAGGAGATACTATAGCTTTTAAAAAAAATGATACATTTAATGGGTATTTATCTTTTTCTAATATTCATGGAACTATATCTAATCCAATAGTAATAGGTTCTTATGGAAGTGGAAACAAACCTATTATTAAAAATAGTTATACAATTACAGGAAGTTGGACAAATGAAGGTAATAATATTTATTCTCATTCTGCTCCAACATACTCAGATTTATGGTTTTTACAAATAAATAGTAAAAATAAAATAGTAGGTAGAGAACCAGATAATGATTCATTGTGGTATACATCTACAATATCTTATACTGCTCCTTATGATTCTATAGCAGATAATACTAGATTACAAGCAGATGATTATTGGAATGGGGCAGATGTTTGGGTAAGATGTGAAGATTGGACTTCCAACCGAACTCATGTATCAGATTATATTGGGGCAACTGGAGTATTTTTATTGAGTCCAAATTTAGCAAATGGGTTCTATCCTAATACAGCAAATCATTATTATTTAATATGTAATCATAGAAACTGTTTAGATCACCAAGGAGAATGGAGTTATGATAGAACAAATCATATAATATATATTTATTCTACTACAACTTTAAATGATTCAATTGTAGAAATTCCCAACACCCAAAACATAATATCTGTAAGTAATGGTAGTAGTTATTTAACTTTTGATGGACTAGATATAAAACTATCTAATGCAAATGGGATAGATGTAAATGCTTCTTCTAACATCATAGTTAAAAATTCCAATATATCCTACTGTTTAAGTGGAGTTTATTTTACAGCAGGGTCAAGTTATTCAGAGGTAAGTCATTCTAATATATCTTACTGTTTGAGTGAAGGTATTAGAACAGGACGTTCTAATGTAATGAGATTCCATGATAATTATATCAACAATATAAATACACATCCTGGACAATATTCTATGTCCGCAACAGGTAGGGGAATAGCTGTTGTTAGTGAGTTTACAACATTTGATGAGGGGTGTGATTCTACATTTATTTATAGGAATAGAATAGATAAGACTGGATCAGCAGGAATAGTATTTACTAGAAGTAATGCTACTTATGTTGATAGTAACTATGTGTCTGATGCAACTTGGTTATTAAGTGATTATGGAGGAATATATCATGTTACAAATTCAGATTTTTATTGGCATGGAGATACCTGGAATAAGAATTTTATAAGAAATAATTTTGTAGACATGCGTAATGTTTATACAAATGGTAATGGTAAGAATAGACCATCAGATACATATCAAGCAATCTATGGGATATATGGAGATAATTACACAGAAAATACATATATAGAAAATAATTTAATTCTTGGAGGTAGAGCAGGATTATTTTTACATCTTAATGATACCATTACAGTTAAAAATAATATTGCATTAAATACTAATAGAATTGCTTTTTATATATCTGGTAGAGGAAGAAATTTTAAGGTACAAGATAATATATGGATTTCTCCATATCTTGGAGGAACAACTTCTATATTTCCAATGTATTCATTAAGTTCTACTTTGGATGGGACAATATTTGATAGAAACCATTATCTTTTACCAAATGATAACTATGAATCTACTTATTTTATTCATTTAGATACTTATGATGATTACAATAATATATCTACTTGGAGAGCAACTACATGGGCAAGTGATAATGAATATACTGATGAAATAGATTATTCAGAAACAGGATTATCTACAATAGATAGTATGTATCATTGGTATTACAATTGGTCAAGTAATCCTGTATATTTATCTAATATAAAGACACCTGGTTATTCTTATTATAATGTAATGGGAGATATAGTAACTGTAGATACAATTCTTCCATATAGAGGTAAAGTATGGATTAGAAGTAGAGCAGGGTCAAATAATGTTCCAATTGCATCGAATGTTACATCTACTGGAACATTAAAAGTTGGGCAAACGTTAACAGCAAGTTATACATATTCAGATACAGAAAATGATCCACAAAGTGGAACTTCTTTTAGATGGATGAGAGCGAATGATATAAATGGATCAGGAAGTATAGTAATTAATGGAGCAACTGCCAGTAGTTATTTATTAGTAGCAGCAGATAGTCTTCATTATATTGCACCAGAAGTTACTCCAAGAGCATCAAGTGGAAGTTCTCCAGGTAATGCTGTTATTGGAATATATAGAGGTGAAGTAAGAGACTCAAGTGTTTCTTTAGGATCAAATTTATTATCTGGGTATGATTTAACAGATGCTACATGGACAGAAGTAAATTGTACACCAACAGGTATACATGATATAAGTATATCATCAACAAGTGGTGGAACAAGGAAAACTATTTTGACTCCTGGAGTAAGTTATAGATTAATAGGTAATTGGATAGAAAATTCTGGAATTGATGTTAGGATAGCTGTTTCTTATACAGATGGTTCAAATAGAACTTATATTTTAGATTCTCCAGGAACAGTAGAGTTTACTGCGGGTGCTAGTGTAACTAATATTTATATCAGATATACAGATGGAGATGGAACAGGAACTGCTACTATTACACAACTAGAATTATATCAACTCTAAAAAATAAATATTATGAAATTTTTCAATTGGTTTAAAGGATTCTTTGAGGATCAAGAAAATGGAGCTAGTTCTAAGAGAGCTATACTCTATTGGGCAATGGGATTATTAACATATATGACTATAAAAGCTACTAAGGGTGTGGTTATAAATATGGAAATATACTGGGGAATAGTAGGTTTAGTTTTAGCAGGGCTTGGTATGGTTACTTCTGAATTTTTTAAAAATAAAGTTATACCAGAAGTAACTAAAGAGGAAGGAAAAATTACTCCTAAAGAGTAGTATAAAATAAAATTTGTTTTTTACAAAAATATTTTTATATTTGTACTATTAATTAATTAATAATTTTAAGACAATGGACTTACAAAAAGAAAGAGAAGAATTAGTTAAGAAGTATCAATCTACTTCTGAGTATAAAGGTAAACTTTTAGCAGAACTTGATAAAGTTAATCAGATATTACTAAAGTCTGAGGGGGCTATTGGTTTACTCGATAGTTTACTCGAAGCAGAAAAAGGAGAAGATACTCCTGAAACTACAAAAGAAACAGTTAAAAAGAAATAACAATGTTAATTGCAGATTTTAACTCATATAGACTTGCTTTATTAGATTTATACTCTAATAAGGTAAGTCTTATGTGTAATAAGATAAGAATAGATAAGGATTGGAAAAATGATCTATTTTTACTTAAGACAGCCAAAGGATATATAGAAATTATGATGGAATATACTCCCATAGTTGAAGGAGCAAGTGATTCTAATTTCTTTACTGTACCACAAATGCAAGATATACAAGAAAGATTAAATTCTTTATTTGTAACAGATTATAATGTAATTGATTATTTAACTACATGAGAAACGTAAGTGAGTATATTGATGTTATATTAGAACATGAAGGTGGGTGTGTAAATGACCCAAATGATCCAGGTGGAGAAACTAATTTTGGTATTTGTAAAAGGCAATTTCCAGAACTTGATATAAAGAATCTTACTGTAAACCAAGCGAGAGGAATTTATTTAGAAAAATATTGGAAACCTATGAAGTTAGATTTAATTCAGAATGAATTACTTAAACTTCACTTATTTGATATGGGGGTTAATGCTGGAATAGGTACAGCTATTAAACTACTACAAAGAATATTAAATTGCAAAGAAGATGGAGACTTGGGGCCAGTTACATCTAAATTAGCCAATGAATATAAAGGAGATATTGTGGAAGAATATAAAAGTAGTAGAATAGAATACTATGGAGATTTAGTTAAGAAAAAGCCAACTCTTCTTAAATTTTTAAGAGGATGGATAACAAGAGTAAATAATACAAAATTCAAATGAATAAATATTTAATATTAACTGTAATTATTTTATCAATAATATTAGTAGGACTTACTAAAGGAGTGTTTTATCTTAAATCTGAAGTAGATAGAAAAGATAATAATATTATTGCTATTATAAAAGATAATGCAAGACAACAAGAATTAAAAGAAAAAGAATTTAAAGAATATTATTCTGAAAATTTTCAATCTGAACTATCTAAATTAAAACTAAAATTAAAAGATGTAACAAATGTAGTCACAACTGAAATTAACATTAAGGATAGTACCAGAATCAAAAATTTATCTATTTTAGATACTACATATAATAACCCTATTTTAAAAAAGTATAAATTTGTAGATAATAGTAAATGTTTTAAAGTAGAAGGAAATAGTTATATAGATTATGCAAATAAGAAACTTATTACTGAAATAACTAATAGAGAATTTAACGATAGTTTAGAAGTATTTGAATACAAGAAATGGGAACATAGGATTCTATTTATAAAATGGAAGAAAAGTATTTCTACAAAAGCCTATTTAAAATGTAGTGGTATAGAAGTACCTGTGATACAAAATATTAAAATAGTTAAATAAAAATGGCATCTATAACACTTAATGAAGCTGCCTATGATGTTTTTGAGTTTTACTCTCAGAATGTTAAGGATACAGATAATGTTGATATACGCCAAATAAAGTTTTGGGTAAACACAATGAGGGCTAAACTTTTAAAACAAAAGTTTGATAAGTACTCTATGTTACCAATTGATGAAGCATATATACAAACTTTAGCTCCCGGTGGTAACCCGGTAGCTTTACAAATGATAGATAGTTCTATTTATACAACATTGCCATCTAATAATTATTTTGCAGAGACTACAATATCTATACCAAAGACTATAGAAAGAAATGCATATAATCATACTTTTGTAAGAATAGGCCCAGCAGACAAGTTAAGAATTAATTACACTATAGTTCCTTATGACCAAGCTTTATTCTCTGGGAATGGTAAGTTTAACCATGATACAGTTTTTGCTGTTGTTTATGGAGATAAAATATTATTAATGAGTAAAAACTTTCAATCTATATCTGGTATACAAGGATTAAATATAAGAGGAGTTTTTAGTAATCCTGTAGAAGTATCTACTTTAAATAGTTCTACTTATACAGACGATGATGAATACCCAATTAATTTAAATTTAATAAGTGATATGAAGGAGATGATATTAAGTAGAGAATTTAGATTAGATTATAAACCTCCTATAGATCCATCTCCAGCTAATCCACAAACTTTGGCTAAGGAAAACTAATATGCTTGCTTTTAAAAGGGGAGAAAGAAGATATATAGCAGATTATGGAATAAAAGATTTATATAGATTTTATAAAGAAAAGAAAGAATCTAAAGGAGAAAAACCTATTTCTTATAAACTATATAAAACTATAATGAGAGATTTCTTTTGTGAAGTTGTTTTTAACATGATTTATTTTGGTACTCCATTTGTAATGCCTTTTAGACTTGGGGAAATTGAGTTAATGAGGAGAAAGTTAAGAATAAAAGTAATAGGAGATAAAGTAAATAGAAATAAAATTCCTGTTAAATGGAAAGAAACAAAAGAAATGTGGGTTGAGAAATATCCTAATCTTACTGCGGAAGAGATTGCTAAAATACCTATAGAAGAGAAAGGATTAATTTATAATTGGAATGAACATACGGATAGATATAGATGTGTATTTAAATGGAATAAAATATCCTGCAATGTACCTAATAAAAAGGTATATAGGTTTAAAATGAACAGGACAGCTAAATTAACATTAAATAGAGCATTAAGAGAAAATACTGATTTATATAGAAATTATTATGAACAATAAAGCAAAAGAAGTAACAACTAAGTTACCTGATAAAAAAGTAAAAACTTGGTCTCAAAGAACCAAAGTTGGAGATAATAGCAAAAATGTAGATGTTGAAGAACTAGATAATGGCGGGTTCTTAATTACTCTTAGTACAGAGGGAAGAGATAAAAATGGTAATTGGAATTATAAATCCAATAAGTACTTTTCTAAAACTAATCCATTGGATGAAGACCCTAATAAAGATGAAACATTAGAAAGTATTATGAAAGAATTAAATGTATAAAAATGTTAACAACTAGTTATACAACTGTTGATAGGGTTATAGAAAATGTCTATAGAGATTTTGGGTTTGTTAATATAAACAAGTCTGAAGTTATGGAATGGATTTGGGATGTTATGGGGGTTTTAAATATATATTCAGCATTAGAATCTAAATTTAGACATTTACCTATAGTTGAGTGGAAAACTATTATTCCTGTAGATATGTATAAAATTGAGAATATTAGAGAAAAAACTACAGGAGTATTACTTAGAAAAACTACAGATTTATTTCATAGATTAAATAGTAGTAATGACTCTGGTATTGGTACAACTACAGTATTTGAAGGCCCAACAATTGTAATAGATGCTAATGGTTCTGTGGATATAAACAACACAACAGTATTTGTGGCACAGTGGGGTAATGGCCCAGTAATACCCGAGCAGTTAACTTATCAGGAACATAATGGTTCTATTTACTTTGGGTTTAAAGATGGAGATGTAGAAATAAGTTATAGTGCATTTCCTGTTACAGATGACGGAGAACCTAAGATTCCAGATGACCCACAATACATTAGAGCAGTTGTAACTTATATAGCAGCAAGATTAGCTACACGTGGTTATTATAGAGGAGAAATGTCTAAAGCTATCAAAGATGACATAGATTCTCAATATTGCTTTGCTGCTGGTGCTGCTAAAGGAAAAGCCATTATACCTGATATAGATATGATGGAAGCTATAAAGAATATGAGGATGAGACTTATTCCTAAACCTAATGAACATGCTACAGGATTTAAATATTCAGGAGAGATAGAAAGATTAAGAAAAATATAAGATGAAAAAAACTTTTAATACTTTTCAGAAAGGTATAAACAGAGATCTTTCTAAAAATAAGTATGATAACGAACATTGCTATGATGTTGAGCTGCTTAGATTAATCACTGACGATGGACTAAGCAGTTTTGCTTTAGTTAATCCCAAAGGTAATTCTTTGTCTGTTAGTTTAGATAGTGGATGGAGTATGCATGGTGTACAAGCATATACTACCGTAAGAAATTATTTAATTATATTAGCTATAGGAAATAATCCTGGAGTAAATGATAGAATATATAAGTATACAATAGGATCTACAGGAGGATTAACTGGTTCTTATATTTATACTGGAAATTTAGGATTTGGTTCATCTTATCCAATTCTAAGAGTTATTAGTAGATATGAATCAGATGAAATTATTAAAATATATTGGACAGATGGAAATAGTAATATTAAGTTTTGTAATATAGAAGATCCTAATATTTCAAGTTTAACTGCTAAAGATTTTGATTCTATACCATCAGTAACATTTGATCCTATAGTTATAAATTCTATAGGAATTGGGGCTTTAAAAGCTGGGATGGTGCAATACTCATATCAGTTATATAATCTATATGGGGCTGAAAGTAATTTTATACCACCATCATCTTTACTTCCTTTATCAGACTCACCTACAACAGGAAGCGATATATTATTTAAAGGAAACAATGAAGGAGAATCTGCGGGTAAATCTGTTACATTTACAGTAGATAATGTAGATACTACTTTTAATAGAATAAGAGTAGTTAGAATATTTTATACAAATATATTAGTAAGTCCTGAAATAACTGTTATAGAAGAAACCACAACAGATACTTCTATGACGTTTACAGATACAGGTTTGTCTAATTTAGGAACTCTTACTTTAGATGAATTTAATTTGTTAAAGTATGATTTTACCTGTCAGGACTTAGAAACTAAAAATAATATTTTATTTGCCGCTAATATTAAAGAAAATATATGGAATGTAACTTATGATGCAAGAACATATAGATTCAATTCTAATCAGAGAGCCTATCCCTGTGATTTTAACACTCCAATGATTAGTCCAACTGGAGTTGTAGAATTAATAGGCCCATCACCGGATTATACTAATATACCAGAAACACACGATGCTTGGAATCCATATAATAATTTTACATTGGATGGAGTTGCTATGACTGGTATAACTGGAGATAAAAATTTTAAATACCAATCTAATGGTACTACATTAGGAGGAAGTGGGTTAAATATAAGTTATAGTTTTATAACAAAAGATATTAGTGTTGACAGTACTGCATCTGTAGTAGACGAAACTAATAGTGCATATTGGGTTAATCCTATTTATGCATCAGAAAATAGAGGGTATCAAAGAGATGAAGTATACCCTTTTTCAATAGTATTATGGAGAGGAACTCAAAGAAGTTATCCCTTATGGATAGGAGATATAAGATTTCCTAGAATGCAAGATGCTGCTACTTATGGAATAAATAAAAGTGCTGAAGGAGATGCTAGATTATTAGGGATTAGATTTAATGTAAGAAATTTACCAGCAGATTGTACTCATTGGCAAATAGTAAGATGTGAGAGAAAGACTGATGATAGAACCATATTAGCACAAGGACTTATAAGTGGTATAAGATCTTATAATGAAAGTGGATATACATGGAATACTCCTGCTGTAACTTTACCAACTGTAGCTGAATATAATGGAGTTGCTACAAGAGGCCAAACTTTAAATAAAAGACTATCTGAATTTATATCTCCCGAAATAAACTATAATAAAAATTTAACATATTCTGGGGGAGATCAAGTAGAATTAATTGATGTCTGTAATTTAGCTTATAGATATTATAAAACTACATTAACATCTGTTCCTTTTATTGATAACAGAAATTTAAACTTTAATTTAACAAATCTTATTACAATATCTAAAGTAACTAGTACATCTACATCTACATTAGTAGGAACATTAAGAAGAAATGTAGTTACTGGGTTTAATATAGTAAATAAATTTGAAGATGTAGAAGCTGCAATACCCCCATTAAATAAAGTTACTATTGGAACTAGTAGTTACGAAAACTATATTAGAAAATATGGTTCTGGTAATTTACAGGGGTATCATGGAACTATTGGAATTATAGAACATTCTGGGGCAGATTTAGACTTCTCAGGTATAACAGATACATCTTTTACTTATGGAAGTAAGTATATACTCGCTAATTATAAAAGAGCCGTTGCTGGTTATGGAGGAGGAACATTTGAAGCCAGATCAAGAAGATATTATATATCATGTTCTGATATACAAACAGGAAACTCTAATACCACTATAGATATTTATAATGGAGATACTTTTGTATCTTTATTTGAATATCAAAGGGCAATGGTTTCTGGATTAGTAGGAACAACTGCGGTAAATGAATTCTATAATGAAACTTTTAAATTTCCTGTAGAGACTACTATAAATACCAGATGGCAGTCTAATAAAAATTTTACACAATTATATTCTAATATTGGAAATGGAGTAATAAGTTCTGATGCTGCATTAATACAGGAAGTCTCAGGAATATATGCAAAGAGTCCTTTATCATTTACTCAAGTAGATGATTTATATAAATATAATTCAGTTTACTCTCATCAAAATACTACTTTAAAGTATTATGCTAAACCTTTAGATATTATAGATACCCCTACCTTTGATATTAGAGTACAGTATAGTAATAGGAAGTTTAATAATGAAATATCTGATAGTTGGACTAAGTGGAGACCTTTAAATTATAAAGATGTAGATTCTCAATATGGGTCTATAACTGCGCTTATAAATCATAATTCTGATTTAATATGTTTTCAACCCAATGGTATTTGCATTTTATCTGTAGAAGAAAGAGAAGTAACTCAAGGAAGTAACTCATCTCAGTTACGTATAGGCACAGGAGGTATATTAGATAGATTTGATTATTTTACAACTGCCGCAGGGTGTAGTCATAGAAATGGAATTATTACAGGATTAAATATTCTATATTGGTATGATACAAGAAATAACTCCATTTATAGATTCAATAAAGCATCAGGAGAACAGAATATATCTAAAATGTTAGGAATTCAATCATACCTTAATAAAAATATTACTGGAACTAATTTAATAGATGTAATTACAGGGTATGATAGAAAATTTAATAATATATTCTTTACATTTATTGCTAGTTCTTGGCCTGATGGATACAAGAGAACATTAGTATTTAATGAGCAACAAAATTCTTTCTCTCAAATAAATAAAGTAATTCCTTTTAGATATATTACTACAGATGATTTCTTATATACATCTCTCAATGGAATAGATATATATTTAGAAAATTATGGTAATTATGGACAATTCTATGGAAGTTACTATGATAGTAAAATTTCTTTGTTAATAAACCCAGATGGTAATCTTGTAAATAGATTTGATATATTTGAGTGGTTAACAGAAGTTGGTAGTAACCTGCAAGAGACTTTTAATACTATTAGATTTTATAATGATTGGCAAGATTCTGGAAATATTTCTTTAACTCTTGGAACTAATGTAGGTAGATTATTTAGAACTTGGAGATTTAATCAAGTATTTGATTCATCTGAACAAAGACTAAAAGATAGTTATATTATTGTAGAACTATCATTTACAAATAATGCAAATAAGAAATTAGTAGTAAATGATATAATTACTACATACTCTTCTACTAAACCTTATTAGAAAATATATTTGCATATTACCCAAATAATATTTATTTTTACACTAAGTTAACTTATAAGTTATGAAAAAGAGAAAATACTCATGGAGAGATCCTTACAACTCTAATGGTTACCCTCCATTAGTTCAATATTACAATGGTGGGTTTGACGACTCAGATCAGTACTCCCAATTTGGAAAACAAACTTTAGGTTCTGTAGCTAATAGTGCATTACCAGGAGCCGGTTCTGTATTACAAGGAGTAGATTCTACTTCTAGTAATTTACTTAAAGATAAATATGGAGAGTATAATAGTAAAGGAGCTGGTGCTTTAGATATGATAATTAATCCTATGGCTAAAGTTAATATGTTATCTGATTTATTTTCAGGAGTTAAACCTGGGGATAGAAAAAGGGAAGCTGAAAAGGAAGAATTTGAAAACAGAATAATGCAAGCTAAAGCAAAATTTAGTACAACTAATGCTCCCAGAGTTGCAAATATTCCCACATTTCCAGGTGGTGGTACCTTAGTTACTCCACGTACAGAAGGTAATATGGCACAAAGAGCAAGATATATAAACAATATAGGTGATATTAATGATCCTCGTTTATATCAATCTCCAGATAGTATAGGTCATTATGCTACAGTATTATTAAGACCTAAAGATGATATGCAACAAGCTACTGTAAATGATTTATTTAAATCTTATATAAATAATTGGAATCAAAGATTTGGAAAAGATAAGGGATATTTTATTGATCCAAATAATGCTGGAGTAAGACATATAGAACAAGATAATCCATTATATAAAACAATGGAGAATCAGTATAAAACTATTCCAAATTCTTGGAATACTTTTTATACTCCTCCTAAACCTACTGTTAAATTTAGAAGTGGAGAAGGTACTAAAGGGTACGAATCAGGTGGGTATACTATAGATTATAAAGGAGCATCTCATAAAGGTGGTGGTATTCCAGTAGATTCATTTACAGGAAATCCTTCATATATATTAGGTGGTAAACCAGGAGCTGAAGTAGAAGGTAATGAAATAGGAGTTAAATTTCCTAATGAAGAATCCCCATTTATTTTTTCAGATAAACTTGGTTATTCAGATAAAGCAAGAAAAGTAATTAAAAAGTATTCTCGTAGACCTAATGATAAAATTAGTCAAGATGCTATGTATATGGAATTAGGTGGAATAGCAAATTCTCAAGAAGAATACAAAAAGGGATTAGATGAACACATGAATTCTGTAGAGTATAGAGATGGGGGGTCTATTCATATAAAACCTGAGAATAAAGGAAAGTTCACAGATTGGGCTAATACTCATGGAATGGGAGTTCAAGAAGCTGCCAAACATGTAATGGCTCATAAAGACAAATACAGTTCAACAATAATTAAGAGGGCAAATTTTGCAAAAAATGCTGCAAATTGGAAACATGAACTTGGTGGAGGTTTAGAAGGGGTAGAGTTTGAAAGGGGTGGAGAATTGCCAGAATGGTTATATGAAGCCAGAGCAAATGCTATTAGAGAAAAAATGTTAGAAGAAGGTGGAGAATTAGAGTTTAATTATAGTAATGGAGATGAAACTGAATATGCTAAAGGTGGATGGATTAAAAAAGCTGTAAACCCAGCCCATAAGGGGTATTGTACACCTATGACTAAAAGTACCTGCACAGGACGTAGACGCGCTTTAGCTTTAACATTTAAAAAACATCATGGGTTTCATAAAAAAGAAGATGGGGGAGAATTAGAACAATATTGTGGTGGTGGTTGTATGGATTGTGGTGGTAAAATGAATTGTGGAGGATATATGAAAGCTATTGGTGGTACTTTAAATTCAGGACTACCTAAGTATGAATATGGAGATCCAATAAATGTTCCAAAATTACCACAATTTAAACCAGAAACTGAAGAAGATAGTCCATATAGGGGTAATGCTTTAGGATTAGTAGGAACAGTTGGTGCTAATTTAGCTTTATTATTAGCAAATAGAAATAATAGATTACCCGATATACAAAGTCCTACAATATCTCCTGAGTTAATTAACTTAGAAGGAGCTAGAACATCTGCTAGACAACAAGGAGTTACTTCAAGAGCTAATAGAATTGCTGCTTTAAGAAATAGTGGAATTAGTCCAACTCAGTATGCATCAGTATTACCAGGAGTAGATACAGATATAGATGAAGGAGTTAATAATACTATATTAGATAGTTTATCACGAGAAGAGCAGTTTAATGCACAAGCTAAACAACAATCTAAACTAACTAATATATCAAATTATTTAAATACTCAGTTAGCTAACAGAGAAAATGAAAATGCATATAAAAGACAGAATATGCAATATTGGCAAAATATAGCACAGGCAATTCCTCAATATTTGCAACAAAAAGAAAAATATGATGTTCTTAATGCAACAAATGAGAACTACAATATAATTAAAGATCCCAATGCTCCTTGGTATAACCCAAGACCTAAGTTTAAAGTTAGAACTAGATAATATGCCATACGATATATTACAAGGGGTACAATATGACCCAAGATATGACGATCAGGTATTTTCAATGATAGCTGATGAAACTGCTAAAAAAAATGAAAAATTTAATCAAGCTTATCAAACTACAGCAGAAGCTGAGGCTAATATAGGATCTATTCCTGTAGTTTCTCCTGATGTAAACTATCTAAATAAAACACTAGAAGGATTTAAAAATAATGTTGAAGATTTAGTTAAAAATAAATATGCTGGGGATTATGGAGCTGCCTCTAAAGAGATTGTAAGAAATATAGCTCAAACTCAACCTATCATTTCTAATTTAAAGAGAAGATATGATGAGTATCAGAAAATATTACCTACTCTTACTGAATTGAGGGCTAAAAAACAATTGATAGAAACTCCAGAATTACAACAAGCTTTAACATCTCCTACATATAATGAACAGGGGCAATTAAATATTCCTACTTATAAACCTATAGCAAGACCAGATTATTGGGATATAGTGTATAGAGATATTGGTAAAACTATGGATCAGATGGTTGTAGAAGGTAAATTACAACCTACTGAAAAATGGGGATATTTACAAACTATATCTGAAAAAGGTTTAAATGCTATTGACAATGAAGAACTGAAGAGTAGAATTGAAAAATATGTACCAGAATTCGAAGCTAAAACTCCATTTAATATAGATCCTTTAATGCAAGAACAATATAAAGGGGATACTAAACGATTTATTGAAGATGCTTTAAGGAGTATGGTAAGTAAAGGAGAAGATAGACACATTATAGATGACTTTATGGCTAAATTACAATACGAAGATGCCATGAGAAAGAAAAAAGCACAATCTGATTTGTCAGATATATATGTATTTGGTCCTAAAGCTCAGGATACAGTAGAGAATACTTTTTTAGATACTGGTAAATCTGTTACTGAAGGATTAAATATAACAGGGATGTCAAGTAAGGATGTAGATGTTAAAAAAGTTAAAAAAGAACTTAATGATAAACTTGAACAACAGGAAGAAGGGTTAAGAGTAGCAAGTGATCCTAAGAGTGTTAATCCATATAATAAATCATATATGGAAGGACTAATAAAAATAACTCAAGATGATCTAGATAAAATAAATTCTATAGAACCTATTTTGGAAAAAAATAAGGATCTATTTAAAATGAAAATGGGAAGAGACCCTAAAAGTGATTATGAATTAGCTCAATTTATAGATCAGGATTCAGAAGCTGTTAAGAGAGAATATACAGTTACCAGACCTATTTTAAATCCTTTAACATCTAAAATGTTAAAAACTACAGTAAAGGAAATGACTAGCCCAAATTTTAGAGTGGAAAATGAAAATATAAATGCTAGGTCTTTAGGAGATATTTCTAAAAAAATTGGAGTTAATGAATCAGTAATTAGAGAAGTATTAGACTCAGAAGAATATAACCCAAGATATAATAAAGTTAGCGGGGAATATTATATCAATATTCCTACTAATGCCGCTGTAAATAAAACTACTGGTAAATTAGCTGTGGATTCAAAAACTAACTATAAAAAATTATACTTCTCTCCTGATGAACCAACTGCCGAATATTCTATGGGATTAAAAGCAATAAAAAATGCTGTAGCATCTGGGGATGATAAACCACTATCTATTAATCCTACTGGAGATATTTTATCTTATGTTTATAACCCAAGTTATAAGGGGTTAAAAACAGATAAAGATCTTCCAAGGATAGATGTATATGATAGAAGAAGTGGTAGTCCTTTACTAGATAGAAATGGTAATAAGGTAGTATTTTCTATAAATGATTTGGAAGACCATATAGAGAAGCTTAATGAGATGAATTTAAAGAGTGAGTATACTTATAAATGGTTACCTTTAAGACAACAAAATAAAGTTGAATACTAATGCCTAATAATATAGACTACGATTCTCTTTACGGAAGTAAGGAAGAACCTTCAATTTTCCCAACAGAATATTATAAAAGTATTATAAGTAATTATAATAACAAAGATTCTCAAGGAGAGTATATTGGAGATACATTAAATACTAAATTTGATTTAAATACTACTGTATATGATCTCCCCAATATAGAAGATATTAGAGGAACAAGACAACCAGCAATGGAACAATTTGCTAATGGTGTTATTAAAGGTGCCGGGTTGGCTGCCACAACTTTTGCTACAACAGTTACAAGTTTACCTTATGGGATACTTTCTGGGATAGTAAATTCCTTTAATCCAAATAAAACTGAAGCACAGGCTTTGTCAGAAGTATACGATAATCCTATAAGTAATGCTTATGACCAGTTTAGTAAGAATATGGAAAAATGGTTTCCTAATTATTATACAGATAAAGAAAAGAATGCAGATGCTTTTAGTCCTAATAACTGGTTTACAGTTAATTTTTTAGCAGATAAATTATTAAAGAATGCAGGATTTACAGTAGGAGCTATTGGATCTGGTGCTGTAATGGGTAGAGGATTAAGTGCTTTAGGCAAATTAGCAATGGCTGGCAAATATGAAGAAGAATTGGCAGCAGTAAATAAATTAGCAGGTAGTTTAGTTGAACAGGGGGTTGGAGAGGATGAAGCTTTTACACGAGCTTTAAATCAAGTAGGCAAAGGAATTAAATTAACAAATGGTATACAAACTTTAGGATCAACTTTAATAGCTGCTGGTAATGAGGCATCTTTTGAAGGATTACAAACTAAACAACAAACCACAGAAGAAATAATAAATCATTTTAAAGAAAAGAATAAAAGAGATCCTAATGCAGAGGAGTTAAACGAAATTGATAAATATTCTTCTGCTGCTGGTAATATTGATTATTTAACTAACTTAGCAATATTAGGTGCATCTGATTATATACAATTTGGTAGAATATTGTCTGGGGCTAAAAATGAAAGCAAAGCATTATTAAATGGCATTACTAGAGATGCTGAAGGAACTTTTATTCCTGAACCTACATCAAAATTTAATAAACTGTCTCCATACTTTAAAGGACTTATTACGGAGTCTAATGAAGAAAATATGCAAACTATTGCACAAAACGCATCTACAGATTATTGGACTAGAAAGTATGATGACCCCGCTAGAAATACATTTGCAGATAAATTAAACTCTATAGGTTATGGGTTTAATCAGTCTTTTGGTACTAAAAGTGGTGTAGAATCAATGATTCTTGGGGGGTTAACTGGTATATTATCAGGAGTTGCTACTGGAGAAATAAAAGAGGAATTAAAAGAGAATAGAGAAAAAGATGAAGCTACTAAAAATGCAGTAGATTATCTTAATAAATATAAAGTTTCAGATATATTTAAAAAGAATGAACCTTTAATAGATGAAGCGATAAGATCCGAATCTATTGGAAGAGATATGGATGAAGCTATAAAGTCTGGGGATATTTACCAATATAAAAATCTGCAACATGATTTATTTAAAAACTATGTACTTAGTAGAATTGAAACCGGTAAAGGAGATTTAATTGAAGATGAATTAAATGATTTAAAACAATTGCCCAAAGAAGAATTTGAAAAAACTTTTGGTATTGATCCTACTACTAGTGATAAAAAAAGTACTGGAGAATATATAGATAAGTTAATAACCGAAGCTAAAAACTTAACAAAACTTAAAGAAAATTTAGATTTAAGATTTCCTACTATTTCTAATGATGCAAGAACTGTATTATGGGATATGGCTGGAAACATAGATAATGTAAATAAAAGAATTGGAGAATTAAATTTACAGATTGCTAAATCTCCTGAAATATTTAGTGCTACTCAAACTTATTTACTAAATAAAACTAAAGAAAACCTAGATAATTTAGATAAGGTTGTAAAAGATCATGCAATTAATTTAGAGTCTACAGGAGAAAATGCTACTAAATTAGTTACAGACTATATACAACTAAATAATAAGAGAACTCAATTAGCAAATGCCTATAAAGAATCTATAACTCAAGAAGGATTAAATAGAATTGAAAAAAGAGTTACAGAAACTACAGATAATTATAATAAGAGAGCATCTGAAACACAAAATAAAACTGAAGAAACTATTAAGAGCCAGGAAAAGGTTGCTAAAGTTGAAAATATTAAAAACAAGAAAAGACAAAAGGATGATTTTGATGCTATATTAGAACAAGAAGAAGCAGAAAAAGGTATTTCTCCTGAGAATTCAGCAGAATTTGATAGAATGGCTCAAGAAGAAGAATCCAAAGAAACTTCTATTCCTATAACTAGAGAACCTAAAATAAATAAAATTACTCCAAATAATAATGTTGAAGTAGATAATAGATTAGACACTATAGATTTAGGTTCAGAAACGGGAACCAAACAAACAAAAGAAAAAGATAATATTGTAAAAGATAATATAATTAATAATCCTGATAAATCTATGATAGGCGGAGGAGAAAGTTTTTCCAATGCATATAATAGAGTTACTTCAGTTGTAAAAGATATTATAGATAAAGGAGAAAATAATAGTACTATTACCACTCATAATACTATATTTAACTTAATTAAATTGTTAAAAGATAAAGGATATTGGAATAATAATGAAAATGTAGATTTTTTATCTGATAAAAATTTTAGAAAAGAATATTCAGAAATGGATAGTAATACAGGTAGTACATTTGATATAACTACGAATACTGGTAAAACTATTCATGTAGTAAGACATGGAGAAACAGAAGATAATAAAAAAGGAAACTTTAGAAGTGATAACGCACAACTAGATAAAAGAGGTATAAAAGAAGCCAATGATTTACATAATAAATTAGGGATAACTCCTAAAGTTTATTCATCTTCTTTAGATAGATCTATTCATACTGCTAATATAATATCTAGTGGAGTTGCTCCTGTAACAGTTACTAAAAATGAAATAGATGAAGTAGATACTGAAGAAAATAGTAAAGTAGTTATTGACCCAGAATATATTGATGAATCTAAAGTTAAACAAATAAATACAAGTAGTGATGATATAGTTAGAGAAGTTTCTAATTCTAATTATGCTACAACTAAAGATTTTGATGGTACTCCTGTGTATGAAGGAAAGAAAATAACTGATGGGTATAATGCTCTAGCTTATTTATCCAGAGATTATGAAAGAGGAGTAATGTTAGGAACACTATATAAAACTAATGTAAATAATGAATTGCATACTAATGCAGATCAGGTTATATTAGACCCAGATAATTTTAATATTGGGGATGAAGTAGAGTTAAGATTGGAAGATAACCCTGAGATAGAAGTATATACAGAAGACATAACAAGTAATAAAACTGTTACCTGGGGTTCTGTAAAAGGTAAATTATCTCCTGAAAAATATAATAGTCTTGTTCCTATAAGAGTATACTATAAAAACAATCCTACAAATGTTTTTTTACATACAGAACAATGGATTAATGATTCCAATGTTTATGGAGATTTAGACCAAGATAAAGAAAATTTAAAACTTATAAGAGATTATATAGTTAAAAATGGATCTTTTAAAACAAATATAACAGATAAAACTTCCGGTAAATTATTTACTCTTACTAAAGGGCAAACAGTTAATTTAACTGAATCGTTAGGTAATGATAATATTGTTATTGATATAGCTACTAGTACAGGAGATTTAAAGAATTATAGAGAAGATTTAAGTAACTCTAAAGGATTGGTTAGTGGTGCTACCTATGTAGTTTTACCATTGCAAAATGGAGAAAGGCTAGCTTATCCTGTGTTTAAAGATACTATAGGTAATAGTGAATATAGTAATCAAATTAAACTATCTATAATAAAAGCTATAGATGCTTATTTATCTGGAGAAAATCCTGAAGTAGTTAAACAAGTTCTTGAAATAACAGGTTACGACATATCTGATATAAGAGGATTAGATAACTATATTAAATTATTTATTCATGGGTATAATACTGGGAAAAGTAATTTAAAAGATATTATAAATAATATTCCTAAAGGAAGTTATTATACAACAGTTAAAGGTTCTATTGAGTTTGCTTTATTAAATGAAAAAGATGAACAAAAAGTTTACTTCCTTAATAAAGAAAATCAGGAACATAAAGAAATGGTATTAAGACAACTTGCTTTAAATTTACATAAGTTTAGAATTAATACTAATTTAAATGCTTTTAACAATACACAAAATATTGCATTTATTGGACAAGATGATAAAATCAGTCCAATATCTTACAAAACCTTTTTATATAATACTTCTAAGACAAATGTAAAAGGACAACAATTAGATAATGGTAAAAGAATCTATGCAGTACAGTCTGTAGTAAGAGTAGATTATAGTAATATATTAGGTAAGGAAGTAACACCAGAAATAGAAGAAAAGAAAACTAAAGTTTCGTCTGAAAAATCTACTAAAATTGAGACGAAAAATAAGTTAAAACTTAAGACCAATCTCAATGAAAGTGCTTTTGATTTACCAACTACTGTTGGGGATGAGTCTTTAATGCAGAAGTCTTCAGATAAACTTTTAATTAGTGAGTTAGGAGCTTATAAACAAGAATCTATTACTAATCATATTACAAGAAATATAATTAGAGACTTATACAACAATCCTACTCAAGATATTGTAAAGCTTAGAAATGATTATTTAAATAAATATAAAACTCAATTTGAAGATGATTTATCAGAACTTAATAAATATTCTGATAATGAATTAGAGCCTATACAAATTAAGTATAGAGATCAATTTTTTAAACCCATTATAGATAAATGGAATGTAATAGAGAGATCTGTTATTTATAAAGTTAATAAGATTGAAGGAATAGTTACTCCATTACCTGAAGGTGAAGATATGGAAATATCTGAAACTAAAGATAATGAAAAAACTGATTGGGATAAAAATAGTTACGAACACAACCTTAAAGATAGTTTAACCCAACAAGTTAAGAGATTTTTTTCAGATATTAATAAAGTAGATTCTTCTGGGAATCCTGTATATGGTATTCTTAAAGAAGCTGAAGTAATGGATTTTAATGAAGTTTATGAAAAACTTCAAACTTGGACTGCTGGATTAGAACCAGATTTTAACCAAATTACAGATGTATTAAGACAATATACTAAAGCACATCCTTGGGTAGAACAAGTTATTACTAAATTAGAATCATCTAAAGAACAGGAAAAAAATGGTTTTGTAACATCTATGACTAATCACCAGATAAAACATTATATGGTAATGTGGTCACAGGATAAAGAAACCAAAAAATATTCTACAAAGACTATTTTGGTTAATGAGAATTCTATATATAATGCAGTACTTGATAACTGGAATACTAATGTTAAAGAAACAGGATTATTTAAAGTTAACAATGAAGGACAATATATATTAGATGAAAATAAAGTTAAAGAATTAAAAGATAGATATGAAAAGATAAAAGAATCTAAAAATACTGATGATGCAAGAAAATGGTTAGAAGAATTTGGTATTGGTATTAATAATCAAACTTGGAATGAATTAGTGTCTAAAGGTATACAAAGAACTGATAGATTTGGAGCACCTTATACTGTTAAATTTGATAAATTATTATTAGATAATTACTTTGTATTTAATGTATTAAATAAAGCACTAACTACTCAAGGTAAATTATCATTAGATGAACATAATATTTTAGACGAAAGTGTTATAAAGAGTTTAGCCAGAATGGACGCTAAGTATAATGACAACGCTGTATTTAGCAATGCTTTTAGAAGTGGCGGTAAAAGTATTTATAGTTTTGGAAAAAATAAATACTTAATCAACACTGTAAGAGATCTTAAAAATGGTTTAGCTAAAGAAATACTTGATTCTAATAGTCCATTTGAAAAGAAAAGTTGGTGGTTAAATAATATAGGAGAAGGAAACTATGTGTTTAATTCTAATTTTGAAGCTGGAACTATAGGGTTAGAAGCCTTTAAAAAAATAGGTACTAAAACAAGGGATGGAAGAGAATTATATAATCTTAATCCTGATGAGTATGAATTAACTTCGTTAGGATTACTAACAGGATCTATACCTGATAATTCTGGTACTGATAGTAGAGTTATAATACTATTGTATCCTACTACATCAGATAAAACTACTGCAATGACAATTAAAACTATTGCAGCCCCTATTAATTTTACTACTGATGGAAATTTAAAAGATAATAGTATAGATTTTTTATATGACCAATTAGTATTACCTGAAATAAATAGAATAAGAAAATGGGAAGAACTGAAGAAATCTGGTGTAGAATTTAATAATAAAGAATTTGAACAAGGTGGGCATAAATTTTTACTACTTCCAAAATTAAACGAGTTAAAAGATATTTGGGATTCCAATGATAATTTAAACTCTGATATATTCTCTGATAAATGGAATACAACTTTAAAGGATACTATAAAAGAGTATGTAGATAAGTTAGTTAATGAAAAATTAACTGATTGGAATTCTTATGGTATTATAGACGGAGATAAATCAAACTTTATAGATACTACTGTATTACAAGATAAAAAAGTATTACTTGGAGTAGCTAAAGAAAACTACAATAAAGCTATTGCTACAGATATGGTTTATCAGTATCTAATAGGTAATGCTAATACTTTTATGAGTATTGTTGGAGATCCTGCTTTATTTTACAAATCAAAAGCAACAAATATATTATCTCAAGTAGAAGATACTTTTATTAATGTAGGTAAGAGATTAGCTGCTGATATAGCTCCTGGTACTGAAATAGCTGATAGTAATAAAGGTTTTTACAGACAATTAATGGTAGATGATAGGGCTATAAATTCTTTAAATATAGACCAACTACAAGAACTTTTAGGAAAAGATGGAGCAAAGGACTATCTTGCTACAGGAACTTTAAAAGAAGGTACAAATGCGCAAGAATGGACTACATTCCCCGAATGGTTATATGTAGAATTTAAATCTGGAAATATTAGTGAAGATTTGTACAAAGCAGCAACTAAATTTATTAAGAAAAAAATATCCCAGGGTGATTATTACTATACTTCAGCACTAAATAAAGAATTAAGTGGAAATAAAGAATGGGAAAATTTAGTGTATCAAGTACATAAACCTGTATATGTAAATAATCAGTTTAATCAACAACTTGGTATAAGAGAAAGAATTTACATTAAAACATCTGCTTATCCGCTAACCCCTGAACTTACTAAAGGTAATGATTTAGATAAGATTAGAATAATGATGGAAAAGAATAATATTCAAAGATTAGCTTTTTCATCAGGTATTAAAGCAGGAAATTATAAAACTCCTGTTAAATTATGGGATTCTGATAATAATATAAAAGAATTAACACCTGAAGAGATAAATAATTCAACTAAAATACTTAGTAGAAAAGGATTTAGATTGCAACAAGATGTTCCCTATGATGAACTTAAAGATGCTATTAATAGGGTTTCTCAGGCTGATAAGAATATATTTACTAATTTACATGATATAGATGGATTTGAATATAATAATAATTCTTACAAAGGAAGAGATTTAGAAAAGATTTATCAAGAACATTATGAACAACTTTATAAGAATGGATTTGAAGGTTTAAAAAAAGAAGTTTATGATGAGTCTGGAAATTTAAATATACCTGCAATAAGAGATATTCTTAAGGAAGAAGGTATGTTAAGAGGGTATTCTATAGCTGATATGGAAGGTATAGAATTGGATAAGTATTTAACTTTCTTACCTTATAGTCCTTCAGCTATTAAATATGAAGCTTTACTTAACGCTATTGTTAAGAATAGAGTACTAAAAATGAAGTTTAAAGGTAATTCTTTTGTATTATCTACAGAGGAAGGATACCAAAAAGCTAAAGTTGTAGATGAAGAAGCTTCTAAAGATATTCAAGGAATTATTTATACAGATAAATGGACAGGTAAATTATTACCATCTCGAGTAGAAAAAGGTAAGGTATTACCAGCACAAATACTAATACCTTGGAAATTTAAAGATAATAATGGAAATTTATTAGATATAAATAGGTTTGTGAAAGATGGGAAAATAGATATGACTAAATTACCTGAAGAAATATTGCAAATCTTTGGTATGCGTATTCCTAATCAAGGATTAAACTCTCAAAGTTATGTTGAAATAGTAGGATTTTTACCTAAAACATCTGGGGATATAGCTGTTACTACAAGAGATTACTTGGCTCAGATGGGTTCTGACTTTGATGTGGATAAGTTATACACCTATATGTATAATACTTACCTTAATGGTAAAAAGTTAGAAAAGATAGATTTTAGTTCTAAGGAAGATATATTAAAATTAGAAGAATCTACTTTAAGAAATTTAGCTTTTGAACTTGATGAAAGAAAAAGTAGACAACTTAATAGACAAGCATCATTCTTAGAAATGGCTGATGATGTATGGAACAAATCTCTACAAAACAAACTATTAGATATAAGACTTGCAGTTCATAAAAACATTAATCAAGAAGTTCAAAAACAAATACACACTCCTTTAAGTTCATGGAAGTTCGAAGAAATAGCTAAAGAAATTCAGAATAAAAAGACTAAAGATGAATACTTCACTGCCTTATCAGATAAGTACCAAATGACTAAGAGATTTAATGCATTAGCTGGTAAATCTGGTACTGGTATAACAAGTAATGCATCTATGTTTAATTCTGCTATACAGGATAAAGGAATGTATTTATTCTATAATACTCCAGAAGGAATTAAACAAAGATTTAGAGTTAGATTTGGTAACAAAGTATCTGATGGAGATTTAAGTGGAAATAAAACATTAAGTGGTAAGTATTATAAATCAGAAATTATATCAGGTCTTCAGTCTGTATCTGTAGACAATGAAAAGTTACAAGTATTAGATAAACTTAATTTAAATTCTCAAACTTTTAGGTATGCTAACTTACTAGCACAATTAGGATTTGAAGAAGAAGTCGGATATTTTATGGCTCAACCTATTATAAAAGATTACTTTAATTTACTTAAATCTAAAAGATCTTCTATTAAAGAGTTTAATCCTAATATAGAAAATGAAGTATATTCAGAAATATTATCTAAATATAGACCTACAAATTATGATAGTAATTTATATGATGAAAAATATAGTAAAGGAAAAGGATTGTCTTTAGAGAATTTAAAGAATTCTATATTAGAACCAACAGGAGACTTTAATTATATACAATTGACTGCTTTAGATCAAATGCTTTATTTAGATAAACCATCTCAAACCTTAAGTACTATACAATCAGCTATTAATACAGATAGTAAAGGATTGGGTAAGAATTTATTTGAAACTTTATCTAAAGAAGAAGCAGTTAAAAGATTACAAAGTGTGAATATAGAAAATATAGAATCTATATTGGGAGAATTTGATAATTTAGGAAATTTAATTAAACCAACAACAATCCAAGGTTTTTCTACATATTATGGGTTACTTCAAAATAATAAACTGTGGAAACAACTTCTACCTTATAATGAACAAGGTATAACTTACATGTTTAACAAGATTGAACAATTACTTGGTAGAGAAGACAGAAGTATAGTTAGTAAAGCTGATTTTAGAAGAGATATATGGAATAATTTTAAATCTTATTTGTATACATTAAATAATTTAGGATTATTTGGAGGAGATCTTAATTTAGAAAGAGAAAGATTATTTATAGATAGCGACAGTAATAAATCTTTAGCTTCTATAGTTAAACAAGTAAAAGCTCAATCTAAATATAAAGATCATCCTTTTTTAAGTAAAGTACAACCTGATATAAATAAGAATGGTAGACCATCTACAATTAAAATAGATGCTGTAAGAGATGACGCTGCTAATTTAGCTACATATACTTCTTTTATAGATTTATATACGAATGATACTGCTATTGAAGGAACTAATTACACTACAAGAAAGTTATTCAAAGACTTAGTTGAAGCAGCTTATTTGTCTGGGGGTGTACAAGAAGCTACTCAATATATTAAACACATACCGCCATCTTATTTATATTCTATAGGATTTGCTGATAGTTTATCTGAATTATACTCTAATAAGAAATTCGAAGATTCAGATTTTATGAAGATTCCTTCATTTGAATTACCTTACTGGATGTTACAGAACTTTATCGAACAGTATATACAACATAATGCTGATAAGGTTGAAAGAGTTGGAACAAAGGATATAGATAATGTAATTAAGGATAAAAACTTACCAAAAGGAAGAGTTAGTATTACAAGATTTAGTTTAAAGAATGATGATTTCTATGTTAAAAGAGGGCAAGACCAAGTTCCTCCTGAATTTTTAGCTATTAATGATCCTATGAAACCTAAAGGAAGTAGTAAGAATGTATTATTTAGATATTATGGAAGAAATGATTCTTTAGGTTACCCTATGTATTTTAGAGTAGATAATTTAGGATTTAACGGTATAGATGAATTTAATGCTAATACTGATGAAGTAGCTACTTCAAGTTTTATAACTAACACAAATAAAGCTGAAGTTAGTAAATCTACTTCAAGATTTCCAATAGATAACAACTACTATTCAGAAACTACAATTAATCCAGAATCTACTAAAGTTAAGAAACCTGGAGATATACTTGAAATAGTTGATAAAGGTAATGTTAAAAGGGTACTTGAAAATATAGTTATTAATTCAGATGACCAATATTATCAATTATTAGCGTCTGAACTATTAAATAATTACGGAGATAGAAATTTAAGATTATCTACAGAACTTGAAAAAGTAAGAGGAAGATATGCTAATGGTACTGTAAAAATTAATTTAGATAATGAAAAACATACTTCAGTAAATGAATTAAGTAAAACTGTATTACATGAAGTATTGCATGGATTTACTATACCTGCTATTCAAGCTTGGAGTAAAGGAGAAAAACTAGATCCTAAAGTTAAAGATGCTATAGATAGCTTAAATCAAAGTTTTAATAGGCATAAATCATCCATTACTAAAGAAGTTATGGATAAGTTTATAGCTAAAAGAACTGAGAAGTATGAATCTATGACTGATGAAGAATTAAGTAAATATTATGGAGCTACAAATTTAGAAGAATTTGTAACTATGTTAATGACTGATGGTGAGTTTCAGAAGATACTTAATGAAATACCTGCGAATAGTGAAGGCAAACCTTGGTTTGAAGTATTTTTAGATAAATTAAAACAATTCTTTAATGCTTTAGGATTAAATGTAAATAAAAACTCTATGTTAGCTTCCGCTATAGATGATGTATTAACTATTATTGAACATGATACTACTCAAGCTTTCACACAAGAAGGCCAGACAATAGAAACATTATATCCTGGAATTAACGAAGCTGCTATTAGTTATACTTTAAAATTGATAAAAGGCTTACAAAATATTCAACGTAATAAATTTGAATTTTCTAAATTACAAGGTTGGTTAAACGATCTTCAGAAACAAGGAGTTCCTAAAGAACAGGTTGATATGTTCAAAGAATCTGCTAAAGATGGAATGACCAAAGAAGAAATTATATCTTCTATTCTTGCTAATTATAGTTATACTGTTGAAGTTAATACTGCTAAGAAAAAGTTTGATTCTCTTACTGGAAACATAGAAGAATCGCATTTTAAAGATAAAGAAGGGAAAATTATAAAAACTGAGTATATTGTTGAAGAAGATGATGGAGCTTATATTTCTTTTAATACAAGAAAAGAAGCTGAAACTTACTTAGAATCTAAGAGATATAAGAATCAACAATCTACATCTTATTATTCAAATCTAACAGTACCGGGCGGTACTAACTATACTGAAAATGAAATATCTACTCCATTAATTACACCTAATATTAAAGGGCATGCTCAATTTAGTACAGATAAAGGTATAGGTTGGTTTAGAAGTGATACTAAAGTAAACAATGCTACTATTACTACTGATGAGGAACCAGATTTATCTACAGGTGAACCTAGAACTAAAAGAAATACTATTGGTGGGAATATAACTAAAGATAGACGTATATTAGAAATACAATCTGATTTATTTCAGAAAGGTAGAGATTATAAATCTTTAACCGGTAAAGAAAGATGGAACTTTGTTTCTGATAATAGTCCAGAAAATCAATTTCTCCAACTCCTTAACAAAGATAATAACTGGGTTACATTCTTTATTAAATCTATTATTCAAGATAGTGCTAAGAAAGGATATGAGAAAGTATTATTTCCTAAAGGTGAAACTGCTGCTAAAGTAGAAGGACACGAAACATTGGCCAATGAGATATTAAATATAAATAGAGCTATAGAACATACACAAACATTTTTAGGTAAGGAAGATTCTATACCAGGATTAGAAGAAGAGATAAACAATCTTCGTAAAGAAATAACTACTTTAAAAAAGACTTTTAGTTCCAATTTAACAACTCAAGAACCAACTGTAGATAGAAAAACTGCAAATAAATATGGATTTGAAGATTATAGTTATGTTAGAGTAGAAAGTACTTATAGTAGAAAAGAAATATATAATAAATCCTATTTTGGTTATGATTCATACCAAGAGCATAGAGATGCATTAGGTGAAAATTATGAAGGGTATTATATACATGGATATAATACAGAAAGAAATAAACCTCAAATTAAAATATTACCAATCACCAGAGAGGAAGCTATTGCAATATTTAATAATTCTTCTAATAGTGACAGATATTTAGTTGAAGATAGGCAAAAAGTAATTGCTCTTGAACATAAAATATCAGTTAGAAATCAAAAAATTGGGGAAATAAAAGAAGCTCCTAGTGAAATAAAAAGACTAGAAGATAAAAAAGCTGAATTTAAATCTCAAGGTATAGAAAAACTCAAACCTATTGAAGCTTTCTATGAAATTAAAGTAGGTAATATATTAGAGAAACAATTTGGTAAAGACAATGTTAAAATTATTAATGATGAATATGGTAATCAATGGAGAGAGATAGATTTATCTAAAATAACTGATAGAGAAGTATATTTATTACCTAATACAATAAGTAAAGAAGATACTTTAAATAGATTCGGAGAATTAAACTCTGATGGTAGGCAAAAAGTATTAATGGTTGATGATAGATTTAGCAACGGTGATAGATATAAAGCAATGCTTAAAAGGGCACAAACTATTAATAAAGAACAAGTCTTATATAAAGCTACTATAGGAACAACTGTAGGAGAAGATATAGGATTAAATAATAAAAAAGAATATTATTATATCAAGTTAGATCAGAGAGAGTTAAATTTAAAAGATAAAATAAGTTTAATTTCTAATGAAGAAATACTTGATAGAATGAAAAAATGTAGGTAAATTTACAGAAAATTAGAATTATGGCAGTTAAATGTCCAAATCGCAATACTCCTGAATGGAAGAAATTAGTTAAAATCACTGGTTCAGATGCTGAAAGTTATAGATTATGGCTAGCTAATGGAGAAGAGATACCTTCATTAGAACAACTCGTTGATGAAGGTTTAATTGAGGCTAAAACTGAAAAACCAAGATTTCAAACTATTATAGATAATTTACAACAAAAGAAAAGTTTATTATACAAAAGAATAAGTTCAAAAAGAGCTGAACTTAAAGATAAATCTGGAGAAGAAAAATTAAAACTCAATAAAGAAGTTTCTTATCTTGAGAAACAGGTTGAAGAAACTGATACTAAAATAGGAGAACTTTCTAAATCTCAGGTATTAGAAGATTCTTTAAAATTCGCTCAACAAGATATAGAAGAAGTAGGAAAAATATTAGATAAAAAGGATATTTCTTTATCGGATTTAACTAATATAAAAAGACCTATAAGATTGTGGATGGCTGCTGGTGATTTTAAAGAAGGACATATATTCTTCGATGAAAATGAATTAAAGCAAATACAAGACCCTAAGAATACTTTAATGTATCCTATAGGAGAAGAATTAAAAAGATACCAAGCCAAGGCTGAGGGATTATGGAATAAATGGTTACAAATAGCTCAAAGTAAAATTGAAGATAAAGTTAAAGAAAAATGGGGAGAAGATGCTAATGTTGATTATAAAGCTTTACTAACAGATGTTGGTAAATTAACAAGTCTTACTTTAGATATTAGTGAAACAGATAATATCTTAGCTAAAAGTATGTTTGTATGGAATAAGGAAGCAAGCTTTGAAACACATAAAGAAGCTAAGTATGTATTTGATGGTTTAGATGATGTATTTAAAGAAATAGGTAAATCTTATAGTAAAAAGGATATTAATGAATTGTTTGCTCAAAGAGCAAGTAATACAGATAATAGGAAAACTGGAGATTTAACTTATAGATATACCCAAGCTTATTTCGATTGGAATAAAGCTAGAAGCAGAAATTTTAAAAAAGAATTAAACCTTGCTGATGAAATTGCTGACCCAGAAGAAAGAAGAAAACAAAAAAATAAACTTATTAGAGATTATATTACGGAAACTAAGAAATACTCTCTAATGTTAGATGCTAGAAAATTGTTTCCCAATAAGGATTTATATGAAAATAGCTTTAGTGATAGTGATATACAGAATCACAGACAAGAATTAATAACTAATTTGGGACAAAAAGGATATAAATTTTATTTAGAAGCTGCTGAAAAGCAACTTAAACAATTTAAAGATGATAGAGATGTTTTTATATCTCAATTAGACGATGATTTACTAGAAGATGCTGCTAAGGAAATAAAAATAAGAGAATATGATGCTAAATTTAGTCCTTATTTAGTTGCAGAAAACTTTTTTGAAGGTACTATACAAAAAGTAGCAGGAGATTATATAACCCCAAGCAATAGATATACAAAGACTGTACCTAGAAGAATTGTTAATGGCAAGAATACTGAATTTTATGATAAAAACTTTGAAAAAATAGAAAACAATGATAAGCTATTAGCTTTATATAACTATATCATAGATACTCTACATGAAGTAAATTCTTATTTACCATCAGATATGACCGAAGAGTTTCAGGTTAATACTCTTCCTTTTATGGAAAAGACTTTAATAGAACAGTATACCCAAAATGGTATGAGTGGTGGGTTAACTCCTATATGGGATTTATGGAAAGAAAGTATAAGAACTAAAGGATCTGTAACTACAGAATCTAGTGAAAAAAGAGATGTTGAAGGTGAGAGAGAAAGAGAGTTAAGAGTAAGATATATAACCAATATTGATAAAATAATTAAAGATTATATATTCAGAAAGTCTTTAGAACTTAAACAACAAACTGGAAATACTCCAACTGTAGAACAAATACAAGAATGGACTAGAGAAATTAAAGATCAGGTTGCTAATGAAAGAAGTAATGATTTAGAAAAACTAGTAAAAGCTTATTCATTAATGGCTATTGGGTTTAAACATAAAGCTAAAATTGAGGATGCTATGAGTATTACTCAGGGTATTATTAATAATGCTTTAGAACAAGAAACTAATAATGCTGGTGAAGTTATAAATGACCAATATGGAGATCCTATCTCTAAGAAAGGATTGAATAACTTTAAAGATTCTGTAGAATATTTTATGAAGAAGTTTTATGGAGAAGCTATGCATAAGGTAGAATTAAAATTTGGAAAAAAAGTATATACATCCAAAGAGCAAAAAGTAAGAGAAGAAATAGAGGCTTTAAAGGCTCAAAACATAAAAGATTTTGATGAACATAACATAACTAAGAAAGAATTTCTACAAATAGATAGAAAATTAGAAAAGCAATTATCTGAATTAGGAGGAGTAAAAGCAGGTTCTAAAATTGGAGACCAACTTAATATGTGGGTTAGATTAAAGGGATTAGGATGGAATTTTTTCTCCCCTATAATGAATTCCACAGTGGGCTATGTTAATAATCTTATAGAAGGCTCTGATGGTAGAAGATTTAATAATGCTCAGCTTCATAAAGGGTATAACTTAACCTTATCTCAAATGAATAAAGTTAGACATTTAATGGATAGATATGATACTCTAAAAGAACTACAAAATGAAATATATGTATCTGAAAGAGTTAAAAAAGGAATTAATTGGTTAGCTCCCTTTACATTACAGAGTAGATCTGAATATTTAAATCAGGCTCCTGTAATGATAGCTATGTTATTAAACACTAAAGTTAAATTAAATGGAAAAGATATATCTTTATTTGAAGCTTATAATGATAATGGAGAATTATTAAATGGAGTTGAAATGCCATCAAATTTAGAGGCAAATACTAAATTAAAGATAGATAAGGTTATAAAAGATATTCATGGTAACTATGATCCAGACTCTCCAATACCTGCTAATTCAACAATATTAGGAAGATCCTTATTAGTATTTAGAAAATGGATGATTAATGCATATTATACAAGACTTGGACAAATGGACGCTGGTAAGGTGAATCCTATTAGTGGTATTGAACAGAAAGGTAGATGGAGAAGTTATGGGCAGTTTTTTGATAGATATGGCTACTTTGGTGGGGTATTTAACGGTACATTACAGTTACTAAGAAAAATAGCTTTTCAGAAAACTAATTTGTCTAGATTAGATGATGTAGATGCTGCTAATATGAGAGCTAATTTAACAGAAATAATGTCTATGATAGCTGTTACAGCATTGGCTTTATTAATTAAAGGAGTCATTTTAAATGATGACGATGATGAATCTGATATAAAATATTTATCTTTCTTCTGGATTAATCAACTTAATAGGATGCAGATGGATATAGATTTTTATATTGATCCTATTCAATTTAAAACTATATTAAGAGATCCTTTACCAATGGCTAAAGTAATTACTGATACAGAAAAAGTACTAGCAAGAGCTACAACATTAATAACAGGAGGGGATGATATGTATCATCAAGGAATTTATAAGGATCAATCTAAAACTTGGGTAGCTATAAAGAATTGGTTTCCTTTAACTAATACTACTGCAAGAATTCAGTCATTGACACAACAGATAATAAATAAATAATCTGAGACACAAATTTTTTGTACTTCCTAAAGGATTCGAACCTTTGACATCTTGTGTGTAAAACAAGTGCTACTAAACCAACTGAGCTAAGGAAGTATTTTGTGACTCTTAATGGAGTTGAACCATTCCCGCCACTTTAAAAGAGTGGAGCATATCCGCTTTGCTAAAGAGTCATAGAGCACCTTGAAGAAATTGAATCCTCATCTTCTCGTTACAAAGGAAAAATAATAACCATTATACTAAAGGTGCATTAGAGCAGATAGTGGTAATTGAAACCACATCCTCTGGGTGGAAGCCAGACGCACTAGCCATTGTGCTATATCTGCATTTAAATACTGATTAACTGGTTCAGTATTTGAGACCTTTACGGATTTCCTATCAAAGATAAAGAATTAGTGGACACACAGAGACTCGAACTCTATCTTCCTCATTGCAAGTAAGGAGCATTATCCTTTATGCTAGTGGCCCATATCGCGGTTCTGGAGGGGTACGATCCCTCTATTCTGCTTGAGTGACAGTCAAGCTCCTCACCAAGAGGCCTACAAAACCATTAGCAGAGGCAACAGGACTCGAACCTATAAGTCACAATTTTGGAGATTGCTTATCACTCCTATGAGTGCCTCAATGTATTTAGCGAATCATAAAAGATTTGAACTCTTTCTAAGGGCTTAGAAGACCCCTGTGCTATCCATTACACCAATGATTCATTTGTACTGCGGGAGAGGTAGGCAATGATCCTACACCCCTTGGCTTAACAGGCCACAGCTATCCCACTTTAGCTTCACTCCCTTATTAGTTGCGGGTAAGAGTTACGATCTCTTCTTGACTAGCTTATGAGACTAGGGGTTCACCAGAACTACCCGCAATATTGTTGGTTAAGTAGGACTTGAACCTACAGCCTCTTCTGTATCAGAGAAGTACTCTACCATTGAGTTATTAACCAATATAAAATAAAAAACCCTTCTTTTTGGGAAGGGCACTTATAATTTCTTATTTAAATTAAGAATATAATTTCCCCTTCCAGTAAACTCCTGTTTTACCGTCATTAATGGCTACCATATTCCAATTTCTTCTTTGCATTGTTTAATTTTATTCTACAAATATAATAAATTTTATTATTACATCCAAATATTTTAGTATTTATTTTTAAAGTATTTTTTAACTTTGTAGGAATAATGGGACTCAAACCCATACTCTCTTGTTTCGTAGACAAGGGCTTTGATTCAATTAAGCTATATTCCTATTAGTTGGGACTGTAGGGTATGATCCTACATTACAAGAGTCAAAGTCTTGTGTGGTTTCCATTTACACTAAATCCCAATTTAGTACTACGTGTGGGTTTCGAACCCACGATAACCAGATTGAAGGTCTGGTGGCTTACCACTTGCCGAACGTAGCATTTGGGTGTAAGGATGGTACTGACCCATCTTCTCTTGATTCACAGTCAAGCACATCACATTAATGCTTCAAACACCATATATTGTACTCAGTTAAAGACTTGAACTTTAATTAGTTGTGTATAAGACAACCTTCCTGACCATTAGAAGAACTGAGTATATTTGTCGAGAATGTTAGAATTGAACTACCCCTCTGCATTCCAAGTGCAGGATGCTACCACCACAACCCACTCTCGTTAAAATAAAAACCCCTTCGAGTATTCACTACTGGAAGGGGTGTATTGTCTAATTAAAAACAAAATCAAAACATATCTTTTACATATAGTTCTTCCTTCCAATAATTATTGGCTCTTGGGGTTGTTCTATATGTCGTATTATCAAATTCATTTTACAAACTTACAAAATATTTTTATTACTTCCAAATAATTTTTCAATTGTTTTTAATTTATTTCTAAAATATAGGGACTATTTTCACAATCTGTATAAGTTATAGATGTATTAGAATTAGTATCATTATTTAAATAATATGTGGTTATTTTATCTATATGAGTATGCCCTACAACCTGATGTATATCAATTAGCATATTTGATTGAGTTTCTTTTCTATCAGCCCAAAATATTCCGCCTACACCTTGAAATCCTCCTCTTGAATATCCAACATCAAATAAACTTCTTTCTTTCATTTTAAATGCTGTATTAAAAGATTCAGCTAAATTTTTTAATTTAGGTTTATAGGGGTATTCTCTATCAAACCATTCTTGGGATACTCCAGCATGAGTAAATAAATAATTATCTATCTGGTAGGCTGCTTGAAACAAATCTTTTTCTTTGTTGAATAGTTCATGTAAATCAAAGTAAGATTCTGATCTAAACCCACTACATCCATGAGAAGAGTAGCTAAACATATACTGGTTATCGTGATTGCCTAATAATAATATTACTTTATTAGGATTATCTTTTTTAAAATATATGATGTTATTAAGATTTTCAATAATTCTCATATTACTTATAGTCCAATGATCTACGTAATCTCCAACAAATATTATTTTATCATAAGAATCATCTATCCAATTTTCCCAATTACTTCTTCCATGTACATCACCTACTATTAATATTTTCATAGTATATGTAAATTTATTAGATTATTTTCTAAAATTTAATACTTTTTCTTCATATTCTTTCTCCATGATGATCTGTTGATTTAAATTTTCTTCTACTTAATTCTTCTTTTACCTTTCCAAATGAAATTGGTATATAATCCCATCCATTAATTCCTACATCTAATCTTAAACTATTTTTATCAATTGGTAAACTATGATGAGAATGTCCGTGCAAGTGCCAAGTTCCGTGATGAGATCTATTCCATACCAACATTGCATAATGACATAATACAATCTTTTGATTATTAATTTCTATTTCTTTTAACTCTCCTAAGTAAGTTCCATACTTTTGATATAATTTAAGAATATCTTTTTTATCGTGATTACCTTTAATGAAATATTTATTTCCTTGTAATTGTAACATCAAATTTTCTGCATAACTAGGATAGGTTAAAGCAAAATCTCCAAGAAAGAATATATCATCTTCATCATTGACAATACTATTCCAATTATTAATAATGGTTTTATCGTGATCTCTTATACTAGAAAAGGGTCTATTATCATATTTTAGAATATTTGTATGTCCTAAATGTAAGTCAGATGTAAAATAGTAATTTTTACTCATCATCAATTAAATTATTATTATTTACTCTTGCTTTATAATTTTCGAATTTTATCATTTCTTCTATCTTTGTATAATTAGAAGTAGGAGTTGTTCTATACCCACATTTATTACAAATTAACCATTTAGAACAACTACCTAACTTCTTTTTATTTGGAATTAATTCTATTGAACAATTAGGACAAAGTTCCATTTTAAGGTAACTTTAAACTTTCGAATAAAACTGTCCCAAATAGTAATATAATAGCAACTAATTCTACAGTTTCAGTGTAATAAGGAACTGTTGGTAACTTTCCTATAAATACTTTTAATTTTTCTAAATAAGGTTTTAAATAAAATAATATTAAATATTTACTTGTTACTTTTTTCATTGAGTAGTTACGATATTTTTTAGTGTAACGACAGTAAGCTATAAATAATGCATATAAACTTACTGGAATCAAATACCATAAACTAATAGATGAAATAAAGGTAAGTCCTAAAGCTATTCCACCTGTTGCTCCAACTACATGTAATGTTTCTTCTTGTTTATCGGGTTTATAGAAACAATTTGCTACTCCTACTAAACATATTAATCCCCCAGCCCAGAAAGCTGTAAATTCTCTAATAAAATCACCAAATATACTTCCAGTTTCATGCACTAAAGCTATATTCTCTGCTGCTATTACAAATGGTATAGGAAATGCCATCATAGTAATAGCAAATAACCACCAAGGTTTAACTATATACACACTATCACTGATAGACTTTTGTCTACCATATTTTATTCTATAATAAAAGTAGTATCCAAATATTATAGACATTGAAATCAATAATAAAATTATATTATTTACCATATTATTTCTTCTAAATTATTAAATTTAAGTAATTCATTTACTTCTTTAAAACAATTCGATCCAAAGAATCCTGCTTTCCCTCTATTGTAAGATTCTGCTGCTGGGTGTGGTGCAGAAATTACTCCATGTTTAGTAGAGATATACTTCTCAAAGTATTGGGCATTTTTCCCAAGAAGCAAATATACAATATATTCCTTAGAATTCAAAGTTTCTATAATCTTTTTTGTAAAAGGTTCCCAGATTTCTCTATGAGAACCAGATTTATCAACTTCTACAGTTAATGCTGCATTAAGTAACAAAATACCCTGTTTTGCCCATCTTTGTAAATCTATTTGATCTAATCTCCAATGAGTTATATCAAAATAACTTTGCGGGTATTCCTGTTCAATTTCAATTAAAATATTTTTCAAAGAAGACTGAGGATAAAGACTTCTACTACAACTAAATGCAAGTCCATCCCCTACTTTACTTTGTGGATAAGGATCCATTGCAATAATACATAATTTAACATCATTAAATGGTGCTTCTCTAAATGCCCTAAAAACCAATTCTCCTTCTGGTAAGACTTCTACTCCACTTTCACGTAATCTTTTAACCTTGGCTCCTATTTGAAGAAATTCTGGGGAATGTAAGTAATCTTTTAATATTTCATACCATTCCCCAAAATGTAGTTTTAACTTTTCTTCCATTATTTTATAATAGTTACTGTTTCTAATTCTTTTTGATATTTATCCCAAAGTTTATTTGTTTCTATAGCAATATAATTTGCTAATTTAATACAATCATTATAAAATTCTTGGGATACTTCATACCAATTCCAATACTCTTTTAACCAAGATTTTACACTTTTGGTAGGAATATCTTCAAAAGCCCAACCATCATCTTCATACTCATCCCCTCTATATTGTATTTTAGTAACTTTACTTATATCTATCAAACAAGCTTCATTTAAAGATTGTTGACTATAACTTAATTGAGAAGTGGATTGTATTTTTTTAGATTTCTTATTAACTTTTAAAGCAAAGCACCCAAAAGGAGTTTCTGGAGTATAGGGTATTTCAAATTTATGAGAGTGACTTGCAGATCTTACAGTAAAATATCCTTCTGTAGTAACTTCATAAAATCCTTTATATTCAGAATTACCGAGAAAATTTCCTTTTTTGTAATCTATAACTTTAAATATTTGAAAACTATTATTACTTTTTGTAATAAAACACTTACCTTTTATAGATTCTAAAAATTTAACCCCTTCTTCATGCCATTCTTTCCATTTAATTTTAGAATTTTCAACTAATAATTTTCTTTTTTCATCTTCTAATTCTTTTATTTTAGCTTCTATTTCTGCTTTTTCCATATTAAATTAATTGTTTGTCTCTCTTATGTATATATTCCCAAAATAAGATTCCTAATATAAATCCTATTAAAAACATTGCTCCTGCCATATTTCTTCACTTTTTAATGGTTTACTATCTAATTCACAATCTACTGGTAAACTCATTTCTAAAAAGTTTTCCCAATACATTTTTAATTCTCTTTTTTTAAATATAGTTTGTGCTATTCTATGTCTTGGATCTAATTTATGAAACTTTATTATTCTTCTTTTTAATAGATCACTAAATTTAGAATATCTTCCTTTAATAAAATACTTGCAATCATCTACAAATTCATCAGGAATTCTAAACTTAAATGTTGTAAATTCATTTTGATCTATTCTTTCTGTAAATTGTCTATGTCTTGTTAAATATTCTTCTAATTTTAAATATGTCTCATGTCCTACAAACCTATATCTTAAATAAATATAATTATATTCTTTATCTAAATAAGTATTTATTAAGTATTCATTGATCCACAGTCTTTCTCTATCTCCATCTATTACTGGAGTTATATAACTAGTACACTTGTTAAAATAATTTGTAATTAGAATATATTTATCTCCAATTTTCTCGATAAACTTAATCCTATAACTGATCTTAACTGAATCAAGACCAGTATTAAATTCGTCTCCAACACTTATTTTTAAATACCCACCTATTAATAAAGATTGTATTTTATTATCTTTACCATAAGTTTCATCTATAAAAGAATCAGAGTAAATAACAATACTTCTTGCAGTATCCACATGATAGAATAATTTTTTATCATTTTTTAATGTTATTTCACTCATCTAATAGTTTTAAAATTCTGGTACTATTTGTTCTACTATTTTAATTTTATTAACTGGTTTTATTTCAGGAATTACAAATCCTTCTTTTTCTCTGAGAATCTTAAGAAGTTGATGGTTCTTTGCAAATTTTTGAATACCTTTATATTCTCCAAAGAATTGTATATATAAACATAATACTTTTTGAGCAAATATAATACTTGAAGCAATAATATCAGAATTATTTTTATTATAAAATTTCTCTAAAAATTTAGTAGCTTTAATTTCTCCAATTCTTGGAATTCCAGATACTTTATCTGTAGAACAGCCTGTAATCATTTGTTTCCAAAAATTATACTCTGCATCTTGAATACTCAAGTCTATTACTTCATTCTTTACAGGATTATAATGTGTTCCTGGAAGTTGAAGTAAATCATGGTCTTGCCCTACAATTATAGATTCAGAGTATGTAGTAAGAGAAATTCCAACTGCATCTTCAGCTTCAATACCGTTTACAATAATAAACTCCCATTTATCTATAAGATATTGTTTTACTTCTTTGAAAAATGGGGGCTTTTCTGAACTTCTTCCACTTTTATAAGCGGAGTCTACAGAATATCTGTAATTTCCATCCCCCCCCAGAAATCCTAAATAATAGTCTGCACTAGTAGGTTTAAATATTTTTTCTACTAAGTACCAATCTATTAAATCTAAAGTTTCTTGCAAAGTTTTTTCAGATTTTATACCATACATTTGTTCTGTTTCAGATAGAACTCTATTAAAACATATTTTGTATAGTATAAAATCTGAATCTATTAATAATAGTTTACTCATTACCAACACTTTCTTTTACTTCTTTCTTTTCTTCTATTGATTCTTTGTATTCATCAATATAATCTCTATGTATATAATCTTCATTATAGAAAGTACATTTTCTTTCTAACATATAACTATTATGATAATTAGAGAATACTGAATCTTCTTTTGGTATATACTCATCTTCCCATTTAGAAAATATTACATAGTCTTTAAAATAATAATTACCTTTCACATAATATATTTCATCATGGTCTGTTGGCATATAATCACTTCTTCCATTTATGGTTACAGTACAAGATTCATCATCCCAAATCCAACTACTCAGATAATTTGAATATACAGCGTCATCTTCTGGAATATCTTCATCATAATATTCTGAAAATACTGTTGGTTCTTCTTCATCAATTCTTGGTTCTCCCCCTATTGAGCATAACTCATATCTGTGTTCAAAATTACCATTATTTCTTAATCTATCTTCAGACATATACGTGAAAGTATCTAAATAAGGATAACTACTAAATTTTGTTTTTAAGTCTACATATAAATCCATTGTTTTTTTAGTATATTCTGGAGGACAAATTATTTCTTTTTTATAACTAGCATCTTGTTGCCATTTATAATGCCATTTTTTGTTTTTAGCATAAGTTCTAAAATACTCTACATAATTATCATTAGTCACATATATTCTATCCATGAGAGTTATTTCATCCTTATCTTCTTCTTTATTACATTTCCAAACTAATGCCCTACCTTCAACTTTATCTTGATTATTAAATAAAACCAGCAAACTTACTTTTTCTTCATTCTTTGCATAAATATCCATAAATGGTTTGCATTGTTCATGTCGCATACAACTTGAATTAAGTGTACCCCCTTTTCTTGAATATGATCCTTCATAATAATATTTTCTAATACTTTCACCATTCATTAACTCAAAATGTAACCCATCTATAGCCAATCCTATAATATCTTGGTAAAATAAAGTAGCAAATTCTTGTACTTCTTTATTTGAAGCTGTTATTTCTAATTTATTTACCAATTTACCAGGAGATGTCATATATGCAAATTTACTTCTTAAAGTTTCATCAAAGAAGTTATAAATTACTTTTATTTCGCAATAAGTTTTAATTAAATTAGAACTTTGTTTTAAATCTGATAAGTTAAAATTTAAATCCTGATTTATTTCCAAACAACTACATCTAATTTGTTTATATTCATTATCAACATTTCTCACTCTCCATGTTTTATCTTTCCAGGTTCTATATATACTTAGATCATAATGAGTTACCCAATACTCTTTTGTTGGTTGTACTATTTTATCTATAATCTTATCTGATATATAATTTTCAACATTTTTACCAAATCTTTCTTTTCTATCTATTGATATATATCCTATTTTATTAGGATTGGTTATAGCAATATCTAAATACCCTATATCATTTATCCATTCATCTTCTTTTTCTTTCTTTAGAAATTGTTTGCAGATATTATTAGATTTGTTATTTTCTAATAACCTTTTTAATTTTTCTCCAATTATCATATTAATCTTTTATATGTGTTTTATAAATAAAATTTAACAATTCTTTTGGTATATCTATATTTAATCTCCTTTGGACTCTATCAAATAGAGGAGACCTATTTTCTTCAATAATTACAAAATTACCATTTTGTAACTGCCCAATATCATATCCAATTATTCCTACTTTATCAGGTCTATTTTCTTTTATAAATTTATATAAAGATTTTGTAGGATTTAATTTTTTCTGATTGTTTTTAATTCCGCATATTGTTTTCTTTTTTACTGTAAAAAATTTATAAGTATTATTAATATAGAAAGTTAAGACTCTAAATTCATTACATAAATTTAATTTTTCTTGAAAAAAATATTCATCCAAGTTTACAGATTTTTTCCATTCTAAATATTCATTATAGGAATGTAGATATTGAATTCCCTTGCATTTGTTTCCCATAATGGGTTTTCCTACAATAGGAAAAGGTGTAAAAAAATCTACATCTTTAAATGTTTTAGCTCCAATACCTAATTTATATCTTTCAATTGATGTTTCATACTTACTTTTAATCTCTGTAAATCTTTCAAGATTATCTATGAAATTAATGTTTAGGTTGTTTAATACGAATTGTTTAACTAAATTTGCATGTAAGTTTGTTGCTCTTACCATTACATAATCTAAGTCAAACTTTTTATAGTAGTCATTTTTTATATCTATAAAGACCAATTCGAAGTTATTGTCTTCTTTATTGGCCTCTATAAATATATCAAACATTTCTTTATTACCTATAAATCCTAATTTAATCATAATATTAGTTCTTTGTTACAAAATGTTTTCCGCATACTGGACAGTAATAGGTTTTTTCTTTCTCTATTACTTCTGTTCCGCATTCACAGAATAAATTAGTATCTCCTATTTCTACTGTAGGATTATGAATAGGACAATCTAAATCTATTAATTCAGAAGCACAAGAACATTGTCTTACAGGAGTAGATTTAACAGGTTTAAAGTCTGAGTAATCATCGTATTTATAATCATCATACCAGTCATCATATTTACTAAAATACTTTCCATAAGTTGCTGGTTTGCTATAATAAGTTTTAGGAATATAAATATGTTCATATTTAGTTTTTCCTAATTTATCAATTACTTCACTGACAAATTGAGTAGTATGAAACATTTCTTCTGCAATAATGTATTCATCAAATGTATGAGGATTATAATATCCAACAGACAAATTAATACAAGATACTCCTACTTTATTATCAGTTAAAGCTGATACATCAGTTATCATTCCTTTTATTTCTTCAAACCCAAATTTATCTGTTAAATCTTCAATGTCTGCTATGAACTTGTCTGAGCAAATAGGTTGCCATATTGATGTTACAATATCTTTACTACCACGTCTATCCCCCTCTATAATATAACCTACGTTACTGAAGAATGATAAATCAAGATTTTTTGCACCAACAGCTCCAGTTTCTTCTTGAACTGTGAATACACCTTTTATCACATCCTTTTCTTCCATCATCTTTAGCGCAAGCCATATTCCATTTCCATCATCTCCACCAATCCCAGCACTTATAGACATTTTAGGAGTATTCTTTTTACTTTTATTCTCTAGCTCCCATCTTTTAGTTTTACCATTATAATAGTAACCACCAATACTTCCAGTAAATTCATCATATTGATAATTATTATAAGATGAAAGATAACCTGTTAATTTCCTTGGTTTACACTCAGCCCATAATTTATTACCACTTGCTGTTATTCCATGTCTTATTTTATATCCTATTTCAAAATCATGTACTGTGTCCATGTGAGCAATTACAGAGGGGTAGAACTCTCCTGTATTTATAACTCCTTTGGTAGCCAAGATGTTTCCGTGTTTATCCTGTTCAATAGAAATAATACCTTTTATTTTAGATAGTCTTTCTATTACGTAAGCTTGCATAAGAGTTTCTTGCCCACTATAAGATTGAACTGAAAATAATTTTATCATTTCATCTTTTTCTTCGTTAAAAAAATATTTAGGTTTTACTTTTACTTCTTCTTTTACTTTCTCATCTACTTCCATTTTATAATTTTTTAATTATATTAATACATTCTATTACTTGTTTTTGATTTTCAGGTTTAAATAATTTACCATAAAATCTATTTTTAGTTAAATATTCTTTGAACAATTTCCATCTTAAAGGAAAGGCATCATTAGCAAATCCTTTAGTTTCTATTATCCATTTACAAAAAGAAAAGTCTGTTTGTAAATCTATAAAATCAGGAGTATATTTAATATCTCTAACATTAGTAACTAAATCGAATCTTCTTGTGTCATTTGAAATTTTCTTTGTTTCTTTTTCTCTATATATTTTACCAATTAATTCATAGCATTCAAAATCTATTTCAAATGATTCGAGTAATATAAAACTTTTTGGCTGATATTCAAAAGGAATTTTATTTATTTTTAATTGCTGATAACAGAATTTTTCAAGATTTGATTTAAATTGTACTCCATCATACTCAGATTTTACTGCATTTTTTATTTTTTTGTTAAAAGAGACAGTTCTAAATCCTCTCATGGTAATTCTCCACTAATTAATCTAACCCCTAAAATTCCTTCTTTTTCATCTTCACTATTTATTTCATTATGAAATCCATAGTCTCTTTGAATTTTATCATAAACTTCTTTTTGATAGTTTACTTCCTCTACCCAAATTCTTTTTATAAGTTTACTATCTTTTAGATATTTTATTCTTACTAAATATCTTTCTTTTTGGTCTATTTCCATTTATCTTGTAATTTAGATACAAAACTACTCATGTTCTTTTCATATTGTTTCTGCTCAAATTTATCTCTTTGAGTTAGTTCCCTAGTAATTCTTTGTCTAATTTCCATAGATTGAACTACTTGCTTGGCATTCCTTTTAGATAACATCTTATCATATACAGGATTTCCTTGTTCTGGCTTATAAAATGGTCTCATATAATAAATTTTTAATTATTTGTTTAGCTTTTTCTTTACCGTGATTATATATTAAATCAGATAAATCTTTACTTTTATAAATTTCTGGAATTAAAATATAAGGTATATTCCATTTCTCAGAAAACTCTTTAGACTTTTTAATACCTATTAGATCTGAATCAAAATGTAGGATTATTCTATTAAACCTACTTTTTTGTTTTTCTATATATTCTTTAGGTAAAAAACTGGATTCACTAACACTTGCTATAGCAGTAATTCCTAGTTCATAGTAGCACATTACATCTTTAAGTGATTTGGTGATTACCAGTAAATCACCACTATAAGGTAACATTCCTTCTCCTTGAGATATTTTTCCACCATTACTCCAAAATCTATTTTTACTTAGTGGTTGGTATATCTTTCTTCTAAATATACCATTTTCCCAATAAAAATCATAACTATATGCCAAAGAATCTGCAATAAACATTTGATTGTTTAGTTTATTACTATCAATCCAAAAATGACTTATAGGAATTACTCTAAATTTGATTAAAGTTGATCTATTAATTCCATATCTTCCTTGCCAGTATTTTGCGTCTTGTTCTGACCAGTTTCTTTTTTTAATTTTAATAATAGTTTTATGGCTCTTATTATATTTAATATTAGATCTATCATCGCTAAAAGTCCTGCTATCCCCCATACTACTATTACTATAAGCACTCCCCAAAAGATAATTATCATTTTCTTTTAATTTAAATTCATTATATATTTTCTCTAAAGCTTGCCAGTAACTTATACTAAATTTTAACTTAACATATTCAATAGCTCTAATGTGAGTTCCATCTCCAAAATCTGAATACATTAAATCTCCTCTAATCCAGTCTATAATACAACTTGGTTTAGAATCATTTCTTAATTCACTATTAAAATGTTCTCCTATATTTTTAAAAGGAGAACAATACTCTCTGAAAATATCTTCAGAAGAAATCTTACTGTAGATAATTTCTTTAGAGAGTATAGGTCTTCCTTTTATCATAGAATTAAATATTGGTTATTTCACCAGTTTCTCTATCTACAGAACCTCTTAAAAAGAATTCATTCCTACTCCATTTATCATCCCAATGTGTTCCCATATTATTTAGAACTAAATATTTAGAATCAAATGCTTCAAGAAGTAATCCTCTTTTAGGGGCGTATAATTTTATTTCATTATCAGAAGCAAAATCCATAGTTCCAAATAAATAATTATCTGGAACGTTTTGGATAAGTTTCTTTAATTGCCCAACTGTTAATAACATATTAAAAATCTACATTTTTAATATCAGTTCCAGCAGGTTGAGATTCAGCATCTGCAACTACTGGTTTTGCAATATAGTCTTTAAATTCAGTCCCCCAAATATTTTTTAATGGATAACCTGAAGCTTTCTGATCTGCTGCAAATTTAGCAAAATTATTAGCAAATAACTTAGAAGTTGCTCTACCAAAATACTGATTATTTACAGATTGATAAGATTTATTATCTTTAGTGCTGACTTCTGCCATTACCCAGAGAGTATTGTCAGCTAACATTTTAACTAATCCTTGTAATTCTTTAAAGTTACCTTTAAATACAGCTTTAATATTATCAAGAACACATTCTTCTTTAGGTTCTACATTAGCCCAAGTTTTGATAAAGTTATACAAACTTACTTCTCCAATCAAAGCTTTTTTTGCACCTTCTGGAGCAAACCATGTATTACCATTTTTACCTACTTTAGCTACAACTTCTTCTACTGAAGTTCCCCAAGTAGATTGAGCTTGATTATTAATGAATTCAAACTTATCTCCATCTTTATTACTTCTTTCTTTATTTTCTAAAAAGAAAGTAACCTTTTGTCTAAATCCTAAAGTTGAATTAACTAAATAGAAATCTAGTCTTACTTTTTCGTGCCCTTCTTTGTCATCCAGTGTGTTATATTCAGGTTCATTCTGGAAATTATATCCTATTGCACTTAGTTGCGCTAGTGTAGGATTAACTAATTCTACTCCACATAAAACAGGCCCAATTTTGAGTGTAAATTCTCTTACTGTTTGTTTATCTGATGCATTACTTTTTACTGCCATAATATATTTTTTTTTAGATTATTTATTACTTTTTATTTATAAAAAATCCTACCAGAATTAACTGATAGGATTGTAAAAATATCAAAAATTTATTGTTTAATTGTTGAACTTTTGGGATGTTTTGTTATATCTTCATCCAAGTATTTTACTTCTACATCATCTACAATTTCTATGTCTAAGACATACTTTGCAGGTTTCTTGTTTTTTAACTTTTCATGTTTCCATACTTCTTTTGCATCCAAAGGATTTAATGCATATTTAACATTAATATCCTTGCGTGTCATACCATTCTTTAAATCTTCTAAAATTGCTGAAATACTAATTTGTCTTGCCATTTATTATTGTTTTTAATTATTATTCTCCTTCATTATATTTATCTATTGTTTCGGATACTACTCCTAAATCGTTAGGTATATAAATATCTCTAAACATTCCTACTGGAGATTTAGCAGGGAATTCTCCATCATTATTGGTTATAAATTGATAGAGTATTTTATTATCAACAGATTTGGAAACTTTAGTGTAAAGTACCACGGTAAATAATCCTTCTAATGTTAGGTAATCATCTACCATTTTACCTACAGTTTTCATTTTATATCCAGTTTCTTTATCTTGTTCAGGATGCCACAAGAAATATACTTTTAAATCTTTTCTTGTATTCTTTGCTGCTGAAACTACTTTACCAAGATTTACTCCAATATCTGCAAACTTACCATATCCTGTTTCTTTAGCTCTTTGCATAAATTCAAATGCCATAATATATTGTGCATCATCTATAACAATGTTTTTTATATCTACTCTTGATGATGATACATGATCTATAGCTCTGGCTATTTGATCTGCATTAGAGCTTTCGAAGTAATTACCTCTTTCACTTATTTTTCCTGTATAAAGTTTTTTCCATCCTCTAAATGGTAAATCTTTTCCAGATACATTTATTACCACAGTTTCTTCAGGAATTAATCCCTTTATTCCTAAATCTGGAAATTGACCAAAGCTTGTACTTTTTCCAGTACCAGATTTGCCTACAATAGCTATTGATGCCATATTATTTTAAAGAATATTTAATATTATTAACTACCAACCATTGTAGAGTTCTTGGGTCTACCAATCTCATTCTTACATCATAAGATTTGGAAGGATCTTTAACAACTTCCATATCTACAAAATGAATTCTACCAAATTCATCAGAAGCCCCATAATGTCTACCCACCATTACTCTTTCTTCTCCTACAATAGCTTTCTTTACTCCTTTTTTAATAGCTTTTTCAATTTCAGCTATTTTAGCTCCAGCTATTTCAGAAGCTATTTCAGCTACTACATCTGCTTCTTTAACTTGTTTATAGAAACATACTGTCATAGCTACTCTTGAATTGGCTAAAAATATATTAGCTAATTCTGTTTTGTTTACTTTTTCTTCTTTGGAAAAATCATGTGCTGATGATAACATTTTAGTAGCATAATCTTTGGATAATTCAATTTTTTGTCCATTATCATCTATTACTATTACATTACCATTACCTTTAATTTCATCCACAACATAAAACTGGGATTCTGATAAAATATTTCCTTTCTTCATATATTAATTTATTATTTTCTTGTAAAATCCTGTAGATACATCTTTTCCTTTAAGTACTGACTTAGTATAACATTGAGTACTCGCCATAGACATTTTGAATGCAGTTTCAAATCCTTCTCCCGAATCTTCAATAGCCAGACAGTTAGATTCTTCTAAATCTAGATCATAAATTATTTTATCTAAATCTCTTTTGGTTCCAACAAATGTTACAGTAAAGTTTTTCTTTTGAACTTCTTGTATTACTCTTTTACATTCTGTTTTATATTCTTCTAATCTATTATTTTCTCCGTCTGTATATACTTTAAGTAGTACTTTATCAGTATCTAAAGCTTTAGTCTTTATATTTGTTATAATATCTAAAACTGCTTTATACAAAGGAGTATTACATCCATAAGCACTTTTAAATTTTAATACTAAATTAGATGGACTCAAAAACATTCCATGATTGTTTATGTTAACTACATCACTAGCATAATCCTTTTGTATAAATTCTACTACAGATGCGGTGTAATTAACATCAGTTTGAGTTTTTAACCATTCTAACTCTTTTTGAATTCCTATTGCAGAGTTATTGTATTTACTACCGGCCATACTACCAGTAGCATCCAATAATACTACATTATGAATTGTTGGTTTAGGCTTTATAAATTGAATATTAGGTTTTGGAAAATCAAAGTCTTTTTCTAAATATTCTTTATATTCTTCTACAGTATTAAATCCATATCTTTTAGCTAATAAGAGCTTTCTACTCTTATTAGCTTTTGTTAAATCTTCTAAAAGTTTTTGTTTTACTTTATCCATTTATCTTTTTTATTTGTTTTTCTATTTCTTTCCAATACTTTAATGTTTTACTTATTTTCATTCCATTTCCACCACCATTCCATATTCTAGCAGCTATTTCATAATTAAAGTTTGGATTATAATAGTTTTGTACTATTAAAAACATCTCAATAGATTTACTAACATTAAATCTATCTCTTAGTGTATATACATTATCTCCTAATATTCTATTAACTTCTCTAACC
>Ga0335069_10000345_pt1 | contig 79604 bp, 135 predicted proteins | sample Lox_Sample_11_FD_206714 | JGI IMG/M metagenome (GOLD analysis project Ga0335069, IMG submission 206714) | Soil microbial communities from Loxahatchee National Wildlife Refuge, Florida, United States - Lox_Sample_1.1 | ecosystem: Environmental > Terrestrial > Soil > Wetlands | place: USA... | reverse complement strand
TGGAAAGAGCTTCCGTACGTTGGCGCTCAGGTTTACTTTGGGGCTGTATGGGAGCAACGCAATTGCCGTTGCGGCTCCACGCGCGCTGTCATGGTGTCGGAGGCGCCCACAGATTACAATCGCCTCCGGAAAACGCTTCCGCCGCCTCCGGGCGAGCCGTGAGCCCATTCGAGCGCGGTTGGCACTGCGCTGTAGAGCGCTGGCGTGACGGATTCACGCTGGAGGATATCGAGGACGAGGCGCACGAGTTCTTCTCTCCGGAGTATCAGTGCGGCATGCTGGCGTGCGTAGACGCCATGTGTGGGTTCCGCGCTGTAGCGAAAGTGGCTGCGCTGGAGTGGGTTTCGGCGAGAAAGTTTGATGAATTGGTGGAAACGATCGAATCATGAGCGCATGCGGGCATCCTAATTGCGCGGTTTCGACCGGTATCCACGAGGGACTCACCTTTGGCCGTGGTGTCCTGGACTTCAACGGTTTCTGGAGCATTCCGTGCGCGACATGCGCGCGCGAATGGGAGCGAAAACATCCGAAGGATAGGCCATGCTGGCCATTCGAGAAAGAGAAGAAAAATGATTATCGAACCTAGTGAGCTGAACGAGTTACTAGACCGACACCATGATCTTGGACGTGATGCGGGGCGGAAAGAGAGCGAAAACAGAGTCCGCGAGCTCGAAAATCGAGTTCGCGAGCTCGAAAGTCGAGTCTCGCGTATTTCGTTCGACATAATCAGCCAAATGCTCGGACCGGACAAGATCCAAGCAATCAAGGCCGTTCGAGAAGTAACGAAGTGCGGACTGAAAGAGGCGAAGGACCTGGTGGATGCCGGCGCATTTTGGGCAAAGCAACCATGAGCTGGCTGGAACACATCGTGGTCGGAATGATCGTAAAGGCATACGTGCAGCTCCCCTCCAGAGATCGCGGTAGTTTTTGGGCCTTCTCGAGGGCATACCGCGCGCTGCAACAGAACGAGACAGGTGCGCAATACTGAGTTCCGTGGAGGATACGACAATGTTGACAGGTAGCGTGTTCTTTTACGCCGCGGATGGCAGCGGAAAGCGTTTCAACTTTTTCGACCGCAACGTCAATCCAGACTACGCGCGCATCGCGTCCGGGCGCTACGTAGCTCGCTGGCAATGCGAAAACGGCGATCCTCGCGATGTGCGGTACTACCACCGTGGCCAGCAAATCCCTGGCGAACGTGCGGCGCGCTTGCTTGGGTGGACCGGTGACGCTCAGGCGCGACCGGTTGGAAAAGAGGTCTAACGTGGACAAAAACGAGGCACTCAAAACCATCACCGCCGAATACACGAGAAGCGTTCTCGTTGCATCAAATGCAATCCTCGCGCGGTGCAGAGAAAAGCAGATAACGTGTAAATACGACCTGCGCCTAGCGATCGAGGAAGCAGCGCGCATGAGCGCTGGCGCAAGGTCTACCAGCGAGGCTTACATCGCGCTTCTCGCCAGCGACAGCGAAGACGACGCTTGGAACGAATTGCTGAAAAAAGATTTTCCACTCTGCCCAACGCGCGTTGCTGAAATGGCTTTTGCCATCGATGTGGAAGACGAGATCTGCAGCAATCTCGAGGTCGAATCGATCGAGGACGTCAACCTCACCGGCAGGTACAGCTTTCACACGAACATGCTGGCGATTCCTCCGACGCCGCCCCGCGTGATCATGTACGACACGGAAACAGATCAATCCGTTGCGACGTTTCCCATGCGCGAGACCGTGGCGGATGCAGAGCAAGCGGCGCTGGAGTTCGTTATTGCGATGAATGCGGAAGTGAAGTCATGAGAGCAATCTTCGCAATCGTCTCCCTCGCCGCTCTCATTGGATGCTTCTTCGCGCCGCATCCAAACACGCCGCCGGTGGCGGCGGCAACGCTGATCTCGGCCGTCGCGTTCGCGCTGCTTACCGTCCAGTGGCGTGCGGACGAAGAGAGCTACCGTATGCGCGTGCTCCGTCTGCTGGCAGACGCCGGACCGCTCACCGCGAGCGAGATACAGAGCCGCGCTGGAGGAAAGCGCGCGACGGTAGCGGTAGCGCTGTGGGAGTTGCGCGCTCGTGAGCTAGTGGCGTCGAACGTGGACGGCAGCCTCTGGATCGCGACGAGCAAAGCAGCTGGTCATCTCCTGGACGAGCAGTGAAAAGATCCGATCTGCTCTGCCTCCTTAGGACCCGAACGCTTCAACGCGAATGGTCTGGGCGCCGCGTAACGGACCGCGAAGCTGTCCAGTTCGCCTCTGGCCGCGAGACGAGCGCAGCGACGTGGACGCGCATGGTCCGCGCCGGTCTCGTCCGGAACACACGCGCTGCGCCTGGCATCGCGCTTACCGCGGCCGGCGAGAAGAAACTGCGAGAACTAGGCATCTAACGAACCAGTCGAATAAACGTTGACAACAGACCCTAAGTGGTCCACAAGGAGAGACCGTGGCAAAAAAGACCGTAGCAGCTCAGTCGTGGACAACCGAAGATGGCTCCCTCGTTGTGGAGCTCGAACCAGACGGAGACGGAGACCTCGCCCTCTCAATTCGAGACGACACGAACGAGCCGATCCTACTGGCGTACACCGTGGAGGACGTGGACGAGCTGTTTACGATCCTTCAGCAAGCGCGCAGGCGCCTCCCGAGAGCAACCGAGTCGGACGAGGAAGAGGAAGAAGACGAGGAAGCCTCCGAAGAGGAGGAGGAAGAAGAGGAAGAGGAAGAAGTAGAAGAGGAGGAATCCCCCGAAGAATGACCGCAGCCGTCATCTACACGTGCGACCACTGCACGCGGCCGATCGCATGCACGGTCGCCGATCCGGTGTGCATGACAGAAGTGGGCCGAACGCACTACAGGTGCATGCACGATGCCTACTCCCTGAGGGAAGAGATCAGGAAGTCGAAAAACCGACGTGAACCGGCAACGGACGCCGAAAACAATTTCGAGGAAGTCGGACCGCCAAAGGAGGAAACGTGATCAGGAAGCTCGTTCAGAAGGCTCGAAGCGTGGCAAACAAGGTCCTCGATCACCTCGCGATGATCGAGGGCGCCACGGGAAATCCGCGTGATTGGCTCGGGCTCCGCAAGAAGAATGTCTACGGCGTCTCGAAAGAGGACATGGTTGCCTTTCTCCGCGGAGAAGCCAAACCGGCTCACAAGACGGTCGGCGACGCGATCAAGGAAACGGAAGCGGAGATCAATTCGATCCGCGGGGAGGTTCGCGAGCGTAAGAAGTGGCTCTACCTCCTTACCGACCTGCCTGAGGCAGACGTCGCGAAATTCTTTGGGCGCCCCGAGGGCACCGCTACTCGCGTCGGTGAGGACTATCTTGGACGGCGCATGGTTGCCGTCTGGAACGACGACTCGGCCAAGGTCCCCAACACGGACCCGTCGTTTTGACGGTATCCTCAGGGCGTCTCCGGACGCTGCGTCTTCGACCGGCCGAGCTGCACGCGCTTGACATACTGGCATCCGGTCCTCACCTAAGGGACGGCATGCCACAGACGATGGCAGACGCCTGCGAGGCGCTTTGCCAGCATGGCCTCGCGCAACACGATGAGGTTCACGAGTACGGTCGGGGCGCCCGACAAGTTTTCGAGATCACGTTTGAAGGACAAACGTACCTGATTCGACATCTAAAAAACCACAACGGGAGTATCTAGAACATGAGCGACGAAATCGTTTCCACCACGTCCGAAGTTGTCCAACCGCCTGCTCCGGCAAATGGCCAGACAGGGAAGCGTAAGGCTGACGTCATCACGATCGATCCGGACGAACTCGTCCTCGTTGAGGACACGAACAGCGAGCTCTATGACGAGCGGACTGCCTGGGCGCTCGACGAGTCGATGGTCTTGAACATCATGACCTACGGCGTGATCCAGTCCGTCACGGTCCGTCGTAACGGCGACAAGCTGGAGGTCGTGGACGGCCGCCAGCGCGTCAAGCACGCTCGCGAAGCGAACAAGCGCCTCCGGAAGGAAGGTTCCATCACGCACAAGGTCCCCTGCATCGTTCGTCACGATGACCAGGTCAAGATCATGGGCGTCATGGTCTCGGCGAACGCCCAGCGAAAAGGGGACGAGCTGATGACCAAGGCTGCGAAGATGCAGCGCATGCTCGCACACGGCATGTCGATCGAGGAAGTTGCGAACTCGCACAAGTGCACCGTCAACACGGTCAAGAACTACACGCTTCTCCTCGACTGCAACAAGGACGTCCAGAAGGCCGTTTCGGACGGACGAATCACTGCCGATGTCGCCAAAAAAGTGGCCAAGCTTCCGAAAACGGAACAGTCGGCAGTCCTCGAGAAGCTTATGGCGGAGGGGGCAACGAAGGGGAAGCGCGCCAAGCGCGCTCTCGCCAATGCTACGGGTACGGAGGACGGCTCGGCTGCTCTCAGCAAGAAGGAGCAGCAAAAGCTTTTGGACGCCCTCAAGGGCACCGCAAAGGCCACGAAGGGGAGCGAGGAGGTCGGCCTTGCCGAGGGGATCAAGCTTCTCGAGCACGTGCTCGGCCTGCGCGCCAAGTGCCCGTTCGGGATCGTCGAGGTGATGGCGGCGGCGTCCGAAGGAGAAGAGCCGAAGGTTGCCAAGAAGTCGGCGAAGAAGGGGGCAAAGGGGGGAAGGAAGCCGCGAGGGAAGAAGTGAGCAGCTCCGCACGGCCGCACTACTGCGACGCCGAAACACAGCTCGAACAGCGAGTTGCTGAACTGGAAAGGACAGTCAAAAAACTGTCAACTACGATCTCCGTAATCAACTCGACCATCGAAACGGTTCGGAAGACCACGAACACGATGGTTGATGTTGTCTATGGCCTGATCAACCGGGTGGATAAGCTGTGAGGAACTACCAGAACAGACAGCTTATTGGACTTCGGCTCGTGAACCCGGATGCGTTCCGGGATTACATGGGCAAAGTCTTCGCAGCGTGCGCCGGCAACCTAAAAAGGTCGGCGCGCGAGCTGAAGGTGAGTCGAACGACGCTCCAGCGGTGGATGGCAGCGGATCCGCAGCTCGTTGCACTGCTGGAGAAGTCGAGACAGTAAACGATTTACGGAGGCACCGTGCCGGACTACTTACCGTTCAAGTTTTTCGGAGAACGCATCACGAGCAGGCGCAAAGCGCACCAGAACCACCACTCGAAAGAACTGATTTACGTACGGGAGTAGGAGAAGAACGTGAGAGAAACCACCAAGCAGAAGCTCACCAAAGAAGAAGAGGCGGAAGCGCTCGAAAACCTCATCACGACCAAGCTGGAGGCACTCCTGACGGAGTTCGACTTCTTTCAGCAGCTGGCCGGAAAGCTCGACCAGGTGGAAGCGGATCGCATCGTCCTCGGGTGCCTCTACGAGCTGGCCGCTTCGCAGGCAGTGGCTTACGGGCAGTCCAGAGAGGACTTCCTCAAGTCGCTCGGAGACGTCTTCGACGCCATCGCGGAAGACGAACCATCTGACGACGAACCGTTGATCCCACTGCCAATCATCTCACTCTCCGAGGCACCGAAGTGATCAAATTCTACGGGCCTCGCTCAGATATACTCGAGAAGCTCGCGTCGGGCATCCCGGAAGGCGCGCACGTTCTGGAGATTGGTCCAGGCGACGTACCGTTTTTGCGGGCAACCCACTTCGTCGATCGGTGGTTCGGAAGGACGAATACCACAGTAGTGGATGTAACAAACAAACCACTACCGTTTGCCGACAAGACGTTCGACTTCGTTTACTGCCGGCACGTCGTGGAGGACCTGTTCAACCCATTCCTTCTCCTACAAGAGATGTCTCGCGTTGGAAAATCCGGATACATCGAGACTCCGTCGCCGATGGCGGAGCTTTGCCGGGGGATCGACGGCGCAAGCCCACCGTACCGTGGCTACGTCCACCATCGATGGATTGTCTGGGTGGATCAAGACGGTACTCTCTGCTTCGTGGAGAAGGCCAACTGCATCGAGCACATGGATATCCCAGGTTATGCCGTCGTTCTCGCCAATCCCGCGGCGTGGAACACGCACTACTGCTGGCGGGATTCAATCACGTGGTCGCACAAGCGCCACGACATCGACTTCGACCTGCATCGAAACTACCGGCAGCTCCTCGATATGGCGGTCGTCTCGACTCTGTCCAGGATGAATGAGCCGCTCGCTATCGCAGCAGGAGGTACCAAGTGAACCCGCGTCCGCTTGTGAAGTGGTGTGGCGGAAAAACACGCCTCGTACCGCAAATTATGGAGATGGTTCCTCCCAGATTCGGGCGCTACCACGAACCGTTCCTCGGCGGGGGAGCTCTCTTCTTCGCTGTCCGTCCGAAAAACGCTTTCTTGGGGGACGTCAACCGAAAGCTGATCGAAACCTACTGCACCGTCCGCGATGACGTCGAAGGGGTCATCAGATTTCTCCAATTTTACCGCTACGAACGAACCGTTTACAACATGACGCGCGCGCGAAACTTTGAAGCTGGACCGCCTACTCAGCGCGCCGCAGAGTTCATCTACTGCAACAAATGCGGCTTCAACGGCCTCCACCGGGTGAACAGCAAGGGCCAGTTCAACGTACCATTCGGTCGTTACCCGAAGGACCACAACCCCTGCGACGCTGACAACCTACGCGCCGCCTCTCTCGCACTCCGCGACGCAACGATCAAATGCCATCCCTACAACGTTGCGTGCGAGGACATGCAGCCCGGTGACTTCGCCTACTTCGATCCGCCCTACGAACCGTTGTCGGCTACGAGCTCGTTCACGAAGTTCACGGCCGACGGATTCACGTCCGAAGACCAGCGCCGCCTCGCCGCCGTTGCACTGGAGCTGAAGAAGCGAGGTGTGTTCGTCGTCCTATCGAACAGCGCCGCTCCACTGATTCGCGAGCTGTACCAGTCGCCTCACTGGACCATCCGAGAAATTCAAGCAAGCCGTTCGATCAACAGCAAGGGTGACGGGCGCGCGAAGATTACGGAGCTACTGATCTACTGATGGCCACCGTAGGAGAGGCGCGGGCACGCCACGAACTCATGATCGCCGGACTGGAGGAGCGCGTTCGACTCCTGGAGCGTGCATGCGCCTCGATGTACCTCATCCTCTGCAGGCAGGTAGGAGTCCCGCTGGACGCCACCTTGGACGAAGCAATCAGGGAGGAAAAAGCGATACGGGTCGTGTTCAAGAAAAACGCCAAGGGACAAGCCGTGCTCGTGTTCGAGCCGGACGATAAAGTACAATCAGAACCATGAAGTTCGACGACCGTTACGAGATGGCCTGGAGGTGGATGGTAATCATGGTTCTCCCGATCGTGATCCTACTGTCCGCGCTCGATTGCGCCGGAGCCCATGGGTGGATCAAGTGAAAACCGTTTTCGTAGCGTGCCTCCTGCTGAGCGGATGCGGTGGAGTTGGCCTAGACAAGTTCGGGCTCGAAGAGTTACCGGTTTCCGATTCCGGAATCGCGTACGACTCCGGAACCACGAGCGACGCTGCCACATCGGTCGCGGATGCAACACCGGACGTAATGCAGGACGTTTCAACCACGGCGCCTGATTCCGGCGCACCTCCGGTAATCGATTCCGGACTCGATGCCACAGGGCCAGAGGACGCCTCCCTGGCCACGACAGGATCGTTCCAGTGTGGCGATGCCTACTGTCCAGCAACAACCTTCTGCGACTACGCTTCGCCATCTGAGGGCGGTGCCGGAACGGCTACGTGCTACGCGCCTCCCGCGTCGTGCCAATGGACAACGGGACTCTGCGACTGCCTGGAAGAGGTCTGGATGTGCCCGAACGGCCACATTCAGCAGTGTTCGATCCAGAACGGAAACGTGAGGGTGGATTGTGTCTACTAAGATCGTCCGAAGAGCGCTCGTTTGTCTCGGTTACGTGAACGCATTCGTTGCAGTGTTCTGTGGAATCATCGGCCTTATCACGAGAACAGATCGACTCTTCGCTGACGCAGCGTTCGGAATCATCCTAGCATTTGTCGCTCTTTTTCTCAGCAACGCTGAGTGGTCATGAAGAAGCGGAAGCTACCGCCAATCCATGTCATGATCGACGGGAAGATCGTGGAGGTAGAGGATTCGGTCGAGCTACAGAAGCTTCTTGCAAAGAGAGCCAACAAGAAGGAGAAGAGCGGTGAACCCGAAGATCGATAGAGCAAAGGTCGTGGCTTGGTTGCTCGACAAGGCGCGCGATGAGGAGGAGACCGCAGAACATGTTCGCCTGGACCGCTCTCGCTCCTTCTATGATCGGCAGGTCACGTCATGCAGCCATCGCGATCGAGCCAAGCAACATCGGGATACCGCCGCAGCCATCGAGCGTGGAGATCCGGATGACTTCGTGCCGCCGAACCTAAAGGCACGCTAAGACTCGGGAGCGGCACTGCCGTTGCGAGCACCGGAGAGCCGGTGTCCCGAAAAAGGCTCTACGGCTGGGGATTGCCAAGTCTCCCCGGCCGTTCGTCTTTCTGCTACCCTTCCCGCATGGGCTGCTCCATCGGTAACTGGGCCGACTCCGACTACGATCAGCTCGTCTCCCTGTCCGCCCAGCAATCACCTCCGATTGACCCGGTTCAGGTCGCCATCACCCTCTTTGAGGAGGGCGGTATGAACCCGGCATGCGACCCCTTTGGTGGCTCAGGGTCGGCCGGAATGAACGGGATGGACGAAGCGAACCTCCAGTCGATGGGGCTGACCAAAGCCCAGTGGCTGGCCATGAGCGTGTCCACTCAGCTTGGATGGATCTTCAAAATCTGGCAGAGCTGGGCGAAGACCTACAACGGAGGCCAGTTCCCGACGAGCGCTGGAGCGCTCCTGGGCCTCAACTTCCTTCCGGGACAGTTCAAGCTTGTCGGCGCCGGCAGTAACCCAAACGCCGTACTCGCAGGAAAGAACGGACCGCAAGCAGGAGCTTACGCAAGCAATGCACCGCTCCAGAACTCGAGCGGTACCATCACGGTCAATACGCTCAACTCCTACCTCGCTGGTGTTGCGAGCCGTGGAGGTACGGCCTGGCAAAACGTCGTGGCTCGCATCGAGGCGGCCGAGCAGCGCGCTGGCGAGCCAGAGACCGCCCTGGCGTCACAGGTGTCACCCGTACCATCAACACCAGCACCAGCGGTCGATTGGGGGACCGTAGCCGCAACGGTCGTTGGTGGAGTAGTGGCTGGAAGCGCAGCCTGGTACGTCTGGGAAAATCGTCGATTCCTGACTCCAGTGCGCCGCCGGTACGCATAACTGACAAGATCCACTATTGAACGATCCCGGCATGTGTGCTACTCATCTGGGATGAAATTCTACGTTCCGGTCTATCTGGTCGTCGATGCGGCAAATCCACAGGACGCAGCGCGCCAGAAGGAGGCCGTGAAGCAGCTCCTGGCGAACCCAATGGTCGCTTCGATGCTGACGGCCAACGGAGTGAAGATGGCTGCACCGATCAATGTGACGGATCCGACTCCGGCGGAGTAAGCGTGGACAGAAATCTGATCGTCGAAAACCTATGGATCGGCCGCGAACCAGAACGACAAGAATGTCGTGATCCTGTTGGTAACGTAGATCTTCTGGTCCTCTGCTACGCGGAGGGGAACAGCAAACACGAAGGCCAGAGGTTTCAGGGTAGGGACTTCAAGGTCTACAGAGCCCTGTTCTGGGATGACCAACGAACACTACGAGAAGAGGACAAGCAGATCGTTCTCGATGCTGGTCAATTCGTCGCCTCCTATCTCATGGAGGAGCATTCGGTCCTCGTGACGTGCCACATGGGTCTGAACCGATCAGGACTCGTTGCCGCTCGCGCGATCCATGAGTGGACCGGAATTCCAGGACGAGAATGTGTTTCAATCGTCCGTCGCCGACGACCCGGAGCGCTGTTCAATCCAGCATTCGCCGCATGGGCGGAATCGTGGAAGTAGAGAGGTAAACAAATGGAATCACCCAAGGGAGCCGGCGTCTTCATTTGGCAGCCCGGTGCGTGCTGCGGCGGAGACTGGACCAGAATCATCGCCAAGCTTCAAGCAGCCAAGATCACTCACGTGGCTCTCCACAACTTCGGCGTCGGCCAGCTGCTACAGACCGCGGTGAACACCCTGCTAGCTGCAGGCATCTACCCTCAGTATTCCTCGTACGCCCGTCCTGAGGACGACCTCGACGTCTGGGTAAAGAACGCTACGATCGCCGCAAAGCTCGGCTGCAAGGGAATCCTGTTCGACGCTGAGCTCGAGTGGGAAGTCGGAGAGGACGGGAAACTGAAGTGGTGGGGTCCTACGGCCACCGAATTCGTCATGAAACTTCGTGACTCGATCGGTCCGGACGTGTGGCTCGGAGATGCGGGAGCATGGGCGTTTCCGTTGTCGCATCGCGAGTACCCCGACAAGGAGTTCTCTGCGGTCGTGGACGCAGCCGTGCCTGAACTCTACTGGACCGAAAGCAATCTCCCCTACGATGAGTTCATGGAACGCAGCAGCCAGCAGTGGGCGACGTATCCAGACGTCCAGGGCTACAAGGCTACAATCCCCATAGGAGCCGGCTACGGAACCAACACGTCGCCAGGCGGCGGTCACACACCCCTACTCCAGGCGGACTTCCAGAAGTTCATCACGAGCAATCAAACGTTTTCGCTCTGGTCGTTCATGCACCTGCCGGCGTGGGCGTGGACGATGCTGGGAAATCGGTAGTGCGTCCGCTGTCTGGATATCTGGCGGGATTCTGGATCGGATGGGTCCTCGCTGTGCCACAAGCCGGCGCTCGCGTGGACCCATCCATGACAGGCGCGAAGATCGATCGCTGTATCGCACGCGGATCGCTTCCGGATCCAGACTGCACGCCCGGCGCGGTCGAACCGATTGACCTGAAAACGCTTTGCTCGCAGAGAACGACGGAACGACGCGAGGTCACGGAAGCGACGAAGCGCCGCGTGTTCGCCGAGTATGGAATCCCGTATCCTTCACCAAACAAACGCAAGGATTGGGAAATAGACCATCTTGTGAGTTTAGAATTGGCGGGAAGTAATGACATTTCAAACCTGTGGCCAGAAGCAGCAGAGCCAGAACCAGGGTTTCGACAAAAAGATCTCGTGGAAAATAGGCTTCACAAGCTGGTCTGTTCCGGACAGATGACGCTCGCGAAAGCCCAGTCGATCATTTCGACCGACTGGCTATCCGAGTGGAACGCGATGCAGAAAGAGAAGTGACCAATGAAGGTGGCCATTGCTGTACTGATGGCCCTCGTCACCGTAGGCTGCTCCATCCAGCCAAAAATCGATGTCGTGCTACCAGACTGCTTCTACGTCATCGACCAGGGTACACAAGCGAAGATCCTGATCTGCGATGCAGGAGCGCCAGCAAAGGATGGTGGATAGCTACCGCCGCAGCCTCCGCCTCAACTTCTCCTCGTGCGCTTCCCTAGCTCGGTCATGCTGTATCATCGCTGAGCCAACACCGAACGAGATAGCAAAAACGGTTACACCCAACCCGATCATCTGTGCGAGCCACTGGGCGCTGGTCGGAGATGAATTCACCAAGGAAGGATACCATGAACCAAGCACTCATCTACCTCAAGGCGCACCCTGCGATGGCTGCGGTCATCTGGATGGGCCTCACCGGGGTCGTCAACCTTTTCACCAGCAACCCGGCGAAGATCGAGGCCGCTCTCGAAAAAAACCCCCGTTACGCCCACTTCGCGAACTTTCTCCGACAGTGGGGGTTCGATCCGATCGCTGGGTTGAAATCGATCGGCGGCTTCCTGTCCACATTCGTGAAGAAGAACGAGCCGAAGGAGTGACCATGGACGAGAAATTCGAGCTGAGCGAAGAAGAGACGAACGAATTTATTCGACGCCAGCAAACGATCACCCGACTCAAGATCATGATCGGCGACGCCAGCATCGAGCTCGCTCAGCTCGAAGCGAAGCGGGAAGAGCTGGAGAAGCGTCGTCGCGAAGCAGCGAAATCCGTTTCCGCAGAAGCAGACGCGCTGAGTGCCTGGGTCAATCTCGCCGGGCGTGCCGCGGGCGCAGACATGGACACGCCAGGAAAATCCTGGAACGTGGACATCGGACCGACAGGAAAACTGACTTTCACCCGAACAGCCTAGACGTACTGCGCCTCGAACGCGGTCGCATTCGCACCAACATCCACGGAAGTCGGCGAGGCTCCCGTAAACACCATCTCGTATCGGTCTCTGCTCGGATCTTGATCGGACCCTGGCCAGAAGGCAGGGATACCGGACCCTCCGTTCCACTGTCCAACCACCTTCATCCCCGCCGAAAGCATCGGGGCGATCAAAGCATGGCCAGGAAAACTCACGAGGTATCGCTGCCCCGGATCCACTGCGAGAGTGGCCGAAGACGTTGCTGTACCCGGAGTAACGTCCACGGGAGACCAGCTCGCGAGTCCGTAGACATCGGCATCTGATTGAGCGACGCTCTGGCTCGCCGGGAAGACCGCTTCGTATCGCCACCGACCAGCCCCGTACGAGTCCTCGGCTGGCCAATCCTTCGGCATGACCGCCCCGTTTTCCCAGTAACCCAAGACGGTCGCCCCCCACTTAGACTGGAGAGTGGACGCTCCCTTCCACGCGGGAACCCCGCTCGACGCTGGAGCGCTCAACCTGTAGACCTTCCCAGCGTCAGCCGTCTGGTTCCCAGAGGAATCGGCCGGCAGATGAATCCAGGAGAGGTCACCACCAGCGGCGAGGATCGTTGATTGCGGAACCTGAGCCGGTGCGTACATCAGGGACTGGGAGACATTGATCGAGTTCGTATGGAGAGTGGACGGTGTGATGACCTCGATCCTCCAACGGTTCGAGCCTTGATCATCGACCGGCCAGTCAGCCGGCGGCGTCTGTCCAGCATCCCACCACCCCACGACCGTGAAGCCGCTCGTCTGGAACACCTGGATCACCGCCGCCAAGGTGGTTCCGGCAGCCGGCGCCGAACTCATCCTGTAGTGCCCACCAGCCTGCTCCACCTGCTCACCGGTGGAGTCGATCGTCGCGTGTGCCCAGACGTCCGCCATTGGCGTAACGTGCGTACCGAGCACAGGTCCCCCACCGCCACCACCGCTGTACCCGCCATCAGATGGGCCAGTAGTGCCAGTGGCTCCGGTAGCCCCGGCAGCTCCCGTAGACCCCGTGGAGCCGCCACCCTGCGCAGCCGAAGCTACAGCGCCAACAACCACCGTCGTCCCGATGGCGCCCAACAGGATGCCTGCCACAGCCTTCGCCGTGTCCCACTCGATCGGATTCCGCATCGGATTCTCCTACGCCGTGTAGATAGCAGCCCCAGCTTGTGGCGCTGCCGGCTGAGTGGTCCCACGAGCGAAGAACGCCAGCAGTTGAAGCAGCGGCGGCTCATCACTGAACGACGTTGCTCCGTTGCTCGGCTGCCACTGCGCGATCGCGTTCCAGCTACTCGAGTCCTGAGCAGCAGCGACCTGCGCGTTCGCAAAACCAAACCCAGACAGCACGTTCGCAGCCATCATCTGCGCGTTCTGGGTCGATGTCATAAACGACGTCCGGAACGAAAGCGCGTACCAGCTGCCGGCCACCAGACCCGATTGCGTTTGCGGGGTGGGCGGAGGAGCCGTAAGCGCCGTGAAAGATCCGACTCCGGTTCCAGAAGCGAGCGACGGAGAGGTCACCCCAGCCGGCGCCGACCACTGCCCCGTCCCTACCCATCCCTGCGGGTTCGTCGGGTCGCCGTAGACCTGCAGGGTCGCAGCAGAGAAACCAGCGTTCGCCAGCGCTTGCTTGATCGTGGATTGCGCCTGCCCAGTCCCGTCATTCCACTGGTACGACGTGGAAACGGTGAAGTAGTACCATCCCCCCGGAGCTGGCGGCTGTGAAACGGCCGGCGCTGCCTGAGGCGGTTGTGTGACGAGATAGATCAGCCCTCCAAGCCCCAAGGCCCCGAGTCCGATCGCGGTCCATGCCCCGGCTGGTGACTTCCAGAACTCCATGCCCAGACATGCTAGCCTAGGGCGATGGCCCAGGCGACCCCCACGGGTATGGTGACCTACTCGGTGCAGGCTGGCGATTCGCCCGCAATCATCGCTGAGAAGTTCACTGGCAACCCCAACCGTACCGGAGAGTTGCTCGCAGCGAATCGGTGGAAACTCCGATCGTTCAGGAGTGGTCAAGAAACGTTTTTCTCCCTCCGCGAAAAAGAACTGCTCCGGGTGCCCCCCCAGTGGCGGGCGTTATCCCGCGTCGGTCTCGGAGACACCACACAAAGCTGCGCGACGGATAGCGACTGCACAGATCCAAATAACCCCACCTGCGAGATCGTATCCGGATCGTGGACCGGTGATAAACCAGGTACATGCGGACCAACGTACTCCTGCAACCAGCCGGCCGATACGGACGATCAAAGCATTATCGAATCAGCTACATCATGCGGAGCGGTCTACGCTCAGAACGTTGAGCATCAGATCACCGCCTCCCAGATCTGGGCTGCAGCCCTGAAGGGAATGGAACAAGGGGTCGAAGACGTCATCTACGTCGAAGGCGTCATCATCGCAATTGAGGCGATGCTGGCAAACGGAATCTTGTCAGGCACGCTGTCTGCGATCTTCGCGGATCTGATCGACTTCCTGATTGGCGTCTGCATCAACCTGATCAACGAGGCTCTCGCTACGATCGGTATCAGCGCAGCAGTTGGAGCCGACTCACTTGGTCCTATCGGAGCAATCATTGGTCTTGTAGTCGGCGTCATCATCGCGATCTTTGAGGTCGTGTTCTACAAGTGCACGGTCCAAGTCACGAACGGTAGCAGCTACGATTGCAATGCCTACCCACAGAACATCAAAAACGCGATCGCGTGGCTCGCCGCAAACGCAAACAACCTGCAGGGCGTGACTCCCAAGCAACTGGCTGATCGATTCGGCATCTTCCTCGCCAATCCGATCTGGCTCTACAACAACCAGTCCGTTCTCGGCATCACACAACCTTCCCCTCCCGACCCAACCGATACGGCCGGTCCCGGAGAGTTGTATTTCCTGCCGGGAGCTTTTGAGCTTCTCAACAAAGCTCAACTCGCAGCCGCCAGCTCGTTGGTCGCGATGTGCCCTGGAAAGATCCCTGTGTGGATGTACCAGCCGAAGCAATCGGTCGTCCCAAGCCAAAACCTGAGCGACTATCAACCGCTCGTAGATCCGACGGGCATGTATCGAACCTGGGCTCCTGGCGTCGTAAGCACCAATTCAGCGAGCCTCACAACCATCACGTACACCGCATGTCCGAACCTGATGGTTGGTACATCCTCGCAAGATCCCTTCGATAAAACAAGTTCCGTCTCCTACATGCTGCAGACGGTGTTCCCATCACTCACGGCACAGCAATGCGAAGCGATCTTCAGTCACGCCAACACGCAAGCTGTCTACGCAGCAAACATCGCAGCCGCGCGCCAGTGGGCGCTCTCACAGTGCAACGACCCCACGAGCGAGCTCGGAACCGGCGGTAGGTTCAACCTGGAGAAGATGGACTACCAGCCCATCGTGGACGAGTGGAAAGCCACCGTTCAACCGAACTGCCAGAAGCAAGCAGCAGCCGCCGGTGCCGTTGTGACCACTGCCGCCGCGTCAGTCGCCCTGGCCGGCGCCGCTGGAGCCGGCTATCTGTGGTGGTACGCAGCACGCAACCGCACAACGTTCGCAGGAGCCTACCGACAAACCACCGCAGCGATCGCGAGGCGTTTCCGAGGGCTCCGCCGGTGACCGCTGCGACAGACATCGCGACCGCCAAGCAGCAGGTCCAGAGCGCGTACCAGTTTCTCGTCAACGGCTCGCAAGCGACGGTAAACGATTACGACGCGGCGACCTACTTTCAGACGGCAGCGGTTATCGTTGCAAAGGCTGCAGTCCTCGCATCGAACGCGGCGCAACAACTCGCCATCTCCAACCCGTCAGCCGAAGAACTCGCGATCGACGCCTTCAATGCCAGCGAAGCATCTACGGACGCCCTGAACGACACATACGGATACAAAACACGGGTCCAGATCAAGGCAGCAGCTATCCAGGCTCTCCAAGCTGCCGGCGCCGCCATCAGCCTCGCCGAAAAAATCGAGACGTCTGGTGCCGTTGTTCCGAGTGTCGGAGGCGCTTCGCAGGCCACGCAACAGGCTGCATCCGCAGTATCCGTCTACCTTTCGCAGCATGGATGCGATTGTACAGGTGGCCTGTACTCGGTAACGTTCGCATTTCAGGCCGCATACAACGCCGACGTCGCTGGAGGAACGATTTCTGGAGTGTCTTCCATCCCGGATACTCCCGGCAAATATGGCTACGGCACCCAGCACGCTCTCTCGTTGATCCTTGGAACTCCCGCTCCCGCAAACTGTTGGGGGGACGGAGGCGCCTGCTACGGGAAGCTGATCAACTTCTCCGGCGCGCCGACGCAGGAGCAGCTCACACCAGGGACGATTCCGGATCATCCTCAGGGCCCACAGGGCGCCGGTCCTTGGATCGCGAGCGCCATCATCCTGGGAGCAGCAGCGTTCCTCGTCCATCGAGAGGGAGGCTTCACCCCCAAAGCGGCAGTTATCGCCGTGGGTGCCGCTGGAGCGTCCGTAGCGGCGTTTACGCTCTGGCCAAAGGCTCCCATCGGACCGACACCGCAAGGTCAATCGATCCTTCATCCGGTGACGTCGCTATCCAACGGACAGATTTACGTCATCACGGTTCCGATCAATACGTTCTTCGAGCAGAACTTCAACCTGCTCCAGGTGCAAGGCACCGGGTGGCTCGTCGAGCAGGTGCTCTACTATCCAGGCAAACCTGGAGCATGGCCGGGCAACCTGTCTGGCATGGAGACGCTTCCGACCAGCCAACCATACATGGCAGTCCGTGCGAAGTGGAACCGCCCCAGCGGACCCGTACCGACCACACCCGCGGGGTTGCAAGCGTGGGCGTAGAAGTGTTACGCTACGCGCATGAGAAAAGCATTTCTGGGCACGATCGGATTCTGCGCCATCCTCGCCGCGACCCCAATTTCGATGGGAGCGGCAGTGTCATCTTGTACGCCGGCCGAGCAGCAGACGGCGGTTCAGGCACTTCCCTCTGACTTCGGAGCCGTACTCTGCATCGTCATGGGAGCCACGTCCGGAATGTCGGTCGCGGCCATCGCTGTCCAGTGTGGGGCCAGTGAAGAGGCCGTCGGAGCCGAAATCCTCGCACTCGTCGAAGAAGCGACCGGCAACGGCGCCGACGCTGGGACGATCCCCGCGGCAGCTGGCGTCATGCTCGCAGCCACGCCGGCCTACGACCAGGCCCATGCAAACTTCAAGGCTCAAGCACTCGTTCCCGCGGTGAAGGCCCGCCATGCCGCAGAGCGCAAGTAAGCTGGCAGCCTCGCTGCTACTCGCAGCGTTCGTCATCATCATCACGACCGTTCTCTCGAGCGCTTGCCAGCCACCGCTGGCTGCTCGACACGCGGCGCACGACGCCGGCTGGCAACAAGCACAACTCCCGGACGGATGGGCACCTTGAAGCAGTACGCCGGTTTCGCAGTTTCGAGTGAGGTCGCTGCCGCACCGATCACAGCAGAGATGGCTGCCGCCAAGCTTTGCGCGATCCGTCGTACCGAAAAGAACTGGGCGAACTTCCCACGCGCTTGCGTGAAGGCAGATCTGATCTGGACGGCAACGATCGGACAACCGCCGCTTCCCGCGAACTACATCAGCGTCCACGTCGTTGAGAAGTTTACCGACCCGGATCTCGCTGACGCGGTCGCGTACCACACAGTAACAGCAGCAGGAGACCCAATCTGCTTCATCTCGTGGGAAGCGGTTCAGGCAGAAGGCGGATCCCTTACCGGACCGGATGGGCTCCTCTCAGCGATCGTCCACGAGATTCTTGAGGCGCTCATCGATCCGGACTGCCGAGAGTCCGATCCACTTCCTGCCGGCTACGGAGACCTCTCAGGCACGTACGAGACGAGCAGGGAGGTCTGCGACTGGCTCCAGGGCTCAGACTACGAAGAGCTGCCGGACCACTACGTGGCCAACGCATCGACGCCGAGTTTCTTTGGTCTCGAGCAGGGAGCTCCGTACGACAACGCAGCCGGCGTTGGGAAGCCTGCAGTCACTGGACCGTTCCAGCAGACCGACGAGGGCTACCACGACGTGCAAGCGCCCGACGGCACCAGCACGATCGTCACTGGCGACAAGATGCCCGCCAAGAAGGCAGCGCGCGTGCGAAAGCGCGGGCCGCGGGGCGGGATGCGGTGGGCAGCGAAGAGCGCGACGCCGTAAGCCTATTTGGTGAGGGATAGGTCGTTCGCTCGGTAGCAGTCCAACGCTAGCTTACCGAGCGGCGTCCACTCATGTCTAATCGCTCCGTGAGGCCACTCCGGAGCCGGAGCGAAGTAAATCTCCCGGAGGAGCCCGCGCGCCACGAGCCCGTCAGCTCGCTCCTTCTCGCCTGGATACCATTCGCGCACCTGGTCGATCGGTCTCCCAGGAACGGCTCCAGACAGGTACGCAAACTCCTCAGGAGTCAGAGATTTCACGGAATCCTACCAGCCCTTCGCATGGCGCGTTCGGCAGCCATGTCCCAACGTTGACTCTGGGTGTAGTTCCCTTGGATGGCAGCTGCCTCGGTGACGTCGATGACCACCTTGCAAGCCTCGCACTGATGCTGGTTGCCTTTGAGAGGGATCCAGATGTGCTGGTGGCCGGTTAGTCTGCTCATTTTTCTCTTCGTCTCCTCGGCGCCGTGCAGTCGCCTTGCAAGGTTCCAACCATCGTCGTGCCCTCGCTTGTAGCCGCTCACTTGCCCCAAAACGTAGCCAATGACGGCGCAAACTATCGAGACGAGAAAACCGCCGATTATGCCTTCGCTCATTTCTTCGTCTTCAAGTCGCACGCCATCTTGTGAACGGCCACGACAATCGATCGCTCTCCCTCCGGAGAGTTTTTGGTGACTCCTGCAGCGGCTCCGATCAGCTCGATCTTATCCTCCGCCCTCTTCCGCGCCTCGCGCTCGGTAGCGAGGTCGCGCTTCAAAGACTCTTTGGTCTCGCCCGAGTGCTCGGCGAAATGCTTTTCGAGGCAGCACTTGTGGAACACGCCGCCGCAATCCAAGCACCGATACGTCTCATCGTTCGGTGTGAACTTCTCTTCACATCCGCCGCCGTGATTGCGTGCCCCCATGCCCCATTGATAGCCGCAGTATCCAGCTCCACGCGCATGCTCGAATTGCTTGAGCGCCGCCTCCGCTGCCTCGGCGCGCTGCCGCAACCGCTCAATTTCATCCAAGAGACCCTGCCTCCCCACTCGATCGTATTCACCGATACCCATCATTTCTCTCCGATCGACTTGCAGCACCGTGCGGTGGTCTCATACCAGCCGAAATTTTCGTCGTGCGCATCCGTCATCGGCCGACAAGCGTTTCTCACACCGAAGACGTGACCGCCCATCAACCCTGACCAGTGCGGATGGCCTGAGGTATTGACGACCTGCTCGTCGAGGTTCCCAACCATGTCGTACACGCCATACGGACTCACGCACGCTGGCATGCTCCCAGAAGGCTTCAACATCCCATCGAGCAGCTTGGCCGCGCGCGTTCCGTGGGACGTCGCATCGAACACGCTGACCTTCTTCCCGGTCTCCGAGTCCACAGGAGTCGTGTTGTCGATGTTGCAGGCGGTCGAGTCTCGTCGGTAACCTTCGCCATAGGGGTACGGCATCATGTTCGGACCCTCACACGCGAGCGTCCACTCCGCTCGCGTGCAAAGTCTTTTCCCATCGGCAGCGCACGCGCGCTGTCCGTCGTACCAATTCATCCAAGAGCGAGGAATAGCGCCAGCGACGTTCGGGTACTCGTACAGATCGATGCAGTAGTGCTTGTGGACGATGGACCCGACACATCTCGTCGGGAACTCCCATTCAGCGCACCTCCCAGATCGATCGAGGTCGCTCGCTGCCGGTCCAGGAATGGCTTCAGGGATGGCGTTTCCCTCCCGGTCCACCCATCGAAGGCAGACCTCGCGCACGTCGGAGCAGTAGTCGCCGTCTACTTCAGCCATACCGCTGGGACATGCGCCGCGGTGGTTGTCGGTCGCGTCGAGGTGGATTACAACGACCGGATCTTCTCCAGCATCGACACTAACGACAGCAAAAACGGTTTGCTCATCGATAGCAGCGAACACGCCAGCGCACGCCACGGCGAAACAAGCCACGATCGAAAACGCGACCACGATGTAAGAAAACGTTTTCACCACGAGGTCTTCCTCTTCTTCGGGGCATCGAGCATGTCCGATTGACTCTTCAGTCTCGCCTCTACGTTCGCGCGTATGCCGGTCGTTCGATACGTAATGAGTGGGTTCTTCTTGTTGTGAACCACCCAGTGGAGCACTTCGCTATTGATTCCTACGACTGCTTTGGCGGCGAAATGCTTTGTGTCGATAGGGTCATCTTCGCAAGCAGGTCTTCCCGAAGGGAAACGTAGGACCGGTCCTCCACCAGAGGACTCCCCGGACGAAACAGCATCTCGTTCAGGATGAGAAATGTCCTCGACAGCTTGTTCTTCGGTTCTCCCATCATCCCCGCTACTGCCAATGCGATCTGTTATCTCGTGATCTGTCCCGCCTTTGAAACCACCGCCAGAATCGCTTTCTTTCTGTCCGTTATCCTCTCCGAGACCGTCAGAAACCCCTCCGGAGATTCCACCAGTCTCTCTGTCGCCAATAGCTGCCACGCTGAGCTGGCTGTTCGGTTCCAGCAATCTGGATTCTCCCCCATGAGTTCCGCCACCTTCGCGTAGGCTTCCTTCCTTTGGATCGGACCGTACGCTCGGACCACGTTCTCGAGAGTCTGCGTTCGGTTTGGCCTCGTTGACTTGGCTGGGTTTAGAGGAGGTGCGAGTAGACCACCATTCGGCTGCCCAACGTTCGGCAAGTCGGAGGTCTCGGACCGTTGAGGCGGATTGTCGTGGGACAGAGATGGTGTCGGTTCTATCTCCGTTTTCGTCGTAAATTCGGACGATCCAGTGATTGCGGGCCCAGTGCACCCCGTATCGGCTCCCGCCGGAGCTGATACGGGAAGCGCTAAAGGGAGCGTGTCCTCCGCCGGAGGTTTCACCAAAGGTGGTGGCAAATCCTCCACATCCACCCACCGATCAACGCTTTTCGTTTGCGGCGCCGCCTCCACTGGTCCCGGAGCCAGCGCGCACTCGCGCCTCACCCTGAGAGCCAGCCTCACGAGCAGAGCGCTCGCCTCGTTCGCTGTCATCAACGACACAGCTCGCAGCACCGCCTGTTCGATCTCAAGCTCGTGGACCAAATCGTCGATCTGCCTAATTCGAGTCACTTATCACCTCGTCCTCTGGAAAAACTACATCACCAGGTTCCAGTGTCCCAACAACGGACCCGTCGTGATCCAGGAGCGCTGGATGTCCGGACACCAGCTCGCAAGCCACGAAACCCTGGAACGTAAAATCACGCTGCTCGTAGATGGCCTCAAACGCCGCACGACCGGCTGCATTCTCCATGAGCGTAGAAGCCATTGCTTCTTTCACAACCTTTTCCGGATCGGAAGGACGCGCAGCAACGAGGCGCCGACCATCGACCATCTTTTTGAACGTCCCACGCTTCATCGACCAGCGCTCCCGTAAGGCAGGTACTTCACGATCATGGTTCGCCCCTTACCAAGCCGCGGAAAATCTTCCACGTACACGCCGTACTTGGTACCGACCACCTTCAGGCAAAATTTGACCAGCACGGCGTGTAAATCCTGCCCTCGTAATTCTGCCGCGTAGTCAAAGGGGTTCTGACCAGATGCCTCAATGAACGAGCGCGCCATCCCGTGTAACGGGTGACGAAACATGTAGAACTGGAGAAATTTTTTCCCACTCTCTTCGATCGTAAATTCCAAATCCATCAATGCTGGACCATGGTCATAGCTCGCCGATGTCAGCTCGACATCGTAATAGCCGGTTGGAATTTCAGGTTGGTTCGGTTTCGCGACGTCACCATTCGCAGGAACCACACGAAAGCCGTAGTCCTTGATCATTTTCGCTGCGATGAGCGCGCTCGTTCGGGCCTCCTCTTCCGAGTGAGTCCCTACGGCGCGCTCAAGCAGCTTCCTCACTCTCTCGAGCGGCGTTGTCACTTACAGTCAATAGATCATTTTAGCAGATCGGTCAAGCAGAGTCGGCGCCCGCATCGCGTACGCGCGCCATAAACGGCCGCTGATTCTCAGAGAAATCGTCCGGACCCGGATCTCTCACGATCGGGACGCCACGCTGGTCCCGAAGCCATGACGGCACCCACGGTGCTGAACATGCCGTCATCAAAACGGCAACAACAACGAACCTCAACTGACGACGACAGTGAACATAATCGGCGCCTGCTGGACGCTGCCCGTGACCGCGTACGACAGCGTTTCCGTTCCGGGAGAAACTGCCATCCACTTCTGCTCCACAGAATAGATCGGAGGGATCGTCGTTCCCGACGACGCTGCGCTCGGATTCAACGAGGACCCAACTGCCTGCGCTGGCTGCCACGAAGCGGCTCCAAACATCGAAATCACAGACAGAGCCACATCAAGCGTGTCGCCCACGTTCAATTGGATCGTCTTGTCCGCGTCGGAGTTCGTCACGGTGACGACCTTGGGAGCCGACGCCTGGCTCGACTTCGACGCCTTCGCCGGCCCTCCAGCAGACTTCCCCATGAAGTACGCAGCCACTCCCACGCTCGCGGCCACGATTCCACCGACCACCCACTCGACCGCAGAGAGCGGATTCGCTGAGTAGTAGTGGACTCGCCTCTCCTGCTTTTTGACCCACCACTCCGGTGGCTTCCCCGATCCACCCCAGTAGGCGAGCGGATGTCCCGTCGTTCGCGACACGAGCGCCCAGCGTCCGTCCACTTTGCGAATCATGTCAGGTCACCACCGCGGAGAAGGAGAGCATGGGGCCGACGGAGTTTCCGCTTCCATCGATCGGTTGGTAGCTGAACGTCTCGTTGCCGGTCGAAGTTGCCGTCCACACCTGGGTCATCGTGGACGATCCGGAGGACCATCCCGAATTTGCAGGGGCCCCGCTTACATTCGCTTGTCCCGGCGTCAGCGACGATCCCACGACCTGCGCCGCCGAGTAGTTGACAGCGCCGTTCGGCAACGACAGCGTCACCGTCAGCGTGTCGCCGACGTGCATCGTGAAGGTCTGTCCGCTGCTCGCGTTCGTTGCTGTGAGGGCCTGCTTGTTCGGCGTCGTAGACACGACAGCGCCAGATGGCGTCGTGCCGTTCGAGATAGCTTGCCCTGCTGTACCAGACGTGGAGCCAGGCGGCGCGCCCGGCCCCATCGTGTAGTACCAAGCAATCCCAGCGGCTGATGCCGCGAAACCGCCCCCGATGATCCACATCCAAGCGGTTTGCGACAGCGGGTTCTCTTCTCGAGCGCGGCGCCTTCTCATGAAGGCCATCCTACCACGCTCACGCCACCCGTGCCTGAGCGGGCGGTTCCTCACCAAACCGCTGGCGATACCGGTATGTCGCCCAGTTATCCGGATACCCAGCCTGCCTGGCTACGGCCAGCTGCTTCCGGAAGAACTCGCCCTTTTCCAAATCGGCTGCCGGCTCGCGCGTCCGGCTACGCCCAGCGATGCCGAAGCACGCGAGCTCGTAACCGCAGATGCCGCAGAGTTCACTACCCGACGACAGAACCGATCCACACTCGATACACAGCCTTTCCATCACACACTCTACCGTTTCTCACCCCGGCCCGAACTCCCGGGGCGGCCATCCTCCATACCGGTCTCGGTACCGGTGGGCTGCCCAGCCCGTGCTGTATCCCCTCTCGTTTGCGATCACGAGTTGCTCCACATAGAACTTTCTCCTCACGTCTTCTGACTCCGGCAAATACCGGACTTCCGCCATCTTCCGGAGCTCGTCGCTCGGCCACTCTCCAAAGCACTCGAAGAACTTCTGCGCTGCATATCCTGGAGCGTAACCACGCTCTTCGCCACGAGCGAGGTAGCGCATGTACTCCTCCAGAGGATAGTTGTGCCCGCAAAACGGACACACGTTCGCCGACGGCGCCACAAACGCCCCGGCACAGTGCAGGCAAACATGCGCCTTCAGCTGCCTGGGTGGTCGCTTCAAACCGGAGACCATCCGGCCTACGCGGTTGCGCAGAGAGTTCTGCTCGCCGCTCGACATCTTTCTCGACTGCTCTTCATCCATCGCAACGCTCACTATTCGCGAAAACGGTTTCTAATTCAAGGCGGCGTTTGCACAAGAAGTACGATTGTCAAGCGAGGGTCCGGACTGCGGTGGGCATTTCGGGCATCGTTGCGCTGCGTCAACCTGCGTCATACGAATAATACCGGACAAGGCCATAACGATCGCTTCAAACCGGCCGATCCCACCCGCCACGGGTCATGGGCCATCCGGCCCCCCAAACGGCGCGCTGCCAGCGCGCGGGCGCTCCGCGCGGTTCGTCGCTGCGCGCACCCGGCGCTGCGGACCTCCGCCCGGCGCTTTCAAACAGCTGCCTCTGGTTCAAGCAACCTGCGCTGCTCCAAAAGCCTACTGCTGTGCCCGGTCTTGCCATTGCCTAGTGAAAGAAAGAGAAGGTCCGGCTACTAGGCAATGGCAAGACCGGCCTCATCTTTATTCGGGACGTTCTGCCCCGATTTCGCTCAGCAGTTGGAGCAGGCGGACTGCTACGTGGTCCGGAATTGCTACTCCGTCGTACATGTAGGCCTTGATTGCGGAGACCCCGACCGGGATCCGCTCAGCCAGCTCGCGGAGTGACCAGCCGCTACTGGTGTGAACCCGTAACAAAAGTTCCCGGAACTCATCTATAACGTCCGTCGGGTTCGTTTCGTAGCCGGGAGCTTCTTCATCCCACCCGTCCACGACCGTTCGTCGCTCCCAGCCAGTTCCGCCGGGCGTGACGCGGCCCACATGCAGGGAGCGGCCCGGACGATCCCGGTGGACCGTTCGCAGGCGCCCGTGGGCCTGTTCCAGTTCGTCCACGCAGAGGGCGTGGTTGTATTGATCCGCCGCCGTGCCGTCGAAGCCTACGAAGCCCGCGCTCTCCAAGGCGGAGCCGAGATTGACCCGCGGGTCGCCGACGGTGATGACTCCATCGAGGTCCTTCATGTTGTTCTTGCCGCGGACGGCGCCGTACCACCCGATCTCGAGGCGGGTCAGATATTCGCTGGGAGGACGCTCCGCGGAGCCTTCGTCGCCGAAGATGGCGAAGACCTGCTGGATGGCGCCGATGCACTCGCGTAGGTCTCCCCATTCGCTGCGCCAGCTCCCCTCGGGCAGCTCCTCTCCCTTCGCTGCCTTCAGCGCAATCGCCAGCGGCTTGAATGTGATGAGGCCGTACCGACCATCGCGGTCGAGCAGCATCCCCTCGATCTCCATCCAGCCACGGACCGCCGCGAGCGCGCGCTGGAGCGCTTCCAGCGCGATACGCCCGTGCGGCAGCATCACTCGCCGTGAGGCCCGCATGTCCACACGCATGCGCCGGATGTTCGAGCCGTCGAGAGCCGCGAACTTCTTGCATTCGAGGGGGTAGCCGACGACGCGCTCGTACATCGCCCGATGGGTCTCGGCGTTGGCGTCGAGGATGACCGTGCCTCCTCCGACCGAGATGGTCCGGGTGACGGCGCGCTCGAGAGCGCGGTCCATGCGCGTGATGCAGAGATCTCCGCGGCCTTCCTTTCCTTCGATCTTCTGGTAGCGGATCAGGACGCGGCGGCTGAGTAGATCTCCGGGATCCTCGGGCTGGGGGGCACCGTTCGCTGCGGCAGCCACCTCGTACAGCACCTTGTACACACGCGACGCAGCTCCCTCGCTGGCCGAGTCGTTCTTGAACCCCTTGCGGATCATGAGAATCCGATCGGACTTCAAAGGTGGCGACGTTCCCTTCCAGCCCGGAGGGAAGGCGTTACCGAGCCCGGTGATTCCTCCGAACACCTCATCGGCCTCCTGCGACTCCTCCGTGCGATACGAGCGCGCCGTATCCACGACGGGTTGCATGGAGATCGTGTACAGCTGATTGAATGCCTCGCGTTGATCCATGAGGTTGTCCAGGTCGTCGCTCGTGAGCGACTCGGAGATGACTGGCGCTGGTGGCTCGTCGATGACGAGGAGGCCGCGCTGACCCACTTCTGCGGTGAGCGCTCCGAGAAGGGCGTGAGTCGTGACGACGACGTGTGCTCCTTCGTCGCCTTCGACTCCGTCACGGATGTCGCAGCGGTCGTAGCGTTCACACTTCGAGGTACCCTTGCGACCGACGCAGAACTCACGATGGAGCGACTGTCCGCCGTTTACGAGCGGGAGCGCGCGCTTGCGGTGGATGCACTCATCTGGTCCCGTGACGCTGAGGGGGCCGAACAGGCGGCGGACGGGTACGCCACGGTCGCGTAGATCGCGGAAGTGTTGGACCGCGAGCTCGTTGGTGGGCGCAGAGATGCCGGTCTTGAGGTTGCTGGCGGCGCGCTGCTCGGCGACGTCGAGCGCTGCACGGCTCTTGCCGAGGCCGCATTCGGAGCTGACCAGGATGAGACGATCGGCTGCGCCAGCGATCGTGCGGCGCATCTCCTCGACGGCTGCGGCTACCTGTTCCTTGTTCTGCTCGCGGACCGCGTCCGGATCCCATCCAGCCACCGCGGAGACCGCGATCGCGACAGACGGCCACTTGGTACGAAGGGCGCGCATGCCCGTGTGGCGCGCGCGCGAGGCGTAACGGCGCGCCGTACGTTCGGCGGTGGAGCGGTCCTTCTGGACGCTGCCGGTACCAACGAGGGAGGAGACTGTAGCTACGATCTGCGGGACGAGTGTGAGCGCGACGCCAGTGGAGCAGAGCGCGCCGGAGAGGGCTAAAAATAGATCGTTCCACGTCCCGCGGGGCACGTGCTCGCGGATCGTGGCAGCTATGCGATCGGCGCGCGGCGCCCACTCGTCCGGCAGATCAGTCGTGAAACGAGGTAGGCGGCTCCGCGCGAGGCCTCCTCGGGCGCTCCCGGATTGGAGGTTCGCTTGTTGGCATGGCTGGCGGATCCGCCGGGGTCACGGGACGCATGCTCGCGAAGTCCACGAGGGGCGAGCGGTAGTCCTTTCCGTCGCGGACCACGTTCGGGAGTCGGAAGTGGCGCGTCCAGTCCTTACACCGCTCGTCCGGGCGCCAGCGCTCTCCTTCACGGTGGAGGGCCATCACGCGCTCGTAAAAGGCACGCATCTGGTACTCGAACTGGTGGATCGGAATCCATCGATCGAGTGGCTGAACGAAGCGCGCACCTTTCGACGTGTGGTAGATGCCCCAGGTGAGCGTGCCGTCCGCGCGCCACCGCGCGTAGCGGGCTTCGGCTTCAGTAACGAGCTCCGGAGTCCAGGGAGCGTGGCGCTCCTTCTCTGAATCGGCTGGTACGTCGTTGTCAACGTCGAGGACGACGACGTTTGCGAAAAGCTCGAAGCCCTGCGAGCGCACGTACTCGAGGCCGTCTTTTGCGACGCGCGGCTGAAACGGAACGCGCTGGCCGTCGCGGTGCATGACGTACGCGACGAGGTGTTCGTCTGTAGAATAGGTATCGTTGAGCGCTGTGAGTAGCGGGACGACCTCGAAACAGGCGAAGGCTTGTACGTTGCGGCGTCCCTCGAAGAGGTGGGTGCCTTCAGGCGGGCGCCAATCGTTTTCGGGACCGTCCACCGCGCGCATGTATTTGGTGCGGGCGACCGCGATCAGGTGCTCCATCAGGCGAGCTTTCCAGCTGCGCGAGCTTCAGCGGCGTGGAAGGCGCATGTGAAATCAGGATCGACGATCGGACCGTTCGGGACGCATTGCTTGCAGGCGTGATCGGGAGCGCGCTTGGTGTTTCTCAGAAGATAGGAATCAACCTGCGACAATTGTTTTAAGACTCTATCCAGTCTTGCTTCGGCCTGATTCCTTTCCCTCGTTACATCAGTGAGTCGCGCCTGAAGTTCTTTGCAATCTCGGCAGGTCATCGCAACCTCCCTATGTTGTCCCTAACCCTCGCCAATGACAACCTCGTCTCGAGCAGCGACCTCACCCGACGGAGCCTTGCTGTTTCCATCTTCGCTCGCTGCTCCCTCTCTCGGCAAATCTTCACTGCCTCCGCGAGAGCCTCCGCCTCCGTTGCAAACTCCACCGACCAATCCCGATTCTCCCACGCTCCGGTCCAGCCACACGATGTGCGCCCGGAGAACTCCCCGCCCCGGAAGATTTTCCATTCGTTTTTGAACGGTAGTGCGCCCTGCGCGGCCGGCGCGAGCACGTGGTAAACGGCTCTGCATTCGACTACGCGCGGTTCGTTCCCGTACGAGTAGGATTCGACGGCCCACCAATGGACCTCGTGACCGTCGATAGGGTCTGCGGGGAGGGTGAAAGGGGGAGGTTTCATCGCGGCCGAAGTTCAACAATGGACCCATGGATTCGATCGTACTCTCGTGGACGGAGTTCAACGATGATCCATGGAGTGGCATGGCGTGTTGGAAAATCGACCCAGCAATTTCGTATGCAACCAAACAAGAAATGATATTCGCGGCACCACCACATCTTGTGTTCGATGCGGTCGTACTCTGGCTCTGGGACCAGAGCGTTCGTGCGGTACGGATCGCTCATGGAAAACACGTGCGTGTCATGCGCGCGCTGTGATAGGTGAGTACAACTACTCCGCAACGATCGCACTCGGGAAGTGTATACGGTCCCAAGTCGCAAACTTCGTGACCTCTACGTCTGCAAAGGCGACGATGCTTCGCAAACCTTCGACGCCGCCACCTCATGACTCATCCTCCTTGAGCGAATTTAGAAAACTCTCGAACCACTCGCTGTAGTCCAACGTCAATTTGTCGTTGGCTTTGTTACTCGCTTCCCACTTGTCCAGGTCGGCCTTTGTCTTGGTGAGAAATTCTTTTCTAGTATAGGTTCTTCCCGTCATGGTTAGCGCTCGTACTCGTAGGTCGGGACCATCTTTTGGTCCGGGCACACCGGGCAGTCAGCGAAGTCCGGCTCTGAGCCGCGAGAGCTGCAGCCGCAGCTTGGGCAATGCCACCCGATGATTTCCTTTCCAGCGGCCATGGCGTCGAGTTGCCTCGTGCCTTCAGCGAACACCGTGTCGTAGCGTGGTGGAGTAAACCGTTTCTTGATGCCTTCCGTATGTTGGAGCACCCCACTCAGCGGCCCGTCGAGCATGGCCATCAAGTCCCCCGGCAACTTCCTTCGTTCGATTGGCTGACCAATGAGCATGGCGCTTTCGATTCCGGCTAGCATCCCAGTGCTCACACCGAGGTCTTCGTAGACCGCTCGGACGTCACCGACAGCTGCCCACGCGAGACCAGTATCGATTCCGAGGCGTCGCTGCTCTGGAACGGTGTCATCGAGGAACTGCGTCATCAGCAGGTGCGACGCAAACGGTGCCTCGCCACGACGGATGCAGTCCAGCGCGCAGAGGCGTGCGTAGCGGATGTTCCGATGGAGATCACCAGCGAGCGGCGATTCGATGACTACTCTCTTCATTTGGCGCTCTTTAGGCCGCGCGCGTGGTTTCTTCGATGCGGATGTGAACCTTTTCTCCATTTGTACGACAACCTCATTTCTCTTTCCTTGGAAATAATTCTTCCATGCGAGCATCGATCTTTTCGCCGCGAGCAGGTTTACACGACAACCTCTTTCGTAGGATCTCCGTCATGACCATCGCGACTGCCGCCTCGATGTTCTGTTCCATCGAAAGCTTTTCTTCGTAGCGGACCTTCGCGTAGATGCCGCCATGCTTACGGATCATCTCTCCCCACAGTTTCTGGTTATCCTGGTTCTTAGTCTCCTGTCCCTTGGTTTCGACTTCCAGTCTCCACCCTTCGGGGCCAACGATTCCGGAGATGTCAGCAGCACCAGGAGGTGGGCCTGCGTGAAACACTCCCCCATGTTTCTTCAGAACCATTCCGGTATTCTGTCTGTGCACTTTGATGTTTGGTCGCCTGGAAAGGGCGACCATGAGGCGCTGCATGAATTCCTGCTCGAGAGTATTCATCGTCGCTCTCTATTCTCTTCAGGTGACCCCAGGTTTACGGTTACCGCGCCGAGCGAAGCAGCAGAAAGCTCGGCGCAACCTACCACACACGTACGAACCTGACGCTGCTCGCCTTCGGTCTTTGTCCCGTAGTTGGCGGTGGATTCCTGGTGGGTCGTAAACGTTTTCAGAACGGGATTTCGTCGTCGCTTTTCGGAGAGCTGCTCCCGAGCTGCTTACCGGCAGACGGGCTGTTCTGCGGACCAGCCTTTCCCTTCTGGGCGGCCACCACCTGGTCCTTGATCCCCATCAGCCGCGCGGTGAACTGGATCTTTTCCTGCTCGGTCATGCTCTGGCCGATCGCGCCGCTGCCGGGCTCGTTGATGAAGGCGATGCGGTTCTTCCAGGGATACCAGCCACCGTCGTCCTTCGGTTGCGGTTCCTCCGACTGGACCACGAGGTCCACTTCGCGCGTTCCGAATCCGCCGCGATTCGATCCGACGGGACCGGTCACTGCGAGGAGGTCGTTGCCATCCCAGCCGCACGACATGAGCGTCTGGAGGCAGCGTTTGCTTTTCTCGTCGTCCTTGAAGTACCCCTCGTGCTGAAGGCGGCGTCCTTTGAAGTTGCCTTCCTGCGTGATCTCGCAGACGACGGCCATCATGTCGGTTCCCTGCTTGCCAGACTTCTGGAAGTCGCAGGTAACCGCCACGCCGCGATAGATTCCGTCGGGAATCAGATTGGCCGGCTTGGGCGGGACTGGTTTACGGGTGATCGGTGCGTTGCTCATTCTTGTCTCCTTATTTGCTCAGCCGGGCTTTTACCCAGTTGAGGAGTGTGTCGAGTTTGTCAGGGTCTCCCTTGGCTCGGTCCAAGGCCCCGATCGCGTCTGAGCGATCCTTTTCAGTGAGTCCAGAAAGCAAGTCGTCGATGCCGGCGCGAAGGCGTTCGGCGCGCATATCGCTGTCGTTCATGGCTTTTGCCAGATCGTCCCACGACAGCGGCATTTCCTCTGGGAGACCGAATCGATTCTTGGCGTCGAACGCCGGCCTACGGTCGGTGTAGATGTAGCGCGTCTGCGTGCCGTAGGCGTAGAACTCCTTCGGTTTCTTGTCGTCGGTCGTGCCTCCAGTGATCTTCCCGCCCGCGAACGTCTTCGTGTTCGCGAACAGGACTGCATCGCACCACTCTCTCATGAGCGCCGCCGCCTTGTCGCTCATCTTCATCTGGTAGCGGTCGAAGTTCTCACCCTCCGGGTTCTCGAATTTCTTCACGTGTGAGTGAGCGAGCAGGATCACGGTCATCCCGCGCTCTTTTCGCAGCAGGTCGAGTCCGAAGAGGAACGCGCGCCACTCGTTGATGGCGACGTCGTAGCCTTTTCCGAAGCCACCGTGCGCGAGGACGATGCTCCCTTTCGATTTCGGGTCGGAGTCGCAGACGTAGCGATGGACGAGCGGTTCGAGCCAGTCGAGCGTATCCACGGCGATCGTCTGGAAGTCGTGATCCGACACGCGGAGGTCTTCGAGCTGCGACAGTACGTCCGTCGCGGTACCGTCCTCTCGTCGCGGGCTGTCTCGCCAGAAAGGTGCTTCCGGAAGGCGGTCCATCTTGTCGAATCGCTCCGTTCCGGACTCGCGACAGAGGAAGACCGGATTGGGCGCGTGGTTTGCGAAGGTCGTCTTGCCGATTCCCTCGGGCGCATAGAGGAGGATGCGGGGCGGAGCTTTGATGCGACCGCTGACGATGCCGGTGAGCTTTCTTCGTGTTGTCATTTGTCCGTCCATTCTTCGAGCTTTTCCTGCCCGGCTTGCGTGATTCCGTACATCCACGTCTCCCTTCGTTCTGCTCTCCCGTCGTCCACGCGCTGGACAAGGCCGCGCATCTCGAGCACACGGAGTTCCATCCATACTGCGTTCACGTTCGGTGGCTCGACGAAGAACATGAGCCGGAGATGCTCGCGCGTGTACGTCGCCGATGACGGCCCGAAGGCTTCCAGAACGTTCAGGACCATCACGGACTTCTGCCGGCGGATGAGCTGGATCATGTAGGCGACCGTTGCAATCAAGATCGCTACCACCGCGATGATCATCTTCCGGCTCCCTTGATTCCCGTAGTTCCGAATGTTGATGCCGCGTACCAGAGGACCAGGTCCACGATCCCGAGTGGTAGGTGAAGCCCAGTGCGATCCTCGAACTGGCTGCGCATCTCGCGGCACATGTCCAGCGGTGTCAAGTAGCCCCAGTGGTTCGCCAAGCGAATGAGATGTAGATCTGGCTTTACGAACTCAAGGAGTCCGATGTTGCGCGCCAAGTGATACTTCGTGATGGGACCGACGTAGGGGAGACGTTCGAGCTTTTCAGGCGTGTCCAGTTCGTCGTCCCGGTAGTTTTCCCACGAACTGGTGCTGAGCTGCTCTTTGATGTGTTGAACGGTTGTCCAGACTGATTTTACCTTTCGCGGGTTGTTGCAGATCGGGAGCGCTCGTACGAGTACCTCGTTCATCGAAAGCGTTTCTGCGTCGATGTACACCGCCATGAGGCGCGGCATCATCTTCCCGACCACGCGCGCGTTGAAGCCCGTCGCGTGGACCACCCAGGCGTACTCGCGGAGGAAGTCCTCGCGCGTAACCTCCGCGAATTTGGTGCCGCGGATTGCCCGGACCTGCTCTCCGTAGAACTCCATCGCGAAGTTGTGCGCGACGAAGAAGTATTCCAGCGGGCCGCCTTCGAGGCGGGGACGATAGGCATCCAGGTTTTGGGAGATGGTTTTGCGGGGTTCCACGTTACTTCTGCCGTTGTGCTGCTGCAAACAGCTCGGCTACTTTGTCGATCGATTCGACGCATGTAACGCAGAATCCGGCTCCGGCAATGAAGGTAGATTTTGGGCACTGACCAATCTCTCCAAATGGGTCGGTGATGGATATCACTGCCACATGAGACGATTCGATCAGAGCGATACTGCCGCTTGGTTTGGTGACTTTGAACAGGCTCATTTCGTCCCTCCAAGTTCTTCGTGCTTCGTTGTTGTTCTTCGGAACAGCGTCGGATCATCCAGGCTGGCGCTCCCGGTGCAAACCTCGAAGTAGCTGCAGAACCGTCCAAACTGCTCGCACGCATCTGGGTTTCTCGGAAAACGTTTTGCGTTCTCCGACTCCTTTAGATCACGGGCCTGCTCCCAGAGATCTTGCGCTGCGTCTTCCTCCTCCATGTCGAGTCGATAGACCTCACCGCGAACGAGATGACGATCCGGGTCCTCTGCAATCGTTTGCAGGCAGCGTGCTTCAAACTCCTCGGGAGTTTCAGGGCGCGTTGTGAGCGTGTAACCGTCCTCTTTAGAGGAGGTTTCCCGCCACTTTTTTTGGTCCTTGGTCCGGACTCGGTTGCCTTGGCGGTCTACGACAATCTTGACGCCGTCTTCGTCCGTGATCGGGACTTCCTTCGGGCGGATAGCCGGCTTCCGGAGGACATCGTAAATGCAGCCAGCGACGTCATGACCGATCGCTCGTGCACCTACCAGATAGGTACTGATCTGAGGGTCGATGCGAAGTTTTCTCCAGTATGCCGAATCCAAACCGCACTCGACGCCAGAGGTTTTGTGCTCGACGATGAATACCTGGCCGTTTGGCTTCCGAGCGATTGCGTCGATCTTTCCGCCGACTCGGAACGTGCGCGAATGGGCTCCCGTCGTCGGGTTGACGAGCGGCGCCTCAAACTCCACTTCGACGCCGAGAACTTCGAGATCCTGAGTGGACCAGCGAGCGTGATAGGCGATTAGCATCGAACGCGCCTTTGCACGCTCGAACGGATCCATCTCGCCGTCTGCATCGATCGACGCCAATGCAAGATCGATCGATTTCTGCCCAGTACCAGGCCTCCACCACGGTTCGAGCGCTGCATGGACTGCAGTTCCAAACCTCAGCGGACCAGCTTTGGCTACGTCACGGTAGCCGAGTCGATACGTCAAATGGTGCTGGCGCTTGCATCGACGATGCGCCTTCAACTCGCTCACCGTAATGAGCGGGAGGCGCACCTTTACAGCAATGGCCCCTTCATCTGTTTTTACGAGCTCCGGTTCGAGCCCATCGGAACCGCTATTGCGGTCCGTATCCGTATCTGCCATCAATCACCTCCAACCCAACGGGGAAACTTTCTAGCGCCTGCAGTTGATGCATGCAAGTTTATTTGTGCTATTTGTTCAATTGATGGAAACAAACAAGCCACGCTGGAACCACCGAGGTTACGGGGAAATCTGGACCAATGACGCGGAATTGCTCGGGAAGGAGCCGCCCTACTTCTGGGAGAATCCAGAGGCTCACCCGTTCGCGCGTCGCCGCGTGCCGCAGCTCGCACGGGAGCGACACGAGCGGATGATGGCGCGAATTCGCGATCGAATCGCAGCGCTCAGCCGGAAATGATCCTCTCGATCCACGAACTCGAGATCGTCCACGCGACCACGGGCGAGCGAAGGAAGCTGCGCGTCGCGGAGGTTTACGATCGCGAGATCACGCTCCAATGGCCCCTCTACGGGACCATGCGGTTTCACAACCGGAATGGCAAGGCTGTGCTGAACAAGCATTGGGGATGGTCGATCGAAAAAGAGTCGCTGAAGGCGTTGCATCGGGAATTGAAGATCCATGGGGCAGTGTTTGGTCCGGGTGAGGATGAGCAGATGGAGATCAAGAAATGATAAAGCGAGAGCTTCACTGGAAGACACAGGACGACCAGTCCTATGGGTCCGTTCGATTGTGTTGTAACCAGTGTGGAATATTGGTGGGATCTGAGATGTACTGGACGGAGAGCAGAGCTGTATTCGAGAATCCGCCGTACGGCTACATACAGTGTGACGCCGAGAGTCAGGCTTACGGTGAAGCCTACCAAGAGCTGAAGGCGCTCGAGCGCGTGTGGGAAGCTCGAAATACGCCAGCGCGTCGCTAATGGCCTACTCTCCCATCTCCCGCGCCGGCCTCGTCGAATCCATCGAAGCTCTCTACTACGCGCGCTTCGGTCGGTTCACCAACACGTACCTAAATCTCATCCTCCATGGCGAGTCCCCTCCAAAACACATCTACGCGCACATTGATCGCCTGAAGCGTGAGAAGCCGTGGGAGAAGCCGTGGATTCCTCCGCGTGACAAAACCAGGTGGAGAGAGAACGCGCTGGCTGATGCCGTTCCCCAACCGGAGATGGACGCGGCGCTCGAAAACGTTTTGCAGCTGATTCGATACGCGCAGGAGAATGACGGGCCGATCAGAAATCGCTCCCTCTGGGAACTCTGCTCGTGGCTCCGCCACGTTCGGAAGGAAACGCTTTCTGAATGGGAGATGGAGGCGGCTATTGCGAATCTGAGGCTGCTGGTGATGTTTGCGAAGCAGGGCGGTCCAGAGGTCGGAGATGCGCTGGTAAGGCTTGGGCAGTGGCTGGTGAGGCTGTACGTGGCTAAGGTAAGCGAATGATCGAGCTACGCCACTATCAGGTGACCGCTATAGAAGCGATTCGCGAGAAAATCCGCGAGGGATTCCGGTATATTCTGTTTGTCCTTTTTACCGGAGGCGGAAAAACTCTCGTAGCCGCGTACATCATGTGGGGTGCTCTCAAAAAGGGCTCCCGTCTTTTATTTGTCGCTCACCGGAGAGAGTTGATATCGCAAGCGTACGAAAAAATGCTTGCGATGGGGGTTCCAGAGGAGAACCTCGGTGTGATCATGGGAAACGGGAGGATTACTCTCAAGTCTGGTAGGCAGGTTCGTGCAGCGAGACCTGGAGCTCAAATACAGATCGCATCTATCGATACGCTCCGTCATAGGCATAAGCCGGAGGCAGATATCGTTTTTATCGACGAAACGCACCGCGCTTTGTCCCCTAGCTATATGGCTTTGAGGGACCACTACAAAGAAGCGATATTCATCGGGCTCACTGCAACACCGTTCCGTATGGGCGGCAAGTCGCTCGGTAAGTTCTACGATACAATCGTTGTCGGCGCGTACCCGTCGCTCTTGATCGCCGAAGGCTGGATTGTAAAGCCCCGTGTCTGGACGGTGGATACCGAGAAGCTACCCGATCTCTCTGGCGTATCTACGAGGAACGGAGACTACAAGGAAGAAGAACTCGAACAGGTTTGCAATACAGGTAAGCTCGTAGGATCGATCGTGGATCATTGGATTGAGCGCGCAGGCGGACGGCGAACGGTTTGCTTTCCGGTCAACGTTGCGCACTCCAGGCGAATCGTAGACGACTTCTTGTCCAAGGGTATTCCTGCCGAACATCTTGATGGAGAAACTCCGAAGGATCTTCGTGCTGCCATCCTTGCTCGTCTTGAGACCGGAGAAACTCTTGTTGTTTGCTCAGTAGGTGTTCTCTGCGAAGGATTCGATCAGCCGAGCGTCAAATGTGCAATCCTCGCCCGCCCCACTATGTCCACTGGCCTTGTCATCCAGCAAGCAGGTCGAATTCTCCGCCCCTGGAACGGCGTGGATGCGATCATCCTCGATCACGCCGGCTGCATCCCTGCCCACGGCATGCCCACCTGGGATCGAGAACCCAGCCTGGAGGACCGGCAGCGTAGACGCTCTGAGTTCGGGATAAGGACGTGCAAGGAATGCCTCGCTATCTTCGAGTCCACACTCGATGAGTGCCCCGAGTGCGGAAAACCGTTTGTCCCTCCGGAGCGCGACGTCGGCGAGCGCAAGGTGGAGCACGTGGATGGAAAGCTCGTCGAGTACAACGAGCCCCTGGAGGATGAGAAGCGGGCCTACTGGGATGAGATGTGTAGAACCGCTTCTGAAAACGGATTCCAGTCGGGTTGGGTCTACCATCGCTTTCGGGAGCGGTACGGACACAAGCCACCGAACTCCTACCCGCGACCCGTTGGGCGTCCTATGACGCCTGGTGAGCTCGACGTGATGAGGGCAAAGCTCGAGCGGGTGGCGCGCGAACGCGGACTACCTGGAAAGTGGGTACAGGAGAAGATTACGGCTGTTGTGCAGCCTGAATTGCCTGCAGTGGTTCAGCCGGAATTGCCGGCAGTGGTGCCGGATGAACCGGTGATAGAGAAGCAACCGAGTCCAGTTTTGGAGCTCGGAGAAACAGGAGTCTGGGATGTCTGAAAGAGATCGTGTGCTGGACGAGTTGGATGAACGATGGGCTGGACCAGAGGACTTCGCGGATGGTCCAGTCATTCTGGATGAGGACGAGTGGTTCGCGTTGGACGAGGGGACGTGCGCTCCAACGAACGATGACACGCCTACGATCCCGCTCGTGAAGCTGAGAGGACGATGAAGTATTCCGTCGCCTACTTCAACGAGCGTGGCGTAACGTTCGCCGTCTCGGCGGAGAAACCGATCGTGCACGGGCCCGTCGGTCCCCTCGCCGACGCGCTTCTCCGTCAGCAGCTCTTGGAGGCAATCCAGGAGCGGATCCCGCTTGAGCGTGGCGTTGGGCACGCGGGCCCGTGTGACAAGTCACTGGTGACTACAGAGGACGGCGTAGTACGGACGTCGTGTCGAAAGTGCCGGTTCGCGCGTGGCCGGTGCGTAATGTGCGGCGACACGGGGCTGCCGGTGGGGCACCTGGACTGTGCTTTGTGCAGGCTGGCGGCATCAAAACGAGCGCGCAAAGAATGACTTGCATCATCTAACAGTTCGGTCTATAGACTCTGAGCAAGACAAGCGCGGTGCCGGCGCGGGATCGACCCGAACAGGCAGGGCAAAGCTGTCCGACAGACGATCGGAGGACCATTGAGCCGTTTTGAACAAGGAATGAACCCGGAACAGATCGAGGCGATACGGCACACCGACGGCCCGTGTCGCGTGATGGCGGTGGCTGGCGCCGGGAAGACCCGCGCGCTCGTCCATCGCATCGCACGCATGGTGGACGACGGGATCGATCCGCGCAGGATCCTCGCGGTCACCTTCTCCAAGAAGGCTGCCGACGAGATGAACGACCGGCTGCGAAATCTCGGGGTGTCCGAGGCGCGCGTTGGGACGTGGCACTCTCTCTGTCTCCAGATCCTTCGAGAGGACGAGACAACCTGGGGGCAGTGGCAAATCGACGACCGAGGGCGTCTCGAAGTGATCATCAAGGAGGCCATTGGTCACAAGTATCTCAACTGGCAGCAAGGAGATCCGAAGGCGGTCGGTCGGTACATTTCGATCTGCAAAGCCAACCTGGCGATGCCGGGGTCCGATGCTGCTGCGAAGTTCGCTGGGAGCGATGCGCAGAAGCTGCTCGGTGCCTACTACATCACCCAGAAGCTACTGGAGGCGTCGGGGATTCTCACGTTCGACGATTTTCTCGTCAACGCTTGGCAGCATCTCTCCTCAGAGGATGTACGCCAGAAGTGGTCAAGTAGATGGTCGTATTTGCTCCAGGATGAACATCAGGATTCAAATCCAGCGCAAAATGCGATTGCTAGTCTTCTCGCTCGCGATCACGCGAACTACATGATTGTGGGGGATCCAGCGCAAGCGATTTACGGATTCAGAGGCTCGGATCCAAAGTTCATCATGGAATTCGAGAACGAGTGGGGCGGACGAACCATCAATATGAACCGGAACTACCGCTCCGGTAGTCAGATCATCGATCTAGCCAACAAGATCATCTCTCCCGCCGCCATCCGACTTCCGGTGGAAATGATTTCCGAGCGTGGGACCGCTGGTTCCGTTAGGGTGGTCTCCTACGATCAGCAGGACGACCAGGCGCGTGAGTTGGCGAAGTGGGTCCAGCAGGTAACGGCCGGAGATGGCGCGCGGTACAGCGACGTGGCTGTCCTGTACCGATGCAACGCGCAGAGCCGAGCTCCCGAGGAAGCGCTGCTGAAAGCGCGCGTACCGTACGCGGTCAAGGGAGGCGTCAGTTTCTACGATCGGCGTGAGGTCCGGAACGTGCTCGCGTACCTGCGCGTCGCGTCTGGAAGTGGCGACATGGACGACGTGCGGCGCTGCATCAATGCGCCGTTTCGGTACCTCGGGACAGCATTTGTCGAGCGTGTGGCGGAGGCGGTATCGGCGATCAAGGACAAGCCGATCGATGACGATGATCTACAGGTAGAGTGGATCAGAGTTGCTACTGCCGTTGCTCGACAGGCGGGTATCCAAGATCGGCAACGTGAGAGCGTGCGGCAGTGGGCAACGATCATTTCCGACCTGCGTGACATGCGCGAGAGTCCAGCTAACGAGGCCCTTCGATGGCTCGTGAGCGAAACGGAGTACATCGAGTGGCTCCGCCGCGACGAGGGGGAAGAGGATACGGAGAATTCGCACGTCGAGAACGTGCGAGAGCTGATTCGTGTGGCCGAGAAGTTTGGCAGCTTCGGAGAACTGCTCGCGTACGTGGATCAGATGCGCGCGCTCTCTGAGCGAAACAGAGCGAACCGAAAGCTCGAAAACAAGGTGATTTTGATGAGTATCCACTCAAGCAAGGGACTCGAGTGGCCGTACGTTTTCATCGCTGGATTCAGCGAGGGATGGCTCCCGCACGCGATGGGCGACAGGGAGGAAGAGCGTCGGCTTGCGTACGTCGCCGTTACGCGCGCGCGCGATCAGCTTCTGATTGGAACGAGTAGAAAGAGGCCGTCGCCATTGCTGATCGAAGCAGGGCTCGTCTCTGAGGGGAAAGAATAATGCGGAGAATTTGTATTCTGGACACGGAGACGAGCGGACTGGATCCGAAAAAGGACGTAGTGATCGAGGTCGGACTAATCGTTTTCGATCTCCAGCATCTTGCTCCGATCCACGTTTTTTCCTCACTCGTTTTTGCCAACGGAAATGAAGCTGAAAAGCACAACGGGATTCCGGCAGCCCTCCTGCAGGATGCTCCGCCCGCGGAACTCGTATGGAATCAGGTTGCCAAAGCGATCAAGTTCTCGGACGTCGTTGTTGCCCATCGGGTCGAGTTCGATTACGAATTTACGCCCGAAGACGTACGCTCACTGAGGCCGTGGGTATGCTCGAAATTCGATCTCGAGTGGCCACGCCAGAAAGCGTTTGGAGAACATCTTCTGCATCTGGCGCTCGCGCATGACGTCGCTGTTTGTAATGCGCACCGCGCGCTGTCCGATTGCGATACGCTGGCGAGGCTGTTCAAGCGGGCAGCGGAGCTTGGGACCGATCTGCAGGCGATGCTGCAGAAAGGGATGCGACCGAAAAAGCTTTACTACTCCATGGCTCCTTTCGAGCAGAAGGATATCGTCAAGGAGCATGGTTTCGCCTGGAATCCGGAAAAACACGGGAAAAATTGGTACCGGGTAATGGCTCCGGAGGATGTGGCTGATTTGCCGTTCAGAGTCAGAGAGATCGGCTGATAAGGAGAGATCAAGTGAGCAATCAAACGTCAAGCGATCAATTTTCGCAGTACAACCCCAAGGGCTACGTCGCCCACGGCGACTACGTCATCGTATTCGTCGGCACCCCGACAACCGTTTCCAAGGGCGGAATCCATCTCCCTCGGGCGGTACTCGACGTGGAACCTGGCACCGGGATCGTCGTGAGCATCGGGCGTAACGTGGACGACATCTCCCTCGAAGATCGCATCGTGTGGAAGGACACAGCTGTACTTCACAACGGCAAGCCAGTCGCAAACGAATCCGGCGTGTTCTTGGACAATGACCGGACCCTTGTTGCGATCAAGAAGGACATGATCATCGCTGTCCGGCGCGATGCCGGCGCGGCGTGATGAGAGGCGTGTCCTCTGGATCCTCACGCGGGGTATGTGCCTACCGGAGGTGGATCTTGAGGACGCGCGAGACCTAGCTCGGTTTCTAGGCAAGCTGACAACAGCCGAGCTGAAAGGGCTCGGCGCTTGGCTCTACTTCGGAGGACCGTTCCCAGAGGGAGCCTTCGCGAGCGCAGTGAGGAGACTGGAGGTAGAGGATGTCGGAAGACAAGAAGCAGCAGTTGGTGAACACGAGTCTGCAGGAGATGATGCGGACCCTATCAATGGAGGCAGGTGAACCGTGTCTGGCAGCCGTCGTCGTAATCCAATGGTCCCGAGACGTCACCACCGGGTTCTCAATGGCCAAAATGCCGGATCCCACGATGTACAAGCGGGTCCTGAATCTGCTTGCGAGAGCGATGGGAGCATGCGTGGACCGGATCCGGAACCAGATCGACAAGACGACGCCGTGAAGCTCGGGGTAGCGTCGCCGGCTCTCGTTACGAGGAAGACACGGTTTCTACTGGAAACCACTGATAAGCGTCAGCTCATCGTCTACGCCGATAGTGAGGATCAAGCTAGAGAACGAGCGCAAGGATATTCGATCGTCAGAATCACGGTCGTTGGTCACCTGGACGGAAATCGTTTGATCGGCGATCCGTTTCCTTCCATGTGCATCGACAACCAACACGAATTTGAACACCTGAAAAAAAAGGGGAAAAAGTAGTGGACGAGCTAGCTGACTATCGACGTCGCGTAAAACGCTGGTCTCGCAGTACCGAAATGGCACGAAAGGCCGGCATCGCCTCAGGGATGGCTCCCAATAGAGGTCGATTTCAAAAGGGGGATCCAAGAGCCTCACACGGAGCCTTCAACCGTGTTCTCTGTTCGATCTGTGGTCGGTCAATTGGGATCAACGTGAAGACTAGGCACGAAAAGATTTGCAGCTCAGGAGCGACGAAATGAAGTGGCCCTCATGGACAGCAGAGGAAGAAGCTGCGCTCCGGCGCCTCTACGTCGCCGAAGGAATCCATGCCTGCGTTGTCGCGATACCGACGCGGAGCAAGGCAGCGATCTTCCAGCGCGCCAGGTTCCTCGGCTTGAAGACGCACCGTCGCTGGACCGAGGAGGACAACTGTGTCCTCTCCGGTCACTGGGGGTTCAAGAGCGTTCGCTACATCGCGAGAGTGTTGAATCGAACGCAGGGAAGCGTGATCGACCAAGCCAACATCTTGAAGCTCGGGCCCGCGCGGAAGCCGAGCGGCGAGACGATCCTTGCAGCCTCCAAGAGGACCGGATACTGCGTGGACTACCTCGTCAAGATTCTCCGGTGGGCCAAGGTCGAGATCCATCTCCAGTATCGCTACTCGAGGGGGAAACCGGTACGCTGGGCGTACCCGGAGCAGATCGATCGCGCGATTCGTGAGTGGGAAGCTACCGAGTACGTGCACTCGGCAGCCCGAACTCGCGGTCTGGTTGGGGAGACCCTGCGCGCGTGGATGAAGGACGCTGGCTACTCGTGGCCGGGCGGCAGGACTTGGCTGCGGATTCCCACCGCAGAGATTGATGCGGTGGTAGCGAAACGGTTGGCGGCGCGCGCGGCGCGGGAAGGGAAGGCAGCGTGATCGTTGGTATCTCAGGGCTTGCGGGGGCCGGGAAAAGCACTGCTGCTGCAATGCTTGTTGCGCTTGGATACGCTCAGGTTTCCATGGCAGATCCATTCAAACGGGTCGCTGCCGATTGGTTCGATTGGGATCCGTATTTGCTCTGGGGCGAATCGAAACAGCGTTCCTTTCAGGATCCGCGTTACGGTGGTCTCACCCCTCGCAGGGCGCTCCAGGTGCTTGGTACCGAGGTCGGTAGACTGATTTACCGGGACATCTGGGCCTTGCTTGCCGTGAGAACGGCACGTCGGCTTCTTACCGAACGAAACGTCACCTACTCTGAAGAGACGGGTATCGTTCTGGATTCCACCCTGCAACGCCAGGTGACCGCTGTGGTGATTCCGGATGTTCGACATGAGAACGAGATCAGGTTCATCCGTGCCTACGGAGGGAAAAAGATACTAGTGAGGCTAAAGCGTGGCTGGCCGAAGTTTTTCTCCCGATTCGTTCCGAAGCCGATCATGAATCTGTTCCTCCGACTCCATTCCTCGGAGCTCGAACAGCTCTACATTCCGGATTCCGAATTCGACATCGTGATCGACAACAGGGACATGACCGTCAGCGAAATGACGAGCGCCCTGCGATTTGAAATAGACAAGTTCCTCAGGACGTCCGGTGCGGTCCGTCCGCGATGACTACTTTCGCCGGCTCCTCCGTGACGCGGAAGCACAGGGATGCCGCGTGGAGCGGACGGCCGGCGGGCACATCAAGGTCATGCTTCCGAACGGGGGGATGGTGGTAACTGCCGGCTCACCGAGCGACAAGCGGGGGATGAAGAACTTCGAGAGTGCTCTCAAGAGGAACGGGATCGTGAAGCTGGAGAAGAAGCAGCCAAGGGAAGTACCGGATGGCAGCGAAAACAGGGACCGGGCGGAGTACAGGAAGCAGTGAACTCTTGCGGCATGAAGGGTGAGTGATTACCGATGGACACCGTCCCTCCCGAGATGATTCTGGTAGCGATCGCCGTTGGCGTCCCGCTGATCACCCTCTGCTTCGCAGTTACGACCAGATTCCTCTACTGGCGGGAGCGCTACCGGAACCGGCGCTAGGATACGGATATGAGCAACACCGAACACAAGCCGTGCTCCTGTCAGGCCCCCAAAGCGCCCGCGATGGAATGCACATGTCCGAAACCAGCACCTGCGAGCGGGTGCGCTGTTCATCCTGGGATCGTCGAGGCTGTCCGTGTGGAGGCAATCCGCGTCGGAACCATGGGTGAGCCACTCGAAGCGATCGCAGAAAACGTTTCTGCGGCAAGTCCGTCGTGTCTTCCTTACGTGCGGGTGACGAAGGATCCGGAAAAATTCAACGCCTGCATGGCTCGATCGAGAGCGTTCGGCCGCATCGACGACTCGAACAAGCTGTACGATTTCATCAAGCAGGACATGACCAGCGAGGACCAGGAGAACCTCATGGTCATCCTGTTCGACACGCAGCTCTATGTGCGCGGCGTGGACAAGGTGGCCCGTGGTGCACGCGATCGCGTGTCCGTTCCGGTTCCGGACGTACTTCGTCTCCCGATGGTCATGGGCGCGACGGCATACGCGATCGCCCACAACCATCCCAGCGGCGTCGCGTCGCCGTCGGAGGCGGATGAACGTCTGACGGCAGCGCTACGAAAGGCCAGCGAGGCTGTTCAGGTGGATCTGTTCGATCACATCGTCGTCGGATCCGACGGCTATTACTCGTTCCGCGCCAATAAGTGGAAGCGGGGCGGCAAGGTCACGAAGCGAAAGTAAGGAGATCGAAGCATGGAGACCAGAGCGACTGTTGTGACGGTACTCGCCTTGGATATGGCGGGAAATCCCACCCAGTGGAAACTGAACGAGCCTGTACCTGGCAACGACGAATTGATTGTGCGCAGGATGGTTCCGATCGATGGCGGAGTGTCTGTGTTTGCCGTCCCGCTGGAAGGGTCCAAGCTCGAGACATCTCTCGCCCAACAGACCGGCGTCAAGTGCGGACATCGCTTCCACCTCGCAGCATCTGGAGTGCGAATCGTTGCCTCCATGGCTCCGCTCGATCTCCTGAAACAGATCGTCGAGGACACTCTCGACAACGCGGACGACAATTTCGAGACGGAGCCGGAAGATCCGGAAGAGCCGGAAGACGAGCCGGATGGTGACGAGCCGGAAGTCGAAGCGGCCCCGCCGCCTGCGCCGCCACAGGTGCAAGCCGCAGATCAACCGACCTCGTTCCTTCCGGCCAGCCCTGTCACTGGAGACGTGCTGTGACAACCCCCACCAGCTGCACGCTCACCTATACGCTCAACGTCATCGGAGCACTCTCACAGGCAACCCTCGCGACGCAGATGTCGGCGATCCAGCTTCCTCTCCAGGAGATGACGAACATCGGCCTTTCGCTCACAAGCGACACGGTAACGACACCCAGTTCGACCGTCGTACGAACGATCGTTCTTTCTCTACTTCCGATCTTTCAGGGGTTCGCTCCCGTCTCTTCGGCGAACGCCTTTCCTGGGTCGGCAGTTTCGTCGAGTCCCAACGATGCGGCACCGGCTGGCTCTGGAGCTCGCGTGCTTTCCATGCGATTCCACGCCGGTCCGAAGAATGTTCCAGCCAGCCAGACGATCGTGTTGAACGGTACAACGCCCGTGTCGATGACCGCTCCATTCGTGCTCACGACCGACAGTCTCACCGTGTTGGAGGCAGGTCCGGGCGGCTCGAACGACGGGCTCATTCAGCTCTTCAGTGGTTCCAATGCATCCGGAACGGTCATGGCAAACATCCTTGGAAATTTCCAAGGGTCCATCGTTTCCACCAGCGACGCCGATACGGCCGGCGGAGTGGGCGCGCAGACCGTCGAGATTACCTACACCGACAAGACGGGCGCCGGTCCGTTCACGGAGAGTGTGACCTTGAACGGAACCACGCCGGTCAATCTTACGAACCTGGACCACGCGACGATCACGAACATGCAGCTTACGTCGATCGGAACTGCAGGTGGAAATCTCGGGCAGATCACGCTCTACTCTGGTCTCGACGCCACCGGTGGTCCGACTGGATTGCTGCAGCCGTCGTTCTTCGCTTACTTTCCGTGCGACCCGTCGCTTACGACGCCGGAGCAGACCGTGGCTCTCGGTGCGCCCGTGAAGCAGTTCTTTTCCATGATCTTCTCCAACCAGATGGTTTCACCCATCATCGCCTCGAATCCTACTTTCTCCTGAGGAGTCCAAGATGCCCAGAGCGAAACCAGCCGCGAAGAAGGCGGATATCCCGGACATCTCGGTCACGATCGGGGAAGTCACAAAAGACGTGTACCCCGAGGGAGTGCCAGAGAACGGCGACGGCAGCGTCGCCTCCGGAGGCGAAGTACCCATCGCGCAGATCCGAAGGGTCGGCGCTGCCACGGCCGAATCGGCGAAGTACAACCGAGAACTCGCCAAAAAGATGAAGCAGAAGGAGAACGGACTGCATGTTCGTTGGGACGAGAAGAACGCTCTCGCGTTGTTCGAGATCCTTGCGGCCAGCTACGCCACCTCCACGATCTGGATCCATATCCAGCGAACGACACCGGATCCCCCGCAGGACTTCCGCCCTGTCGTGATGAGCAACTTGAAGAACGGGACGGACTTCTACGACTACGTGATGAAGTCGATCCACAAGTCGAGCCCATCGTCGCGATACAGAGTGACGTTCAAGCAGTCGGCGAGAAACGTGGGCGAGGCATACCTGGAGCTTCCGGATACGACCGCTGAAAAGACTCCGGATGCAGTGCCACCGTTTGCCGCAGCGCCGTTTGCTTATCCTCCGTATCCATACCCACAGGGGGCCGTGCCCGGGTACGCTCCCATGCCCCCGTACCCGCAGTACGTGCCGCCTCCGCAAGCGCCTCCGGCGCCCCAGGCTGCGCCGCCTCCTCCTCCGCCGGAACCTCCCTCTGTTCCTCCGGTGCAATTTGTCCAGCCGGCTCCGGCGCAGCCGCAAGGAATCGATCCGGCCGTGGCTGCGATGTTCCAGGAGACACGGCGTACGCAACAGATGCTCGAGAACACACAGTTGCAGCTCGCGCAGGCGCTCGGAGCGCTTGCAGAGATGCAGCGTCGCGACGAGCGCCCGGTGCCGCCGCCGGTCGCTATGCCGGTGGCACCGCCCATGGGAATGCCTCCGATGCCGGTGCAGCCGTTCCAGCCGCGACGTCGCCTCGATCCGTCAAATGCGCCCCCGAGCGCTCCTGGCTATCAGGCTGTCTTTACTCACACGCCGGCTGCTGGCTGGATCGAAGTGGATGGCTACCCTGGCTGGTACTGGGTTCCGACCGCTCAGGCGCCCGCTCCGGGAGTGAGCGGGTACCCGCAGTATCAAGCGCAGTATCCGCAGTACCAGCAACCCTCGCAGCAGTACGCGCCTCCGCCGCCGCCCCCTCCGCCACCGCCTCCACCGGTTGCTGCGGCGCCACAAGATCCGTTTGCGGCGCTCACTGCTTCGGCTTCCATGCTGTCTGGAGCTGCGAAGGCAATGCAGACGTTCCAGAACGCTGCCAACTCGTTCACTCGAGTCACTGGTGGCGCGGAGCCGGCGCAATTCGATGAGGAGGAAGAGGAGAACCCTATTCCAGAGAAACCGCCCGTCACTACGATGCCGATCGGAAATGGTGCTGTCGCGAATTTCAAGCCAGATGGCAGCCTGGACTTCGGGACGACCCTCATCGGGAACCTCCCGAAGATCATGGATTTCGTCAAGCAGGTCGGCGACACCGCGGCGACCATTCAGAGGGGACAGGCGCCACAACAACCTCCGCAGCGCGTGCAGGTGCAGCCGCTCCCTCAGGTGCAGCCGCAACCGATTCAGCAGCCGCCTGCGCTTCCGCAGCGCCAGTTCGCGCCGCCTCCGCCACCGCCACCCCCTCCTCCCGTGCCTCAGAGCAGCTTTCTCCCGAACACCGTGGGTGTGAAGCCGTTCTGAGCTACTGCCGGCCTGGCCGGGGCGTGGTACGCTCCGGCCATGGCCGACCAGGTTACCCCGGTCATCCTTGGCGTCCTGGCCGGTGCCGCGATTGGCGCTGCTGCAGCCTACCTCATCCTGAGGTCTGGCCACCCCGATACCATCTCCTACCCACGCCCACCGCGCTCACGCGATCCGCACAATCGTGGTCGCCGCGCTGCGTTTCGGGCGCAACTCGGTGGCGACCCATTCGTTGAGGCCGTGGAACTCCTGCCGGACGGTACTGCCGTCTTCTGGCGCCGCCGTCGTCCCGTTGCTCGCTTCGAGCCAACTCCCTACCAGCTCGCAAAAATCCGGTCGGGTCGCGGGGAAATCGTTGTCTACCTCGATCAGATCGTGAACATCGAGCGCGCGTTGCCGAAAAGCATTTCCGGCGGGGTACGCTACGCTCTACCGGAGCGCGCATGACGAAAAATTACGACTACCGGCCTTCGATTGAAAGTTCCAAGGCACAGCTCTCTGGCGTGAGAGTGGATTCTGGGCGCTACCCAGCTGGCGCCAAAGGGCCAAAGTTCAGCCTCGACGAAGTGGCTAGGCGAATCCGTGACGGTCGAAACGACGTATTCGTGAAGTCTTGGGCCGGAAAAGTTCTTCTCGCTGCCGGCAAGCCGTCAACGAACGTCGGAAAAGCGCAAGCGATTCTGGATGCCGTGCGAAAGCAGACGGTCTACGTCCAAGATCCGGTCGGGACAGAGATGATCGTCGCGAGCAGATACACGCTCTGCCTCGACGGAAAGCTTTGCATGCCGGCAGGCGACTGTGACGATCTTACGGTGGCCACGGGATCCGCGATCATGAGCATGGGCGTACCGGTGCAGGTCGTCGGCCAGAGCTTCAAGGGATTTACGGAGCATCCGACGCATGTTCTTCTCGCAATCGATACGCCCGATGGGTGGAAGCGCGTGGATCCATCGAGTCCGACCATGGCTGTTGGGGAGGCTTTTCCGGCGACCAGAGAATGGACGGTCGATCCCCTAAAGAAGAGCGAAGCAGAAGAGGTTTCTGACACTGCCAAGGGGTTGAATGGAGACTACGTCGGAATCGGCGCGAGACCGGACGTGTTTGGGCTCGGAAATCTGCCCTATCCGAATCTGGTAGGCGTCGGGGATGGGATCGTAAGCGGCGCTACGTACGATGCGATCACCGCTCAGCTCCAGACGATCGTAATGGTGCTGGAAGCGGCAGTGAATCGTCTTGGCGCTGCGCTCGTCCAGGTTCAACAAACACGCGCGCAGCTGCAGCCGGAAACTGCGTACGATCCGGAACCCTACGCGATCGACAGTATCGCTGATTTTCCGACCAACGGGATCTGGACGCAGAGCATGCAATATGTTGCAACGCAGCTCTGGACCGTGGGATCTACGCTCGTTCAAGCTGGCCACGATGCGCTTGATGGAGCTCGTCAGGTTCTCGTGGATCAAAACACGAACGAGGCATACGTTGCTGCGGCTGCTGCTGACCCGTGGAGTCTCCACTCCATCGTGGAAAGAGCTGAGGATGCGATCTACGCCTTCTTCAATCCTGCCGGTACGATCATCAGTGGGTTTTCAGCCAAGGACGGGAAGGCGTTGTCTGCTGCTCAAGTGCAGGCAGAAGCATCTTCAACCGGATCCACCGGAGTCCAAGGAGTTGGAGTTGGTAGCCCGATCATCTGGGTCGGCGCTATCGTAGCCGTTACCGCGATCGCTGGTTTCACAGCTTACTTCGTCATGTCGAAGTACTGCGATTCAGCAACGGCTGCCGCGCGGGAAGCGACCAACAAAGCGATCGTGGATTGTATCAATTCGGGCAGATGCAGCCAGCAGCAGGGGCAAGCGCTTCTGAGTGCGGTGTCGCAGAACCGGATCGCAGAGCTGAAGGCGCAGAAGGATACCGAGGAGTCGAATCCGTTTTCCAGCGCGCTTGGCAGCGTGGAGAAGACGGTTCTTTGGGTCGTGGTCGGAGGCCTCGCCTTCGCGAGCGTCTACACGTTTTTCCCTCTTCTCAAGGCCGTTGCTGAGGGCAGCGCCGCCTCCTACAAGAGGAGTCACCCCGCTTGATCCTCATCAAGGGTCGCGCCGTAAAGCTCGAGATGGCGGACGGTTCCTACGTCCGTGTGCCCGTCAGCTACGGGATGATTCACGATCCGGATGGGGGCTCTCTAGGGAAATGCTTTGTGTTCGTCGGTCCGTACAAAACGACGCGAAAGCGCGTGGAGATGACGGGAGACGCCAAATCGTACTTCGGACCGGACTACGAAGCGCGGGGAGCTGTCGTTGACGTTCCCAGTGGACCGTGGAATTCTATTGGCGATGCGGTGCAGATCTTCTACCAGCGCCCTGGAAAACACGCCGCGCGGTATTACCACCTGTTCGACAAGCGCGCGAAGGTTTCAGTCGCACGCTGCCGTAGATTCCTCCGGATCGATCTCGGTCACGGCTGCATCGCAAACTGGCGAGGCTTTGTCTACCCATGAGTAGCGGAGTCGCCAACTACGTCGATGCAATGCATCAGTTTCGTACGGGGAGCAATCAGCACGCGGCTGTCGTTGAGGTGGCTCGCAGGCGGCGAGCGGCACCTCCGAGTGTCGATCGGAGCTACCGGAAATGGCGGGCGCTCCGCGCGGACCTTGCGCGCTACTATGAGGCGTGCAAGGCTTCTCACGCAGCAAAGCGTTTTCGTGGACCACGCCTGAAGCAGTATTGTGCGGGCGTGGCCTGGAAGCGCGTGAAGGCGACGGGAAGGTACAGCGACTACCCCGGGTTCAGGTCAGGAGCTGAGACGATGGCGAAGAAGAAGTCGGGTTCCCGGTCGAAGATGGCGAGAGCGCGGAAGCGTGACAAATTCGGCCACTTCGTGAAAGCAAAGAGCCGACGTCGCGGGAAGGCCCGCGCCCGTGAGAATCCGGTTCGTCGCAACAAGAAGACCGGACGCTTCCATACGCTCCGGCGAAAGGGTCGCGCTGGCAAACGCCGGCACGTCGTCAAGGGTCACTTCAGGAAGGCTTCCCCTCGTCAAGCGGCGCGAGGACGGAAGCGGGTGTACGTGCCGCGCCACATGAGTTGGGAAGAGACCGCCATGGCAAAGCACCGGAAGCCGCGGCGTCGCCGCGCGCGACGCGCGAGTGAAGTCGTGTACGAGACCCGCAAGCCCCGTCGTCGTCCTCGTCGGCATCATCATGCCCGCGAGGTCATGGAGGCTACGAAGCCTGCTCGAAGGAAGGGCAAGCGGAAGGGCTCCCGAAAGGGTTCTCGGAAGCATCCGCGTCGGCGTCGCAGTGCAACGGCTCTCGTTCGTGGCGTGCGTCGGTCATCGAGGGGCCGTGCGCGTCCGGTGAACGTTCGTATCGTCATGACGACTCCGAAGAAGCGGGCCACGCGGCGTCGTCCCCACCGTAAGTCGCGCAAGGGAGCGCGCAAGGGAGCACGTAAGGGGCACCGTCGGAGCCATCGGACGACCTACCGCCGTCTTCCGCCGCAGAGCGCGAGCGAGGGTATGTTCGCCAATCCGCTCGGATTCCTTGGTGAGGAGCATCCGCTCTCGAATCCGCTGTCGGGCGGAGAGTTCGCGCTCGCTCTCGTTACGGGCACGGTCGGCTACGTCCTCACGGACGTCCTCGATCGGTTCCTCGCGACAAGCGGGTCCACACCGGTCACCGGGGCTGCCGCTCAAACGGCGATCCTCGGAGTCCCGAGCGTGACGCGAATCGCGGCACAGGTCGCCCTCACGGCAGCGCCGATGGCGGGAGCCTACTTCGTCAAGCATCCGATGGCGCGAGCCGCGCTCCAGGGCATGGCCCTCGGCGCTGGCTTCCACCTCCTCGGGCAGCTCGCGAAGACGCTCCTCCTCGGCAACGCACAGCTCGTCTCGAGCAACCCGATGCTGGCCAATCAGCTCTACCCCGACGTCGTCGGCGCGGAGCAGGGTGGCGGCGCAACGGGCGCAACGGGAGCCACTGGTGCGACCGGCGGAGCCACGGGTGCGACGGGAGCGACCGCGGTCGCCTCCACGGGCAACACGGGCGCTGCGGGCGCGACGTCGGGCAACCCCGGCGACTACATCAACGGCCAGAACGGTATGTGCTACGGATCCGACGGCGTCACGCCGGTCCAGTGCGCGCCTTCCTCTGGTGGCACGGCAAGTACCGGGACCTCCGGTCCTGGCCTGCTCGGTCTGGGCGCGCCCTACGGGCGACTCCCTGCGAACATGTCGCCGCAGATGCGCTCGTTCCGAGACGTGGGCCCGTACGCGCGGGCTGGCGTCGGCCAGAACCTGGAGAACTTCGGCGGCGGGAACATGCCCGGCTCTGCGGTTCCTGGGCAACCGGGCATGTGTTACGGCAGCGATGGTCAGACCATCATTCCGTGCCCGTCCGGCTCTCCCTGCGCCCCCTACGCGCCCCCGGGTGCCCCCCGGCAGGTCCCCCAGCCCTCGCAGGGCGGTTGCACTCCTTGCGGCGCTGGCGCCATGAGGACGGCAATGCAGTCGGCGGCGGCGACCGCTCGTGACGCTCTCGGTCTCGAGGGCGGTCCGGACGGACACTCGAATGGAGTGTCCGGCATCCCGCAGTTCAGCGTCCCGCCCAACCGGGTGGAGATCCCGGACTGATCGAATTTCAGACCAGAAACGCTCGGTGTCTGACTTTGTCGGCCGAGCCAAAACAGGAGTGAGATCATGAAGGTTGACATCAGAGACCGTCCGAACTCGAAGATGATCGGGCTCGGGGCAAATCCGTCGCCGGAGATCGCCGACGGCGTCCTCCAGTGCGGTTTCACGAACGTGCCCGTCATCGAGTACGTCACGTGGACCACGCAACTCCCGATCTCGGACGCGGACATCGACGCCACGTTTGGGAACGAGATCGACGTCCTGCAGAACCCGAAGTCGGTGCCCGGCATCGACAGCGTGGACTCGTCGTTCGTCGTGAACGGCATCCTCCAGGCGGACATGATCGCCTACGGGTTCGGCTTCCATGTCTTCGCGGAGCCGCAGTCGTTCATGCAGATCGGCAACTGCCTCAGCCCGGCCCCCGGCGCTGCGACGGCCACGCCGGTCAGCCCGGACGTCTTCACCTCGAACGATGTCCAGGTCCTTGGCGTCCCCGGCGGATCGACGCTCACCCCGGCGATCCTCTCGTGGGGCCACGATGACTGGGAGGCCGCCTGGCACCTCGCGCAGGCGTACCAGTTCCAGTGGCGCGTCTACCAGAGGATCTTGCTGGTGAACGAACTCGCTGCGGACGTCTGCTACTTCGGCCCCTACGCCGAAGCAGTGGCGGCCGGCACGTCCGAAGTGGACGTGATCGAGTACGCGCGCCAGTCGAACAACCGCTACCGCGAGCTCGCGGGCGGCGGCGTGTTCGTCCCCGTCAACGCGCGCCGAATCGGTTCGGTGAACGCCGCCTCCGGCGTCACGGGCCCGACGGGTGTGGGTTCTGGCACGACGGGCAACGTCGGCCTCTTCCACCCGACGCGCGACTTCGACCTCGCGCCGACCACGCACGGCGGACTCCGGAACCAGGGGAGCATCGCTGCGACCCAGCCGTTCCGGAAGCTCCCCCGCCCGGTCCTCCTCGAGAAGGGCATCCCGATCGGGATGGTTCTCGTTGCGCAGGACTCGTACCACCAGGATCAGATGAAGCGGTACCTGTCGATCTCTGATGAACTCGGCGGAAACCTCTCCATCATCACGGCGGATGCCAACCTGCTCCCGACGACGCCGGCCCCCACGGGCGCGGTCTCGTACATGCCGGAACTCACGCTCGACCAGGGCGCGAACCAGTTCAGCGGCCAGCAGGTGACGACGTCGCGCATCAAGATGAAGGGTGGCGTGCTGAAGCTCTCCATCCTCATCAAGGGGCTCGAAGTGTGGGGTCCGTGGAAGGACTACATCACCAAGAACCTCAGCCAGTACATCAACATGCCGGGCGTCGGTGGGACGACCGGGATGGCGGCTCTGCCGGCGCTCAGCCGCTGATCGAAGGTTGGATAAGCGGTGCGCGACCGGCCGACCCAGTTCGGTCGGCCGCGCACCGTCGTATTGGGAACCTGAGTTCATTGCTCGAGAGAGTGTAATAGACGGAATCCGTCAATAGTCAAGAGGAAGCTATGGATCAGCAGCCCAAGACCGAAAATATCCCCCTGCTTGCGCTGTACGACCCGATCGCCGCTTACGCGCTGTCCCAAGGAATCCCGCGCATCCCGTTCGTCATGAACTGCGCGGCGAGTTTCCAGAGCTTCGCGCTCAACCAGATTCCGATCGAGGGAGACCTCGACACGGTGATCCCCTGCCGAACCTGGATCCAGCGGGTGGACTACAGCCTCCAGCAACCGAACGTGTTCTCCGGAAACGTTTTCAAGACGCTGTACGACGCGAACCTGAAGCAAGCCCCAGGCGTTGCGGTCCGTGTCTCGGTTCACTCGGGACCTCGGTATCTCGTGGCGCCGAACTTCACGCCCCTCGAGAACTTCACGAACATCATCATGGACACGTGGCCGGCCGGCTGGACGCTCTACAAGCAACAGTCGATCAAGGCCGAATTCATCCTGACGCAGGCGCCTCCGGCGACGGCGCCGAACGGGCCGCCTTACAACGTCACGCTCACCTTCACGGGTTGGCAGTTCCTCGATCCGTCGCTGGACAACATGGATCCGGACGATGCAGCGCAGCGACTCCGTGACGCGGGCTACTGCGTCCCGTGTGTTTCCGCATGCGCGAAGAAGCTTTCGGGGTCGGCAGGCTGAAATGGTTCTCCGGGCGCGCGGCAATCGGTACGAGATCTCCTCGACGGGTTACGACCCGTACCTGCAGGGGGTTGGGTCCGATCCGGATGGATCGGGCTACGCCGTCGGAGTCCGTGTCCCAACCACTCCGTCGGCAAAGACGGGGACGCGGTACATGTTCATGCTCGCGAAGGCGCGGATCACGGCTCGCCAGGTCGCGCGCCTCGTAGGCATCCGGCAGATGGCAACGATTGGTGTCGCCGTTCCGAACGACGACCAGGGTTCTGTCTATCCGCTGGAACTCCAGGTGACATCACCGTTCTGGAAGTTCACGGATGGAAACATTTCGTGGCACCTCCGTCGTCTCCCGCCTGGGTATCAAGCGACGTTCGAGACGTTCTCCAGCGAGGGAGAGGCTTACCTAGATTCTCAGACGCCAGCCCTCATCTACAGCAGCGCAATCGGAGAGGGCGGCGGGTATCTGGCTCCGTACCGAGTTCCTGGCGTACCGCTCATCGGACAGCTCGGTACCTGGTACGACCTTCGATGGAACTGGCGCGCAGATCAGGCCTACTACTCTCTCGACGCAGAGATCGAGGGGCCGTGCGAGATCGCGCTCTACGCGAGCGTGAAGCAGACCAACACGGAGACGAGACCCGCTCTCGTGCTTCCCGGGTCTCTTCCTGGGGGTACTGGCTGCATCCCGCCGGAAGATGCTTTCGTTGCGAACTTCCCGAATGCAGTCTACTGGCGCGTGGCCGGTGACTTGATTTTCCAGGAAGAGGAGTTCTACGCCGAGTCGCCTGGCCAGACCGAATGCTGGGCAGCGAACGACGGACCCCGGCCGATTCTGCCGCGGGGAAGGGAGTGCGCACGGTGAGCGACGATCACGAGTACGTAGTGCAGCCGGGCGATTCCATGGCGACCATCTGCGCCAGTCGTGGGATGCCGCCCTCGCGCGCGTGGGAGCTCGCGCAGGCGAATCCGCAGAAGTCCCTCATGCCTGGAACGACGACGTTCACGTCGCTCTACGCGGGTGAGGTTCTGGCCATGCCAGAGTCTTGGCCTTGCTGCAGTGGATGCGCAGAGGGGAAGGGCTGCGCTGGGGACGCAGCCAAGGGAACCTCTGGTGTTGAGGGGTCCTGTGGGAGCGGAATCCGCGGAGGCTGCGGACAGGTTCAAGGTGCTTGCAGCGGGATCGCTGCGGGCAACTGCGGCCAGGGATCAAGTGGATGGGGGATCCCCGGCATGTGGGGGACGGGGTCGGGCGTACCACGGGTGATGAATCCCAACGCGCCGAGGGTTATGAACCCTGGCGCGATGGGCGGCGCAAACGGCGCAGCATCCGGCAGTGCATCAGGTGGCGCGAACGGCGCGGCCAATGGGTCTGCTGGATTGCGTGGTGTCGGGTACGGCGGTCACCTCAGCGAGGGAACGAAGTCGATCGGTCTCTCTACCCGAAAGAGTTCCGGGAAGAACAAACTCGCGAAGTACGAGATCGGTGTGGGCGATACGTCCACGACGGATTCGTCTTGGGTTACACCCGTGCTCGTCGGTGTGACGGCAATGCTCGCCGGATTCGGTCTCGCGTACGTCGCTCTGAGGCCGCCGAAGTCGCGACGGCAGATCGCCAGCGAGGAGATGACGAGGCGCCGGCGCCGCCGGCACTGAGGAGAAGAACGATGAGCCTCTACGTAGTCAAGAGCAACGACACGCCGGCTTCGATCGCGAGGAAGTTCACCGGGAACCCGGCGAAGATGACGGATCTCGTTATCGCCAATCCCCAAAAGCGCTGGGTGGCTCGCAGCGGACAGACCACGTTCGCAGACCTCAAGACGAGCGAGGTTCTCACTCTTCCCCGGTCATGGGGACCGCGCGAGCCCACCACACACGGTCTCGGTGCAATCGGTCTGGCTGGCGTCTACGATGTCGGCGTGTCAGGTCCTTATGCGGAGACCACACAGCAGCTCGCGCAGGCGATTGCGTCGTACATCCAGCAATATGGCTGCGATTGCGGGACGACGCTCGCTTCGATCACGTTCGCGTTCCAGACGTCGTACAACGCTGACGTCCAAGCGGGAACCTACCAGGGGACCGCGCTGGCGACGGACGGACTGTTCGGGCAGAACACGGCGACTGCTGCGCAGCAAGTCCTCGGCAACTCGTCCACAGGCCAGCTGACACCCTGCTACAGCCAGGGAAATCCCTGCTACCAAAAGGGCATCATTAGCGCAGCGAATCAGGGCGCTCTCCCCTTCAGCGATCTTCCGGCAACCGTTCCGACGACGACGATCGTTGGTGGAACGTCTGGAGATGCGACGACGACGTCTCCCAACACGTCGGCGACTACCACCGCGTCCATCGCTTCTGGAGCTGCGGGCGGCTCCGGTGGTGCGGGCGGAGCAGGCGGAGCGGGTGGCGCGGCCGGAACGTCCTCAGGGACGGACATGAGCGCCTACCTCCCCTGGATCGTCGGCGGAGCGGCAGTTCTGAGCACCGTTGGGCTTCTCGCGTACATGCATCACGCGAAGACGACGGAAATGCACCATGGTGGCCGAAAGGCTCTACCGCCCCATCACGCACACAAGGCGCTGCCGGCGCATCACGCACATCGTCATGCGGCGCATAGGACGCACTCGAGGACGCACGCGAGGCGGCGGTGATGCATGGCCTTCCTCGACTCCCTGCACGAGGTCTGGAAGGAGGCCGGTAGTTTCCTGGGGGTTACGAGCGCCGGGGCGCTCGGATGGGCCGTAAAGCGTTTTCAGAAGGTCGAAAAAAACGCGCACGATGCTTTGGAGCTGGCGGGTGCCGTGGCTGCCGCTCTGAAGCAATATCGTGAGACTTCCGAAAAGTTCGGCGCTGAATTGGTCCGGGTCAATCAGAGGATTGATCGGGCTCTTCGTGACAGCCGACAAGACTTTCAGGTGGCGGATGGTGATCTGAAAGACCAGATCGCCGACCTGAGAAGTGAACTCGCGTCCTTGCGGGACACGATCGGTTCACAGCAAGAGAGGTTTGACGACTACGTCAAGGGAGACACGGAGTCATGGGCAGAGTTGCACCGTTCGCTAGGGCAAATAGAGGGGCGCCTGGAAGCGTACCTGTCGTCATCTCGGAAGTAGTTCCGAGAGTGGTGACAGAGGACCCGGCTGTGCGAGGTGTGCGTCAGCATGCTTTCGTCCGGGCGAGTGCTGTGGACCGCGCCAGCCGATTGCTGACGCTCGTTCGGGCGTTGGCGGAGAAGTAAAGATGGGAACCAGAATTACAGGCAGGCACGGCAGGTTCGAGGCTTACCCGGACAAGCAGCCACCTACCGGTGGAGCGACTGGGGCCACGGGAGCAACGGGAGGAACTGGTCCGACCGGCCCCACTGGACCTGGTGTCGGTGCGACGGGGCCGACCGGACCCACGGGGCCCACTGGTACGTCTGGCGTCACGTTCGCGAATGACTTGGTCGGATCGTCGTCCACTCATCAATGGGTTGCTGGTATCTCCGGCCAGGGTGGGACGGCTGGCACTGTCCCGATGGGTGACGGAACGGATGATCTGAGTCTGACTATGCGCGGCTCGCTCGGAGCCAATCCAGCTCCCGCGTTGAACATCACGGGCAGCACGGGAGCAACCGGTGCTGCTGGTGGGGATGTAAACTTCACCTCTGGTGCCGGCGGTGCCGCGACGGCTGCCAATACCACTGGAGGCAACGGCGCAGATGTCAACATCACGGCCGACAACGGCGGTGCGTCCACAGGATCTGCCGCAAATTCAAACGGTGGAAACATCTTTCTCACCACCGGCGCTCCCGGAACTGGTGGGACAGGTGCAGCCGGATCTGTCGGGACTTTTGCTGTTCAAGTGAACGGAAACGCGCACGGTGGTCCAAGTCTCCAGCTTTCCGACGCACTGACAGACCTCCTCGCGATGGGAGCTGCTCCTAACAGCTGCGCGTCCGTTGGTCTGTTTCGATTCCCGTCGAGTCCGAACGTGATCGCGGCACTCCGCAATCCGGCAGGTAGCGGGGACATTCCGTTCATCACGAGCAACGTGATTTCTGGAAAGAACGACCTTACCTACGGGAGCAACTCGTTCGACAACGTTTTCATCGCAGCCGCGAATAGCGCGGCCGCCACGGTGACGGTCCAGACACCGAACCTCGTACATAAGTCCACTTCACTTGTCTGGGAGTATTCGGAGGGTCAGGGCCAAGGAACTCCGGCGAGCCAGCAGCAAGAACTGTTTCACGATTTCGGACTGGCAACGATCGGAGCCGGGGCGACGGGTCCGATTTACGATTTCACGTTCCCGAACGACGCGATCTCCTGTCACTGCGAGGTGAAGCTTATTTGTCGCGCCACGGGCGTTCCTCTTGGCGGTGCGATTGGCGATACGTACACCGAGCACACCGATTTTGCTTTCAAGGATCCGGCAGCAACAGGCCTGGGATTGATTGGATCCGTTCAACTGTCTGTGATTACAGACGATTCTCTCCAGGAGAGCATCACGCTCTCTGCTTCTACTACTAGCGGTGGTCTGGTCACGTTCCACGTTCGTAATGATTCGGCCTCTGCGGTAGACTCCACTCTAGAAATCACGTTCATCTACAACTGACAGGAGAAGACAAAATGAGCGCCAAAGCCCTCGCAGGAAAGCATGCCGTGGACCTCATCGACTATGCGGTCCGCAGCGCACAGATGATCGGGAAAAACGTTTCTGTCTCCGGCAGCACGCTGGACATTACCGGCGGTACGGCTGGATCGTTCGCTCTCAGTGTGACGAACCCGGATGCCTCCAATACGTCCGACGGGATCAACGTCACGGCTGGGACGAACGGGGGATCGGGAGCTCTCCTTATGCAGTTCTCGCGTCCGGACGGCACGCAAATAGGAAACGTCGCGCAGGCGTCGGCGACGACAGTGGCCTACAACACGACGTCCGACGCTCGCCTGAAGGACCATGTCGGACTTTTCCAGGATGGCTTCTCGCTGGTCAAGCGGATCCAAGTTCGTCGGTATACCTTCAAGTCTGATCCGCACAAGCGTGTTCAGGTTGGATTTTACGCGCAAGAACTGTCTGAAATTTGGCCGGACGCAGTCACACCGGGCGGTGATGATCCTACGAAGAATCCCTGGAGTGTGGACTACGGGAAGCTGACGCCGCTTCTTGTTCAGACCTGCCAGGAATTGATCCTGAAGATCGAAGCGATCAAAGGCAGGCTCGTTCGCTTGGAAGACCGCGTGGCGACCAAGTAAGGAGACATAGTCATGAGTCGCAAAAACAACATCGGCGCAATGAGCATGGCGAGCCCCCACATTGGGGATAGCTATGCTCTTCGGACAGCCCAATCGATCGGAGCAAACGTTTCTGTCGTTGGAAAGGTTGTAACTTTCACAGCGTTGCTGCTGGACACCGCAACGTTTGGACTCTCCGTGGTCAATCCGAACGGGACCGGGACTTCACACGGTCTCCTTATCAGCGCTGGTCAAAACGGAGCCAGCGGGTCGGACATGATCCTATTTCAACGTCCCGACGGGACGGTGATTGGAAGCGTGTCACAGGCCTCAACAACGGCTGTCGCGTACAACACGACATCAGACGGCCGACTGAAGGAAGACGTCAACGATTTCGATCGAGGCCTCCAGCTCGTCAATCGGATTCGTGTCCGAAACTTCCGCTTCAAGACGGATCCGCACCGGACGGTTCGGATCGGATTCGTCGCGCAGGAACTCGCTGAGGTCTATCCGGAGGCTGTTAGCGCTGGTGGAGAGGATCCGGTCAAAAGCCCGTGGGGAGTAGACCACGGGCGGCTCACGCCAATCCTTGTGCGAGCCGTGCAAGAGCTGACGGTAAAGCTGTCTTCGATGGCGGACCGTCTGGCTCTTCTCGAGAACGTTGAGCCGAAACAGATCTGAGTAAACTGAGGGGCCGCCATGTCATCGTCCTCAACGAGGAAGACCGCAAACACGATCGTGGGTACAGCTGTACCGCGCGGTCAGATCAACACTGGCGGCACGGGTGGTGGTGGGGGTGGAACGGGTCCGACTGGACCGACTGGACCGACGGGGCCTACTGGTTCCACTGGTTCAACCGGTCCGGCCGGTTCCACCGCTTCCATTATCGGTACGGAGGGTCAGCTTGCCGTCGTTGGACCGGGTCTCTTTGCGCAGGCCTACACGGGCTCTGGAGATGTGACCTGGAGCACTTCCACACCTGGCCAGGCAACGGTTGTTGGTCTCGAGACCAACCCACTGGCTATCGGAACTCCAGGAATTCCGGAAAACGGATACGTACTTACGTGGAACAACTCTCTGTCGGCATTCGTGCTGCTGCCAGCGACCGTCAAGGCGCTGGAATTTGCGTACGGTGAGCTCTACACGGTTACAGCAGACTCCCAATCTGTCGCGTGTACTCTTCAAAACACGTACTACGTGATTCCGTGGGCAAACACAGGCATTTCGCAGTTCGTTACGATCAGTGACAGCGCCAATACGTTCACGATGCAGAACTCCGGCATTATGGCGGTGAATGTTCAGCTGACGATCGAGGGGTCGGCATCGACTCACATGTACGAGTTTGCCGTGTTTCTCAACGGAACACTGGTACCCAAGATCCAATTTGAGCAAGATTTCGTTGCGTCAACGGGAGTGGTCAACGTTTCTGGAACGGGACTTTTGGCTGTCAGTATTGGAGATGTGATTGATATACGTGTCTCATGCACCGATGCTGCTGGAACCACGCTGGACGTCAAGTTTGGAAATATCAATATCGTTTCTGTCGGCGGGACGTCGGGATCAGGAACTCCAACTCTCGACGCACTCACATCACCGTATCTGGCTCCGGAAGGTGGAGGCGGTGTTGCTGTGACCTTGAACGGGGTCAACCTGACCACGATTTTGAATTTGACGGTCGGTGGTGCGCCAGCAACTGGAGTCTCGTCCACGCCAACGAGCGTGACTTTTACGTGGCCAAGCGTTTCTGCCAGTATCACCCCGTACGACATCCAGGTGACCACGCCTGCGGGTAGTTACACGCTGCACAATGCAGTTTACTTTCTACCATCGTCAGTGATCTACTGCTGGTATGCCGCATATGGATGGGATGCAGTCCATGATACCTGGACCGACCAATTTGCAGGTCTACAGCAGGTTGTTTGGGCTGGTGGAGTTGTTTCTCCATCAATCACTAGCAGTTGGTCGAACGGACAACCGGCACTCACTCAATCTACCAACGCAGGAAAAACCTACGCAGCGACTCTAGATTCAACGCTTGCTGTACCATGGGGCGTATCCATTGCTGGCGATGTCAACCCTGCCACGACCGAGGTATACCTATTCTCCAACGAGTCGAACAACGTACAGTGTTATTGCAACGGACCAAGTGCTACGGACCCACTCATCTTCGCTGGATTTGATCTTAGCTCAACGGATTCTGTTGCAAGCCCGTGCCTTATCGAGTTCTTAGTTGATGGCGGATCGAGCGAAGTACGATTCAATGGAAGCGTAACCGCCTCTGGTAATGCCGGTCTAAATCCTCTGGATACTCTTGTTGTATTTGGAGACGCTGTTGCTGACGCCACACTCTGCGACATGGGTTTTATCCTAGTTCATCAAAATGCAACCCCGAGCGATTTCGACATAATTCACGGTGTCGCTCAAGCCATCTACGGAACACCATGAGCAAGATCAAATTGGCGAACCCTATGCCACTGTCGGTGGACTCCATCGAGGTTCTTTCCATCACAATGGACCTCAATAATGGAGGAGGTCGCGTAACCTATCAGATGGTTGATGCGGCAGGAAATCCATTGGGTGGTCAGCAGACGAAAACGCTTTCTGCCGAAGAGTTGGCGGCGTATGCCCCACGATTTAGGGATGCCGTAACCCGAATCCTTCAAAATTCTCTCAATCTAACGATCGCTCCTACAGTTCCCGCGCGAAAAGTCTCGCCGGAACCGCAGCATAAGCCTCCGACAGCTCGTTGAGGTGTCGCTGACGGACGAACCAATTTAGGGTGCGCAAATGAGCAGAAAAGATTTTGTTGCCAGGCATGCAAATGATCTGGTCGAGTATGCGCGCCGTGGATCCGGAGGCGGTGGTGGAACTGGAGCAACGGGAGCCACTGGTGCAACAGGTGCCACGGGCGCTACGGGGCCCACCGGAGCTACCGGTGCAACTGGTTCGGGGACGTTTGGCGCAACCTACGTCGGTAAGAACTCCCCGTCGCTCGACTTTTCGCTCTGCATAGACGACACACCGTTTGTGCAGACGATTATCAACTCTTTGGCAGTGGGTGCCGGTCAGCACTACGGCAATCCCACTGTCATGCTGAGTATGGAGAATACTGTTTTCAAGACAGCTCTCGATTTGTCACCACTCCAATTTTCTGGTGGCGTCTCGGCAGAGACCCCGTTCGTTTTGAACATTTACGGTTCCCATCGTTACTTGCAGAACAAAGCTGAACTCGTGTGCTGTCCGGAAATGGTGATCAATGGTGAGGGTGGAGTAAGCCCCTCTGGATTCACGGACGGTGGCTGCCCTGTTTACGGATTCAATTCACTCACTCAGATCGGACAGCCAGAACCAGCGTCTGAGTCATCCGATTCATGGGTAGACACAAATAGCGGCTCATACTGGACCGTTTTCCCATTTGAAATCGCTGTTGGGGATCCGGCGTTTCCGCCAAGTCTCGTTGGCCAGATGCTTACCATCTCAGCCGCTTCAAACGGCGAATATATCGCGAGCACATGGCTTGTGGCTGGGCTGCAGCGAAGTGACAACGTTAGTTCAACTCCAACTCTCCAATTCCTCCAACTCGTTTGGACTGGAGCTATCGAGTCTACACCAAGCGGTCCGTGTAGCGCTGTTACGTGGTCATGTGGATCTTCTGGAGGAACTGGAGCTGGTTTTGCTGCTAAGGGACCAGAAATAGCTGCCCGCGTATGGAATGTACCTGCATATGATGCGACCCTAAACAATTATTTGCGCTACTGGATGTATATGGGTAACACCAACAACGCAACCCTTCTCGAAACCAGGGCGTTTCGCGTGGTGGGTGTAGATCCGGTTGGTGGATCAGCATTTGTTATCGGTCAGACGCTTATGGAAGAAAATTTTATTGGTCCTGACTACGGCGTGGGAGGAACAGGGCCCTCTAGTGCAACGATTACAACATATGCTGGTCCTGCTGGCATCTCCTCCAATTCCGGTTGCGTTATCAACAACCTCGACATGGGTTCGGTATTTTGGCCTAGCATTTGTTTCGACGGCACCCTTTCTCCAGATCCGAAGTATATGGCTGCCAACCAGGTTTTGGGAACAGCTGTTGTTGATAATCTTCTCTGGTTCTACTTTGATGCCTGTGTTCTCAATGGTACTTCTGAAAAGTACGCTGTCTATCTAACAGCAACAGCCAATGGGACACAAAATACATCTATCGGACGGTTCACTAATTGTGTTGGCCAGGGGCTTGCTGTACTGGCGCAAGGAGAAATGTCTTCGGTCGAAGGAATCACATTCGATCAATTCTGGATCGATCCGGCCGTATTGACGCCTGGTAAGTCTTACGGCGCGTTCCTCAACGTAGGACAAAACTGCGGGAGCGGATGGTACTTTCACGATGTGTCTTTCGCCGACTTGGACGAAACGTCGTACATGATGGAGTCCCTGTTTCCCGTATACAACTCTCAAGCAGGTGGAAACCTTGGCCAGATTGGCACGGTCTACGTCGATCTTGCCAACGGGTTCTATTCATTTCTCGGACCGATAATGGGCGCGGCAACGCCCATTTCGGTGCAGGACAGCACATTCGGTGTCACGGATACCCCTGGATGGGGTACGACGCTACGGACAGACGGACTGATTGACTCGGGGATCGTTGGTGGAGGGGATGATTTCTCTCCAGTGATTACGATGCCGAATCAACTTTCTCTTCCGGCGTTGTCTACGCTGAGTGACTGGCAGGGGCTAGGCTCGGCTACTGTGGAGGCAACTGACGCAAACGGAAACCAGATTTTGGGACCAGACGGTCAACCCGGTTTCTACCCACGGATCGTTGGAAACACAGGAAATCTGGAAATCACTTTTGCTTCCGGGTTGTTTCCTAGTCTAACAGTGCTGGACGCATTTCTGATTTTCGCCAGAGTTCGTGGAACAAACCTCACGGATTTTGCTCCCATAAGTGGGGTCAATTTCACCGCAAGCAACGGAGGAACGGTTTTCCAGCAGAACCTTCCTGCAATTTCATTTCTGAATGAACCCGTGACGAACCAGTTCGCTGGAAACAGGTGGGGATGCCAGTGGCTAGACGTGTGCGGAGTCGCCCAGATTTTCCACATCGGTGGAACGACAAGTTTTACTCTGGCCTTTCAAGGGAGCGCTGATTCTGATCTAATTATCGATCCAGAAAGCATTTCCGTTGTTTACCTTCCGTACACGAAAACTCAAAATGATGATTTTATAGGTGGACCAACGATGTCCATCTCAGAATGGGTGAGGTTTTACCGACATCTGAGAAGGCAGATTACGAGCGCGACACCAGGTGACGTTGCTATCCCTGGACGGAACGGCCTGTCCATGGGGCAAAGCATTTCCGCTGGTAGTCGGATGGCGACCTATAGGCTCGTGACTCCAGCATCCTCGTTGGCGCAAACAATTTTTAGCTATCCCGTGCCGACAGGACAAGCTGTCACGTTTACCATCACGTGGAGCGCTGTTGTTCCAGGTGGTGCCGGACCGGTAAGTGGAGGTTCTGTTTCAATCACTGCAATCAACGTGGCTGGAACGCTGACAATATTCAACGCTTCGATCGCGGCTTCAAATGTCGGCGGTAGCGGAGCGGCAGCAGCAACGCCCGTTGCTGGAGTCGCTTCAGGCGCAACGTTGGAAGTGCAGGTAACCAACAACACAGCCGTAGTTACTGACTGGCAAATGGCTGCAGTTCAGGTCAATAATTCGTGATGAGCAAAAATGACCTGGTAGAGCTGATCAAAGGTGCCGGTAGACACCTCCTTGTGTGCGCCGCTAATGGAGCAGCAGAGGCTGTGCTGGAAGAGGTCCAGGGAGCCGTACGCGAGGTGGACCGACGCATCACCAAAGCAAGAGGCCAGACGTCCTCTCGACAGAAGGAAGATCGGCGCGTCGAAGTCGAAGCTGAATTCATCGAGGACTGAGGTGGCGCTTCCTGGCTACCAGTTTGCCTGTCCAGGTCTCGCGATCGGAAGCGCGCCGCCAGCCTGCCAGCTTCCATTCGATGTTCTCGTGCTCTGCGCGCGCGAGTACCAACCATCCGCCAACGGTTTCCCAGGCACGCGCGTTGTGCGAGTTCCTTTCTCGGACAATTACATCCACATCCCGGTGTCAGAACGCGAGACCGCTGCCCGAGGAGCGCGTGTACGTCGTGGAGAAACCGTTCTGGTAACGTGCCGCCAGGGACGCAACCGGTCGGGTCTCGTGACGGCTTGCGCGATGGTGGACCTAGGCTACTCTCCCCGCGAGGCAATCCGGATGGTGAGAGCAGCTCGCGGGCCCGACGCCCTCAGTAACCCCTACTTCGTGTCGCTCATCCTGGGGATGAAATGAGCGACCGGCTGGCAATCGTTCTTCTATGGGGATGCCCGGCGGCAAGCGCCGGAGCAGCCGGCGCAAAGCTGCTCGATCTCGTTCGTTGGTCCTGGTGGCGCGTAATGGCTCCGATCTGGGTTCCAGCGCTGCTGTGGATGACGGCATGCGCGCTCGCCGTCCTATGGGCCTACGGCGACCGTCTCGCAGAGCGATGGTTCTTCGACGACGACTGACGTCGGCGTTCGCCTTCGGCGACGACCGTCGCTGGTACTCCCTGGACCCATTGACGAAGGGGTGTGCGACGGACTAACCGACTCGGGATAGCGACGACGCCCTTCGAATCTGCAGGTCGATCAACAACTGTTCCGACGAACTCCACGAGCTCGTACTCGTCGAGGCGCTTCCTGATATGCAGCCACGTATACGTCTCGAAGAGTTTGTGCGGATCCTCGAACGCGAAGATGCCGGCCATGCGCCGATGGGCGAGCCCGGACGAATGGCCGAAGATGCTCGTTCCGATCGGCTGCACGCGGTACAGAGTCCGCGGTCGCTCGTAATCGCGGAGAGGATTCTCGCGAACGCTCCCTCCGAGAAGCGCGACGCCTGCGAGGAAGCCAGCTGCTGCGAGCAGAACTCCGCCGCCGACGAGCCAGCCCATTCCGGAATTCGGTAGCCCTGGTCCCTGAATCGCGGATCTCGAGGTGAGCGTAGCCGGCGTCACGCCGGGCGAGTGCGACCAGACCAGGGAGATCGTGAGCGGTCCGCCGCCGCTCTGGACTGTAACCGATCCCGGAAGCTGACCGGACCCAGACCAAACACCGTCCGCACGGAACAGTCCGATTGAAGAAGCCGGCGCCAGCGCCTCTTGCGGCCAATCTGCGGGGGGGAGCTGCGCGCCCGGGTAATAAACCAATGAGGTAAAACCGGCCGCTTGGAGAGCCGCCTGGGCGGCTTGGTCGCTGGCTCCATTGAGCTGGCCCGTGAGGCGGTATTCCTGGCCCTGCGAGACGGGGAAGCTGCCTGATGTGGCTGTGACCGGTGTGTCCATCAGCGTCGTGCGCCGGCAGCCCAAGCAATCAGGGCCACAAGCAGGCCTCCTCCGACGAAGGCTAGCATAGGGTGGACGCCGGAACTCGCGGGAGGAGCGGGAGACGGTAGCGTCGCAGGAAGATCGGTCGGAGCCGGCCCGGGAGATGACGTCTCAGTCTGCGTCGCCGTCCCGTTGTACTGCTCCAGCGGCCCGTAAAAGAGCGGCGCTGCGCTGTCCGGAATGGTCGTCGCTTCCCCTGTCCACGTGGCATGAACGTACCAGGACTTCAGACCGAGCGCTGTGAGCCCCTGAAGAGCTGCTGCGATTTCAGGAGGCGGTGCGCTGATGCTTCGAGGTGTCCACCCTTGTTGGGCGAGCGCGCCGATGATCTGGTCGTCCGTCACCGTGGACGCGGCAGCGACACCAAAACGGTAGTACGCGCCGGAAACGACCGCTCTCGTCGCATCGATTGACCATCCGGTATCGTCAGGCACAAATCGATCCTAGCACCCTTTTGCATGTGACATCATCGTGCTATAGATGGATTCCATGGACAATCCCATCTTCGCAAAGGCTGCTCTCTTGCAGGCCCTTGCCAACGAACCCGGCTACGGTTCGGACCTCGTCGAGCGGATCAAGAAGCTAACGAACGGCGAAGTCGTCTTCGGCGCCGGCTCCGTTTACCCCGCCATGCGAGATCTCGAGAAGGAGGGCCTTGTTTCCAAGGCAGACGTCCAGGGTCGCGCGAACATCTACAAGCTGACGGCGAAGGGCGCGAAGGTGGCGGAGAAGAACCGAAAGTCCGTCGCGCAGCTCTTTGGCCTCACGTCTGCAGCGTCGTAATTCCTACCGGCCCGAGCGATTCTGTACTCGCGGATCCAGCGGGGAGCGGAGGCGGTGGAACTTCGATAGGCTGCGGAGTCCCCTGAGCGTACTGCGCGAGGAGCGCGACGCCGACGGCGGTTGACCCGAGCGCGAGGAGCCACGCCCACTGCGTACTGGAGAGCGGATTTCGCTGGAGCATGCGTCGATCGTGAATAATGCGCGCGGCGGTGTCGGCGGGGATGCCGCGGCGCTGGAAATCGCGAAGACGGCCGGTAGAGCGCGCCGCTTCGGCTGGTGAAAGCCCGAAGTGATAGACGAGGCGCTGCCGGACCGCTTCAGCGTAGGTCACGGATAGACCCGCATCTCGTTCTTGTACGCGCCAAGGAACGCGCTCTCCGGAGAAGGCTCACTCCGATAGACGATCCGGTAGTGGTCCTGGTCCTGGCGGACTACCTCGACGACGCCGTTGTAGCAGCGGGACAGGTAGGACGCGATCTTGCGCGCCGATCGCAGGTCAGGGATGTCTCTCGTTGGGTACGGGAGGGGATTCGCGCGAGCTCCGCCATGGTGCTCCAATTTCTGGAAGCCCCAGTACACGGCCAAGCCCGTAAGGATTCCCCAGAAATAGTTGGAGTCCATGACGGGGATGATACCACCAGATCAGCGCTTGCGCCTGCGGGTGGGTTCGCTGGCTCCCTGGGCGGCAGCGTGTCGTTCTGCCTCACGTTTGGCTTCCGCTTCCGTCCGAAACGTGCCCAAGAAGGCACCACGGTCCTGATAGGACCAGCGGACTCCGAAACCCTCCGGCGTGCCCTGCACGTGGTAGGAGCCATACGGCGTGAACGCATCGAGACGGCCGCTCGCTGAACGTCGCCAGGGCAGCTCCGGGGCGCCTGGAGTAACGGCTGGCTTCCTTCTACGTTGGAAACGCTCTCTCACACGATGAACGTAGTCCGTATAAAAGAAGTCCACGTTGCGCTTGATCTCTTGCTGGGCTGCCCTTGCAACGGCATGAGCGGTTTTTTCAGCAGCGTCGATGGAACCTTCGTCTCCGATTTCGGTGAGGACATCCCATGTGGCCTTCGCAGCATAGAAAGTTCGCAGCTGCGCTTGGGAACCTGGCTTCAACCGCTTGCTACCGAAGCGAACGATCTCGTTCTCCCCGTAGCCGATGATGTACGGAGGATCGGTCTGGTTTTCTCCGCCGGTCCAGAACGACAGAGCACCGTGCGTGTGCAGTCTTTTCATCGCAGCACCTCATCATAGTCGATGATCCGACGGGCCCGCTTCTTCGCTGTACCTCGGCTGCTGAACCCACCTTCCACGTCCACTTTTCTTCCGCGGTGGACCCGGATCCACCAGAGAGTGGTCCCGTCATCCTGGCGAAACGGTTGCGTCGTGTAGATGGAGCCGCGGTAGTTGGTCGCGATCTCCGGACCGGCAGCTGTTCCGTGTGGAGTGTGGTCGTAGCGGTAGCATGCGGCGGCCGTCACGAACGCTGCGAATGCGATCCCGAACGAGGAGATGAGCGCGACGGTGGTTCCAGCGGAACGCTGGGGGAGGGGCGGGAGGAGGGTGGCCGCAATACCGACGGGACCGAGGCCCAGCTCCGAGGCGATCGCAGCTACTGTGTCGGTAGAAAGGCTCACTGAGATGGTTTAGCAGGCGCGGACGCAACAGAACACCCCGGAGGGCATTCCACGGTCCTCGGTGCACCGCACTGATAGCAAACGGTAATGATCACCGGATGATGTTTTCGATCTCCTGACTCTGACAGGTGACCATTCGAGCAAGTGTACACGTGGTAGCGCTTTCTGTCGGGGAACTTCATTCTTCACTCACATCCTTCAGGACCCACCGATCGAGCGCAGTGATCCCCTTGTCCGTTAGTTCGAGCGCCTGGCCAACAAACCGCGCCCAACCGCCATCCACGAGCCCGGAGAAGTCGGGACGAAGGAAAGGATTTATCAGCCATGAACAGAAAGGCTCGCGCTTCGCAACGAAATCTTTGCGCGAAACGTCCAAGATCTGCTGGAGCGTGAGAGCCTGCCAGCGATCTTCTTTTACCTGACAGGCGCGCACGATTATCGCGGCTGCCGCTTCGATCTCTGCCTTGCGCATCGTTCCGCAGAGCGGAACGCCAGTGAGCACTACTTCGGAAGGTTTCATTGTTCCCACCTAGATTCTATCATTGAACCTCCATCATCCTCCCAACGCTGTGACTCCAGCAACATATCGAGCGGTCCATCGCAGTTGCAATCGCAATCCTCGCAGGCATCAAGACCGTGTGCCTCACAGGAGTGGACAGGGATCCACATCGAAACCGCTCTCACGTATCGACACGACGGCAAATGGTTCATGAGCGCTGTGCAAACACAGTCGGTAACCGGAACTCCCTCAAAGTCTTCTCGGAAGATGCCGCAAGAACGGCAAAACCCTGCTCCGGTCTGTCGAGAGCTTGTCCGCACTAGAACCCTTTCCCGCGCGTGCATTATTTCCTGTTCTCCTTTACCTCTTCCACGCTCCCATCGCTTTTGTAGCGGTACTTGTGGTCCTGGAACCTATCGGCTTCCGGCAGGAAGACGTTTAGAATCGCCTTGTGCCAGCGAAACGCCAGCATCGCAGCGACTACCGAAAAACAGATGCAACCGATCAGATTCATCAGGGTTTACCTCAACAAAGATCCGATGATCAATCCGACGATGATAGCTGGAATCCACATCGCAACAGGATGCGTACGCAAAATGAACCCAGAAATGCGTCCATGAGCGCTTACGTCCCGATGATGGTCGTACGGAAACTCAAGTCCACCAATTTTCATGGTCCCTCCAGCACCGCGAGCCACTGCGGCATCACGGTTGAAATGCGATAGTCCCGGCGTACGGCCTCCAGAAAGTAACCGCTCGTCTCCTCGAACATCCCGTAGGCTCGAACCACTTCGATCGTTCCACCAAACCCACGGATCGCCCGGTAATAGATGGGCGTCCCGAGTGCATCAGCGATCGCGAGCGTCTGCCCCCAGATTTCCGGGAAAACGTTTACAGCGAAGATGGCCTCTGCCGCCGCGACCTCGTTTACGAGCCCTTGGTCGTCGAGTGGCTCCAGATATTGCACCGTAGGATCGTCGTGGCGACGTGCCTGGTCGTACCCGGACGCAAGGACTCTGAGGACGTCGCCCGGCCGGCGCTCCTGGCACCAGAGCGAGTACGTCGCATCCCAACCCTTGATCGCCGCGCTCGGATAGAAGAAACGCCCGAACTCCCTGGGAGGACGCGGGGAATTGTAGACGCAGTCCGGGAGCATACCGGGAATGATGATGTCGCGGCGCCACGACACGCGATCTCGGCAGAGGCCCTGGCGCTGCCATTCCGTGAAGCAGACGAGCGTGTGCGGCTCGAGAGGGACCGTTACGCGCCCGGAATCGTGGGCCCACACGATGAGACGGTCTCTCGGAAGGACCGAATGAGCAGGGATATCGCTCATACGGAGCGAGACGAGAGCACCCGTCGAAATCTTGTATGGCTGGAACCCCCCATGGTGGGGACAGATGATCGTGACGCTCTTACCTCTCTCCTGAAGCGCGCGCCCGAGGCGAACCACCGCGTGCTCCGTGCCGCCAAGTCCCGTCGTGCTGGAGAGCGAGTAGGGCATCGCGGCGACGGAATCCCAGAGGACGACGTCGTAGCGGGTCACCGGTCCTCCGCGAGTTTGGTAATTACCTCTCCGATGTTGAGACAGATGTCCGTGCACATCAGGTACATCAGCTCCGGCTCGTCCACGACATCATCGAGCAGAACGATCGTCTTTTTCCCCGGCTTGACCGCGTACCCGAGCTCTAGGTGCGCTGAACGACCGCAAGGGAGCACGAGGACCGTGGCATCGGCCGCTATTAGCGCGTCCATGTCTGACTTGAAGCCCTCCAGGGCCCGCGGATGCTTGAGAACCTCGTCACGGTACCGTCGCGGATCCTTCAACGCTGACGCATCATCAACGACCTGTCTCCAGGAGAATCCTGTGTTGCCTGGAGGGTTTCGGAAATCGTAGACGTCGTGACCTGCCGCTCGGAGAAGAGTTACGACGTTTTGCTGACGGGTGTTTCTCCAGCTTGATGCAACGTAGATTTTCATTCCACAACCTCCGGTCAATCTTGCTTCAGCATCTTGTAAAAGATGTACGAGTGAATCATCGCGAGAACGATCACCATCGCAATGAGCGAGCGTAGTTCATGGTTTTGCTGGCACCAGCTCGACCGTAACCACAGCGAAATCACCGTTCGACCAAGCTCCGGGAACGATCACGGTTTTCTTCCCGTTCTCCGGAATCGGGAAATCGTTTACGAAGCACATCGCGACCTTTTCGATCGGGAGTTCGATGACCGTTTGGAGATCCAAGAAGATTCGCACCTTCCTACCTCCCTGCATCAAAACTTCCGCCTTCTTACTCATTTCTCTTCACCGCAAACTGCGGCGGCTCCTCTCCGTTTTTCATGGCCTTCATCCTCGTAATGAGGGCGCCCAGACTCTTGTAAAGCCAATCTGCCTCGTCTTCGTTCAGCTCGATCGTTGAACTCACGCCGCACAGCTGTGCGCCTGCGCCTGGCTTCTCGCTGGTGACGTCCCCCTCGGTGAGGACGATCTGATCCATCTCGAGATCCATCTCCAATCGCAAACGAACTGGCGCGTTTGGACGCGGGTAGATCTGCGGGTCGAACCGCTCGAATCCGAGAACATCCTCGCGTTCGATCACAGGTTTCCAGATCATCGATCTACTCCTAGTTTCTGCTCGACGAGTGCGATGGTTCCTGCTCGAACAGGCATTCCGCTGGCAACTCGAAGAACTGATTCCTTCGAGATGCCTAGCTTTTCAGCAACGTGACCAACCCCATCCCGGTCGATCAGTTTCTTTACGCGATCCTGGATCTCGCGCGGTGCAACGATTGCAGCAATCACGTTGGTTCTCCGATCTTCATTCTGGAGAGGGCTAGCTTTGCCATCCTCTCGATCTCTTCGTGAGTCGCCGGCCTCGGTACCGCGCTCACCCACTGTTCGCCGATAGGATAGAAGACGAAAGCGTGTTCCGTATCTTCCAGGAATTCGCGTTCGATGATCGTGACGGTCCCTGGTTCCGGACGCGATTCGTGAATTGCAGAAGCTCCCAGGCTGTAACTGCAGCCTTCTGGAACGACCACCTCTTGCAACAAAGAGATGCGACATGGTTCGGGCCGATCATTTGTTTCATGGCCTCCAGGCCCGCACACGATGCGCTGTCGCATGTGTGTCGCCAGAGAACCATCGTAAGTTGCCAGAGAACCACCGTAACCTGCTTTCATTTCAAAAAGCCGATCCGTGATCGCTCCAGAGATGACCGTCGATGTGAAATGCCACGGATGCGTGTGGAGCGTTGAAACATTTTTCACCGCGGAAGATGGATCCCACACGTGTAGGCGCGTCGAGCGCGACAGATAGAGCCGGAACATCCCAAGGCCCTGCCAAGACCAATCGTAAGCCGTGGCGCGCTCCAATATGAAGCGAACGAGCGATTTGGTCGTCATAAGCATCTCCTGGTGAGAGATGTCGCCGTGCGATGCCGTTTCGTAGCGAAAATGATCGCTCACGAGTACCTCCTTCTCAGCCCGCGCGCGTAGCGCGAGACGGTTGATCGATGTAACTTCAGCGCGCGCGCAAGGCTCGAGTAAGAGCGCCCATCCCGGACGAGCTTTCGGATCATCATCACGGTAGAGAGCGACGGTGGAGTTTTGGCGCCGCCACCTCGATGGGTACCGTGCCGGCGCTTATCAGCCTCGTTCTCCACTGGGAGAACCCAGCGGAGATTTCGCAGGCGATTGTCGCCCTTATCGCCGTTCCGGTGGCCCCCATGGTGGCGTGAGCTCGGCGGAGGCCCGCGAAACACGCGAAGCACGATGAGATGCAGGCGGACCTTGCGACCGGACAGTATCACGCGCGCGTAGCCCGAATCGCTGGGATACCGCGCTCGGATGATTCGCCCGGTTCGCGCTACCCGGACGTCGCCAAGCGATGACACTTCGTAGCGGGGATGGTCCGGAATGGGACGCCACCTCACGGCTTCCAACCCTGCTTTTTGAGCTCGCCCTCCACGTCCGGCGGAGTCCAGCCAGGCGGCTTCAGCCGTTTTCCGTTCGGAGAAATGGGGCCTCCGGCCTTGGCCATGTTTGCTGCATGCACGGCAGCAGCGATAGGAGCACCGTCGATTCCGAACGCGAGGCGTGTTCCTTCGACCACATAGTCGAGGTCTGCGAGACCGTCGGCGAGCTCCGGGAGATCCACGTTTACCGTGAACGCAGCACGCGGTGTAACGCCGTTGATGCTGTCGAGTAAATTTTTCTTCATCCTCTCCAGCTCAGAGCGAGACCATCCGACGCTAAACAGCGCCTGTATCGTCTCGAAGAACTCTTCCGCGACCAGCGCGGCGCGTAGCCGCACCACTTCGTCCGGTACGATCCCAGGCACCGCTCGAAAGGGTTCACCCGTCACCACGTAGTGAAACTCTTTCACCTGCTCTCGAAGCGTCTGACCATCCGACCCATCATCCGAAAGGATGAGTTCACACAGGATGTCCATTTCGTGGTTGGCTCGGTCGCCTGCCAACCACTCGCGCGCGATCTTTTTCATCTGCTCTCGGTGTGCTCCCACTTGTCACCCCTTTCGTGACGGTCGTTTTTACTCGACAAGTGGAAAGCGGCAAGTAATTTATCGCTTGCACCTGCTTCCCAGGTGGGTTACCTAACAGCCCTTACACAAACAACGGTCTGAGAAAGGGGTGTGCGATGGTGAGTCAGTGGGGCGTTTTCATCCTGGGCGACAAGCGCGCGCCCAAGGGCGGCTGGCTCTCCCGTCATCCCCTCGATCCGAGGGCGTGGACCGGATCGGAACGGGAAGCGCGAGAAAAAGCGCGGTATCCCGATCGAAACGAGGGATGGTTCCCGCGTCCGTACCCCGAAACGCTCGACGAGTACGGGAAGGGACCGGATCCGCGGGGCGAGGAGATCTTCCGGGACTGGGAAGAGGAACGAAGGAGCGGGTGATGACGATGGCATGGCAGGACGATGCGAGGGAGTTCATTGCAGCCACGGTCCGTCTCGACCCAATGTTGAGAGAAGACTGGGAAAATATGGCGATCGAAGACACCAAAACCCCTCAAAAGGCGATCGGTATGTTGACGGGAGCGATGACTGGCATGGGAGAGACCATCGACGCCATCAGGGCAACTACTGATGGCCATATCAGCTCTGCTGACTGGAACCGCTACCTCGACGCTTTCGAGGCCGGCTGCAAGGCGTTCCTCGCCTGTCGTGCCGCCGTTCGGAACGCGGCTTCATAAAAACGATGAATTCCGAGGAAAAACCCGAGTTCGGCCTCGTTCTCACTCCCTCAGGCGCGCTTTCCTTCCCGGATCAGGCCCGCGCCGACCAGCGGAACGCAGCCCTCGTGTACCTCGCCAGCCGACAGTCCAAACGCACGCGCGACACGATGCGGGAGCGGCTCAAATGCGTCGCCGCGATGCGCGGCGTCGAGAATTTCGCCGATTTTCCCTGGATCGCGCTCGATTTTCCGGAGGTCGAAGCGATCCGCGCGCAGATGGCTGCGCGGTTCTCGATCGCAACCGTCAATTTGACCCTATGTGCACTCCGCGGGGTGTTCAAAACGGCCTGGCGCCTGCACCAAATCGACACGGACCGGTACCATCGCCTGCTCGACATCGATCCGATGCGCGGTTTCCGACTTCCCGCGGGCCGCGAGCTCCTCGCGGAAGAGACGACGCGCCTCCGCGCGGCCTTTGAAGCCACTCCAGGCCCGTACGGCGCGATGCTCCGCGGCCTCTGCGCCGTTTTGCTCGGCGCTGGCTTGCGTCGCGAAGAAGTGTGCGAACTCACTCGTGATTCTTTCAACGGTCGAGCGTTGGACATCATCGGCAAGGGCAACAAACAGCGCCGGATCCCGCTCGAGACGGCAGCGATCACCGATTTGAATAGCTGGATCAACGTGCGCCGCAACTTCGCCGATACGACGTCGCGCATGTTCCCTCGCGTGACGAAGGACGGAACGGTCCACGCGCGCGGTTTCAGCCTGCAAACCCTGTACAAACTCGTGTCGTCGTGGGCGCCGATCATGGCTGGACCGGGCGGCGAGGTGCTTCCGGTGACGCCGCACGATTTTCGCCGCACGTACGCCACGCGCCTCTTGCGGCGAGGTGTCGATCTCCTGATCGTTCAGCGTCTCATGGGCCATTCCAAGCCAGAAACGACGCAAAAATACGACCGGCGCGGCGACGCGGAAGCGGATCAAGCAGTAAACGAAGCTGAAATCTACTGAATCGAAACGAAAACAACCGAAACGAAGAGGAAAAACATGAACGAGACGAAATCAAAGCGGGGATTTGCGAGCATGGATCCGGAGAAGCACCGCGAGATCGCTTCCAAAGGCGGGAAATCGGCTCACGAGCAGGGTAAAGCCCACAAGTTTTCCAGCGAGGAAGCCCGCGAGGCTGGGAAAAAGGGAGGAAAGACCGTCGCGCAGAACCGGGAGCACATGGCGGAGATCGGCCGAAAGGGTGGCGTCCAGCGAGGCGCGAACTAGAGCAAACGAGCCCAGGGAGCCTGAAAATGGGAACGCCGACCGTCTGCCTCTGCATGATCGTCAAGAACGAGGCGCACGTCATCAAGCGATGCCTCGACTCCGTTCGCCCGATCATCGACGCCTGGTGCATCGTGGACACCGGATCGACGGACGGCACCCAACATATCGTGTTGGAAGAACTGAAAGGCCTGCCGGGGGCGCTCCACGAGCGTCCCTGGCAGGATTTCGCCCACAACCGGAACGAAGCGATCAAGCTCGCCGCGCCGCTCGCCGATTACCTGCTGGTGATCGATGCGGACGACGTCTTGGCGACCACGGGAGACGGTCGAAACATCCCGCAGTTTCGGCGTTTCCTCGGTCCGTTCGACCACTACACGCTCCCGATCCGGGATTCCGACTGCTCGTACCGTCGGACGCAGCTGTTTCGCGGAACGCTCGGTTACCGGTACCGTGGCGTTCTGCACGAGGTTCTCTGCTCGCCAAACGGCGCGCGCGGTGCGGATCTTGGGTGGCCTGCCTACGTGCGCCACGGCAACGAGGGAGCTCGTTCCCGCGATCCGGACAAGTACCGGAAGGATGCCGCGGTTCTCGAGCAGGCCCTCGCCGTGGAGTTGGACGATGAGCTCCGACGCCGCTACCAATTTTACCTGGCCCAAAGCTGGCGCGACTGCAGTGAGCACGAGCGCGCGCTGGCCGCGTACAAGGCGCGCGCCGACATGGGCGGGTGGCCGGAGGAGGTGTTTTACAGCCTGCTCGAGATGGGGAAGCTTGCCGCGAAGCTCAACGCGGGCGACGCGGTGGTCACGCATCGCTACCTCATCGCATGGGAGGCGCGGCCGGCACGGGCCGAGCCGCTTTGCTACCTCGCGGCGTACCTCCGCCAAAAGAATCGGCCGGTAGCTGGGCTCCCTTTTGCGCGGGAAGCGGCGCGGATGCCGCGGCCGGCAGACATTCTTTTCGTGGATGACTCCGTCTACGAATGGCGGGCGCTGGACGAGTACGCGGTAGCTGCCTCGTGGGCCGGGAAGCATGACGAGGCGATTCAAGCGTGCATCCGGACCCTTTCCCGCTGTCTTCCCGAAGGGGAACGGAAGCGCGTGGAGGGAAACCTGGCGTTTTGCCGCGAGCAAGCGGCAGGAAAGCCCGCTAGCGCGCCAGCCGCGCCCAAGGCTGCTGCGGGCGGGAAGCGACGCCGCTAGGCGATTCTGGCCCAACGTTGTGGCCGGGATTGCCACGTAAAGCAGGGCTCGAAAGAGACGGGTAAGCGCCAAGACGTTGGCGCGCCGCCCTCATTGAGCGCCGGCCCCCAGCCGGGCGACGGTCCGGCTGGGGTGCCCCGGCATTCGTCCGCGAAAGCGTTTTCGCTCGCGTTCTGATCGCGCGGCGCTAGCGCGGGATCCGCGGCGTTTTGGTCCAGTTTTTGCGCGGAAAACGCGCGGTAGGCTGGCGATCCATGGCGTTTTGGGGCGCTCAGGGGCGCTCAGGATGAGCGCCAAAGGGTGCTAGGTGACGCTCTTAGGGCCCCCTGGAAAGAGCGATCCGAGCTCTTAGAATGGCGCTGGAGCGCTCTAACGGGCCGTTTTTGGAACGATCGCCGGTCAAGTGGCCAGCCGAGCGAGGCAAACGCGCGGAGACACACCGGTGTGTCCACGTAGACACACGTTTTCGCTCCCGTAGCAATTGTTTCAAGCATTTACATGCTGGCTCTGCTTTTGCTAGCAGATTCTTGCATGCAAAAGCCTCCCGCTCCCGTCATGCCGCGCCTGCCGGGCAAGATCTACGCTACGCGGCGCCCCGTTACGCTTCGGATCCAACGAATCGCATCATTTGAAGCGGCGATCCGAGCAATGGATCCTTTCCAGCCCACCTGTATGCGCGGGAAATGGGCGCGTGATCGGGAGCATCCTGGAGCGTCCGCAAGCGCGATAGCGGAGACGTTCGAGAGACGTTGACGGGAACCAGTTAGGGTCACATGTTGACTGGCGGGCGAGAGAGAGAGCGCCCCGGCCCGCTCCCATCGCAAGGTGGGGCGGGCCTAAGGCATTAGGATGGTAAGCATGGCAGAGCACGTTTGGAATACATGCAAGTCATCTCCTAAAGTCAAACCCATCGCCCGCGTACGGAAGTGAAGAGTGGAGCGCGTGGCTTGACGCACTGCATACGGAAGAAAAGCGCATCCTTGCAGCGTGGGCCACCGCAGCGGACATGGGCGAACGCGATTACCCCGAGCTCATCGAGGGATACGAGATGCAAGACAATTGCAGCGGTACCGGTATCGTGAACGTCGGACACTACTCGTGGATGAATGAGGCAGACCTCTCTCAGGTGGACGTCTCACGAAAGGGCTCGGGCGATGAGTGACATTCGCTGCGTCGTTTGCGGGGAGCCGTGGGAAGCGTACGGTGTGAACCATGGCGATATGCTCCCGTGGGAGGCGAAACTGTTTCGCGCGGGCGCCGGGTAGTGGGAGCTTGGCGAATACATAAAGGCTGCCGATCCGGGGTGGCACCATGTCCGGGACGACACTGGTATGCACCAGCGCCACTAGAGACCTAACCCAAATGCGATGACTTCCGTCTGCTCGTCCGAGCTCCAGAGTGACTCAATAGGAGGACGAATGAATAGGTATAAAGCCGAGAAGGAAATTCACGCGCTTGTTCCCGATGCGTGGGTAAAACAACGAACCCGCAACGGAGAAATTATGGTTACCGCGTACACGCCAAGCGGCGGTAAGTGGACCGCTATCGCTTCAAACGAAGCGAACGCTTGGCATTCACTCGTGTTACAGGTTCGTAACTCAAAAAAAGTGGATATCGGATGAGTATCAGATACTGCGGAGCGCTCCGCATCAAAGTCACCGTACTCTCTCCGATCGCCTCCGTTCGCAACGCAGCCGACTACAAGTGTGTGATCGCTCCGTATCCGGAGAACGAAGACTTGTACAGCTGCACTCAGTATGTGAGTGCTTCGATTGCCAGCAAGCACGCGCTCGACGCGCCGGAGGCGATCGACGCAGCGGCGCACGCCGCGCTTTCGTTCGCGGCCGACGACGGATGGCCGATCGAGGTGTATGCGGAAACGAACGATTCGGGATGGGAGATCCGGCGGAAAGCGTTTTCAAAGGCAGGATAGGATGAAAACGGAGCTGAAAAAATCTCTCATCAGTGCATGGGACCTCATCAAGGCATGGGATAAATTCTCCCAACCTGGAGACGCTGGACCGGAGCAAGCAGCGCGAATGCTCCAGCCTTGGATCAATACGGGTAACTTGTACACCCTATACGCCTATTCATTGCTTCGAGAGGAACGGCCAGAAGTGGCGCTCTCCGAATACAACGCAATGATCGCCTACGCGATCGAGTGGAGTAAAAACAAATGACCAGCGAATTCGCCATTACAACCATGTTCGCAGCCGCCACCATCCGCCCGTCCGATCCACCCCCGCCTCCGCAACCTGAAGAGGATGACGACGCACCCACCCAACCGTTTCGCCGCGAGGCGGCTCCGGCGATCGTGAACGAGTGCCCGCTTTGCGGTGCGCGGCACTCCGCGGAGGACTGGAAAGAGCTTCCGTACGTTGGCGCTCAGGTTTACTTTGGGGCTGTATGGGAGCAACGCAATTGCCGTTGCGGCTCCACGCGCGCTGTCATGGTGTCGGAGGCGCCCACAGATTACAATCGCCTCC